>Ga0209517_10010734_pt1 | contig 10112 bp, 12 predicted proteins | sample PeaSoiMetSII2010_FD_187695 | JGI IMG/M metagenome (GOLD analysis project Ga0209517, IMG submission 187695) | Peat soil microbial communities from Weissenstadt, Germany - SII-2010 (SPAdes) (version 2) | ecosystem: Environmental > Terrestrial > Soil > Wetlands > Peat | place: Germany... | reverse complement strand
CCGGCGAGCCGAAAGGCGTACAGCGCGAGGAGCGCCGCGGCCAGCACTACTAGCGATACGATGCCTACTCCCTGCGCCGGGGTGAATCCTGCGCGAGGGAACAGGAATCCCGTTACGCTAGTCAGGAAGCGGAAAGGGGCGTCGAGCAGCGCGAGGGGTCGAGACACTTGCGTTACCCAAAAGGACATGTGGATGCGACGCGCAAGCGCATTCTCAAGACAGCATCGAGGCGCTTTCGCAGGGAGGGTCTCGAAAGAGCTGGCTTAGCCGATTTGATGAAGGCCGCCGGCCTCACTCATGGCGGCTTCTATTTCCATTTTGCTTCGAAAGAAGATCTCGTTCGCGAAGCCATGAACGAAGCATTTGATCAGACGAATGCGCTAAACGAGCAGATTGCGCGGAGCGGAGAGCATGAGCTCGAAGCCATCATCCGTGGCTACCTGACGCCCGGCCGACGTGACAGGCCCGAGGGCGGCTGTGCCGCTGCCGCATTGGTAGCGGAAATCGCGCGGCATCCGGTTTCGACGCGCCGGGCCTTTATGGCCAAATTGGACCGTCTCCTCGAGCTGATCGGCGCGTACCTGCCGAGGGGCGATGCAACTAGGAGGAGGCGCACAGCCATCGGAATCTTTGCGGTTATGATGGGCGCCCTGCAACTCGCGCGCGCTGAGCCTAACCCAACCCGCTCGAAGCAGATACTCGAAAGCGGAATAGATGCTGCTCTGACATTGGGCCGGAGCTTGCCTGATTGCTGATTTGACAGCTCGAACTTTCCCCGGCACCGCCGTGGCACAAAATTGGAGTAGGAGCCTGGTCTTGTACCCAGCTCTTGAAAGGATCGACGTGGACCGCAGCTTTGACCAGGTCCGCGCCGCACCGCCACCGCGTCCACTCCCCTGGTGGTCGAGGTGGTGCGACAGTGGAAGCTGGCAGCCGGTGCGCTGAAGGCCGCGCTCGCGGTGGTCGATGGCACGAGCAGGGCGGCGAGCCCTCGACTTCTGCTTATGGCACTAAGCGGACCAAGGTTCAGCTTGGAAGGGAAGTCCGCTATCGGGTTCAATGCGGACATTAAGCTCTCGACTGCGATTAGCCCTCATTCATGAGGACACAACTTGCTCCCTTCGCCGTAGGAGAGGATTCCGCTCCGAATCGCGAGCCAAAGCGCGTCGATCGCCCCTGCAACGCTCATGAGATCTGCCTGGTCGCGGGTCGCATCTACCATCTGCAATCGAACGAGCGTCGCGTTTGAGCGCTGCTCCAGAAAGTGCCCCTGATTGACGGGGCCGTCCGGCCCGACACGCCACTCCCGAAAGCTCCAAAAAGAGAACTTTCTTCCGATACTCGTCCCACCAATTGCGGACGGCGTCTTGGGTGCGGTACGCGATCCACGCCACCGCCATTGGCAGGGTCCAAAACGGCTCTCGCATCGGATCGTAATTGTTCGGGTCGGGCTCCGACGCGAGTGGGCCCAATCCTAGCCGCTTGGCCACAGATTCTGCGTCGGCTGGGATCATTTGCCCGCGCTGGACCATCGTTATCAGGTCGTCGCGGGTAACTTCTCCAATGCCAGATTTCTTTTTGCCCACAAGCTAACCACTCGGCTTAGTGTGCCCTTGCCGGCTCTCCGACAACGACGAGTCCCCCGATAGCTTACATCCTGGCGGGATCTCGCCAAGTACAGCGTGCTGATGTCAGCTTCCGGGTCATTCTCTGCGGGGGTCAGTTTCTGACGTCACAGCACTCAAGCGCGTTCGACTGCTTTGTGCCAAGAGGTCTGCGAAGCACAGGCCATAGGCCCTACCAGAGAACCTCCGCGCGGCAAGAAACAGCAGAGGGCAACAAGAGCCACCTCAGTCCCCTGTCCAGGAGGTCAAGCTTGTTGAGACGAACAAGCACGGAATCTACGGGGAGGTTCTTACAATTCCTTTGTGAGCTTTTCGGGGTCTCGGCGAAGTTGTAATGCCGTACAGCCGCAGGGGAAAATTCTTTGCTTTGGAGCTAGCATGAGCGGCTCATTCGAAGTGTCTCCATTGAAAGAAAGTGACTTCCAAGACGCAAGTCGCTTACTCACGTCCGTATTTGGAGGCACACGAGACCATACGATGGGATGCTTTGCGCATTGGTGGGAACTGAACCCAGCTTGGAGTTCGATTATACCGCGAGGCTGGTTCATCCGTTCAAGTGAACGTGCTCCCATCGCCTTCACCGCCAATATCCCATTTAATTACATCATAGGAGGGCAGCCCGGTCTTTGTTGCGCAACTGGGTCCTTGGCAGTTCATTCCGACTGGCGAGGACAAGGATTATCAAAGTTGGTAGGTCGCGCATTTGTAGATCAGTGCAAACCTGACCTTCTTATCGGTACTGACTCGACAGACGTCGCATACAAGCTCTGGTTGTCACTGGGGATGCGGCCCTTGGAGAGGGGATGGCCAAAGTCGAGCTACAGGATTGTAGGAGATCTTAGTGCTTGGGACAGGCCACATCTCCCTCCGTCAAGGCGTCTAGAAAAATCGTTACAAACGGAAAGATTGCGGCGAAAGCCTTTACTTGCCCATCAGATCAAAAAATTTGAAGAGCGCGACACCCATGACGTAAACAAATGCCGCGCCTCAAAAGCATCCACCTATGCCGTACGCGACATTAAGACTTTGAATTGGCTTTATTTCGGTTCAAAGTTCGTCCGACAAACTAGAGCAGTTTTGTGGCTCGATCAGGGAAACAACTTGTCGGATACGCAGCGATGAAGAGGTCACATAATTCGTTCTATTTGTTGGAATGTCGCTGCCTAAACGCTGAGGCTGAAATAGCTAAGGAGTTGCTGTTAGCAGCACGTGGCTTTGCTGAGCGTCAACGCGCTTCTTACGTCACCGTTTGGCAGTACACGCAGATGATCGAACAAGCCATCCCGCTTACTCTAAGTATCCGCTCTAGGCACCCACGAATGATGACGTACGGCTACATTCCGAACTTAACCGCGTTCGAGCCTTCCAGTTGGGAGACTACTCCGGGGGATGGGGACGTATCGGTGAACTAATTACCCGGGAAGCTCTGTAGCGATAGCTGGTCGGGGGCTTGAGTCCATCACGCTTATAACTAGCGACATATCGGCAACGTCGGTCTTGCCGATCACCCCAATATACTTGTTGCCGAGCCGTGCACTTAGGGACCGGATGTGGCCAAAGTAGACCTCCCTGCTACGCGGCTTCTTTGTCGGCAGGTGTTGAAGGCAATACTTCGCAAGACACACATGCGCGGGCTTGTGACCACTTTAAAAAGATGCTCCGCCGCCAGATTGTTAGGAATCTGAGACTAGGGCAACAGTCAGAGTCCTGAGCTGCAAATCAAGATGGTTGCGGGCCCGGGATTTCAACCTGCATCGATCGTGATCTTGGGACAGCTGGGCGTGTAAGCTATTGATATCTATTGGACTGTTTTTCTGTCCCAAAACTGGCTAATGGTTTGATTCACAATGCTTTTGGCACTCCCCTACGGGGCGCCACTTTTTTGGACCGCACCAGCTTCTTCCCCGACTTTTCCCCAATAAGCGGGTACCGGGCCACCTGATAGTTAGCCGGCAGAGGAGCAGTTGACTGAAAATCGCGTGTCGGTGGTTCGAATCCGCTTCAGTATTTCGCGGCGCTTCTTCCAGCCGCGGTGGTGCCCCTTTTCCCTTCAGTTTTGTAACTTCTATACTAATGCTATGGCCCTCCCGGTTTTTTTCACCGGTCACCACCGCATCCACGATGCTCTGGGCGAGTTGTTCGGCGGCCCTTGGCGACAAGATCCAAAAGACCTCTCGGTTTTTGGGCTGACGATCACGAGAGCCAAACATTCGGCGGGCCTTCTGTCGCTTCGGATTGCCGATAAAAGAAGGTAACCCCCGCGTCAGCACCCCGCGCGATGGTTCGACCATCGGCCCGCTTTCCCGCTTTAAAGCATCAGACGTTGCATCACCTCCCTGGTTGCCGTGGGCAGATTCCCGCGGACAAGAAGCTCGTTGAACACGATTAACTCAGGAGCTTCTGGCGTTGCGCTGAGCGCTAGAAGCGCACTGTCCCGCCGGGTGACCGGTCGTCGGAGGACCGGAGAGCGCAACCGCAAATTGCTTCCCGTCCCTTCGGGTCGCGAGAATGGGAATCGTAATTTCGGCGCCTCTGCCGACAGATACAGAAACACTATCCTCGTATTTCGTATCGCCGCCCTGTCGTCGAAGGTCGTGAGACAGCCAGCCGTGTGGACTTTTTCAACCGCTCCGCATCGAATTGTGGCAATTGTCCATTAAGAAGGTATTCGAGCAGCTCCGCGCCTACGTGACGATCGAGAAGAATGTGCTCGAATTTGTTCTTGAAGCTCCGCAGGCATCGATAACAGGAGGCATCGCAGTTCTCGGGGCAGGTTTTCTGCAATTGCAGGGCCCGCTCGCAGAGTTCGACCCCGCGTTCGACCAGCAGGGTCGAGAAGCCCGCACCGCCCGGAAGCGTATCATAAAGAAAAATTTCTGCCTTACGGCCTCGACTGGGTGCGTTCCGAGCGCGTCGGCGACGCTCGAAAAAACCTTAGCCAAGGACGACGAGGGTTTCGTATGGAGTTTCGGGGTATGGCGACGACCCATCGAGTGAGTCCGCTTCGTGCCAGAAGTCGACATGCACCTGCGTTGGGCCCTTTAGCGCAGACCTTCCTCGATGATCGCTTCCTCGGTCACTTTCGCGGCCTCTCGGTCCTCCTCCGTCAGCCGTCTCGTTTTCCAGCTGCCTCGCGCGAACCAGCCTAACGAGACCACGGCAACGAGGACGTTGGTGACGGGAAAGGACCACCACAGGCCGTGCGCCTGCAAGGGCGTGTGCTTCGACAGCACATAAGCGAGCGGAAACTGAGTCATCCATTGCGATACGAGCGCAATGACCATTGCCATCAGCATGTTTCCGGACGCGCGGAAGGCCGCCACGACGCAGAGTTGGATGCCCATGCCGCCCCAGGCCAAGCACATGATGCGAATAAAGCGCGCTCCCTCGGCGATGACGTCGGCATCGTGCGGCACGAAAAACGCTACGATCAGGGGAGCAAACAGAAAGGCCACGATCCCGACTAGCGTCAGAACGCCGAAGCCAAACGCGGTGCCGAGAAGGGCAATGCGGGATGCGCGTTGGATGTTGCCGGCTCCCATATTCTGGCCAACCAGCGTCGACACCGCCATCGACAAGCCCATCGCGGGAATCATGACGACCTGCAAGATGGTTGAACCGACGCCATAAGCGGCGGTCGTCAAAGTCCCAAAGCTCGCCACGAGAAACGACATGACCACCAGACCCAGTCCGCGGGTCGACAACTCGACTGATCCCGGAAAGCCAAGGAGGAACGCGCGCTTGATGTAAGGCGGATCTGGTACGAGGCCGCGCCATGAAAGCTCGATACCGTGGCGGCCGCGCAAGAAAATGACCACGCCGATCAACGCCGCGAGAGCCTGTGTTATCAGCGTGGCAAGCGCCGCGCCCATCACCCCCCGCCCCGGCACCGGGCCCCATCCGAAAATGAATAAAGGATCGAGAGCGAAATTCAGAACGACCGTGCCGAGAACGATAATAAGCGGAATCCTCGTTTCGCCGATGCCGCGCATCAGCGCCTGAAACATGGCGTAGAGGAAAACGAAAATGATGCCGATGAAAGAGACGCGCATAAAGCCGAGCGCGCCCTCATAAACATCGGGGGCTACACCAAGAAGCTCCAGCAGATAGGGCGTCACGACATAGCCGACCGTTCCGAGAATGACGGAAGTGACGGCGACCATCACCATCGTCTGCGCTGCAACATGGTTCACCATGTCCTGCCGGCCGGCGCCCATATATTGCGCGCTGAGTATCGCGCCCGCCATTGCCAGCCCCGCCCCGAGCGCGATGACGAGGAAGGTGACGGGAAAGCTGACCGCAACCGCCGCTACCGCCGGCGCGCCGAGGCGGCCGACCCAGAACGCGTCGGTCAGCTGGTAGCCCGACTGCAATGCATTTCCCAAGATGATCGGAATGGCGAGCCGGAAGAGCGCCGGGGCGATGGGTCCTTCCAGCAACATTTTACGGCGGTCAGCCACGATGGCCCCTTCAACTGATGGGCTTGGAGGATTGTCGAAAAGCTGCACCGCAGCCGCGCGGGCCGCCGTCAAAATCCACTATCGACAGGGGTACGCCCCGCGCAGACGCCTAATTGCTGATCAAGGTGATTTCGTGGACCCTCAGAATCGAAGAAAGGCCGCTTTGGGTCGATCGCTGACGTCACAGCGACCTGTCGAGTTGGTCGGCTCAACTCCTAAGACCGGAACTTGTCCGCACGGAGGTCCGCTCTTCTCCCAGAATAGGCCTCTAAATCCTGCCGGGCGTTCACGCCCGCAGGCGCTAGCGGAAGGAGTTGGGAGGGCAAACAGCACGTAAATTACAGAGCCGGTCGATCCGGCGATCGGGACAAACCCACATGTGCCAGTGCATCGTCGAATGCGGGCTTTTGACCGGACCCGATTCCGCGGAGGGCATTATGGCCAGCGGTCATGCAAACCGCGCTAACACGCCGAACACATGGCTGCACCGACCAGCAACGCGACGTGACGTTTTGACTTGCCAACTCGGAGGCCCTCTGCCGTGGCATCCAGCGCGCCTGCGTTTGCTACTGCGCCGCACCCGAGCTAGTTAACCCGCAAGGGTGGCTCAGTCGGAACGTATTCCCAATCCAGCCGAAGCTTCGGCAGCAAATGGCGCGTGAAGTTGTCCGCCTCAGCAATAAGGATTGAGTGCAGCCTCGCGCGGTCCGCAGGCCCAATCTTCTCCGCCGCCACGGAGGTTCGCTGCTCGGTTAGGTGCGCGATCTGCTTATTGATCTTGGCTATGAGGTCCTTCCGCTCCTTGTCGCGGGGGAGCGGCTTGTATTTCCCATCGGCAAACGTCTTGGCTTTGAGAGTGTCGGCGCGACGAGAGCCCTGGAAGAACTCATCCAGGTTACGCGCATGGATGCTGAACGTCTCGATCAGTGCGTAGACGAGCCCCGCCTGAATGCTCTGCGGAGCATTCGCTGCGACGGTCTGCTCGACCAGTATCAGCTTGTCGAAGGTATAGCGGAGCATGTTGAGTTCGTAGAATACGTGCTCCAGTTGCGTGACTCTTGAGTCCATTGAGCTATTCCCCGTTTCAAGACCGACCTGGGCCCCCGCGCGAGAATTTTAGAGCACCGAACCTCCGCTAACGAGCCCCGCCGTAGAAGAGACTGTTGAAGAAATTCGGGTGACTCGGACATATGCGCGTACCGACCGAGCGCAGGCTTGACCCAAGGTGAGCGCTTGAGCAAAGCCGAATCAGTGGAACCCGTCGCGCCACATAGGCCTGGATTCGGTGCGAGTGGCCTAGAACAAGATCTGCCTTGTCAGCATCGAGATGTGGACGACCACGGCTCCCACGTCGAGGAACTGATCGCGCTGCCGGGGGGATCACGCGGTGGCGCGCGGCGCTTTCGCGGAAGCGGTCAGGCGGCGACCCGGCAAACTCATCATCCTTTGACAGAAGTTGAGATTGCTTGCGGACAGCCGAAGGTGAAGCTCACACGAATGCCCGATTTGGATCGGGGAGTGGACTTCGCCTACTTCGTGCCACTGCCGCTAATGACCCTAAACGGACTTTTGCGTACAGAGGATGGCGTGCGGTATGCTTAGAACGGCACGCTGGCCTTGGCGCCAGCTGAGTTCTCTCGAATCGTGCCGCCGAAGCGACCAGTCATAGAAGAGTTTGAGCGAAGCACCGTTGACGGCCATCGCTTGGCCCCCCGCTCTTAAGTCAAAGTCAATGCCTCGGTCGCTGATCGGTCGCCTTCGCGAAGAGGGCTTTGTTCGCTTCCAAGACCTTCACGAGGAGTTCCAAGTCCTCAGCAGTTTTCAAGCGAGCCGAGACCTCGAGTGAACCCGACAAGAGCGAGACACGGTAACATGAAGGTGCCGCCGCTCCCACCGCGGTTGCGGTGGAAGAACCATTGGCACTACCGTTTGCTGGTTCTATGTTTTCACTCACTTCTCCACCTTCGACGGCCATTTGGGCCGCCGCCCGTCAACATCGTAAGACCGTGACAGAGCATGGTTAAAAAAGGGTATGGACGGCGGGAAGATGCGTGTGCGCCTCACCACGGGCCGGTGATGGCGCAATGAAACGCTTCAGCATGCCGGCCCACGCTTCGAGCCGCTCCCCGGGATTTTGCTAGTTCCCATCGGAGGGCCGCCAGCACCTCGACTTGGCCGAACTCATCGCGACAAGTGCCGTCGGTTGGCGCACACCCGAGATCGATAATGGCGAACCACTTTAGTCGGCGAATTTCCGAGGGACATCATTCTACCCGCTGTAAAAGCAGCAGCGATTTTCTCAAAAACCATTCATAGGGCGGGAAGGATGCCTATTTAAGTGGTGGAAGCGGTTGCGGTGCCGTGTACATCTGACTTTGATGAAAGTGGAGACAACCACCCAATGCAAATGAGACGGCGAAGATCGCCGCTGCAACGATGACACGCATAACTGCCCCCTGATACTCTACTGTCACGCTCGCCGCAGGGCGAAAAACTTACAGTCCAGGTCGAACATATTTCGCGATTGGAATTAGTGGCGTAATTGCCACAGGCGTTCTTTCAATTGCTGGCGTGTGCAACGCTCAAAGGGAACTCGGCCGAAGCCATCGCGTTCCAGGCATGGGTCGTTGTGCGAATTGTGCGGACCGGGCGACGGTTCAGATTCGCTACGCTTCGCTGGGGAACCCGATGGATAGCAACTGGCTGGCAGTTTTTGGAGCTGTGCTTATCGCTATCGCTGGCGGACTCGCTTTTGTCGCCTATAGGCATCCTGCGGCGTTCCGAGAGAATCTGGGAATACCACTTGCGGTCTTCACCACAGTCGCTTTCATCTTTTTGAGCTTTTGGAATTTAGGCGCGCTCCACGCACAGAGTGAGGCGCTGCTGAACGCTGTTAAGGGGTCAGGATCGAGCACAAGCGCAACGGTGTCTTCATTAGCTGAAAGGATCAGAGACACATACCTTCTTGAAGTATATGGATTGCTCCTTGCCGCCGCGGTCATTGCATATCTTCTATTCCTTTCTAGGTTCCCAGAACTCGGCTTGGTCCGAAAGAACAAGGAGCGCAGCGGCAACCAGCCTGCTCCTAGCGAGACGATTAGCACAAGTGGACATGCTCCTAACGAGCCTAGTTGACTTATCCTGCACGGCTTACGGACCGTTCGGACAAGAATTGCATTTACTTCGCAACAGGAGGATCGGCCCGGTTGATCCTCTGGGAGCGTTGATCCTTATCAAGGGCCACACTGTAGCAAAACCGCCCTGCGGCAAAGTGGGTTCCGTGCAGGCGCGGCTCCGCCAAAAGGTTTCGCCGCGCACGTCCGCCCGGCCGCCGCCGAGACCACGTCGTGACCGTTTCGCCTGCGGCTTAGTTCTTACCTAACTGTTCGCGCAAAACTGGACTCAGCAATTGCTCATCCGCGATGGCATTGTCGACTAGATCGATTTCACGCTGCAGTTTGATGAGTTTTCTGCGCCGCCTTACGGAGTTTGCCTGTTTGCGTGAGCGCTGAAGAGATTCCGCCAAACTACGGCGCTTTTGCACCATAACCGCTCTCAAGCTTGAATTGGGTGTACGTAATCTTCAGCCATGCTGCTCTCCCAGGGGCGTCCGGCCGCCCAAGGGCGATAGGGTTGAGGCTCCCCATCGGTCAAGTTGAATCGGCTTTCGTCCGTCAGTCACATTACACTGATCAGTGGGGCCCTGGGCGCCCTGCTGCACCTCGAGGGTGTGAGGGACCCAGAAGTCGGCGTCCTTAGCACGGGCGAGCAACGCGGCGACGGCAATGGCGGACAACACGCTTTCTCCTGGCAATAGTTTTGGCCATAACTTTCTCCTCTTTTATTCGCAGGCTCTGTTAGCACAACTTTTTGACCTGCGCGTGCTTCAATCCGGTTGTGAAGCAGTAAGCACATAAAGACCCGAGGCTAACCACAGGTCTACTCGCCCAACTAAAACATCGAAGTCGGCTAGGCGACCTTCTTTGCAGCTTTAGCAACGAACCTCCTCGACGGGTTCGGCTGTCAC
>Ga0209517_10010732_pt1 | contig 10114 bp, 10 predicted proteins | sample PeaSoiMetSII2010_FD_187695 | JGI IMG/M metagenome (GOLD analysis project Ga0209517, IMG submission 187695) | Peat soil microbial communities from Weissenstadt, Germany - SII-2010 (SPAdes) (version 2) | ecosystem: Environmental > Terrestrial > Soil > Wetlands > Peat | place: Germany... | reverse complement strand
GGATGAAGGCGAATGCGGGGTCTGCGCTGGCTTCTGCTTTTGCCAATCGCCGGGAAGTCCTTCACCTGCTGCATCACGGAGCCTTACAAAGCACGGTTATTTTTGTCCCTCGGTTCGCCAGGCTGTGGCTTGTCGACTCCTCATGAAGAGATCCTGCAAATCGCTCACCACTGACGGATCGGCCTTTGCCAACTCGGCCACGACCCTCTCGCGAAAGTTCATGAGATCCTCCAAGGCCTTCCGGCCCTTAGCATCCGTCATTCGGTTTGCCACAGCACCGGCTCGGTCGAAGAATTGCTTGACGGTGTCCTGCGCCAAGCCGAAGTTCTTCTGGGTCGCCTGGATATAGGCCAGGCCTGCGAGATCCCGAAGCTCCGCCCCGGCGTAATCCTGCCGCATCTCCCGCAGCTCATTCTCCAAACGCCGTGCCTTGCTGTACTGCGGGGCGAATCCAACCAGGAAGACTACGACGAAACAGATCGCTGCCACGATGATCCTGTTCTTCACGTGCAACCCCTCTTCGAGCGTAGCTCCAAACGCCGGACGCGCGGTTGGCGGACCAGCGACGCGCAGGAGCGCCGCTTTCTGTTGCACCAACCGCCCGGCCTTGGTGTCTTACGAGCGGGCGCGCCGTGGGGGAACCCACGAGGCACGACACCGGGGCCGCTCCACTGCGACCAGCGCGACGACCGGGTAATTGTGTCCAATGATTTCGGCATGATCATGCTCTCGATCGAAGCTCATTCGCTGCTCGGCTTCCACCCGGAGGAGGCGATCCGGGAGAGTCGCGTTCCATTCGAGATCATGGATCCACTGCTGCCGGTTGAGGCTGAGCGGCTATTTCTGAACCGATTGAAGGAGCTGTGCGGATAGCCCCCAATCCCCCACCAAACCAGAAGGGAATGGTCCCACCCTCTGTGGGAGGGAATACCACCACCCCCTGGGGCAGCCGAACAGATTGGCCGATATAGAGCTGTTTCATGGGACGCATCCCAGCATCCCAGAATGCCTAGGGCAACGCCTCAGGGAGCCGGACAGTCATCCGGGGCGCCGAAGATGCGGCCAGGTTGATCGGCGAATACAAGTGCGTTTGCCGTTGCCTATCCCGTGACGCTTCCACAATGCGACTTGGGGACAATGCCCGAACCCACATCCACGGGTAGGCGTAATCCGACCAAGTGGACGGCCCGACCACGTCGATTCTCTCTCTGCGTGGCCAAGCCGGAGCAGTCAGTTCGGACAGAGAGCGGCCAAGTAGATAACGTGGCTGCGGGTGGCCTACGCGGTTGCCGCGGGCGGTGCTGCGGTGAAGGGCGTCTCGTCGTGGGGGATACCCGGTGCTCTTGTGCGCGCGCCCTGCGCTCGATCAGCATCTCCAGGTTCAGGTTGCGCGTCGCGAGGCCTTCCAAGGCATTCCGGCAAATTGAACGGAAGTGGCCCTCTTCGACGTTGCGGAGGAGCCGGTCCTCCAGGTCGGCATCCCCCATCTTGCCGGCATAATAGTCCCGCAACACCCGTTCGACATGTGCAGCGGGCAGCACCTCACCCACCACGTTGAAGACTGAATCGTCGTCGAGCGCATCCCGAATCTCCTGCAACTTCTCGTGCAGCTTACGAAGTACCTGACCCTCAATCGTGTTAGTCGCAACAAAGTTGAAGATGAGGCAGTCTTCCAGTTGGCCATAACGGTGTATCCGGCCCATCCGTTGCTCCAGCCGATTCGGATTCCACGGGATGTCGTAGTTGAACAGTATGTGGCAGCACTGGAGGTTGATGCCTTCGCCTGCCGCCTCGGTCGCGACCAAGATCTGGATAGCGCCATCGCGGAACTGCTGCTCGGTGTGGAGGCGCGTGCCCTCCTCCTCCCGGCTTCCCGGCTTCATACCGCCGTGGATACAACCCACGTGGAACCCCCAATCACGGAAACGCCTCAAGAGGTAATCGAGGGTGTCCTTAAACTCCGTGAAGATGAGGAGGCGCTGCTGGGGGGCATCATAAAACCCGTAGCAGTCCAGTAGGATTTTCAGCTTGGACAGTTTGGCTTCGGCGTTGGAATCGGCGAGCTCCTGTGCCCGGCCGGCGAAGACGCGCAGTTCCTGGATCTCTTCACGAACCTGCGCCGGATTCTGGGCCAGCGTAATGGAGTCCAGTTGCTCTTCCATGCGCTCGCGATCAGAGTCCTCCATCTCTTCCAGTTCTTCGGGAGAGGGGAAGTCACGTAGAAAGTCTAGGGGGAGGTCGCGGCTGACCTGTTGTGCGCGCCTGAGCTTCTCTTCGAGACGCAGCGCCCTTTTCTCAAGAGATCGCTGGAGCGAATAACTCGACGAAGCAAGCCTGCGCTGAAAGAGCGACATCAAAAAGCCAACGGCGCGCGCACGAGGATCATCCCCGACTCCCGCGGCCTTGGCGCTCTCGCGTTTCACGAAGCGGGTGATATCCCGGTACACTTCGAATTCCGGGCCATCGATGCGGAAATCGGCTGTGTGAGGAATGCGCTTGGTGAAGATCTTCTTGCAAACCCAGGCACCTTCGGGCTCGCGATGGGGAAAATAGACCATCGCCTCCTTTGTACGCCGGAGATAGAAGGGGGCCCGGCGCCGTTCCATCGCTTCGCGGATCGACTTCACGTCAGCGAAGACATCGGCATCGAGCAACTGCAGGAAGAAGGAGAAATTCTCCGGATCGCCGCGGTGGGGAGTTGCGGTGAGCAGCAGAAAATGGTCGGAGGTGTCGCGCAGGAGTTCACCGAGCCGGTAACGCTGGGTCTTGTGCTCGGAGTCGGAAGCGGACATCCGATGCGCTTCATCGACAATCACCAATTCCCAGTGAACTTGCCGCAGGCCGGCCAAGATGTCAGTCCGTTTGGCAAGATCCAGAGAAGTAATGACCTGGCGATGTTCGAGCCACTGATTAACTCCGAATTGTTCCCGAATGTCGCTGCCCTTCAGGACCAGAAGCTTTTCGTCGAACTTCTCCTTCATCTCCCGCTGCCATTGAAACGTGAGGTTGGCGGGGCAGACGATCAGAATTCGGTCACAAAGGCCGCGCAGCTTCAGTTCGCGGATGAGCAGGCCAGCCATTATGGTTTTGCCGGCGCCGGCGTCATCTGCCAGCAGGAAGCGGACCCGGGGCGCTTTCAGCAGGTGGTCATAAACCGCCTCGAGTTGGTGCGGCAGGGGATCGACGCGGGAGATGGACAGTCCAAAATACGGATCGAACTCGTAGGCTATGCCGAGCGCGTATGCTTGCAGGCCCAGGCGCAACAGGTTCGCGTCGCCATCGAAGGAGCGGACCGAATCAACAATTCGGAGCAGCCGAAGGTCCTCAAGGGTAAGGGTCACACGCCGGAACTGCTGGCTCCGGCTACCGACGAGTCCCAAAATCCAGGTGGCAGGTGCGCTCTGACGGACCGTCTCCACCTGCATTGGCTCGCTGAACAACGGGCCAACGAGCATGTGTCCTTCGCGGATGGACGGTTCTTCACTCATACAAGAGGAGCCAACACTGTACTTTAGCGGAATTGCTGCCCTGTGTGTTGTGGCGCGCGCCGCTTAAATCGCATCGCAGCACTCCGGGTCCCGGATTTTTGCCACAATAGTTGGTTCGGAAGCGGTCGAGAGTACGAGCGCGTTGACGGAGTCTCCGGGGCGGCAATCTGGCTGCGGAGGACTGGCAGATGAGAAATAGCAACGACTTTAGCCGAGGCATTCCAGTGCGCTTCACCAGTTATCTCTGTTTTCTTCAACGCCGGACGAGTTCACAGCCCTGATTCAAGTAAGCACCGACGAGATGATCTCGTGGCATCGCAAGGGCTGGCTCTCGTTCGACCCTTCGGCAACTGCCGAATACAGCGAGAAAGAACGCGTCGAAGTGCTCTTTATCAAGGGGCTCGCCCACTCAGGGATCAGCGACGCGATGATCCACCGCCTACTTTCCGCCAGCCTCGAAAGCCCATACTGCTACGACCCTTCCACGACCTTCTTCTCGTTCGTTCTGAACCGCTGGATCACTTTGCCCCCAGAATTGGACCCCTTAGATGTGACAGCCGAGTACATCGACGGACTCGCCGCCGCCGAGGACTGGGAAGCGCTGCGCGAGTTGCGGAACAGAATTGCAGCCGCTCTCGAAGGCGCAAAGGCAAGTGGTGAATGACGGACGCCCGGCTCCCGCCGCGGCGAATGGCGTCTCCACGTCGGAGATTCACCCATCCCTGTAAGTCTTTGAAAACACGAGAAACTGGTTTGTAAGTGATTGATCCCGCAGCCCTGAAAAGGCTGCGCTCTGTTTGCCCTTTCTTTCCGCTATCCTACTTGTTTTGAATGACCTATGAGAAAAGGCAGCCAGTCTCGAGTCCAGCCTCAGAGAGGCTGCGCTCTACCTGTTTAAAATCCGTCGCTTTGATTCAGGTCGGGCGATTGGAAATCACCTTTCCGTGAAGGGGCACCACAAAGGTCCCGCCGCTCGGCTGTCGTGATGTTACTGGTCCCTGACATCACGAAGGGCCGTAACGAAACCTGCCGACGCTCGGCCATTGCTGCGGCTCCGGCTGGGTGCTCCGGTCTGTTGAGCGGGTGGCCTACGTAGGGGAAATGCCATCATCGCCAGTGCCGGACGAGTGGTTTGCCGGCCTCGACCGGGAAGAACCGGAAGCTCGCTCGGAGATGACCCCGCCTGGCCCTCCCATCGCACTTCGACTGCGCACCCTGAGCCATTGCCGCGACACCGTGCACCTGGCCAACCTGATGAACCTCTACTCGAATCTGCCCGACCAGATGCGGTATGACTTTTTGCTGCACTCCGGCGCTTTGGACAAGCGCCCCACGACCGGCTGGGCTCGTCGGGCACGGGGGAACCAGGCGGACTTGGAGTTGGTGGCGGCGGCATACAACATCAGCGAGGCCAAGGCCCGACGGGCGCTCAGAATTCTGCGGCCGGAGCAGATAGAAGCGCTGCGCAATTGGATGGGCCGGGGCGGGCTCTGATCGCGAGGACTGCTGGCTCGGCTCTCCGGCGCTCGGGCGGCAGCACCTGGCCGGACCGGTGCCGACCGAGAGGCGCGAACGCGGGAGCGCCGGGGCCAAGCACTGCCGTCGAGCGCCGGCCCCCTGTTTTGCGGCACACGGGCGGCGGTTTCCTAAATCCTACGCCGTCAGGGAGGATCTACGCCTTCGGCTGGCAGAGTGGTTCCGCCACAATGGTTAATATGAGGTTTCGGAATTGGGGCCAGCCGTGGAGTCTCGCACCTGGAGTCCGTCCCATGACCAGTGTGGGATGCTGAGGCCAATCGGCACATCATCGGCGGACTGGTGGTAGCGGGACATCGTTGTCGTGGTCGCCCAAGCGAAGTAGTCGTGCAGCACTTGTCGCAAAGCACCGTCGTTGGCTAGTCCCACATCGGCCAGAGCCTGGTCGAAGCAGGCAATCGCACGGCGATCCATTTCATCGTGCTCCCCGTTCCCGCTGTGCATCTTGACGACGGAGGTCTCGTCACCATAGGAATCGGAATAGTTGGTCGGGCCACCGAGTGCTTCGGCCCAGTAAGCGGCGAGTCGCTCGACATGCTGGGGGTGGAAGCCGTGGCTGAACGCATGGGCGACCACGTCGTCGGCCAACACCCGACGATGCCAGGCGTCGGCAAGACGGCGCAGGCCGTCATTGCCACCCGCCGCCTCGAAGACAGTTCGCATGCATTCATGATGACAATCCTCTCGTGTCTATGCAAGACGATGGCCCCGGCGAGTTCAGCCGGGCCACGCCATCCGACGGGACCCGCTAAGTATGACACCCGGCTTGTCGGCAGCGCTTAGTAACGGCCGCGGGACCGTGCTGAGCCCGCCGATGAGATGGCAGGCGAGCGTTAAGCAGTGATATCGGTAGCTGTTTGCGAGGTGGCCTCGCCCTGACACCTCTGCGGGCCCCTTCGCTGGACCGCCAATGCGCCAGTGTTTAGCGAGCGCCGAGGGTGATATCCCGAAGGTGCAGCGACCTTCCCTTTCTATCGCCGCTGATCCGGTAGACGAGCACGTGTACGCTGCCATCCGGGTGCAGCGTGAAAGTGCTGCAGAACGAACGACGCTTGAACATCGGCTGCCCGTTCCGGCGAATCAACGGAACGACGATTCGGTACAAGATCGGGGACATCACCGCATTCTTGGAATCGCAGCCCGGCGGCGGTGGCGCTGCAATGCCAGGTAATCAACCCCGGCAGTAATTCCATCTTGTCACCCGCCGCAGTGGGATGGCCACGCGAACCGGCGGCAGTCAACTGCCATCGGATTCCGGGGGAGCGACTTCGATTCTCCAATTTGACTCGCTGAAATCGTATTCCGCGTTGAATTGCCTCAACACGGCAACTTGGCGCGCAGTCGGGGTCGCATCCCTGCCCAGACCAGTGATGGTTCGGCGGCCCCAATCCTGAATGGGATCGAATTCAACTTCCCAATGGCGGGTAATCCAGAAGAGTCTAACGAGTCGGATTTTGGGCAATTCGAGCGACATGACTTATCTTATCGCCGGTCCAGCCTTTCAGCCACACGATCCGGTCCCATTTGCCACCGGCTTCGTGAAGCGGAGGCGAAGCCGTGGCAAGCACATGCAAGTCTTGCCGTCGGAAACGCAAGAACTGCTGTACAGCCGCTTTTGCCGGGTTCCAAAGGAACCGGATGGGGCAGTGTTGACCAGGCCTGCAAGCCGCGGATCGGGCTGGAGCGGGTTGTGGTTCAAATTGGTTCAAATACACATGTTTGCCGCCACATGCCCGCGCCGCGCATCGCTTCCCGACGAGGCGGCTTCGGCCGCGGCAAGCTATTACGACAACACCAACTTCAGTATCCTGCAGGGTGTGATCGAGGAGGTGTCGGGAATGAGTTACATTGATTTTGCCACGAAGTATGTCCTGACGCCGGCCGGACTCAACCCCGCAATCCTTAGCGCCACGCCCGAACCGCAATCGACCGCCGCGCTCACCTATAGCGGACCGGGCGACACGCGGCAAGGATACTATTGGGGGCCCATCGGGTTCATCGGCCCCACCGGCTGGATTTCCTCGGCGCGGGAGCTGGCCAAGCTGATCGCCGCCCTCCGCGGCACCAGCATTCTGCCGGCCAGCGTGGTCAGCGAGATGTTCACCGACGGCATAGGCTGGTACACCAGCCAAGGGGCCTTCGGAAGCTACTTCCAGCACAACGGAAGTATCGGCAACGGCCTCACGCCCTCACAAAGGTTGAATACGTGTGTGTTTCATTTCGCCGAGGGCTACGATATGGCGCTGATTTCCGATTCGGTTGCCCCGGTCGATGTCACCGTGCTTTGTCAGGGCGCCTTCGATTCGCGCGGCCTGCCCGCCTCCGGCCTTCCCGCCAACGGGCCCGCCATCACCAGCGTGGTGCATGGCGCCAGTTACCTGCCCAAGGTAGCGCCGGGTTCGTACGTTTCCATCATCGGTTCGGGCTTCAGCACCCAGTCGCTGGAGTGGAGTGGAGCAATCGGCAGCGGCACAACCTTGCCCATCGAGGTGAGCGGCATCCAGGTGCGTGTGGGCTCGCAGTTCGTTTACGTGGAATACGTAAGTCCGGGACAGGTGAATTTCCTGCTGCCTTCGAGCGTCCCGCCGGGTGTTGCGAACGTGGAGCTGACCACCGTCGACGGGGGCATGACTACTTCGGTCGAAATCGATGCGATTGCGCCGGGCCTGTTTCGGGGTGTACCGAAAACTGGTTGCGATCGCGCAAGTAGCGCAAGCGAGGTTCCAGAGATACCGCTGTGCAGAAAACTGAAGTTTCTGTACACCAAATATACCGGCATTACGCTACCTGGAGAACGGCGGCACCATTCGAGAACGCGCAGGCCATCCCCTTTTCGTGTCCCACGGTTGCGCGATCTGTCGATTTCGGCACCGGTCACGCAGCCTTGCCGAAAGCAGGCGACCAGGAGGAGTTGTGGAGCTTTTCGGGCAGGCTGGGAGCACCCATAAGTGAGGTTTTTGGGACAAACGAACAGCAGCCTGCCTCCGCGTGTCGTGAGGCGAAGAACGGGCGAAAATCCTCCTGCTCGCCTGCTGCTACCAGGAGACTCCCTTGGCCCGCTGTGCGAGACGACCCGACGGACCCGATGCGGCGGGCCTCCCGCGTGTGATATGCTCCAGTGTCGTATCTCCGGAGCGGCGGATTATCCTGCCCCGTCGGTCGGCCCCAAAAACTGAGGCAGGGATATTGGACGCACGACAGGGACTGCGAACAGGACGGTTACCGGTCTGGATGGCATCATGGACTTCGTCTTAGGCCGACCGGAGGGGGTTTTAATCAGGTCCGCCTAGACAAGAGTTGTATGACACCAACACCACGCGACCAACCCACCGGACTGGTAAACTGCACTTCTCGCATTGAAAGGCATGCGATATCAGCAGGTGTCATGATACTCCGGCGTGTACGAGGCCGCATCAAACTCTCCATTCCTTTTGTCAGCTGCGTGCTGAATGCCGCCGTTGCTTACGTGCTCATATTGGTTCCCTTCCAAGGCCAAGCGCAGACTGGCCTCGAATACCAAGATCGCGGTAACCGTTTTGAGGGGATCAGACCCAGCCCTGTCTCCGGATACGACATTGAACTAATTTCAAGCCTTATTGATTACGGCGAGGAGCTGAGCGGCATGCCCGATGCACTCAACCTGCGTTTCTTTGCAGAGCGGGCCGACGAGATTTCGGTGACGGTCCGGGAGATCGACAACCAACACTTCTATTGGCTCGATCGCGTGCGACTCGAAACCGCTTGGACGCCTGGACGCGCGAACACTTTTGGATGGGACACCAGGATAGTACTGCAGCGCATCTCCCCACCTCTGCACGTTGCAGACCTCGGCGTGCTCGTGCGCGTCGGGCGGACGGAGCCATCGGCTGACGAACGGGTCTTGCCGGCCGCAATTTTTGCCACGGCGGCGCCGACAAAGGTCGATGGCTACCTTTTTACCTTCAGGCCGTGCTGCGACGCGAATGTCAGCTGTTCTCTGTATGCGGAGGGCGGGGAAAAGGCGCTGGCCACCCAATTCTTCAGGCGGACGCCAGGCGGGCGCCCGTTCACTTGCCGCGTCGACACTACCCCTTTAGCTCAGGGCGCCTATAGGCTAGTTCTAGTCGGTTATCTGACCGAGACGAATCAACGCATACGTCAGGTAGTGAAATTCAGTCACCGGCCGAATCTGCGCTAGATATAGCCTATGCCGGACGACACCGAATTAACGCCATCGGCGCAAAAGGTCGCGAAACTAATCTTCTTGAGCTATGCGAGCGAAGATCGCGAGAGCGCAGAAAAGTTTGTTCGAGTTTTCGTCGCTCAAGGCTGGGATGTATGGTGGGACAGGCAACTGCTGCCGGGACAGGTGTTTGATTCGGAGATTGCACTTCACCTGGCTCAGGCCGAGTGCGTGGTGGTCCTTTGGTCCGCGATTTCAGTACAAAAACGGTGGGTCCGCGATGAGGCCGAGGATGCGGCATCGAGAGGCGTCCTGGTTCCCGTGCTCATCGACGATGTCAAGATTCCGTTCGGATTCCGCAGATTCCAAACGGTGATGCTGGCGGACTGGGACGGACAAGAAGTAGATAATCCTGCTCTGTCCGAGCTGCTAACGGCCATCGCGCGCCGTCTCAATAGTGGTCCAGCGCCCGAGTCAATGCCGACGAGGCTAACGCGTCATGGAAGGGGCCTTGCATGGGTCGCTCTTGCGCTTGGTCCCACTGTCTTCGGCCTCGGCTTAATGTGGTCTCTCGCCCACTGGGAGGTCGCCACCCAATTTCGATTGGCGGCCGTGGCGTCGCGAATTGAGTTTTCGATCGACACCGCCGAAGGCTTCACAAAAATTCTGGAATCGATTCCGGTGCGGGACGTGATCTTCGAGAAATTCTCCGCCTTCGAGATCGAACCAGACCGAGGGGAGGTTGCAGACTCTGCGCTCTACGATATTGCGAGCGATACATTTCCGGCATCCGCTTGGCAGCCGGTCACCCTGCTCCTCGGCGCTCGCCAAGAGTTGACCACTTCCGCTCGTTTAAACTGACCCATGCCGAGAACGCGATTTGGCGCAGTGCAAAGAGGAGGCCAGCGATATCATCCACGCCGAAGGC
>Ga0209517_10010731_pt1 | contig 10114 bp, 5 predicted proteins | sample PeaSoiMetSII2010_FD_187695 | JGI IMG/M metagenome (GOLD analysis project Ga0209517, IMG submission 187695) | Peat soil microbial communities from Weissenstadt, Germany - SII-2010 (SPAdes) (version 2) | ecosystem: Environmental > Terrestrial > Soil > Wetlands > Peat | place: Germany: Weissenstadt... | reverse complement strand
CGTATCGAGCGAGCGGCAGTCGAGAAGGATGGCATGCCCCGCTTTGCCCATGCAGGAAACGAACTGGTCCATGATCCCAACGCGCGCGCCGACAAATTCGTTCTCCGCCTTCCGGCAAAGCTGAGCGATTTCGGGCAGCGGCAATTGCGTTTTGCCCAAACTGAGGAGGGCGAGCGCGGAGGCTACTTCAATCGCGGCCGAGGAACTCAATCCGGCGCCGATCGGGACCTCGCCGTGCACCAGCAAGTTCGCGCCGTTGAGCTCGCATCCACGCTGCTGAAGGACCGTGGCAACGCCCAGCATGTAGTCGCACCAGCCTCCGGTGCGGCGGGGCGGCAAGTGATCGAGATCAAAATCGAAATCGCCGGCGAACTCCTCCGACCGGATCAGCAGCTTGCGGTCCGGTCGTGCCGCAATTCCGACGTAAGTTGAAAATGCGACGGCGGCCGGCATGACGAAGCCGTCGTTGTAATCGGTGTGTTCGCCAATCAGGTTGACGCGGCCCGGAGCCCGATAGATTCGCGGGCGAGCGCCAAACAGCCTGTCAAATCGCTGCGTAAATTCGGATGCCTGCATCGGTGATCCTGTCGTCAAGACACAGCAATCCTGCCACTGCCAAAGATCGCTCAACTGGCCGCGGCCCGCAGCGGGTACAAGGTCTCATTATCGCTCAGGGTTTCGCCGGAACGGCGATTCGCTCCACATTGGAGTAAGCTGATTCGCCATCTGCATTGGCGGCGCGGACACGGTAGGCCAGATGCTGCCCCTTCTTGGCGGTCGAATCTCCGTATTCCATGGCGGCTGAGTTCAGCTTTGCCAGCCGCTCCCAATTGCCGCGCGCACTGCCCTCTTCGATTCGCCGCTCCACAACCATCGAAGTGGGATTGCCGCCGTGAACCTGCCAAGTAAGCTTCGGTGTGCTGCCGCTGAGAGTGACATTCAGCGAGCTTGGCGCCTCCGGCAGAACGGGCCAGTCAAAATAGTCCTCATCGGTAACGGCCATGATGCTGTCTTTGATCGGCAACGCTTCCACCGTATCCGTTGTGCCCGCTTTCCACTGCAGAGGTTTGATTTCACCCGACACGACATCGACCAGCACAGGGTGCGCGATCCCGGTATTCTTCAGCGACAACGTGGCATACAGCGGCGGGAATGCATTCCCCGGAAGACTGTGAGCGGCCAGCCAGTAGGCCACGATGGCTTTCCCGCCCTTGGAACGGAATCCATAACTCATGAAGGGAAACTCTGTTTTGCGGCGCAGCGCGGGAAGGTCCGGACCGGTCACCTCGATCGAGGGATCAAACTTGGTGTCGGCAAAGAGCGCGTTTGTGTTTTGCAGCGCGTAGAACACTGGCCGCGGCGTGAAGTCGTAATCGTGATTGGTGAGGCCGTGGATGATGCCGAAATCGTCGTACTCGTTGCCGTCCGTGCCGGCGGTCAGGAGCCAGACAAAAGTTTTCACGCCGGCGGCGTGGTTGTAGATCAGCCCGCGCGGAACGTACTTGGCCTGGACCGATTCATCCGAACCGATCCACGACGGAATGGAGTTGAACTCATCATCGAAAAACGGAATGTCCGGCTTGATCCCCGGATAATGCGTGACCAGATCGCGCAGCGCCCGCGGCGATTCGGTCAGGTAGGCGCCGTAGTCCATACTCTCGGGGTTCAGGTTTTGTCCGTAGCCCGGATAGGTGTGGTAGGCATATACATCGACTCCCGAGGCGCACTTGCACTCGTCGAGCGCTTTCTGGGTGAACTCTCGCGTGGGATCCGCCTGGCCGCCGTAAATGACTTTTGCCTGCGGATCAGCCTGATGCACAGTCGGGACGAAGGTGGCGAGCAACCGGCCGTATTCTTCCCCATTGCCCCACGGATTCCAATACCCGATGTCTTGCTCATTCCACAAAGCCCAGTAATGGATGCGATCGTGGAAGTGCTTCACCATCCACTCCACGTAGCGGTTAAAAGCGGCCATCTGCTCGGGCGTTTTCGGCGGCCAGAACACGGAATACAGGCTGCGGTCATCATTATGAAAAGACCCGGGCTCGGGCGTGCTCACATCCGGCAATTTGCCGCTAATGGACGTATACATCACGTTGCCATAAAGCAGCTGCACCTGAATGTTGATCCCGTTATCCACGAGCGAGTCTACGTAGTCCTCCAGTTCCGGAGAACTCGCCATCACTCCCCGCTTCTGCTCGATCCAATCCCAGCTGGTCCGGTCGGAACTGTTCTCATACTGGCCGATGCGAATCCATTTGAATCCGGCGTCGAACATGCGCGTCCACCACCAGCGGTTCCATGGGATATAGGGATCCCGCGGCAGGTCGGAGTTGATGCCGAATCCATCCTGAATCTGCGAGGAGCGCTTGGGAGGAACATGATCCGGCACGTGCTTCTGTCCCTGGCCTAACGATGTGCCTGGCATGAAGAATAAGATCGCGAACAAGACGATGAGCAGCAAACCGGTGCGACGACTGCGCAGGTGAAACCCGTTCATGGCTTTCGCCTCTCCTGATTCGAGCATCTCATTAAACTGTGCTTCAGAAAAGCTTCGGGCTAGAAGCCTGTGGTGAAACCCAAATTCCGAAATGCGGCGCCTGAAGGCGCGTTGATAGCAGCGCACTTGCGGCACGCCTGAAGGCGTACCCTGATACGAATCTCCCTCGCACCACGGGTGCCAGAGGGCACGTCCCCTCAGGCGCAGCCGCAAGACAAGCGCTCTACCGTGGCGGCCGGATTCAGCGCGCGACCTTCTCGGCGGTGGCTTGCGCCGCATTGGCCGCGATCTCGCCCGCGTTGCGCTGGATCTTGCTGATGGCCGCGGCGATCTCGCGCATGTCCTCTTCGTCGCCCAGCAAGGCGAACTGTGGAATCCACACCGTCTCCCACGCCGCCCGCTGCGTGTGCGGGAACTTCTGCTTCAGGAACGCGTGGGTCTCGGCCGCCTGCGCCCCGCTCAGGCACTTGCGATACTCGCCGTTGCGGAAACAGTCGAGCTCATGCAGCGGCGGATAGCTGGCTTGCGTCGGAATGCCCTCGGCATTCAGGGCCGCAATGAAGTTTTCGGTGGTGATGCCGGCAAAGTGTTTGGCATCCACGTGGAAGATGTAAGCATACTGCCCGTTGCGGGTGCAGCGCGTGTCACACTTCTGGGGAGTGATTCCCGGAATTTCGCCGAACAGTTTGTCCAGCAGGCGGCCATTCTGGTGGCGATGGCGCGTCTGCTCTTCCAGACGGGTCAGTTGCACCGTGAGCACGGCGCCCTGCCATTCGCTCAGACGATAGTTGGAGCCATAGATGAAATGGCTGTAGAACCACTCGCCCGGCATGCGCCCGCAGTCGTGGACCGACCGGGCCTGGATTTCGAAGGTGTCGTCGTTCGAGATGATCATTCCGCCTTCGCCCGCCGTCATCAGTTTGCTGGCCTGGAAACTGAAGGTCCCAGCCGTGCCGAACGTGCCGATTTTTCGTCCCTTCCATTCGCTGCCGTGGGCATGGGCAGAGTCTTCGACAAGATGGATGCCGTTGCGCTTGCAGAGTTCCTGCAAACGGTCCAGATCGGCGGGGTGCCCGCCCATGTGCACGGCTATGATGGCCTTGGTCCTGGGAGTAATGGCGGCTTCGGCGAGCGCAGGATCAATGCAGTGCGTTTCCGGATCAACATCCACCAGGACGGGCAGAGCATTCGCGAACAGAACGGCGCTGGCGGTCGCGACAAAAGTGAAGTTCGGGACGATGACTTCGTCGCCGTGGTTGATGCCCAACGCGGCCATCGTCACTTCCAGCGCGGCTGTGCCGTTGGTGACGGCGATCCCGTGGCGCGCGCCGTGATAGCCGGCAAACGCCTTCTCAAACTCCAGCGTCTTGGTTCCCGGAGTGCGCCACCACACGCGGCTCTCCAGAACTTCTGTCAGCGCGCGGCGTTCCTTGTCGTCGTATTGCGGCCACACCGGAAACGGTTTGTGCTTCGCTTTACTTCCACCCAGCAGCGCCAGTTTAGACATATATTTGCCCTCCTCAATGGGTTCCAGCTATGACTATGAATTGAAAATAAACTGAGAACTCGGCCCTGTGTAACCAAGCTTCGCAGGAACAAAACCAAGACTCACCAGACCCTGCGTGACCCGTGGCCGTGACAGTAGCAATCGGCCCGCGGTCCCAATCAATCAAAACAGAAGTTTCAAGCCCAATTGCATAATACGCGGATCGCGCGCGACGGTGGCATAACCGAAGCCGTTTACGCCCGTATTGTTGAAAAGTCCTGACGCGGTTGGAATTTGAAATTGGGCGTGGTTGAAGACGTTAAATGCTTCTGCGCGGAACTGCAGTTCCTTCGTCTCTGTGATCTTGGTGTTCTTCAGCAACGCAAGATCAAAGTTACTGATGCCAGGTCCGTTAAAGAACCGGCGCATCACGTTCCCGATCTGACCTTCCGGCTCCTGAACAAAATAGTTCGGATTGAAATACGGTTGACCATCACGCGGATTGCGATCCACGTACAACTTGCTGCCGTTGTTGGCATAGCTGGGTGCGTCCACCGGAGCCAGGAAGGTTCCGCTCAACGAGTTATCGTCGTTCTCAGTGAGCTGAACCGGCCGGCCGCTGGCGAAGGTCGTGATGCCCGATAATGCCCAGCCGCCCGTTAAGCGCCGAGCCACCGCTCTGTCTCCAGACCACCTGTCAAGGGGCAGGTGAATTGTGTAACTGGCTACAAAAATCTGTGGCACATCGTAGATTGACAGAGCCCGGCTCTGACGCGGGTTGTAAGGATTGGTCGCATCCAATGTCCCTGACCCGTTGTCCATCGACTTCGCCCAGGTGTAGCCGATCATGAATTCTGCGTACTTATCGGTGTGCTGCAAGCTGGCTTGGAAAGAGTTGTAGCTGGAATTTGCTATCGAATTCATGTATGCGTTGCTGCCGAAGTTAGGGCCAAACGGGTATCGGGTACCGTTGACCTGCCCCCCGCCCACGGGGGAATAGACACCATTCTCTCCGAACGGACCGCACGTGGGCGTGTTCGGTAGCACACTTGCGGTCGTACTCAGCGATAGGCAAAGGGCTTGATTTCCCGGATTTGACTCCACAAAGCTCAAAAGTTTGTGCCCAACGGTTCCGACGTAGCTGAGGCTCAATACGGTCGCCCGGCCGAATTGCCGTTGCAGCGATAATTCGTAGTCTTGGGAATACGGCAGGACGTTCTTGGGGTTGAAGTAATTTCCGCCGGCGATCGGTTCCACCAGATTCCAGGGAAAGCTGGTATCCGGGTTCTTGGCCGACACATTGGGGGGCGGGAAAGAAAAGGGAAAGTAGCTTGGTTGCAGATCTCCGGTTGTCCGATCAATAAAGGGACTTACCGTCATGGGAAGCGTCGAGCTCTGGTAGTAGAAACCGTAGGGCGCATCTCCGATTTCCTGCTCGGTATCGGCCTGCTGAATCGACTGATAGAAGAAACCGTAGCCGACACGGATGCTCGTGTTCCCGGGCCCGCCCAGAATCTTGGCCAGCAATCCCTCGTTTGCTTTGGGAGAGTATGCCAATCCGAACCGGGGTGCGAAGTTGCCATATCTGGTCGGTGCCAGGGTGCGGGGCACGCCCGGATCACCCGGCACCACGAGTCCCGCCGGGGCGCCGGGGAAGAGCTGAGACTGCTCGCCCACGATCAGCGTTTCGATGTAATTCTGCGCGTCATACCATGGCGTGCTGGCTTCCCAGCGCAAGCCATAATTCAAGGTGAGAGTTGGCCGCGCCCGCCAACTATCCTGCCCATACAAGCCGTAATACTTGCTGCGCGTGTGCTCGATGTCTTGACTTCCCTGAATGAAACTCACTGGCGCGCCAATCAGGAAATCGGCGAAATCAATGCCCGTCTCTGAGCCATCAAAGAAGAATTGTCCGTTCTCCCCGGTGAAACCGTTCAGGTCAATTTGATCGTAGTGGACGTCGGCGCCAAACTGGAAAGTGTGAGTTCCAACAATCCGCGTGAGGTTGTCAATGATCTGGAAGGTGTTGTTGTGCTGGTCAAATGTGGTGGAGGGAACACCGAAACTATAATTGTTGAAATTTGTGTTGGGCACGCCCGCCAGGCTGGGGGAGATGTTGCCAATCCCACCCGTGTTATTCCAAGGCGTGTTGAAACCCAGCGAGGCAAGCGACACTCCCAAGCCCCCTTGCGGGTTGCCAATGAAATTGACATTCCGCAAATAGACAAGGCGAGCGTCATTAACGGTGGAGGGGCTCAGGGTTGTGGTCAGGCCCAGGTTGATCATCTGCGACATGCCGTGAGTAAGGGCAGTAAACCCGGGAACATTGACGGATTCGTAAGGGTTCGCAACATTGTATCTATCGAGAAAGTAGTAGCCGAAGAGCATGTTCTTGCCCAAGCTCGCGTCCAGCCGTGCGCCGACCTTGTTATCCGTCAGAGTCTGGTTGTATGCCGAGGTGCTGAAGGTTGAGGCGGCACCGCTGCCGCCATTGGGCGATGGAATGTACTGCAGCATGTTGACGGCTACGGGATCCCAGGCGGTCTTTGGAATTGCAGCACCCGCGAAGACGCAGGGATCTGCGGCGTTCGTAGGCGAACAAGAGGCGTCCGTGTAATAGGGTTCACCGCTGCTTATCGTATTTGGCGGCAATCCCATGCGCGCGTTCAGAACGTTGGCAAAATATGCACTGCCCACGGAACCGGTGAGATTGCCAGACTCATCGGCCAAATTGCCGGTGCGATCCGCCGTGGAAGGGACGGCATAATGCTGTGACGCGCCTATGATTTGCCTCGTCCCCTGATAGTCCCCAAAGAAGAACAGCTTGTTCTTCTTGATCGGGCCGCCGAAGGTTCCGCCAAACTGGTTCTGCTTGAAGTCGCCGCGGCCGGTGAAGTAATTCGCGGCGTCGAAATCCGTGTTGCGCAGAAACTCGAACAGGCCACCGTGAAAGTCGTTGCTTCCGGATTTCGTGACGACATTGATTTGGCCACCGCTGTAGTTGCCATATTCAGCATTGAAATTGTTGGTGATGATGCGAAACTCCGAAATTGCATCGAGATTGGGAACGATCGCGGCTCCGTTGTGTACGCCTTCTTGCGCGTCGGCTCCATTCACCATGAACCCGTTGGCTTCGGGCCGGCCACCGTTGATCGATTGCGTTCCGTTGCCCAGACTGCCGGAGACCGGCGCTTGCACAAGACCAGCGGCCGTGTCGTCATCCGTATAGGGCGAAACTCCGGGCTGCAGGGCCAGCAGGTTGATATAAGAGCGGCCATTGAGCGGCACAGACGTAATTGTCGCCCCTTCGATGACATCGCCCATCTGCGTGCTTTGCGTTTCTACCTGCAGGGTGTTGCTTTTGACTGTAACCGTATCGGTGAGTTGGCCGAGTTGCAGCGGGATGTCAATCTGGATCGCAGAATTGGCGTCGATCCGCACTCCGCTCTCAAGAAAAGGCCGGAATCCAGCCTGGCTGACAGCAACGTCGTAGGTGTCAACGTTGAGGGCGGGAAAACGATAAAATCCCTTACCGTCAGTGACGGTGGTGCTCCGCACCCCCGTCGCTACGCTGGTGACGGACACCGTGACGCCTGCCATCACGGCGCCGCTGGGGTCGCTGACCGTTCCTGAAATCGACCCGGTAATCCCGGCTCTGGCAGTGATTGCACTGAAAAGAACAGCCGCAGCTACACTGAAATGCAAGACAGACTTCATATGCGAAGTCACGGCAAAAGCCTCCCTACGTTTGAGAAATGCAAAGGCACAACCTGGTTTCGGATAACTCTGACCTGCGAACTGCTGTATCGTTTTAATAAAACGCTGCATTAATTCGTTAAGAGGAGTATCATTCGACGATAGCAGTTGTCAAGGAGCTATTTGCCTTCAGAGAGGGGATTTGGCTGGCTGCGAACCTCGCAGTGGAGTTCGGAAATATCTTCTGAACCATAATGCGGTGACGCAATTCGCGGCAAAACAGAGGCTATGGTAACGATTCGAGACGTAGCCAAGGAATGCAGGCTTTCGCCCACTACCGTCTCCATGGTTTTGAATCATGCTCCTTTGGCCAGCTACATTCCGGAAAAAACCAAGAAGCGCATCATGCAGGCTGCGGAAGAACTGGGCTACCAGCCCAATCCCTTCGCCCAGGCTCTGCGCAGCCGTAACAGCCACACCATCGGCGTAATGGTCCCGGACATCGCAGATCCCTACTGCGCGCAGATTCTGCGCGGAATTGAAAACAGCTTTTCGCGATCCAGCTATCTTCCCTTCCTGCTGGACATCCAGAACAGCCGCTCACGCTTCAAGAAATATCTCAATGTTCTGCTGGCGCGGCGCGTCGAGGGCTTGATCATTCTTGCCAATTCCTTGTCTTTCGAGACGGAGCTTCTTACCGCCTTGGAAAGCAGGAAGCTTCCTTCCGTCATTCTCGGCCGGAAACCCGAAGCTGATGCGCTCAGTTGGGTCGCGACCGACAACGAAGCCGGTACAGAGCAAGCCCTCGGACATCTCTATGGGCTAGGACACCGCAAGATAGCGTTCGTGCGCGGGCCCAAGATGATTGTTGATAGCCATCACCAATGGGCGGGAATTTGCTCGTTCGCCCGGGCAGCAGGTTTGGAACTGGATCAAAGGCTGGTAACGACTCTGAGTGATCCTTTCTCCAGTTACGAAGGGGGCTATGAATGCACCAAGGCCTTGCTTGCTCTCAAGCTTCCCTTCACAGCTCTGGTAGCCTTCGATGATATGACTGCCTTCGGTTGCATCCGGGCGCTCATCAGCGCGGGCCTGAAGGTACCCCAGGATTGTTCGGTCATCGGATTTGACGATATTCCCGCCGCTGCTTTCTACAATCCAGCCCTGACCAGCGTCCGCGAACACATGGAAACGCTGGCGTCCATGGGAGCCGAGATTCTGATGGATGCGATTCGCGCCCACCGGAAGAATATGCCGGTCAGTCCCGTGCACCGGAAGGTCAAGCCGGAGTTGATGGTCAGGGAGTCAACGGCCGCGCCGCGCGCGGTCCGCTAACCGCCGATCTGCACGATCGCTTTCCGCCTCGTCTATCTGGCGATTTCATCTCACCGGCGAGGCCGAGCGCAGGTGCTGAAGAAAAGCCTCTGGGGCGAGATCGGTACCATTCATCGGGATGGTCGCTGCCAGTTGGAAGACGGCGTCATCCAACGCCGTACCGTTCTGCCACTCCGCCAGCAGGCCTTGTCGGTACAAGGCTCGGAGTTGACTGTGGCGCAGCCACACTGCCGGCAGATTCGCACTCGGACTGCAGGCACGCGCCATGGCATCAAGAGTGACTACGCCGTCCTTACCGCAATAGCGCTTGGCCCTCTCCACGCACAGCTCGTGAAGGCATTTGAGATCGTGCTCGTCCACGGGTGGGATGGCCGCACCCTCTTCTGCCGCTTGAATGAAAGCCCGGAAAGATTGCAGTTGTTCGCTTGCCATTTGTCAGAATTATAGGACCAAAGACCAGGGCAAATCTGCAAAACTGATTACCAGGAAACCCAATGAGCCGCACCGAGGTAACCATTAAGAAATCGCTAATCGATCGCAGCCAGTGGGTGCGGAAGCTACGAAAGCGAGAATCTCCAGTAATCCTGCAGGTTTGAAATGGCGGAAGCGAATGGGGGTCGAACCCATCGGCGACGGGGGAACCCGCCGCCCGCCGGTTTTGAAGATCACATAGTGTGTTCTGATCCATTGTGAAAATTCTCTACTTTACATGATTCTTCAAGGACTTTCCAGGATGGCGTTTTGACCCGTTCTGATCTGATTCCCCTCGTTCTGAGCATGGAACTATCACGTTTTTATCACAGCACATCTGCCCGTGCATTTCCCCAAAAAGCTGTCGTAAGAGGTGTTTCGGTTAGCTGTAGAGCAGATTGAAACTGGAAATTGAGCGGAAACGCCCGCCCAGCAAGGCAGAGCACCGATTCCGACCCATTTCTTGGCGCTGGCACAACTGGTTGGGGTGTCGGCGGACGTCAATGCATTATGAGAGAGCGGCCCGTATATATGCGGCAATGGAGGCAACGCAGACAGGAACAGATAGGAAAATCGGATAAAGAATGGCACTTTACCTTGAGGGAAAGACTCCGTTGAAACGCGAA
>Ga0209517_10010730_pt1 | contig 10115 bp, 9 predicted proteins | sample PeaSoiMetSII2010_FD_187695 | JGI IMG/M metagenome (GOLD analysis project Ga0209517, IMG submission 187695) | Peat soil microbial communities from Weissenstadt, Germany - SII-2010 (SPAdes) (version 2) | ecosystem: Environmental > Terrestrial > Soil > Wetlands > Peat | place: Germany: Weissenstadt... | reverse complement strand
GAGCACCAGCGCAAGCGCCACGTATCCCCCCATCGACAGCCCACCCAGGACGACGGGTTGCTTGACTTCCAGCCGATCCAGCAACTCGACGACGTCGTCGGCCATCTCCTCCATCGTGTAAGCGCCGTCGGGAGATTCGGACTGGCCATGCCCCCTGAGATCAGGCGCGATCACCCGGTATAAAGAACCGATCGACGCAAGCTGCTCCACCCACATCTCGCGGCTGAGTGGAAACCCATGAAGCAACACCAGAGTCGGAGCGTGCCGCGTGTCTGAAAAAGCCAACTTCATCGGCCTTGTCCCTCAATCGATGAATCCGGTCAGAGGGGAACAGATCCATTCTATGCGATCGAAACCCTGTACGCGAGACGGCCGTGCCTCGCGCAGAACGTCGCTCCAGACCCGGATTGTGAACGCGTGAACACAGTACGCTCTCGAGTGTCCAGGTTCGCAAGCTTGCTGGCTTGGAGCTGAAGCAGAACGACATAGCCTGCTTCGTCGGCTGTAGTCAGTCCCTCATCAGCCTGCGTTTTTGATCGTTTTATGACTATAGGCGTCAGGCAATTAAAAACGGGGTTGAACAAGGTCATGGGACGCAATCTAATCGCTTGGGTATGAAAGACTTGTGGCCATCGGGAAGCCGATCCGGGCTGACGGCCATTTCGCTCTTCTGAGCGACCAGGGGGACCGCGACGCACTGGAAAACCGACCATCCCAGGTCTCGTGCAAACATTTCGTGGTCCCAAGCACCATGCTTCGCTAACCAGTTTGAGTCGAAGGCAGAGACCGCCCACGCGATCTGCGGACTAGCTCAGAAGTGGCAGATCGGGCTTGAGGGGATCATCTTCGACGGCAACGGCAATACCGGCAGGCACATCTTGCGAGCGCTGGAGCGGCGTTATCCGTACGGCTTGGAACCGTTCTTGGGCTCGCGGCCCCGGGGGGAGATGGTACACCAATCTGCGCACCGCGTGCGCGGCCGCGTGGAACCCTTCGGCCATGCACTCTCGACTAGAGAAGGTAGGGGGTATGGGGCCTCCGAGAGGTCTTATTTCCAGGCCCCCTATTTATCCCAGACAAAGGTGCCTGGCCGAACGTTCCTATGACTCCGCTCCGAGGCGCCTTTTTCTGATCCCTTCAGCCCTCGTAGCTGTCCCTGCCCTCCAGCCTAAAGGCAATCCACCGCGCTGCCAAGCCGCTCGGCCGGGACCACTTCAACGAAACTCACTGATTACGGGGTGGTCCCCAACTGGCCGAAAAAGTTGTACCCTCGCTGACCGTTACCGACAACCGCTGCCTCTCCGCAACCGTTATGTCTTTTTTGTTAAGACCGGGATCAGGTGTTCGGGAATGCCTTTTAGGGCGATCGCGTTGCACCCGAATCGGAAGGCTTCCTGGATGGGCCTCCCCGCGCCAATGGCATCGTAAAAACCGACGGCAAATTCGAGGGCAGCATCATCGGAGATATCGGCCTTCATGCCGATGACGTACGGAATATGTTTGGCAATGGCCTCCGCTTGCACGTCGGAGTAGCAGGCATTCATAACGACGCATTCGATGTGCCCCGCGCACAATTCAAACAAATCGGCGAGGGCTTCGTTTGGAACCTGGGCAGCCTGCCCTTGATCGTTCTCCACCAAGATGCCGTCATTTCCTTCGCCGTGACCGGCAAAATGGACGATCTGAGGAGAATGGTCCAGCAGGCTCCTACGTAAGTCATCCACCCTGACCGCAAATCTGGGGATGAGTTCAAACCTGTCTCTCTCGTTGGATCGCCTTAGCCCCTCCCCAATCTCACGAACTTCCCTGTCCAGGCGGAGTCGGCCAGTGTTGGTGGGGTTCGCCGCAAGAATGAGGATTTTCCAGCTTAGGTTGTTCTGTGAGGCTAAACGTGGACTTGTGCACCGACGCCCGTCGGCTTCAAGGAGTTCGGCAGCCTGAGCCATAGACAATGTGTCTGCGTGCTCAGTACCACATCGAAGAATGCGGCAGAGGGTTCCTCTCAGTTTGCGAACGCTATCTGCTGTAAGTTTCGTCCCATAAGCATCGTTCACCAGAGCTTCGATGCGGTCTATACCAGGCATCCGAGCAGGGTCGGGTTGAAAAAGTAGTGCAGCGGCTTGAAGCCTTGCATGCCATGCTACGATAGAACCGTGCCGTGTTTCTTGTCGCTCAGCACTCTGCATGTTCGCTTGGTAGGCACGTTCACTGGACTCAAGATTCGTGAGGAGCTGCCCCAACTTGTCGAACTCGACGAATGGGTTAGCGACTTTTGGTACGGCTTCCCCTTGCTCAGCATTATTGTGAAGGGGTGTGGATGATTCGGGCTCTGACATGATGCAAACCTTGGGCAATGCCCTGGTTAAGTGTTGGGCTGTTCTTGCAGATGCGCGTGATATCGAGGAGTCTCTTCAGTTGACACAGATCGAGCGACTCACCAAAGAGGTCGGAGCCGAGAAACTACCTGCGTGCCTGTTTCGTTCCCCCCCACTCGTTGGTGCGTGGCCTGAGTGACCCGCGCCGCCCTCCGGGATAGAAACCGGGACACACCTAGTATTCACAGAGCCGAGAAACTAATTACGTCCCCGTTCGGTTCCCGTCCCCGTTCGGTTCCCCCCATACCCTGGGTGACCATCCCAACGATCGCCACGATTAAGACTGGGGACTGGGAACGGGGATGCAACCAGTCCATTGATTATAGCTGCGTCCCGGTTTCTGCTCCCCGGTACTGCTCGAAGAAAGCCGTGTCAACGTCGTAAGTCGTTCGAGGCAGCAGCCCCAACTCCAATTCCCTCAATAGCTCCACCAACTGACTGCCATCTACCAACTCGATCGGCGGCACACCATCGCGGACCGCTTCTGCGTTCGCATCTTTGGTGAATGTGCCAGTTGTTATGATAATGCCTTTATCAGCCCTTCCCTGCATCGATCCGCGAAAGTCCCGGACATGGCCCGCACCTACTCCGCCCGCATAACGCTTGCACTGAAACAGGACTTTGAACGTTACGAACGGGTTCACCTTCACGATCCCGATGCCATCGATTCCGCCATCGCCGCTCCGTCCTGTGACGTCTACCTGCTCGAAGCCCGACTCTCGCAGTATTCGTTGACAGAGTCGCTCAAAACCGCCCGGTGGCAGTTGCCGGAGTAGGGCGAGCAAGTTCTCCTTGTAGCCTTCGGGAGGTTCCTCGTGGGTCGAGTCGCCTTCGTCAGCCTCACCATCCTCCCTGCGGGCCCCGGAGGAGTGTAGAGCGTGCTGTTCTTTGAACAGGCGGAGTGCCTCGGCTTCGGTCAGACCGGGGCAAGTCAGGCCCTTCTCGGTTAGAGTCCAGACTCCGCGCTTCGAGGAGTCCAGGTAGCCCGCCCACACAAGGTACTGGCGAGCGAAAGCGATCTGATTGTCGAACCGAAGGGCACCGCTCTGCAGCGTCTCCTGCCTCTGTGTTTCGGGGATGCTCTTAAGCTTAGCGACCACCTCGACGACCTCGCCGGGGCGTGCGGAGCCACCTAATTCCTTAAGCGCCCGAAGGACTGAGTCTAAGAACTGGACAAACTTCGGCCCACGAGCAGCACGCGCCACGGCGCCCTCCTTCGATACCCAAGGCCGGGCATCCTCGGTTGGAGGTGATATCGTACGTTATGGGATACTCGAACACCTCTTACTTATGCTTGAACGTCTCCCTGCTTATCGACGTCGGTGCTACCCTTCGTCTTCGTCGAAGAAGTCGTTGGAGACTTCCTTCAGTTCGTACAGCTTTGTCAGATTGACACCGACGTTGTGTTCGATCATCAGGTTGGCAAGTTGCGGGCCATCTATCAGTACAACCTTCTTCCCCTCGATCCGGTCCACGTAGTCGAGGGCATCCTTCGTGAATTGAGACGTTGTGAGGATCACGCCCTTCTTCGCCCGGATGTAGTCCATACTCCCGACGAAGCCTTGAATGACAGGCCGACCCACGGAGCCGTCCCATCGTTTAGCCTGGATACACACCACATCGAGGCCCAGCTTGTCTTTCTTGATGATTCCGTCGATGCCTCCGTCGCCACTTTTTCCCGTTACTGAGGCCTCGCCGGTGACGCCGCCGTAACCCATCGCCCGCAGCAAGCGGACAACGACCTGCTCGAAAAAGGCCGGGGAGCAGGTTTGCAGACGGGCCAGCAACTCTTCTGCCGTCGCTTTTCGGAGCGTGTTGAACGAGGCGTCCATCAACTCCAGAGGGGTCTGCGTGCTTTCGATGACCGTCTCTTGCTTGCCCTCGCCCTCTTGATCCGGCGTATGGCCGATGAACTTTAAGTACGAGGGAAACTGTTTGAGGAATTTGCTATTGATGGACGATGGCTTATGGAGCAGAACTTTGCGACCTTCCTTGGAGATGCTGACTTTTCCACGCACTGGGTTGTCGATCAGCAATGCGTTCTTCAGGTGAGTCTTCGCCCAGGCGACGCGGTTGTAAAACAACGATTGCGGGCCGCTTGGTAAATGTTCTTGACGCTCTTCCTCGGTTAGCTTGAACCGCAGAGCTAATTGTTCCGTCAGTTCCCGCATAGTGCGTTCTTTGCCATCCTGCAAGGTTTCCAGGAAGGGTAACATCACGGATTGAAAGTCGGGTATGGCCACGAGTGTTATCTCCGGTCAGCTTTCCTGAATTGGAAAGTGCCCAGCTCGAGCACCTACAGGAGCGCCAGGGCGACGGCAGGTAGCATTCGCCCCGGACGCGCTAAACCCAAGGGCCGTCGAAAGGGGACATTCGCAATTCCCCTGGGAAGTTGAACGATCCAGGCAAACCGCCTTCTCCGCAGACTGGTCATCTTGCCGCGACAATTGAGAACGTCCCGTTTGTCCGCGCCCTCTCGGAGCAGCCAGCCTGTGTTCTGGGCGAACATGCCGGTTCCCAGCAGGCTGTCGGCATGGAAGATCGCGTAGAACTCGGCGAACCTGTCCGGGTCGTCCAGCTCGGTCAGGAGCACGCGGTGCACGTGGTTCGACGACTTCTGGCGGCTGTAGAGCCGGATCTCGGCGTAGTTGCAGACGATGGCCCATTGCGCCAATTCGGAGGCGTTGAGGTAGTTCCAGACCTGCTGAACGGGGGTTGTTGAAGTCCTGTTCCACCTGGGTCTCGTGCAGTTGTTGCAGAATCCCTTGCTTCAGGTCTTGCGCCCATTTCCTGAAGACGGGATGGGCCTGCTCGCGGCGGTTGGCGTCGATCTGCTTGTTGCGAGCGAGTTGCTGGACCAGGTCGGGCAGGAAGAGCGGCCGAACGTGGGCCGCCAGCGGAGCAGCCGCGGCGCTCGGTATGAGGTGTTGAAAACCGGGAAGCAGGCTCGACGGCGCGGGCTTTTCGGGAGACGGTTTCTTGGCCATGCCGAGCGATCACCTATGCGGGTAGAGATCGACGAACTATTACCCCGGCACGAAAGAAACGCATTGTAGGTCAGCCTTTCCAGGCAGGGCTTTGAAGGTGTTTCTAAGCTCCTGCCCCGACGGGTTTTGGTTTGCTCCGCTTCTTTTGACGTCGTTCCTCGAGCAGCTTCCAGGTGGAGACATGCTGAAATTGGGCGTTCGGGCGATTCCGCTGCGGTTTCTTGGGGCCTCGCGGGTGTTTGGGGTAGTTCTCCAAGTCCACACAGCGCGCCCAGCGCTTCAGCTGTGCCGCCATCGCTTTGGTCGTCATCGTTTGAAAGACCTCCCACTTCGCAGGAGGCAAGGGGACCATCATTCCCCTGTAATGGCCGTTGATCTCGTCGGTCAGGAAATAGTCCGAGACCTTATTCTTCAGCACCTCCTCGCCGTGGACGCCACGCAGCGCCCCTTTGATCGCTGCAAGCAGGTTGTAACAGCATGCTGCTACACAGAACGCAAACAAGGGGGCCTTGGGATAACCCAACGTGTTGAGCTCGCACCGCAAGTGCAAGGTCAGTTCGTTGAACGCCGCTTCCAGAGTCCAACGCTTCCGGTACAGCTCAGCCACCTTCACCGCCGAGACGCGCGAGGCCGGCAAGTTGGTCAGCAGATAAATTTCCTTGTCACCATCGCGCGTGGGCTTTTTCAACTTGACCGTGACGCGGCGCACCCGCTTGGGTTCCCCAGTTGCGGGGTGGCGCAGTTCAACGTCCTGCTCGTAGACTTGCCCCGTCTCGGTACGACCGACAAAGCGGGGTTCTCCCAGCGGCGTCCAAGGCATCCTGCCGTGCTGTCGGGTGATGAAGTAAGCCTTGCGCGCCATCAGGCCAAACAGGAACGCCAGGGTGCAGAAGTTACGGTCATCGATTACCAAGTCGCGAGGCCGGATGGTAGGCAAGATTTCTGTCAGCAACAATCGTTCTTGAGCATGTCCGTCTTCGCAGGGGATGACATCCTCGATGACCATCCGCTGCGGGTCCAGCATCACCAAGCTCTGACCCGGCAAGGCGCCTGCCGATGTGCCCCGCAAGACGGCGAGGCGATGCTCCGTCTTGCCCAAGTGATTGCCATCGAGGATGCGCACGCGATAGCCTTTGATCAGCGGTTCGCAGCAACCGTCAGTCAGATCGATCAGCTCGCTGGCTTGCGCCGCGCTATGCTGCACCATCGCCCGCGAGGTGCACGGCTCGACGTGATCGAGCTTGTCATACAGCGCGCGAATCGACACGGAGATTCGCGCCCGTGCCTTAACGTACGCAGCGTGCACCGACTTGGAGCTTCGTGTCACGACCTGGGTGACCAGGTCGACCAAGGTGGAAAAGAGCAACTCCCGCTCGTAGTGTTTCTTCGCCACTCGATGAAACAGTGCATCGAGTTTTGCCGGCGAGAACATGTGGTCCATCAGCGCCCGGAACATCACGCAGACCGGGCACGACGCGACGAACTGTTCGAAGACTTCGCCGAAGATCATTGTAGTCGCCCTCCCTGAAGTTCTCCGTAACCCCAACAAGGGCAAGAAATATCAGATTGAGGTTGGCCAGAATATACCACCTTCAAAGCCCTGCCTTTCCAGGCTGACTCTGGGCCTTGTCAGGCTGGAAAGCCTGACCTACTTCCTTGCCGACGTAATAAAGGCTCAGGCCCTTGCAGGTTCTTGATGTCGCGGGATGCCACGCGACGCGAAGCCATCACGATGACACCAGCATGCATGGGCCGATCAGGTATACATTTTACCAGAGAGCGCATCGGGAGCAAGAAGGCCCTAAGGAAGATTTCTCAGCCACGGATGAAACACGGATGGAACACGGATAAGAAAGCAGGACAGCTTCCACAACAACTAATAAATCTAGTTATTCTACGGGGATCTTGATATGCCTGCATGCGCCTCCCCTGCGGGCTCGCCTATCACTTCTTGGATTTCCAATCCGTGTTTCATCCGTGTTTCATCCGTGGCTCAAGGATCTCTTGCTTCGATACTTTTGGGGACGAGTGTTCGATCGGTGGCGAAGGAACAAGCCCGAGCCAGCGTTCCGCATCTCCTCGCCGAGCCCAAGGTTCGGCCGCTCCCGACTGAGCTTCGAATCGGCAGTTTGTTGCCGGCCCGTTCCTAAGAAGCTCCGGCCACCCTTTTCCCGGCAGGCGAAAGGGGCGACGTTTCCTCGACCCCCAATTTGCTCGTCGTGTTAGTAGTGTTGACCGGTGGCATGTTGTGACTTAGGGCGAATAATCGCCGAATCGAGCAGGCCAACAAACCCAAATCCAGGCCGCTGGCTGGCGGCCGGCTGAGGGCCCGCACTGAACTCGGAAATCCAACGCCAGACCACAGAGCAGCCGAAGCGAGCAAGTGGTGGGAGCTTCGCCTCGGTTGTCACCCGAAAACGCCCATCATTGAACCCTGCCCGGATGCGGACGGAACTCGTGGACTGTCTGGCGGCGACCGTGGCCGCTGCCCTACAATGGCCATGGAAACTCGATACGCATGCTCTTGCACCCAGCCCGACAGGATGAGAACCCATGCCGACCGCCAACGAACTTTACGACCTTGCCGTCGATCTGCGCGACCAGGGCGACAAGCCAGGCGCGGTCTCCAAGCTCGAGGAAGCGATCAATCTGGACACCAGCTTTGCCATTGGTCATGGCATGCTGGCCAAGCTTTACGCCGACCTGGCCGAAAGCGATAAGGCCATCTTGCACGCCAAGAAAGTCGTCGAGCTCGAGCCGGACGACGCCTTCAGCTACACCGCCCTTTCGGTGATCTACCAGCGGTGCGGCCGCATCCCCGAAGCCGAGCACGCCAAGGCCATGGCCTATCAGAAGCAGATGGGCTTCGAGTGAGCCAGAGCCCCGCGACGTTCAGAAAACCCGGAAGTCAGTGGCAATTTCCACGGATCAGTGTTCGGAGCAAGAATTCATGTCAGGCGGATTCGCAACCGTTCTGCTCCTCCTCGCATGTCGGCAGGATGCCCCGGGCGCCCAGCCCGAGCCAACGGTTGCACCGGCCAGCGCGGCCGATCCCTGGTACGCCTCCCATCGCGACGAGTTTCTGGAGCTGTACACTCATTTGCATACCCATCCTGAACTGTCGTACCAGGAAGTGGAGACCGCCGCTCGGGTGGCCGCCGAGCTGAAGAGGGCCGGGGCGAAGGTCACAACCGGCGTGGGCAAGCTCGGCGTTGTGGGCGTGATCGAGAACGGGCCAGGGCCGGTGGTGCTGGTCCGTACCGACATGGACGCACTTCCTGTCGTCGAGCAGACGGGGCTTCCCTACGCGAGCAAGGTCAAGGCCCGGGACTCGCAAGGCCGTGAGGCCGGCGTGATGCACGCCTGCGGTCACGACGTGCACATGACCTGCTTCATCGGCACGGCACGGTGGCTCGGAGAGCATAAAGACCGCTGGAGCGGCACGGTCGTGATGGCCGCCCAGCCGGCCGAGGAAGCCATCGGCGGGGCTCGCAACATGCTCGCCGATGGTTTGTACAGCCGCTTCCCCAAGCCTGACTTCGCCCTGGCGCTGCACTGCCACTCGAATGAGCCCGCCGGCACTGTCCTGTACCGCGGAGGCCCGCTCCTGGCCAGCTCGACCTCGCTCTCCGTGATCATTCGCGGGAAAGGCGGCCACGGAGCCTGGCCGAACCGCACCGTCGATCCCATCGTCCTGGCGGCGCTCGCCATCCTCGATTTTCAGACGATCGTCAGCCGCGAGGTCGAGCCAATCCAGCCGGCCGTGGTCACCGTGGGCTCGATTCACGGGGGGACCAGGCACAACATCATCGCCGACGAGGTCAAGCTCCAGCTCACCCTGCGGGCCTTCTCCGAGCTAGTGCGGCTCCAGCTCATCGAAGGCATCGAGCGCAGGGCCAGGGCACTCGCCCAGGCGCACAGGGCGGCCGCGCCCACGGTCGAAGTCGAGGAGTTCACCCCGGCGACCGTCAACAGCCCCGAGCTGGTCGAGCGCGTCGTGCCCTTCCTCACCAGGGCCCTGGGGGCCGACCATGTGAAACCGACCGAGCCGGTCATGGGGGCCGAGGACTTCGCTCTCTACGCCGAGGGGAATGTGCCGATCATGATGTTCTGGCTGGGGACGATGTCCCCCGAGCGGATCGCCGCGGCCAAGGCCAGGGGAACCGACCTGCCGACGCTGCATTCGGGCCTCTTCTACCCCGAGCCGGCGCCCACCATCGCCACCGGCATCAAGGCCATGACCGCGGCGGTCGTGGGCTTGTCGACACCCCCGCGGCCGATCAGTACCCGGTAGGGACCTGCGTCCTGGCCATACCCACCCACATCTGCCCCACGTCGGCTCTGCACCGCCGCGCTTATGTCATCGCCGGCGGCCGGCTGGTGGACGAGTGGGAAGTCTCGGCCCGCGATCGGGTGATCCGGGTGTGAAGGGTCTGGCTCGCGTTTCACAGAGACAACCGTGGTATCCTTGCCGCGGCGGGAATTGCTCCAGTCCAGCAAAATCGGCTGCTGCCCAGCCCGGCATCGAATGCATCCGCCACTTTGTGCAGGCGTTCTTCGAGAATTCGATCGCTCACGAGAATCCTTGACCTAGTGTTGAGTCGGAACGACTCCATCAACCGCGCAAACCTGCGTGCACGATGGAGACACGCGGTCGAGGTTTCGGTCATGAGCAAGGACGAGGGACCAGCGGATCTGCTCGTCGAGGCGATCGGTGAGTTTCGCCAGGAATTGATTGAGTGGATTGATTTCC
>Ga0209517_10010729_pt1 | contig 10115 bp, 13 predicted proteins | sample PeaSoiMetSII2010_FD_187695 | JGI IMG/M metagenome (GOLD analysis project Ga0209517, IMG submission 187695) | Peat soil microbial communities from Weissenstadt, Germany - SII-2010 (SPAdes) (version 2) | ecosystem: Environmental > Terrestrial > Soil > Wetlands > Peat | place: Germany... | reverse complement strand
CGAATGACAGGGCTTTGGACCACCTCCACGGGCTGGGTCTCAACTTACCTCCTGTCTCATTTCCGGGGGCGGGTCACACGGGCTGGGTCTCAACTTACCTCCTGTCTCATTTCCGGGGGCGGGTCACCGCAGGAAGTAATCAATGGTTGGTGTGCGCACCTTGTCGGGTCCTCTTAGCAGCGCCGACAGCACTCTTGCAGTAGACCGACTGACGGAAAATTCTGATGAGCGCGGAAGGAATCGAACCTTCAACCTAGTGATTAAGAGTCTTGGGAAGTGGGTTTCTCAGCGGATGTCGTGGTTGCTCACGATTTCTCGAAGTACCAGGTTTTAAAGGGCTTGGAGCAGATGAGCCTTATTCACTGCTACTCCACGCCCTAGTCTCCCACGGGATCGACGTGCCCACGGGTTTAGCGTCGGCCAAAGCTATTGACCGGAGCTTCGATCCGGCGGCAATGGACCAGTAAATCTCGGAAGCTTTAATCGGGCCGAGTGTTCTGCTTCGATCGGTTCCTTGGTGCGCGTCTCCATGAAATGGCGCAAGTCAAAACAAAGGCAATGGTAGGTAGGCACACCGCATTGCATCAGTGCACTACGAACAGTGAGTAGTAGAGTTGACAGGTCAGCAACCGGACGTGATCTCGATCTACGGATATGTAGCAGTCGGGGAACGCTGTGGAGCAGTTTCCTGCTCAATCACATAACCAATCGCACCATAGCCCCTCAGCCTGCGCTCGTACATCCTGGCCAGCGGTTTCCCATCGTGGGGATTTCTACCGCCACGGCGTGATCGAATAGCGCCGTTTCGTCTCCTGTCGGTGCTTGGAATACGTCCGCCCACTCGAGGAGCTGCTCTCGTGAGATCGGTGGATTCTCCATACGCCGGCGTTCGATCCGGCCGAGAAGGACATCAACCGGAGCGGAGATATAGTGCAACTCGACAGCAGCCGCAAGCTCGCGCGCCCGCAGCCGCAAGGCGTCGCGCTCCGACCTTGACCAAGTGCCCCATTCGATGATTACGGTCTCGCGGTGGGCGAGCAGTAGCTGAGCGAATTCCCACTGCAGGCTCTCGATCTTCTGGCGCTTGGCTTCATCCCAAAGGTCGAGGGAAAGCGCGTCCATCCATTCATCGGGACAAAAACGAACTGCCGGGAGCCTGACTTCAAGCTGCTTGGCATACGTCGTCTTGCCCGAACCCGGCAAGCCGCATACGATTATTAGTCTGCCGCCAGAGTCGATAGGGCTCTCCATAAACTCGATTATCGCCGGTCCTCGCCGAACCTTATCTACGACAAATAGGGTCACCGCCATCTCTTCAGTGGCGATTTTCATCGCTGCGGCGGTGGCGTCGCCCCGCTCAGGCCGTCGTGCATTTCACCGTGCGGCCCCGCGAGGTATTGATCGAGCTTCTTCTTCTGGTCGTCGTTCAGCAACGCCCGGATCTTCTTGTCAGCCTGCTTTCGTTGCGGCCTCACCTTAGCCAAGCGCTCTTCGCGCGACAAACGTTCGTCCTGCATGAGTTTCTTCGTGGCGTCATGCAGCTTCTGCAGAATGGGTCTCACCTTCGCCCGCTGACTGGCGGTGAGATCAACCTTCTCGGCGAACACCTGCAATTGCTCTTCGACAGTCGGCATGGCGCCAGCATTTTCAGCGCCACCCTCGGAAGAGGTGCTAGGCTTGGTAGCGGTTTGCTGCGCGAGCACGGCAAGCGCGAAAATCAACAACGTCGCAACCGCAAGTGAACGAATCCAATTCATCGCGTTTCTCCTTGTCCTATGGTTAGCAGTGTAGCGGTCGAATGCTGCCGAGTCGAGCACAATCCGTGAAAACGACGGAGTTGCTGAACAGAGAGGCGGGAGATGTCCAATAATGACCGCGCCACCTCGCTGAAGAAGCCCGTGGAGCAGAGGAAACGCGCGAGCGGGCGGCGGAAGCCAGATCGGCGCATCGAGCGTACACGCAACCGGCTGGGCAATTCACTGATCGCGTTGATTCAGGAGAAGCCGATCGACGAGGTGACGGTGCGGGAGGTGCTGGACCGCGCCGGCGTGGGCCGCTCCACGTTCTATGTCCACTACCGCGATAAGGATGACCTGTTCCTGAGCGAACTGGAGCAGGGCCTGGAGATGTGGACCACGACGCTCAGCCGGCAGCAAGAGATATCCAATCGAGTCGCGCCCGTGGCGGAGTTCTTTGCGCACGTCGCCTCGGCGAAGAGGCTCTATCGTGGCCTGGTCAACTCTGGCCGGATCGAAGCATTCTTCGAGCTTGCGCAAGGCTACTTCGCGCGCGGGATCGAGCAACGTATCAAGCAATCAACAGACGTCCGCAACCCGCATCAACACGAATTGACCGCGTGTTCCAATGCGTTCGCGGGGGGCCTCCTGTCGCTCTTGCGCTGGTGGCTTGAGCGCGGCGCGAAAGAATCCCCACGTGCCATGGACGAGCTCTTCCACCGCATGGTCTGGAGGGGACTCCAATAGGAGCGTCCAAAGTGACGCGCATCCCGCCTTCCCTGGTCCTCAAGTCGTAGTGAAGGGGGTTCTTCCTTAAGAACCGTGAGATGCCGCAGCGTTTTACGAATCCGAGTTGACGCGTAGTCATGTCGTCCATGCGTTCTGGCAGGGCTACGATCACTTCCCTGTAGCCGACCATCCACGAAGTAATCCGGATGGAGGTTACCGCGAAGCGTTGCCCTTGTGGAAATACCTGGCAGGGCGTAGATCTAGATTCTTTTCGTAGCCAGCTGGTTTTCCTGTTTGGAGGATCAGCCTCTGCTTTGAGCCGAGCCTAAATGCCGGGCGCCACAAAAGTCAACGGCCGGCGTCACGTGCCACTGTGCCGAATCGGAGCCTCCCAACCTGATTTCTTTCTTGAAGCCAGTTGCAATTTCAACCGCTGCCCCTTCGGCTGGTCGCCACCGTGCAAATTGGCTCGCCGAAAATGGCGTTATACTCGCTAACGGGGAACGCCAGTTCTCCATTTCACGCCGAACTAGCACACGTCCAGCCCAACTTCGAAAACCTGCCGAAGTGCTCTGCGCACGCGAAAGTCTTGCCGATTTCGTCTAACCGTTGCGCACCAGTAGTCCAGTCGCCGACGAACAGGAAGGGCACCGGCAATCGCGCTTCAGCCACGTGTAGCGCGGCGCCCCAAAAAGCGGGTTTTCGCTACGGTTGAGAGGTCCTTCGTGCTGGGCCCCGCTGCCATGACGTAAAGTACGCCAATACCGAAGCCGTACTCCAGTAGGTCGATGTCCAGCCAGCGGACGAGACTGTTCGGAAGGTGCCGGACGGGCCGTTTACGGCGCATAGGCGTGCGCGAGAGGACCGCGATTCCATTCTGGTTTCCGGTTGGGTGCGTCGTCTCGAGTTCGGCAATCCCCTCTCTTTCAGGGCGGCGCCTAGGCCACACCGGGCCCAGTGCGGAACTCAGTCACCGAGATCACGTCCGGGTCGTACGCGGCGATTTCCTCAATGATGCGGGGGAGGAGGGCACCACCGCCATCCAGAATGTTCCAGGCAAGAAGTTTCACTGTTTCCTGCGGGCGGGCTGCCGCCGGTGAATGGGTGAAAACATTTCCTGTTCGATCACATAACCAATCGCGCCATAGCCCCTCAGCCTGCGCTCGTACATCCTGGCCAGCATCGGAACGTAGTTGTCAACATAATCGTAGACCTGAACGAATCGTTTGTTGTCGTGAAGGCGATGCAACCGGCCCACCTATTGCTGCAGTGTGCCTTTCCAGGAAATTGGCATGGCCAGGAAGAGCGTGTCGAGTCGCGCATCGTCGAACCCCTCGCCGATGTAGCTTCCCGTCGCCAGAATGACCCGCGATTCATCTGGCACTGATGCCAGCGCCGCGGCGGTTGCCCGACGCTGCTTCTTCCCCATGCCTCCCTTCAAGACGAAGACGTGTTTGGCAACACCCGCAAGTTTGACTGCGAAATACTGGAGATGTTCGGTCCGGCCGGTCAGAAGCAGCGGGCAACGTCCCGATTCTATGGTGCCTACGATATCGTTGGCGATCATCTCGTTGCGCGAGGCATCATCGACGAGCGCGGCGTAGATGTCCTGAATCGTGACCTCGGTAGGGCGCGGCGGTCAAATCCAAGACAGGCGGGCCGATCACATACTCGAACCAGTCACCGAGAGGAATGTCAGCCACGCTCTGGAGCATCTCTCGTACACCCTGGCTCGTGTCACCTCCCGCCGATGTTGCTGCCACCACTCCCTGCAACGTCAAGTCGATGTCCACCGTTGATCGAGCAGCCTTAAAGCGTAGCTCCAACGCGTAACCGCCCTTCAAAACCCAAGGTGCCGGTTCTTCCCGGAACAGCCTTGCCAGCAGACGGTCGAATGACACCTGCCGCCGGAGGCGATTGAGATCGATCTGATCAGACAGAGATGTCCTTTTCAGGCGTTCTTCAAGCGCCCTTCTGAATGCCCCCGACGTCGAATATGTCTTGGGTGACGGCATTATGCAACTCGCCGCAACACTTCCTCAACGATTTTGCGCGCAGGTCCGCTCATTCGCGTGTTCCGAATCTGTTGGCGAGTGATCAGACCACCGTCGACAGACTGCCTTAGCGCTTGGCGGATGAAGTTCCGTTCGACCATGCCAGCCTCGATCAGGTCAAGAATCGTCCGCAGAGGGCGCGTAAACTTGAAGCCCTGCGCCGTCTGTACGTCGCTGTCGGGCAGGTCGGCATAATGAAGTACGAGGATGCCGGGAATATCGCTGTTGCGCCGGAAATCCCTCGGAAGAGTCATCTGGAGCTTCGCCGGATTCAGATCCGACAGATCGTAGAGGCTGAGCGCTGTGTCGTGGCTGTATACACCTTCGATCTCCTCGTTCCGGTTCCGCGACCACAGTGCCCAAAGGACCAGGTCGGGCCGATCAGCCGTCGGAAACAGAGTGAGCCGGTAGATACCGCGGTGCTCGCGGATCCAGTTCCCGACTTGGACATGATAGGGGTGGGTGTTTTCGGCGAATCCGGCCGCCTTGGCCTGCTTGGTGGTGAAGAAGCCCTGCTGCTGCTCGGCGATCTCAAAAAGTCGCCGCGACGCTTCACGGTGAGACTGGGCCATAACACAATACTACAACTTTCTTGATGTTACATCAAACGCCTTGTTTTTTGGCAGAATGCGTCGCGCAGTCCGCAAATCCGGGCAGGATCACTCCAGCGCCGATCAATCAGGCAGTCTCATCCCGGGACAAACGAGAAAATCATCCATCCTACCTGTTGACACATGAATCTATCGACGGTAGGTTTCATCTATCAGCGGTAGATATAAGAAATCGAAGCTGCTGTTTTAAGGAGCAAGAAATGTCAAAACCTCAGACCGCTCTCGTTCTGGGCGCCACGGGAGGAATTGGCGGAGAAACCGCCCTGGCGCTATCCCGTCATGCCTGGAACATACGCGCACTTTCGAGAAGTGCAAAACCGTCCCCAGACTCGACAGGCTGGGATTGGGTGAAGGGGGATGCCCTGGACCGGGCCTCCGTCATCGCGGCGGCGCAAGGCGCAGACGCCATCGTGCACGCAGTGAACCCGCCCGGATACAGGAACTGGGCCACGCTGGTTTTGCCTATGATCGAGAACACCATCGCCGCGGCCAAGTCGAGCGGCGCACGAATTCTGCTTCCGGGCACGATCTACAACTATGGTCCGGACGCCTTCCCGGTTCTCCGTGAAGACTCGCCGCAAAATGCGACCACCCACAAGGGGAAGATTCGCATTGCACTTGAAAACAAGCTGGAAGCTGCCGCACGGGACGGGATACGCTGCCTGATCGTGCGTTTTGGAGATTTTTTCGGGCCGAAACCGGGGAATAGCTGGTTCTCTCAGGGCATGGTCAAGCCGCATAGTCCGGTGAAGAGCATTTCCTATCCTGGCGGCAAGGGCATCGGTCACGATTGGGCTTACCTTCCGGACGCCGGCGAAACATTCGCGCAGTTGATGGACCGCGAAGCGGATCTGCCGGATTTTGCCAGATTTCATTTCCGCGGTGTCTGGGACGCGGACGGAACACAGATGATCGCGGCGATACGCCGGGTGGCAGGCAAGCCATCTCTGCCGGCAAGAGCCTTGCCTTGGTTCATCTTCAAGGTAGCATCGCCTTTCAATGAGACGATGCGAGAGCTCTACGCCATGCGTCCGCTCTGGGAGACTCCCATCGACCTGGACAACACGAGGCTGGCGCAGTTTCTGGGCCAGGAGCCGCACACCCCGCTCGACAGCGCAATGGAGACTACACTGCGTGGTCTGGGCTGCCTTCAGTGAATAAGAAGATGGCTGAAGTCAAAACCAGAAGGAGCCGTGGCGCTCTACGTCCGGTCGCCGGCCGGGAGGAGATTCTCGCGGCGGCACGTTCGATTGGAGTTCGCGAGGGCTGGAAAGCGGTCACCATTCGAGCCGTGGCCAGGATGCTCGACTATACTGCACCGGTACTCTACGAGCACTTCCGCAACAAGCAAGAAATCCTGACGGAGCTTGCCATTGAAGGCCAGCTTTCGCTTGCGAAGGAACTTGCCCGAGAGCTTCCGCAAGAGCATGACGCGGCCGTTCTCGTCCTGGTGCAACGGTATTGGTCGTTCATGCTCGAACAGCCTCAGATCTACCGGTTGATGAATGGCATGGACGGCGTGACAATCGACAGAGAAAAGGTCGGCAGCATCGCCAGGGGCAGCTTCGGGGCGGCTAAAGAGGTCCTCCAAGCTTGGTTCGTCGCGGAAGGAGCCTTAACCGCCGATGCTGATGTAATGCTGGACGAGCTCTGGGCTGTTCTGCATGGCATGGCTACGCTTTATCTCGATCGTTCCGCCGCTTTCGACCTTGAGCGCGCACAACACTGCGTTCTCACTCTGTTGATGGGCACTCGCGCTCGCCTCGTCCCGAAGTCGTTTTTGTAGATTGAAACAGGGCTGTCGCGCATCACGCCACGCCCGATGATTATTGGTTTGCAGCCAGAATTTCACTCTCCCGCGTTGCCGTTCACCTGGAATTCAGGGCCTTTGTTTTCAGGCGTACTCCGCAGTCGGCGTCGTGTTCAATCCGAAGTTTGGACAGTAAAGAAAACTGGTTCCGCCGTCCGCGACATTTGGTGTAGCGAGATCGCGTTCATCCTGGCTCAGAGGGCATCATAGGACTTTCGTCGCACGAGCGAGGCCGAGCCGCGCAGCCATATTCACCAAGTCGGCCAGGGAGTCGGCCTTCATTTTTTGCATCATTCTGCCTCGGTGTGCCTTCACTGTGATTTCGCTGATGCAGAGATCGCTACCGACCTGTTTATTCAACAGGCCTGTCACCACCAAGGCCATCACCTCTCGTTCGCGACCGCTAAGCGAAGCGTAACGGTCCCGGAGTGTTCGCATCTCGGCCGCTTGACCAAGTGTAGTTTCGCTGCGCTCGACGGCTTGCCTGATGGCGCTCAACAGCACGTCATCGCTAAATGGCTTCGTAAGGAACTCGACCGCTCCCGCCTTCATCGCTTGGACAGTCTTCGGCACATCGCCGTAGCCCGTGATGAAGATGATCGGCATGTCAGGCCGTTCAACGGCGACCTGCTTCTGCAGGTCGAGACCGTTGAGACCCGGAAGAGAAATATCCAGCACAAGGCAGCTCGGAACCAGGGCTCGCGGGCGGGCAAGGAATTCTAGTGCGGACGCAAATGTCTGTGGCTCCCACCCTTCGCAGCGGATCAACAATTCCAGCGATTCACGCACTGACACGTCGTCGTCAACCACAAACACGATTGGAACGGCATGCGACATACGTGACAACCCCAATTCGTGGCAAAATGCGTGCGCTCCGATCATTTTATACCTCAAGCAGGAAACAGCGCGGCGAATCCTTCAGTTCACCTGAAGCGCAGTGTTGAGAGCCTCAAGCAGAGCAGTATCGCTGAATGGCTTGAAAAGGCACGCCACGGCGCCCTGTGCCAGAACTCGCGGGCGGACAGTTTCATCCCTATTCGCAGTGATGAAAACGATCGGAATGTGTTGCCCACGAAGCTTCAGTTCCCGTTGAAGTTCCGGTCCGGACATGCCCGGCATGCCGACATCGAGGATCAAGCAGTTGGTCTGACCGACATATTCGGAGGCAAGGAACTCTTCCGCCGACGAGAACGAACGTGCGGTGAAACCGAATTCCCTCAGCAAATCGGGTAGTGACTCGCGCACGGATTCGTCGTCATCGACCACGGACACCAGTGATCTCGGGATCATTCTGGGTTCTTCATCCCGCATCCGGTGCACCTCCCTGTCGCGGAATGGAAAACGAAAAAGTGGCGCCCGGACCGTCGTTCGGTTCCGCCCACAGACGGCCATGATGATGCTCGATTATGGAACGACTGACGGAAAGTCCGATTCCCATGCCGTCGTTCTTGGTTGTATAAAAAGCTTGAAAAAGCCTGTCCATAGCTTGGGAATCAAGGCCGACGCCCGCATCTTGTACGGTGAGCCGCACCTGATCGTCTGTGCCTCGTTCCGTTCTGATCCGCAACTGCCTTGGACGATCGTTCACGGCGCTCATGGCGTCCGAGGCGTTCTTGAGCAAATTCAGGATCACCTGCTGAAGCTGGACGCGGTCCCCTGTCACCACCGGGAGGTCGTCTGCGAATTCCCGCTGGAGAATCACCCGGTTTCGCTGAAGTTCGCTCAATGACAGCGCAATCACTTCTTGTGCGGCCTCATTCAGATCCACGGGCTCGGTCGTGGATTCCTTCTTGCTGAAGAGCGCGCGCAATCGCGTGATCAACTCAGACGCACGGTTGCCGTCACGAATCGTGCGCTTGGCGGTTTCGCGCGCCCCTTCGACGTTCGGGGGCTCTGCAGCCAACATCCGCAGACACGTGCCGGCGTTGGTTATGATGCCCGACAGCGGCTGGTTCACTTCGTGCGCGATTGACGCTGTCAACACGCCCAGGCTCGTCACCCTGGTCACGTGGGCCAGGTCGGATCGGGCTTGGCTGAGTGCCTCTTCAGAGAGCCGGCGCTCAGTCACATCCTGAACCGCACCGATAATCTCGGGCCGGCAATCGCGGTCTTGGGTCCCATGGGCGATCGTGCGCAGGTACTTGACCGAACCGTTTGGCATCCGCAACCTGATCTCGTAATTGAGGACGCTGTTGCCACGTCGCGCTGCCTCGATCTTTTCAGTCAACAGCGGGATATCTTCCGGATGGATTCGACTCCCAATCCGCTCGAACGTCACGGGGGCATCACGATCAAACTCGAAGGTGCGATAGAGCTGTTCTGAAAACGTGATTTCGTCCGTGTCCAGACGCCACAAGAAGCTACCGCTTAGGCTCAGACGCTGGCCTTCTGCGAGAAATGCCTCACTGCGCCTCAGCTCCTCCTCCGCTCGCTTGCGGTCGTTGATATCGGTGTTGGTCCCGTACCATTTGACGATCTTGCCCGATTCATCGCGCAGCGGGCTGGCACGGAGCAGAAACCATCGATACTCTCCATCGAAGCGGCGCATGCGTGTTTCCACATCGGCTAGTTGGCCCGTCACCAAAGCCATTTGCCAGGAATCCAGCAGGCCCTTCGCGTCCTCCGGATGAATCGCCGCTCCCCAGCCCGAGCCGCGCGCCTGTTCCGCGGAGAGGCCCGTGAAGTCGAGCCAACGCTGGTTGAGAAAGTCGCAGAAACCGTCTGGACGAGCGGACCAGGCGAGCATCGGAATCGTATTGATGATCGAGCTCAGATCGCGCTCGCTCGTCCGTAGCGCATCTTCAGCCCGCTTCCGGTCGTCGATATCCGTCAGCAGGACGTACCAGCCGGTAATTCGATCGGCTGTATCCCGCACGGGAAGGGCGCGCACCTGGAACCATCGATAGACGCCATCAGCCCGGCGGCAGCGGTGTTCAATGTCGTAGGGATTTCCGGTCCCGATCGAACTCGTAAAGGCGACGATTACGCGAGGGAGGTCATCCGGATGAACCGCATCGCTGAGTGCCCAGCCTTTCAATTCCGTGGATGTCTTGCCGAAGTATTCCAACAGCGGGCGATTGAGAAGTTGAACTTCGCCAGCCGGGCTCATGGTACATACGAGCCCAGGAATGCTGTTCACAATCTGGCGAAAGTTGTTTTCCGTTTCTGCGAGTTC
>Ga0209517_10010728_pt1 | contig 10116 bp, 9 predicted proteins | sample PeaSoiMetSII2010_FD_187695 | JGI IMG/M metagenome (GOLD analysis project Ga0209517, IMG submission 187695) | Peat soil microbial communities from Weissenstadt, Germany - SII-2010 (SPAdes) (version 2) | ecosystem: Environmental > Terrestrial > Soil > Wetlands > Peat | place: Germany: Weissenstadt... | reverse complement strand
CTCATCAGCGCTGGCGGTGGTGAGGATCAGGACGGTCTCGCTGCGGGTGACGGCCTTGCCTTTGCTGTCTTTGAAGGTGGTGTACCGCTCGATGAGGGCGGCTTGCTCCATGGCGGGGTACTTCAGGCCTGCGGGCGCGGCGGCGACCTGGATGCTGCGGGTCTCTACGCGGCCGCGGTCAGCTTCGAAGGTGGCCGCGGTGACGGGGACCTGCTCCCAGGCGATGTCGTTGAGGGCCTGGCAGGTGCGGGGCTGGTTCCCTTTGATCACGAAGATGACGTGGCCGCCGCGGGCCAGCACCCGCTTGCCCGGGTCCGCCAGGGAATGCAGCGCATCCACGGTCAGGCACGCCCCGGTCAGGTCCATCCCGTCGATGACCGGGCCGATGACGGTGGTCTCGTTCGTTTTCCTGTCCACGGCGCGCTGGGCGGCGTTGAGCCGGGTGCCGTGCCAGAAGAACCCCAGGTGCTGAGGCGCTTCCTGGCCTTTGACCTTGGCGCCGCGGGACGCCTTGCCGTCGGCGCCCGGGCCGCGCAGCGCGGGGACGTGGCGGGGGTCGCCGTAGGCCGCGGCGGGCAGCACCGGGTGCCCCGCGGGAACCGGGACGCGGCCGGAAGCGGAGCCGGCCGGGAGTTTCGCGCGGCCGCCGGCGACGGCTGCCGCGCTGGCCGCGATCGCGGCGGCGGCGGCCTTCCGCTCCCGCCTGGCGGCTTTGCGGGCCTGCTTCCCTGACCTGCCGCGCGCTGCCCGCTCCCGCCTGGCGGCCTTGCGTGCCCTGACCTTCGCCTTGCGGGCCCTGGCCTTCGCCTTGCGGGCCTTGCCGCGGCGCCGTTCCCGCAGCTGCGCCGCGGACAGGACCTCGCACCCGGCGGCCAGCCCGGCCGCCCACCCGCACAGCAGGTCATCGGCCAGGTCATGGTCTACCGGGCCGGCGAGCCGCCGGATCGTCTTCTCCGACGGGGCGACGTACACCCCAGCCCGCTTGTGCAGCGGGCAGCCCAGCGCCTTCAGCACCCGCTGCGGGCGGCCCGCAGCCCACTCCCCGGTCGCAGTGAACGAGTCGCACCCGGCCAGCCGCGCCGCCATCGCCACCGCGATCACGCACGGCAGGGTGAACCGCACGCCCCGCCGGTCCCGCGGGTGTTCTCGGACGCTCAGGATGTCCATGCCGGCGTCGTTGAGGGTGGCCATCGCAGTGCGCGGAAAACCCCGCCCGGCGGTGGCCGGGCGGGGTTCTGGGTGGACGGGGTGGCGGCGTGGTGGTCAGTCTGTCGCCGCTTCCTCGGTGATGGCGGTGCGGGCTGAGGATTCGTCGACGATGGTCTTGCTGGTGGTGTAGGCGGCGAGCAGGGCGGTGATGGCGAGCCGGTTGATGGCGCGGGGCATCCCGCGGGCGTGGGCGTGGATGGCGCGGACCGCGTCGTCGGAGAACAGGGTGTCGGTCCGGCCGGCCAGGGCCAGGTGGGCGCGGAGGTACCCGTCGGCCTCGGCGGCGGTCAGGGCGGGGGCGGGGTAGTGGTACCTGAGCTGGATCCGCTGGTCCAGGGTTATCTTGAGCTTTCGCGTCAGCCAGGGCTGTGACCTGCGGCGTCCCATCGTGGACAGTGTCGCCGACGGGACGCTCGCGGCCTGATAGCGGCTGTTTCAGCAGCCTGGATCGTTACCTGATCGGGTCCGGGCCGACCGCTGGTCGCCGAGTGCGCGGGCGAGCTGGCGGCGCAGCCGTGCGTTCTCGTCGGCGAGCTGCTTGCTGCGGCCGAGGGCGGCGGTGAGCCTGGCGCGCAGCGACGCATCGGTGGCCCGCTGGCCCGCGGGGATGGCGCCGGCGGAGCCGGCGCTATCTGTGTTTTTCCGCAGCCTGCGGATCTGGTCGCTGATGTCGGGCTGGGTATAGAGCCAGGACCGGGAGATCCCCGCAGCCTGCGCGACGCCGGCGAACGTCACGGGAGTGCCGGCCCGGTCGAGCTCGCGCAGGGCCTGGACGGCTTTCGCCCGGGTCAGCTCGTGGCGCCGGGCGGCTGCTTCGGAGAGCGGGTCAGGACGCATCGGCGGCTGCCTCCTTTCCTTCGCCGCCGTCGGCTTCGAGGGCGTCGATGATGTTGTCCAGGTTGGCGGCGACCTGCCGGTTCATCTCGGCGACGCGGGCATGGCCTGCGGTTTCGGCGGCGGTGATGATCTGCAGGGTCTGCTTCCGCTGGGCATGATGCTGCGGGAGGAACTCGGCGCTAGTCAGGAACATCGGGCATGTCAGGCACGAATTGGCATGCGGGCAGGTCTTGACTACCGGCAGCTGGCAGTAGCCGTTCGGGAGCGCCTGGGTGGCCCGGGAGAGCTGCTGTTTCGCCCATGCGGCCTCGGCGAGGGGCCCGGCGGGGTCGAGGCTGACGGTCTCGCCGCGGGCGTTGACCTTGCGTGCGGCTTCCCAGTGCCGGCGGACGGTGGTGTCGGTCAGCCGGGCATAATGTGCCGTCATTTCAGGAGTCTCGTGATCGAGGATCTTCTGGACGACGTGCTGGGGGACGTCACGGTTGATGAGGGTCGTCCCGAGCGAGTGACGGAACTGGTGCGGGGTGAGCCTGATCGGGGAGCCGTCCTGGTCGCGGATGTCACAGCGTGCCAGCCAGCGGCGGAGCCCGCCGCGGTAGGCGTCGCCGTTCGCAGGCACGGAGCCGTCGATGTTCTTGGTGGGGCGGGGGGACAGGACAGGGGTCCCGCCGGGCCAGCGGGCGGCGTTCCGCTGCCGCTGCCGGCCGATTTCGGTGACGAGCTCGTCGTCGACGGGGACGAGGGCCTCGCGTTTCATCTTGTGGTTGTAGTAGCGCAGGTAGGGCTGCCCGTCGCCGTCGCGGACGATGCAGTCGGACGGCAGCTTGCAGGCGTCGCCGATGCGCAGCCCGCACCGGATCAGGATGAGCGTGATCAGGCGGCGGCCGGGATCGTCCCACCGGTCCAGGCTGGCAGGGTCCTCGATCTGGGCCATGACATGCCCGGCGAGCGCCCGGGGCAGCCTTTCCCCGCGCTTGGGATAGTCCTCGGGAAAGATCATCGCGCTGGCGGGCAGCGCGGGATCCCATTCGTGCTGGCGGACCGCGGTGAGGAAGCCGTTGAGGTTCTCGATGTGTTCTCTTTGCAGCTTCCTGCCGCTGAACTCGGCATGCAGGGCGGCGAGGTAGCGTTCCAGCAGCGGCCGGGTGATCCCCTTGATGCCGGCGGCGTCCGCGTCCTGGCCGGCCAGCCAGGATCCGAAGTGGGTCAGGACCCTGGCGCCGCGGGCGGGCAGGCCGGCGCTCAGCCCGGTGGCCAGCCGCCACCGGCACCAGCGCTTGGCCAGGTCCTTCAGCCACGGCTGCGGGATGCCGCCGAAGCGGACGTGCGCGATCGGGTCGTTGATGCCGAGGTTGCGCAGCCGCCAGGTGTCACGGGGGCATTCCACATCCCAGCCGCGGCCGAAGGCCAGTTCCTCGGCCTGCCGGCGGGCATAGATGATCAGCGACCGGGGCGTGGTCGCGGAGACGCCCGGCTGGCCGGGCGGCGGCTTGTGCTGCCGCCACCGGTCCTCGTCCCAGTCCAGCAGGGACGTGACGCCGGCGCCGGCGGTGAAGTTGACCGCCCGCTGAGCCTCTATAGGGTCCACCTTCTGCCGCCCGGCGTCGCTGCGGGCCTGGAACGCGTACTGCCATTCCAGCCGCAGCTGCGGGGACAGCGCCCGCAGGCTGATGCGGTCGCGGCCGAGTTTCGCCTCGTCGCCGTAGCCGGCGGCGAACTCCCGGGGGTCCGGGCGGCCGTGCAGCGACCAGGCGGACGCGTGGGCGTGGCAGAACACGGCATCGGGCCGGACCCACAGTCCGCAGGCGGGAATCAGGCAGGTGACCAGGGGATCCGGGCGCGTCACGGGCGGCCCGGCCGCGATCCAGGCACCGGTGTCCGGCCGGCCGGCGCGCCGGTAGCGTCCGTAGTGCCCTTGGCAGAATCCCAGCATCCTGCTGGCGTACTCGCATCCGGGAACCTGGCAGGCCGCCGGCACTGACCGCGGCCGCCATTCAGGATCGGCCGTGGCGACGAACTGCGCGAAGTCCGGTTTCCGGTCGCACCACTGCTGGTAGTGCCAGCGGCACAGGCCCCTGTTCCGGCCCGGCCGCTCGCAGCCTTCCACCAGGCACGGCGGGCCGCCGAAGACCGGGTCCCTCGGGTCGAACCCGAGGACATCGCCGCGGAACTCGGCCCGGACCGCGGCCATCAGCGCGGCGAGCAGCCCGGGGTATGCGGCCGGCTCGCGGGCCGGCTGCCCGGCGGTCACGAGGCATCCTCGCCGTCGGTGACCGCGGTCACCGTGATGCGGACGTTGCCGCGGCGGGCGCTGGCACGCAGCCAGACGGCGGACCCGCCGCCAGCGGCGGGGACCTCGAGAACATCTTCCAGGCCCAGGGCCTGCTGCCAGGCCGTGAACGCGGCCCGCGTGCCGTCACCGGGAACCGGCCCGGCAATGCGGCCTGCCAGGCTTCCGCCGGACTGGCCGACGGCCCACGCGATCAGCGGGAGACCGGGATGGGCGTCCAGGATGGCGGCCAGCTCGCGGACTGCGTCCCGCTGCCACCGTTCCCGGTCAGCCTGCGTGATCCAGCCGCGGGTCACCAGGACACCTCCCGCCCGGTCAGCCAGCCGGCTTTCTCCAGCGCCGCCCGCGCGTCTTCCGCGGTCAGATGGCCATATATCGCGGACGTCGTGGTCACCGATGAGTGACCTGGCAGCTTGGAGACCACCTCGATGGACACGCCGTCGCGCAGCCACCTTGTCGCCGCCGAGTGCCGGAACCAGTGCGGGCCGAACGCGATCCCGGTCCTGGCCCGGACCCGCAGGACGAGGTCATAGGCCGCCTGATACGACCATGCGTGCCCCTTCGGCTCCGCCCAGATGTTGACGAAGACATGGTCGCTGTCTTCTCTGAACTTCGAGATGATCATGGAATCGGGGTTCGCGGGTGTTGCCCGGACGCGTGGCGGATGGCGTTGATCAGCAGGTGAATGTTGTGGTGGTCGAGCCCGGTGAGGGTGTCGTGGAGGTCGACCGGGATTCCGCCAGCGATGCTCGCGGCGAGGCGCAGGATTCGTCGTTCGCCGCCGGAGCAGGGCAGTTCACCGGCGTCAAGGGCGGTGATAGCGGCCGTCCAGTCGATCTGGGCCATTTCGGTGGTGCCGTCGGTGATGCTGATGCCGTGGTGGATGAACTGGTCGCGGAAGTCGCTGCGGTTCAGGAACGAGGCGTGTGCGATGAGCAGGCCGACGCCTGCTTCGAGGGGGTAGAAGCCCGCGGCGCAGGCCTGCAGCGCCGTGTGGAGGCCTGATGTGGTCATGGTGTCTCCTTGCCGGCGGGGAGGGTGGCGGTGTCGGGGACGGCGGGCATGCCGAGGTGGACGGCGGCGTTGCGGCGTGCGATGAGCCCGTCGACCTGGGCGAGTTTGGCGTTCGCGGCGGCCAGGCTGACATTGAGGCCTTCGGCTTCGCCGAGCCAGCCCTCGCGGCGGGCTTCGTCGATGCGGACGAGCAGGTTGTCGCGGATCTCCAGGATGCGGGACCGCTGCTGGGGGTCCACGCGGAGCAGGGAGCACCGCAGACAGCTGTGCTCGTGAATACAGCTTGTCGAATAGGCCCTGCCGCAGGTTCCCAGGGCGACGCGGCGGCGTTCGAAATGGCCGAGGAACTCCTCCCATTCCTCGTCGGTGGGCTGCCGGTATTCCCCGGCCGGGCGCAGGGTGCGGCGGCGGGCTATGAAGGCGCGGTGGCCGTTGATGACCTCTTCGGGGTATACCGCTTTGTAGTGCATCGTGGTGTTTATGTCCTTGTGCCCGACCACGAGCTGGGCGATGTGCGGCGGCATGCCGTTCATGACGGCGTCGGTGATGAAGAGCCTTCTCAGGTCATGGGGACGGAAGACCAGGGGCTGGCCGCTTGCCTCGGTGATGCCGGACTGGGCGAGGGCATCTTTGAGCATGCCGCGGATGGCGCCCTCGGTGATCGGCCGGTTCTCTACCCGCAGCCGCCGCTGGAACAGCAGCGGCGCGGGCGGGTTCCAGACGCGTTCGTGCCGGTCGTAGTCGGCCACGAGCGGGACTGCGCCGCCGCTGTCGCGGATGCGGGACACGATCGCTGAGAGGACGTCGGCCACCTCCGGGGAAATGACCAGAAGCCGCTCGGTATCGGTCTTGGACGGGGCGATGTGCAGGAGCGGGATGAGTTCTCCGGTGGAAGGCAGGGTGTACTGGACGAAGCTGTGATGGCTGAGTTCTGTCAGCTCCTCGATCCTCAGCCCGGTGGCGCGAAGAACTTCGACGGTGGCCCAGGTCCAAAATCCCCGGTGTTCTTCCAGGGTGAGGTCTCGGCGTTGCCCGGTTTGCGGGTCATCGGCCCAGATCCGGGCGCCCGCGTGCCGGGTCGTGACCGAGCGGCGCAGCTGCTGGCCTCCGCTGGTGAACTCCTTGCCCTGGGCGACTTGCTGGGCGGCCGCCAGCCGTTCCGCGGTCTCCCGCCGCCGCTGGTCGACGGTGGCGATCAGGACGGGAAGGACCGGCATCTGTTCGCGGGTGCGCTGATCCATCCGTGACTTCCGGTGCTGGCGCTCCTTGGCGTGGGAGCTTTCCTCCAGACGGATCGGGCAGGGCACCACCCATGGCCCCCATCGGGCGGGGTCTTCGGTGGCCCAGTGCGCGATGTCCAGGTAGAAGGCGCGCACGACGGTCAGGCAGTTCAGCGCGCCGGCGCGGGGCCGGGTGCCGCGTTTGGTGGTGACGACCTGGACCCGCTGCTTCCACGCCGCCGCGACCGCGGGTGTGAGCCGCAGGTCCTCGATGCCGGGGTGGTGCAGTTCGAGGTCTTTCCAGAACAGGCGCCCGAGCTGGTAGGCGAGGTGGCGCAGGCTGCTGTGGTCGAGCCCGACCTGGCGTTCGCGCAGGTAGTCCACCAGCAGGTCCCGGACCGGACGGCGGGCGATGTCGTAGCGGTCGATGAGCTCCTCGACCGGCAACTGGCCGCGGGTGCGGAACACCCGGACTGTGCTTGGGGCGTCGTCGGGGAACATGCCGAGGGTGTGAAGCGCCTGGTAGAAGCTCAGATTGTTGCGCTTGCGCCGGTTGCCGGCGCCCGGCCCGGAGATGTGCTCCAGCAACTCCAGGCAGTCTCCGACGACGATGTCGCGGACACCGCCGCCCTTGGCCGCCATGATCGTGGCGATCCGGCACAGGACCTCCATCCTGGTGGCCGGGGCTGGCTTGTCCATCGATCGTTCCGTGCCGTCCTCGATCAGTGCGCTCAGCTCGGCGAAGGACTCCGGGTCGCGGACGCGGGCCATGTCCGCGGCCAGGTAGCGGACCGTGGTGGGGGCGGTGAGCCAGCGCAGAGACGGACGGACCACATCGGCGCAGATCAAGGTCCGCAGAGCGCCGCCGAGGTGAAGGTAAGAATCCTCGGCGAATCCGATCCCCTGGGACCGGATCCATTCCATCACCAGGGCCCGCCAGGCCGCGGTGCCTGCGGCAGCCTCGGCTCCGCTGGCATTCCAGCGTTCCTGCCAGGTAGCGCCGGGCTGGTCGGCGAGCCAGTCCAGGGTCTGCCGCAGCCCGCGGCGACGGTGGTCCTGGCTGATGGGGGTGCCGGCAAGAAACGGCGGCGCGAGCAGTCGCTGCAGGACCTGCTCGCGCGTCCGCTGGGTGGCAAGCCACGTGGCCTGCCTCACGCGGGGCGGAAACCGGATCAGCAGCTCCGGGACGTCTCCGGCCGGCCGGCCGGACGGATCGGGCCTTCCGGCCGCCGCCGGCGGCGGGTCGACGTGGCGGTGGCGGCCCTTGACGGTGCTCATGGCTGGTCCCGCCGGAACAAGATATCGAGTGACTCGGGCCGGTACCGGAGCGGCGGCTGAGCCCCGCCAGGTTGCTGGCCGGCGCCGGCGGGCTGGCGGGTGTGGTGCGCGATGACGCTGGCGATCACATCCTCGGCCGGGGCCGACAGGTAGATCTGAGTGGTCGATAGATGCGCGTGCCCGAGGACCCATTGCACGTCGGTAAGCGGCATGTCCGGATCGCGGGCCATCCGGTAGGCGGCCGTATGACGCAGGTCGTGAAGCGTCCAGTTCGCCCCGAGCACGGCATTGGCCCGGGTGAACATCGCCCGCGCGGCATGGTAGGTCAGGGGCCGGAACGGGCGGCGACGGGTCCACCACAATGGCTCATCGCGCCCCGCCGGGACCAGGCCGTGGGCTTGCGCCTGGTAGAGCCGCAGCCACACGAACGCGTCAGGGGATGCCGGGAGCTGCTGCAACGCCCGTGTCCCCTTCCGGATCACGGTGATGAGCTGCTGGCCGGGATCGGCGTCCGCCTGCCGGGCACCCAGCAGTTCCGACGCCCGCGCGCCGGTGGAGATCCAGAACGCCACCAGCGCCCGGTCCCGCAGTGACGGCAACTGCGCGAACAGCTCATTGAACTTCTCATCGGGGATGCTGCGCGGGACCCGCTGCTGCAGCCGGGGCCGGAACTGCCCAGACCGCTGCGCGCGGCGGGGCTCCATCGGGCTGCGGTGGGCGTTCGCGCCCCGCCCCCCGCGGCCCCGGCCGAGCGGGAACGGATTGACCATCGGGCCGGTGCCAGCTTCCAGGTGAAAGTCGTAGAAGTGCCGCAGCACGGTTTCGCTGTGTGCGTTGGTCGCCGGAGCGTACCTGGGTCCAGGCGACGGCTTTCCGGTGACCGGGTTCGGTGTCCCGGCTCTGCGCGTCCGCGAGACTGGCGCTTCCTTGCAGAGCACGGGGGCGGGCTTGTCGACCAGTTGCTGGCGGCGGGCGAAGTCACGAGCCTCGGCGCGGGTCGCCTGGTCCCATGGCATCTCGATCGCCCAAAGGAACCGGAACCAGCGCAGCAGATCCATCCCGTATGAACGCTGTGTTGCCGCGGCCCGCCCGGCGGCTTGCAGATCCTTCAGATACTCCGCGACGGGACGGACTATCTCACCGGCAGGATCAAGCAGCCGGTAGGGCTCCCACGGATCGCCAGTCGCCCGCAACGCCCCGGCCGACGGAACCGCGATCATCGCCAGGTCCCGGCGGGACTCCTCTGGTCTGGTCATGGCCCGGGAACGTAACGCCACCAGCCAGGACCTCTCCCCTGAACTGGGAAGTTCCTCCCGGTAGTTCAGTCAATAGGTCGATGCTCCCGTATTCCTCGTGCAGGTAGTCGGCATACAGCCGGATCAGCTCCGGCCCGACGGGGACCGTCCGGCCGCCGGACTTGGCGCGGGCGCCGTTGGCATTCTCCCGCGGCACGATGCTGATCTCCTGCTCGGCCGCGGCGATGTCCTCATGACGGAGCCCGAGGGCCTCGCCAGCCCGGCAGCCGCTTTCGTAAAGCAGGGCGAAGAAGAAGCGGTCCCGCAGCCGGGTGCAGGCATCGAGGATCGCCTGCGTCTCGGCAACCGTGAGGATCCGCGGCAGCTTCGCCGGGACCTTCAGCGCGATCGCCCGGCCGCGATACGGCTTCCCCTTGCTGACGTGGTGCAGGAACGGCTTCCAGCCGCCCCGCCCGCCGACCCTCCACGCGGCCAGCAGGTCGCCGACCTCAGCGCCGTTGCGGGCCTGGTGCGCATGGAACGCACTCACGGCCGCGAGCTTGCGGTTCACCGTCGAGGCGCTGACCTCGGCAGTTGCGGACGGCAGCACCGCGACCGCACCCGACCGTCCCGCTGGGGGAAGCTGCAGCCAGGCGACGAACTCGCCGACGTCCTCCAGCCGGGCCTCGCGCCAGTCCAGGCCGCGGAAGCCGATGAACTCCCAGTAATCCTTGAGATCGTGAGCGCAGGCCTTGACCGTGTTCGGCGACCGGCCGATGTCGGTCAGATAGGCCAGGAACCGGTCCACCGGGACGACCGGCACGTCGTCGTCCCCGAGCACCGTCCACGATCGCGTCCCCGAACCAGGGATCACCACCGGATGCACGAGCATCGTCTCCTCCTTGAACCACGTCATGGACAAGGCAGGAGATAACCACGAACAAACCGCCATCCGGGCACGTCAGAATGCTCGTGCTAGACGTTAAAGACACGTCAGCTAAGGCTAGAGATAACCAGGGCGGCCAGCACGCCG
>Ga0209517_10010725_pt1 | contig 10117 bp, 7 predicted proteins | sample PeaSoiMetSII2010_FD_187695 | JGI IMG/M metagenome (GOLD analysis project Ga0209517, IMG submission 187695) | Peat soil microbial communities from Weissenstadt, Germany - SII-2010 (SPAdes) (version 2) | ecosystem: Environmental > Terrestrial > Soil > Wetlands > Peat | place: Germany: Weissenstadt... | reverse complement strand
TTACCAGATGTTAAAGGGTGCCGGGCGCATGGACAACGGAACAGGTGCCAAAGGCGATCGCTATGATTTCGTTTACTGCGCGGGACTTTTTGACTACCTCCCGGATCAAGTGTGCCAGCGGCTAATGGAAGTCTTTTACGCCATGTTGTCGCCGGGCGGCTTGCTGATTGTAACCAATGTGGACGACCACCCGGCGCGAAATCAGATGGAGTGTTTCCTGGATTGGCATTTGATGCATCGGAAAGCCGACAAAATGCGCTCGCTCGCCCCCCCCCATGCCGCACCGGAAAACATCGCCACCCGGTGTGACCCCTCCGGTGTAAATGTGTTTATGGAAGTCCGAAAACTAAAACGGTGAACAATAAACTGCCCCATAGTGCCGAAATTTTAAAGGCATACACAGATTACGAACGCCAGCTGAACATCCGGCATTTGAGGGTGGCCTGTTATCTGGTTGTGGCGTTAATGCCGATTGGCATGATTTTGGACCATTTTGACTATCCTGAAAAAGTCACTTTTTTCTTCGAACTCCGACTGTCATGTGTGTTTTTTACCGGTTTGGTCTGGCTGATTTTACGCACACCGATCGCCGAGAAGTTTGACAAATTGCTGTGCGTTGCGATCGCCTTATTGCCCTCGTTTTTCATTTGTTGGATGATCTACGCGACCGACGGAGCCAATTCCCCATATTACGCGGGATTAAATTTGATCCTTCTGGGAATACCCCTGGTGGTGCGGTGGTCTATTGACCTGAGTGTTACGACGTCCATTCTGGTGGTAGCCATGTATCTTGCTGCCTGTTCTTTCCACCAGCCCAAAATCGCCCTTCAACCGGGCATATTCCAGAACAACTTCTATTTTCTGACACTGACATCCGTCATCGTGATCGTAAGCGGTTGGGTCCATCGTACGTTGCGAATCCGCGAGTTTGCCTTGAACTACGCCTTGGATAAAAGCCGCAAGGAGCTGGAGGAAACCAACCGCAAACTGGTTGAACTCGACCGCCTCAAGAGCCGGTTCTTCGCCAACATCAGTCATGAATTGCGCACGCCCCTGACCCTGCTGCTCTCGCCGCTGGAAACGCTGCTCCAGCGCTTTGCCAACCAGATGGACAACAGCGTCCATGAGCTATTGCTCACCATGCACTCCAACGGCATGCGGCTGCTCAAACTCATCAACGATTTGCTTGACCTCATCCGCCTCGAAGCCGGCCGGATGGAAGTCAAAAGCACACCGATGGAAGTGGCGGATTTCATCAAGGGCCTGGCCAGCGCGGCGCGGCAGGTGGCGGAGGACAAAAAAATCAAATTGGAAACCTACACCGACCTGCGATTGGGCGTGGTGGCCGCCGATCCCGACAAACTGGAAAAAATCGTGCTCAATCTCTTGTTCAACGCCCTGAAATTCACGCCCTCCGGCGGACGCGTGGAATTGCGCGCGGAAAAACAGGGTGAAGACCTCGTGTTCATCGTCAATGACACGGGCATCGGTATCGCCGAAAAAAACCTGCCGTTTGTGTTCGACCGTTTCTGGCAGGCGGACAGCTCGGCCCAACGCAGATACCAGGGCGTGGGCATCGGACTGGCACTGGTCAAGGAGTTGACTGAAATGATGCACGGCACCGTGGTCGTGGATAGCCAGGAAAACAAAGGCACGACCTTCACGGTGCGGCTGCCATATCATAAGGCGGAGCCGCCGCCCAAAACCCAACCGAACGCACCGGCGGAAACCGGCGCGGCTGCCTCGGAGGAATGGCTGGCCAATCTGTACCGCCGCGCGGAACTTTTCCCGGCCATGGTGTCTCTGCGCGGGGCGGCCAAGCCCGTGGAATTGGGCAAACGCGGCCAGCGGCCGGTGGTGCTCGTGGCCGATGACGAGCCGGACATGCGGCGTTTTTTACGGACGCAACTCGACACGGATTACGATGTGCTGGAAGCGGCGGACGGCCTTCAAGCCGTGGAAAAAGCGACCCAATTCCTGCCGGACATCATTTTGCTGGACATGATGATGCCGGAGATGGATGGTCTGGCCGTGTGCCGGGAGTTGCGCAAGCGTGACGATACCGCCGCCGTTCCCATCATTTTGTTGACGGCGCGCGCGGATGAGGAAACCAAGTTTAATGCCTTGGAGCTGGGGGCCAATGATTTTCTGGCCAAGCCCTTCTCGTCCACCGAACTTCACGCGCGTATCCGGAATCTCATTGAATCCCACGATTTCCAGCGCCATCTTTCCACGCAGAACCGGGCGCTGTCCACGACCATCGAGCAACTCAAGGAAACGGAGTCGCAACTGGTGCAATCCGAGAAACTCGCCTCGCTCGGCCGCATGAGCGCGGGCATCATCCACGAAATCAACAACCCGCTGAATTTCGCGACGACCGGCCTCTTTGCCCTGCGCAACAAATGCAAACAACTCACCCCGGAGGACCGCCGCGAGTACGAGGAAATTCTGGGCGATATCGAGGAAGGAATGAAACGGGTGCGCAATATCGTGTCCGATTTGCGCATGTTCACGCACCCGGAAGCCGGGCCTTCTGAACCGGTGGACGTAAGCGAGGCCGTGAACACCTCGCTGCGCTTTCTGGCCGGCGAGTGGAAGGACAAGGTGCGGGTCGAACTAAAAGTCGTCCCGGCACAGACCGTGCTGGCCAACCGCAATAAATTGATTCATGTTCTGGTGAATTTACTGCAGAATTCGCTCGACGCAATGCGACAAAAAAAATTCGAGAATGAAACGCCCGCGATTTCGATCCAGGGCCGGATGGAGGGCGACCGGAGCCTCATCGTCGTCCGCGACAATGGTCCGGGCATTGAGCAAAAGCATCTGGACAAGATTTTCGACCCGTTTTTTACAACGAAGGACGTGGGCGAAGGCATGGGGCTGGGCCTGAGCATTTGCCACCGCATCGTGAAAGGATTCGACGGACACATTTCGGTGAACACCGAGGTCGGCCGATTCTGTGAATTTACCCTGGATTTCCCCGCCAGGACCAAACCGACCGCCGAACCGGAAATTGAACATGGAGAACCTGTACGACTATAGAAAATTTGCGATTCTTTACGTGGACGACGAAGAGAAGTCATTAACCAACTTCACGCGCGCCTTCGGGGAGCAATTCCGCATCATGACGGCGACGACCGCGCAGGGAGGGCTCAAATTGCTGGAGGAACACGCCGATGAAATCGGCCTGCTGATGACCGACCAGCGGATGCCCGGCGAGAAGGGCGTGTGGCTGCTGGAGCGCGCCCGGCAATTCCGTCCGCGCGTCATCCGGGTGCTGGTCACCGCCTATTCCGATATGGAGGCCGCAATCGCCGCCGTCAACAGCGGCGCGATTTACAAGTACGTTTCCAAACCGTGGGACCCGCCGCAACTGGAACAAACCCTGAAGCGCGGGCTGGAATTTTTTATCGTGCAGTCCGAGCGCGACCAGTTGCTCCGGGAAAAAATGTCCGTCCTGCACAACATGCTCATTGCCGACCGCATTGTCAGCCTGGGCCTGCTGGCCGCCGGATTGAGCCATCACATCCGCAATTCGCTGGTGGCGGTGAAAACCTTTCTCGATCTCGCCCCGGTGAAAATGAGCGAGGAAAAGACGGATTTACAGGGTCTGCGCAATCCCGACTTCTGGAAGGACTATCATCAAAACGTCCAGTCACAGATTGAAAAAATCAATGCCCTGCTCAAAGACCTTTGGACGGCGTCGTCCAACCCCGCGGCGCCATTCACCGACCAGGTTTCGTTGCACCAAACCGTCGGCGACGCGGTCAAATTGTTCAAGGAACCGCTGGCCGCCCGACGGATTGAAATTGAAAACCGGATTTCGGATACGCTTCCGCTGTTGCGGGTGGACAAGCCGAAATTCAGCCGGTTATTTGAACTGTTGCTGAAGGAGGAACTCGCTGTGCTGCCCGCCGGCAGCCGGGTCACCCTGGCGGCAGAGCTGCAGGACGGCCCCAAGCCGGAAATCGTCGTGCAAATCAACGACAATGGTCCGGGCCTGCCGGAGGAATCGCTGCGGGCGGTGTTTGATCCGTTTGTCGTGCGCGACCAGACGCCGTCCGAATACGGCATCCACCTGATGGCGTGCTTCTTCATCGTGCATCATCACGGCGGCAAGATTGAAGCGAAGACCAAGCCCGGGCAGGGCACGACTTTCACCCTTCACCTGCCGCTGCAGGCGGAACCGGTAACCATCTCCTCGAGCGACACGGATTTTCTCCGGAAGGCGCTGCTCAATGAGAATTTGTGGGAAAAACTGCTCACCTCAGCCTGATTTTCAGCCTTTTAGAGAGAAGTTTTTTTTATTCGCCCGCAAGATTAGGTTGACCTTTTGGCTCAATTTGTGGATTATCGTCGGAGTGACTGGAATTGAGTATCGCCGTCACTGGCTCCGAGCACAATGAAAACCATTTTGGTGTTGTCTCCTCATCCAGACTTCGCCGAAGTGATTCAGGCGAGTCTGAACCCGGAAGAATATCGCATTGTTCACCGCATTGGAGTGGAGGAGGCCGAACCGCTGTTGACTCATGGGCTGGTCCGGGCCTGCATTCTGGACGTTGATCTCATCGGGGTTCAGGGAGTCTGGGTCATTGAACGGCTTCGCCGGCGCGACAGCAAATGTCCCATCATCGCCTACAGTGCCGACAATCAGTCCGAATGGGAGGAAGAGGCTTTCCTGCACGGGGTCACCCATGTCCTCACCAAACCCATCCGCGCCCGGTTGCTCAATTCATTGCTGGAGCGCCTCTGGTCGGCACCCAAATATCCCCAGCCGCGCGCTGCCCAACCGACGGCACTCACGCCCTTGCTGCCGCCGGCTGCCTTTTCACGCCCGACAGAATCGCTTTCCGGCCGCATGGCCAATGCGTCGCAAACGCTGAATGTCCTGCGCGATTTTTCGTCCATCCTCACGCATTCCCTGAATGCCGAGGCCATGCTCAAACAATTCCTCCTGTTCTTGCGTGAAATTTTCAGCGTCAATCGCGCCGCCATTTTTTTAAACCGCCCCGTGCTGCCGCTCAGCGAAAACGTGTCCCCGGGTCAGAACCACGGCCTGCGTGCCACCGCGGCCATCGGACTCCCCTCGGGATTGCTCGAACATTTTGAACTGTCGCTCGAGGCCGGCATCGGCGGACAACTGGTGCGGCTGGGCAGAATCCTCCGCCGCGACAGCGACGAAGCCCGCGCCGACTCCGAGGCGCAGAAGGAATTTGAATTGCTCGGCACCCAGGTCGCCGTGCCCGTGCTCGACCGCGAAACGGTTGTGGGCGTCGCCGTTTTCGACGGCCGCGTCACCGGCGAACCGCTGGTCAACACCGAACTGGAACTTATCTTTCATCTGCTCGAACAGGTTGGCCTGGCCTTGCGCAACATCTGGCTGCATGACCAGTTGGCCGGCAACCACGAGATGATGACGGATGTGCTGCGCGAACTCAGCAGCGCGTGCGTCGTCGTCGGGCGCGACCTGCGGGTGCTTCATGCCAACAAGGCCGCCCGCCGCCATTTCGGCCATAAAAACCGGCGCACGGGCGAACTGGAATTCAGCGATTTGCCGCAGGTGTTGGGCGCGAGGATTTATCAGGTCCTGCACACCGGCGCGGCGATGGGTCCATTCCGTTACGAGCCGGAGAGTTCGCCGGGCACCGTTTACAGTGTCAATGTCGTGCCGTTTCAGCGGGGGAATTCCTCCGTGCCGGTTTCCGCCCTGCTGACGGCGGAGGACCTGACCCAGACCGAACAGTTGCGTCATTTGGAGGTAGAAGCCGCCAATCTCCGCCTCATCAAGGCCATGGCCGACCGGCTCGCGCACGAAATCGGCAACGCGATGGTGCCGCTCTCCACCCATCAGCAGTTGCTCGGGGAAAAATTCCGGGATGCGGAGTTTCGCAAATCGCTTGACTTCGCGCTGGCCGATGGCGTCAAACGCGTTTCCCGCCTGCTCAACCAGATGCGTTTTCTGGCGCGGGAGAACGAACCGGAACCGCAGGCTTTTCCGGTGGAACAACTCATCCAGGAGGCCTACCAGGAGGCGCGCAAGCATCAACCGGCGGACAAGGCCCAGTTGCAATACGAGAACGGCGGCAAACCCATCGTCATTACCGGCGACCGCGCGGCTTTGAAACATGCGCTGGCGGAAATCATGCTCAACGCCTTGCAAGCCAATCCCAAGGAACCCAGAATTGGCGTGAAATTGCACACCAATCCCGACAACGCCGGCGGACGGGAACTGGAAATTGAAGTCCAGGACAACGGCACGGGTTTCAGCACGGAAACGGCGCAGAAGGTGCCTTCGCCATTTTTCACCACGCGCAACGTCGGCCTCGGCCTGGGCCTGACCGTGAGCCGGAAAATCATCGAAACGCACCACGGCAAATTGGAAATCGTTCCACCGCAGGCCGGGCAGCATGGCACCGTGCGCGTCCTGTTGCCGATTGATTCCGGCGCCACTATGGCTGCGTGAACGAGTGGTCGGCCGGGTGGCCCGCTTCCACCCACGGCAGTTTGTTCAACGTAATGGCCTGGTCGCAATGGCAGGCGGCCCGAATCGTCCGGGCCGTGGCCCCGCCTTCCGTCGGATCGTCCCAGACCATGAACCACGTCCACCGCGGCTGTTCCTTCAAGATTTCCGGTGACGGCGCGACGCCGACTTCCGCCAAGGCAATCGGTTTGTCCTTGGCCAGCGCCAGCAGTTGGTCGTATTGTTCCCGGGCAAAACCACTGCGATAAACGTCCGTGCCCAGAACATCCACGGCATCGTCTCCGGGATAACAGGTGTCATAGGAATCAACCCCCGGGGTCACTTCGTTGCACCCATAAATCCAGATTAAATTGTTCAATTTGTGGAAATTCACCAGCCGGTCGAACAGCATCCGGTACAATTTCTGGTAGCCGTCCGGGCCACGCTTTTGACCCCACCAAAACCAGCCGCCATTCATTTCATGGTAAGGCCGCCAGAGCACCGGCACGTGCGCGTCGCGTAATTGCTTGAGATACCACGCGATGACATCCACCTGTGATTTCCAGCGTTCGTTGATTTCCGTTCCCGGCGTAATCAGGTCGTGCCACTGTTCCTCGGTCAACTTGCCCTGGATGGAATCCTTGAATTTTACCGGCTCGTCTTCAATCGGCCGCACCGCGTGCCACATGAAGACAATGAGGTAACCTTCACGGTATTTCTGGATCGCTTCGTCCACCATCTGCTGGCGGAAGTTGATGCCGTCCCAGGTGCCGGGCGAATCAAAACCGAAGTCCATGCCGAAAACCGCCGGAAAATTTCCACCCGCGCGTTGCGCCTCGATGAGGCGGGCGGAACGCAGCAGCGGCACGGCATGCTGGCCGGTCAACGTGTGGTTGCCGGAAACGCTGTACAGATATTGCAACAATTGGACCGCCTCCGGCGATGCGTTCGGCGTGACCGGCTTGACGGAAGACGGCGCGGCAGACGACGTCGCGTTATCCGCAAAAAGCGCTGGCGGGATGGCACAAAAGAAAGCCAGAAAAAAAACGAGGCAGAATTGTTTGAGGTTCATGGTTTGGACATTAGACTTCCGCTTTCGTTTGAGTCAACGCCTTTCCCCGGAACACGCGGGGCCGCTTGCGATTGAATCGCCTGCAAATTAACGGCTTTCCCCAGAGGTACCAGACCGGCGTTGGCGGAGTGCAGCAGACTTTCCACGACGAAATAACATTGTTGCCGGGCGCCGCGAGCGCTGAAATGGGTGGTGTCATTTTCAAAAGTGTTGGTGGCGGTGTTGGCCTGGTAAACCCGTGCGCCGGATTTCCCCACCGACTCGTAAAACTCAATGGATACAGGCAAAATATCCAGCACGGGAACATCCAGGTTCGTTCCCAGTTCGCGCATGGCCTCTGCGTAATTCTGCAGACTGTCCCGTTTGAGCAGATGCTCCGATTGATAATTTCTGCGCGTGGGCGGCGTGAGCAACACGGGGATGCCGCCCTGGGCGCGGGCCTGATGGACGTAGTTGGACAGATAACTTTTAAAGGTGGTTCCCGGGTTGGTGTAACGGGCAGGGTCCTGCGTCTTGCCGTCATTGTGGCCGAACTGAATGAAATAGTAATCGGCATGCGTGGCGAGGCAGGCCGCCCATTTCCCTTCCTCGTAAAAACTCATTGAACTTCGTCCCGACGACGCCAGATCAGCCACCACAACATTGGTGTTGAAAAAATCGGAAAGCACCTGGCCCCAACCCGTCCTTTTCCCGTAATCCGCCGGGGGGAAAATCGCGGCGGTGGAGTCGCTCGCAATGGTAATTTTCAACGGGGCCGCCTCACCATATTGCGAAATGAACAAAAGCAACATGGCCAGGACCGATAACCCGGGCTGGAAGATTCTTAATAAGGAAAGGTTGTCAGCTTGCATTTTCGAAGGGAATTTATTCCGGCAAACCCGGCCGAAGTCAATCGCGCCCTTAGGGAAAGCGGACTATTTTTCCTCCACGCCCTTGAGATAGGCCAGAATGAGTTCAGGCAAATCACGGCTGTAACCGCCTTCCAGGACGCTGAACATCGGCACGCCGGGCGCACGCAGCGATTGTCCGAGCCAGTGAAAATCCTCCGGCTCCAGCGCGCCGCCGCCGAGCGGATCCCGCACGTAGGCATCAAACCCGGCGGACACGGCGACCAGCTCTGGTTTGAATTTTTTTAAATCCGCCAGCGCCTGGGCGAGGGTGGCACGGTAGGTTTCGCGCGGTGAGCCCGGCGTAACCGGATAATTGAAACAGTTTTTGCCGATATTCGCGCCGCCGGTGCCGGGATAAAAGGGATACAGGTGGATGGAGAAGAAGGCGACACCGGGCTGATTGAGCAGAATGGCTTCCGTACCATTGCCGTGATGCACGTCGAAATCGAAAACGGCAACGCGCTTTGCACCGGTCGCCAAAGCTTCCAATGCGGCAATGGCAATATTGTTCAAATAACAAAAACCCATCGCCTGTTCGCGGGTGGCGTGGTGACCGGGGGGACGCATGAGACTGAAGACGTTTTCGCCGTTGCATGCGGCTTTCCAGGCATCCAGGGCGGCGGCAGCGGACGCATGCGCATAGTTGGTGATGTTTTCGTAAAACGGCGTGTCGGCGTCGAAATCCTCCGGAATTTTCAGACGCGCCAGATGTTCCGGGGAATGTGCGCGCAAAATTTGCCGGTCGCTCACTTCACCCGGTGCAGTCCAGGCCAGCGGCAGGTCCATTGGCTGTTTCAGATGCGCGATGGTCGCCGTCACACGCCGGGGATTTTCAGGGTGGCCGTAGCTGGAGTAACCGGCGCAGCGTTCGTCGGTGATGATTTTCACAAATGAAATTAAGCACGAACAGACGCGAATGAACACAAATTATTGAATTTCACCGGCGCAAATCCTCTGCCACGCTTGCCCGCACTATGACCAATGTAACCGCCACCCGCGTCGCCGCCTCCGCCGGTTTTCTGGCCGTGGCGCTCGGCGCGTTTGGCGCGCATGGCTTGAGAAATATTCTGGCGCAAAATGGAACGGCAGTGATCTGGGAGACAGCCGTCTTTTACCATTTCATTCATGCCGTCATGTTGTTTGTACTGGCAGGCCGTAAGTCGCTGGCCGCCGGGCCGTGGTGGTGCTTTCTGACGGGCATTGTGATTTTTTCCGGCTCACTTTATCTGCTGGCCGTGACCAACGTACACTGGCTGGGCGCCATCACCCCGGTCGGTGGAATCAGTCTCCTGGCGGGATGGCTTTGGCTGGTAATCACCGCCGTCCGCACGAAGGACTGAAAGGTGCGGAGTAAACACGGTGTTGTTCCAGTCGCCGGTTCAAATCGCCCATCAAGCGGGCAGATCCTCGTTCGATAAAACAACAGGCGAGCAGATTATCACACCATCGTTCCTGTTCCTGGTTCGAACCACGGGCTGTCGCACCGTGTTGACTCACGGATAAATGTTACCCGGGGCGGGCGTCAGACATGACAACGTTGCCTCAGGTTGGAGGTTACTTTTGGCAGAGAAGAACAGGCGCAGTTTCAGTTCAATGCTTTTCTTCAAGGCGAAGGGGTTGAGTTGGGCGTGTTCAGCTCTCAAACGCGCCTTGATCGTGGGGCTAATACTGGGACTGGCCAGCAGGCGAGCATAG
>Ga0209517_10010723_pt1 | contig 10118 bp, 9 predicted proteins | sample PeaSoiMetSII2010_FD_187695 | JGI IMG/M metagenome (GOLD analysis project Ga0209517, IMG submission 187695) | Peat soil microbial communities from Weissenstadt, Germany - SII-2010 (SPAdes) (version 2) | ecosystem: Environmental > Terrestrial > Soil > Wetlands > Peat | place: Germany: Weissenstadt... | reverse complement strand
ATTCTCGCAGTCCGCCTCGGCACGATGGCTGCGACAGCGCCGCAGGCCAACACCGCCAACCCCGCCTGCCGGCGGCTCATGGTGCTGTAATCGGGCACCGGGAGTTCGAGCCTCATGAGCGTCACGACCGACCTCAGGAATCCCTGTGTGGCCCGAAGGCTGAGGTGAAAGACTGATTTGAGGATGAGCGTGCACTCGAGGGCAGCGTCCGCAGTTTCGGACCTTGTATCGGACGGTGAATTCGCCCTTTCCCGTCTCCCCATGTTACCAGCAACCCGCTGAATCCATTTCTGCAACAACGCCCCTTGGAGGAGCTGCTGATGCTTTTCGATCGTTTCAGCGAGGTCGTCGGGATGAATGAACTCGGCAAGCGGCTTGTCGCGTATCTCATCCTGCGAGTAGCCCGGCATTACGCAGAGGGCGTGGTTGGCTTCGAGAACCGGTGCCTCCGGACTGACTTGTTCGATGCCGACGGCAGCTTGTTCGATCAGAAGGCGAAAGCGATCAGCATCGGAGTCACGGTGCTCGCCATCTCGATGCATCACCAGCCTCCCGCCGCGTCGCTCCTTAATGGGTTCATCCCCCGTGCGCTTCGAAGCTCGCACGCTTACGCCTTTGGTCCGCTTGCGGCAAGGAATAAAGATGAACAAAGTGTGAAACCCGACATCCCCCGGATGATCAGGAACCGCCTGAAATGACTTACCAATTCCTACTTACGGCAGGATGTCGGTGAAGAGGTAGCGCAGTTACGGACTGATACAATCTTTTACAAAATTTTTCTGGAGGTGCGGGCACGGGGATCGTGTAATCGGATCCGCGTTTGTGGCATCGCTGCGAGGGAACCAATGATCTCGGCCTGGGTATCCTACGGCACGGCTGCCGGCCTGGTTGGTGTATTGGCGCTCATCGAGCTTCTTGGTGCGTTTCACTGAAACCGTAGCGTGGTGAAGCGGCCCTTGCGTATCCATCGGGCCGGCTTTCCTTCACATCTGAAATTCACGTTAGGAGGCACGATATGCGCGCCGTATGCGGGATTGAGATGCCCGCGATTACTGAGGCGAGGGCTGATCGGCCTTTGACGTGCGGCCGTGATTCGCGTCGCGAAAATTCACGGGATTGCTCGGTTCCGACCCCTGCCACATTTGAGCGATACCACGCGGCTTAGGTCCGCGAGTTGGTACGGCTTGCGCAAGACCGCGAACTCGGCCGCGGCCTCTTTCGCCGCATTGCTGTAGCCCGTTGCGAGAATGATGGGCAGATCTGGATGGCGCTCCCGGATCGCGCGCGCGAGGCCGAGACCGTCCAAAGGACCGGCCATTACGATGTCACTGAGCACTAGATCGAACTTGTTTTCCTCGACTGCCTGCAAAGCGACCCGTGGTTCGGCGACCATATGTACGCGGTAACCGAGCTGTTCGAGGAGCGCCTCGCTCGCCGCCGCGACCTCGGGATTGTCCTCCACCAGCAGCACGGTACCATGCATCATCTCGGTCGACTCCTGGTCTGCCGCCGAACTCGGCGCCGCTGAGCGCGCACGCGGAAGGTAGATGGTGACTCGGGTCCCCTTCCCGACCTCGCTCGCTATGGTGACGGTTCCCCCGGCTTGGTGCGCGAAGCCTTGAACCTGTGGCAGGCCAAGCCCTGAACCCTTGTCGGTCTGCTTGGTCGTGAAGAAGGGATCGAACACTTTCGGAAGGATGTCTTCGGAAATGCCGCAGCCGGTGTCGGCAACCGTCAGCGCCACGAACTCTCCTTCGAGACCGTCGCGGGGATCCACTTCACGTCTGAGATGCACGTTCTCTGCTGTGATGGTAATGATGCCGCCCTCCCTCATCGCATCGCGCGCATTGAGCGTGAGATTGACCAGGGCAAGCTCAAGCTCGCTCAAATCCACTTCGACGGGCCAGACGTCCGGCATGATCGTGGTGACCAGCTTGGACAGTCCGCCGATGGAACCCGTCAGCATCGTGCGAATCTCCTCGATTCCCTCGTGCAGGTTGACGACGACGGGATTAGGGCTTTGACGCTTTGAAAAGGTGAGCAATTGGCGCGTGAGGGCTTTGCCGCGCCGCGCGACCAGCTCGATCGCTTCCGCGGCCCGAAGTCCTTTCGGGTTTCCGGCAAGGAGCTTCTTGATAATGAGGATATGGCCGGTGACGATCATCAGCAAATTATTGAAATCGTGGGCCACGCCTCCGGTCAGTCGCCCGAGAGCGTCCATTTTTTGTGCTTGGGCCAGGGCGATCTGTGCCTCACGGCGCTCTGTGATGTCGCGGGTGATCTTGGCGAAGCCGACGAGGCGTCCCGAGTGGTCATTGACGGCGTGGACGACGCCCAAGGCCCAGAACTTCGTGCCGTCTTTGCGGAGGCGCCATCCCTCGCTTTCATAGCGTCCCTTGGATCTGGCTTCGGCGAGCATGCGCGCCGGCAACCCGAGCGCCTGGTCTTCCGACGTGAAGAAGCGCGAGAAGTGCTGACCTATGATCTCAACCGGCAGATAACCATTCACCCTCTCGGCGCCCGAATTCCAGCTCGTGATGAACCCATCGGAGTCGAGCATGATGATGGCATAGTCGGTGACGGCGTCCACAAGGAGTTGATAGCGTTCAGGGCCGGTGAAAGTCGTGATCGTTTCGGGCATTCGGCAGACCCGGTTCGTAGGGCGTAAGGCGAATGAGAATATAGACCGGGTGGTGTTAACAGGCTCATGCCGCCCCCGACACGCGTCCGGAAACCGCCAAGGTCGGTCCTCGGTGCCCGCTCTTAACGTTTAAGGATGGCATTTGGGCGCAATGCGCGGCGGATCGCTTGGTCGAGGGCCTGATCGGTCGGGGCGCGCCAGGATCGCCAATCGAGATGGTGATGCTAGCCACAATTCGGCCATGAACCGAGTGCTTCCCGCAAACGTTATCACGATGACGGCCCGGTGGTGTCCAGGCCGCAGCGGCCCTGCTAATTGGGCGCGCCGATCGAATGGAGGGTGGCGGCATGCGACATGCAGAGGGGCAGCCCGTCCGTGATGCCCTTCGCGACGTGATTTTCTGGCGCCATCCGCTTCTCAGCGGACTCGCGATCGTCATTGCGTTCATCGTGATGGCGGGAGACTGGGATTGGCTTCGTCCGCTGGTCGAACGTGCGGCGTCGACGGCAATCGGGCGCGAGGTAACGATCGCCCATTTCGAGGTCGAGAATCTGCTTTCGCCGGCGCCGCTGTTCGTCGCCGACGGCATCACAATCGGCAATCCCGCTGACTTCCCGGACGAGAGTCGGTTCGGTTCGATCGACAGGTTGAGCGTGCGCCTCGACGCGCTGGCGGCGCTCAACAGTTACGGCGACGACATCGTCCTGCCGCAGATCACCGTCGAGCACCCGCAGGGCGATCTGCGGCTAGGGCGCACGGGCGATCCGAACTGGGTGTTCTCCATGCCCGCATCATCCGGCAAACCACCGCGGATCGGCAGCCTCATCGTGACCGACGGAACCCTCCACATCGTCGATCCGAAGGTCAATTCGGATTTCACGGTGGCGATCAACACGGCGCCGCCGGGCAAGGACGGCGAAGCACGCATTGTCGCCCGGGCCCGCGGCACCTATTCCGGCGCACCGATCAACGCGGAATTTATCGGCGGCTCGCTTCTGTCGCTGCGCGATCCGGCCAAGCCCTATCCGGTGGATTTCAAGGCCGCCAGCGGCAGCACGCGCATCGCCGTGAAAGGGACCGTTCGGGAGCCTTTGCACCTGAAGGGGGCCAATCTGCATCTCGATCTCGTCGGGAAAGATTTGGCCGATCTCTATCAGGTCCTCGGTATTCCGCTCGCGCCGACCCCGCCCTATCACTTGAGCGGTCAGCTCGATTATGCCGACCAGAAAATTCGCTTTCGCAATTTCACCGGCACCGTCGGCAACAGTGACTTGGAGGGCGATTTCGAGGTCGAGCCCGGACGCGAACGGCCTGTCATCACCGCCGATCTGACCTCACGCCGCGTGGTTCTTGCCGACCTCGCCGGATTCATTGGCGCGGCCCCGGGGAAGAGCGACAATCCCAACCAATCCGAACAGCAAAAGATCGCGCATGCGCGTCAGGAGGCGAGTCCCAAACTGCTGCCGGACATGCCAATCAACCTTCCCAAGATTCGCGCGGCCGATTTCAAGGTGCATTACAAGGGCCGGCGGATCGACAGCAAAGCGACGCCGCTCGATAATCTCGAAGCTTACCTGACCATCGATGACGGCAAGGTGGCACTTCACCCCCTGAGCTTCGGCGTCGGGACGGGCGAGATCTCCAGCGACATCGCCCTCGACGCCCAGCGAAATCGCGTTCATGCCAAAGCACGGATCGATTTCCGCCGAGTCGATCTTCATAGAATTATGGAATCGACCAAGATCTTCGCGGGCGCCGGCGTCATCGGCGGTCGCGCCGAGATCGACGGAAGCGGCAATTCGCTCGCGGAACTCCTGGGCCATGGCAACGGGAACCTGAAGCTGTTTATGAACGGCGGCGACGTGAGCGCACTCCTCGTCGACCTCGCGGGACTCGATTTCGGCGGTTCGCTGAAATCTGTTCTCGGATTGCCCAGCAAGACCACGATCCGCTGCATGGTTTCGGATTTCGAGCTGAAGCAGGGGGTCCTTCAGACGCAAGCTCTCGTGTTCGACACGAAGGAAGCAAACATCATCGGCACGGGCTCCGTCGACCTCGGGCAGGAGACGGTGCAATATCGATTGACCCAGGAACCGAAGCATTTCAGCATCGGCGCCTTCCACGCCCCGATCGATATCGACGGCCGCTTGAAGCGCCCCTCGATCAAGCCCGATCCGACGATCCTTGGCGCGCGCACTGGGGCGGCGGTGCTGTTGGGTGTCCTGCTGACGCCGGCGGCGGCGCTGTTGCCCACGGTTCAGCTCGGCCTAGCCAACGACAACGATTGCGATCAACTCACACGCTCTGCCGTTGCTTCGACCATGGCCGCGCACGCCCTGGCTCGTGCGCCGAATTGACTGGGCAAGCCGCCCCCGTCGCGCGATCCATTCGCCCACCGGCAAGCTGAAGGCGCGCTTGCGTGCGAGGGGCTCTGCGACCGCGGCCGGCTCGCCCGAGCCAGTACCACAGCAGCCGCATGCCGACGCCACGGCGCAGCGTGAGATCGTTGGGCAGGCGGAAAGCGAAATCCGCTACCGCTACGGATCGAGAAATTGTGTGCGTCGGTGGCGGGGCGTCCGTTGAAGCGAGCGACGATGTTCGGATAAAGCGATCGATGCCCAGCCCGACCCGACCGGGAACCAACCGCACCTTAACGCGTTTATGTCGCCGAGGGCTGCTGCTTTGTGCCGCAGCCATTTCGTTGTTCGCGGGTCGAATATCCAAGATTCGCAGGCACGAGTGCAAGAGGTACAAGGAGGTACAAGATGCAACGGAAGCTTCGTTTGGTGGTGAGCGCTCCCGCTTTGGCCGCCGGCATGTTGGCGCTCGGGACGGCAGCGCAGGCAGATCCGATGGGCGTCAAAGTCGGCGTGCTCTCGTGTAATGTCGCCAGCGGCTGGGGCATCGTCTTCGGGTCCTCTCGTAGCCTCAGATGCAGCTACGCTCCGCGGCCGGGTTATGGCGAGCATTACATCGGCAACATCTCCAAATTCGGCGTCGACATCGGCTATCTGAGCGGCGGCGTGATCGTGTGGGCCGTGCTTGCGCCCACCACTGATTTGGCGCCGGGATCGCTGGCCGGTTCCTACGCCGGCGTGACCGGAGGGGCCGCGGTCGGCGTTGGTGCCGCCGCCGATGTGTTGGTTGGCGGTTCCAACCGCTCGATCTCGTTGCAGCCGGTGAGCATCGAAGGCATGAGCGGGGTCAACGTGGCTGCCGGCATCGCAGCGATGACGCTGCAGTATCAGCCGGAACCTCAGGTCGGAGCGATGGCGCCGGCTCCCATAGCCCCACCGGCGTCGCCCGCGCGCTGAATGGAGCGGCGAAACGGGTAGGTCAGGATTCGCTTTCGCCGCTCCATTGTCTTGGAGCCCTGCCTTGGCTCTCCTCTCTCCCCGAGGCAGGCTACTCAGGGAAGACCCGGTTCCCGCCGTGGGTGACTGTTGAACCGGGTCTCCCCGCTTCTTTCTCGGCTGTCAAATCTTCGCGCCCTTCCGGCTTGAAGGAGCGATGAACGGATCCTGCCCCCAGTCGTTGATGCTGCATGACACGGTTGACCATTTCGGACGCGGTCTCGGCGGCTGAGCAAATTTCGGCAACGCCCGACCGTAGTACCGTCGGAACCGCGATCGGGAGCGAGCGCGAGCGGCCCATCCTTTCCGACGACACATCGAGCCGAGGCCCGCAAAACGTAATGCTGACGCTTTGCGCCATCGCGGTGGCAGCGACCTTCATTATCGTGGCCGCATCCTATGCGCTGCGGCAGCCCTCGGTTCGCCAGGATCTGGGCTTAAGCCTTGCGCCGGCGCGAGAGCTGGCACGAGCGCCCGCCCTGTCCCCGTTCGATCTCGGCGGCGCCGAGGCGCGCGCCGATCGGTTGCCGGAGGTGCCGCCGGCAACGGACGGCACCATCGCACCATCCAAGCCGGCGTCAGCGGCAACCGCGGCGGTCGCCACCATCGCTCCCGGCAGGGACAAATCGACCGCTCGCGGAAGCAAGACTTCGACCACTGGCATTGCTGACGACTTGCCCCCGATCAATGCCGCCGAACTTCCGCCCTTGCCCAGCGCAACCGCGTCGCCCGGCGCCCAGCCGCAACAGGAAGCCGCCGAGAACGATGATCCCGCAACCACAATCGGCCCGCCCGTTTCGTTGCTGCCGCAAGGCCGTTAGAGGCGGCAGGTTTCAAATTCGCGGACCGCAACCGCCGCGGCCTTCACGCTGCTCCCGACGCGCCGGGCACGATGGTGCAGCTCCGCGCCGTCGCCAGCGCGCGCAACGCGTCGGACACTTGGGGCTTGCGCTGCGAAGTCCGCGAGAAGCTGATCCCCTGCCTGCAGGCCGAATATCCCGTGCGCTGCCGCGGCACTAAATAAAGGGCAGGGCCGGTATTCTTGATCTATGGCTTGGGAATTTCATCTTTTTGCCACCCTGTTTACAATTTTTTACATATCTCTGCGCGATCGCCATCATCGGGTTACATCGCTTTCCTAGATTCATGGCGAGGAACATTTAGGCCTCGCCGTTTCAACATCGGGAAAGGACAAGCGATGACCGATACAACCGCTCAGGATTTCGGCCAGATGCTCGAGGCGCAGATACCGCGCTTGCGGCGCTACGCCCGCGCGCTCACCCGCGATGCCGTCCGCGCTGACGATCTCGTGCAGAATTGTCTTGCGCGCGCGCTCGCGAAAGCGCGGCTGTGGCAGCCAGGCACCGATCTCAGAGCCTGGCTTTTCACCATTCTACACAATCAGCACGTCAATGACGTGCGCCGCGCCGTGCGCGAGGGAGTCAGCGTTCCGGTGGAGGATATGGCGCCGCATCTGAGCGCGCCGGCGACGCAAATAGCGAACTTGCAGCTCCGGGATCTCGATCGCGCGCTGGTGCGCGTGCCGCAGGAACAGCGCCAGATGCTGCTGCTGGTCGGCCTCGAGGGCATGCGCTACGACGAGGCGGCCCATGTCCTGGGCGTACCGGTCGGCACGGTGCGCTCGCGCGTCTCGCGCGGGCGCGGCATGCTGCGCCGACTCATGGATATGGAGCCGGAGCAGGCCGCGCTCGGCGCGCCTGCGAACGAAAGCGTCCTGCGCCGGCCGCGTCGCATCGCCGCCTGAAGCCGGTGTGCGCCCCCGCGCGCCGTGTCGAACCCGGATACGTCACGGCGGTTGCTCCTGTCCGATCACCATCAGATCGGAGCGAGACCAAGCGCCCGCGGCGGGCCGCGTTTCGAGGTTGGCGACCTTCAAATCATGTTCACGAGGTGAGAGCGGAGGCCGTTCAACCCCAAGAGGGCTCAGCTTGAGGAATGCAGGCATCGTCTTAATGTTCGCCGCGTTCTTGTGCGTGGTTCCACCGGCTATCGGATGGTTAGAGAACGGGTATTGGGGTTTTTCCGGATTCACTATCGGCGGAATGTTGGATTCACTGTCGCTAACGAAGAGGCTGGGTCCGCTGCAGCCGATCCTCAATCCATTCCTGCCCCTCAATCCGGGGTGGCTTCTGTTCCTGCTTGGTCTGATCTGCCTCATAGCAGCGCTATCCCGAGAAGATTGACGTCATCGATTGCAATTGTTGCCACGCGGGGGTGTCTCGGCATCACCGGCGCTCGGTGCCGTCGCACGCGGTCTCGGCGCGCCGGATGGTGGACCTTGCGGGAGAGGCCGGCGGGAACGAATACATGCCGCACGCTGTTTTCGAGCGGTCGCACAACCCAGAAAATCTCCGACAGCGGGCGCCCCTCGGCGCGCAAGGGAGGAGAGGACAGGATCATGAACAGATTGCTCATCGCCATTCTCGACCTGCTGAACAAGCTGCTTGCTATCGGCATCGTCATTTCCAGCACGATTTCCGGGTACTATGAAAACCCGGCCTACCTCAGCCTGGTTTACGAAGGGCCCGGAGCGCGCATCATCATGACCGGGCTTGGCTTCCTATTCGGCGTTGCTTTCGCCGCCCTGGTGTCCGGAGCTCTGGCAACGATTATCACCATTGCCCGCGAAGCCATCGCAATTCATCAACTCCTGCACGCTCGCATTACGACTGTCGTAGCGCCATCGCAGGTGAGGTAGCGAGCCTTCACCCTGAGCGACACGCCGCTTGTGCCGCGCGTCCGCGTGACGGTGCCGATGACCATCGCCGAGATCGCGTCGAGAGAGTTCTCGAGCGCAAAAAATTTCCCTGCCGGCGACGTGAGCGCTTTTGCGGATTCGGGAACGCGCGGCGCGTGCGCGGCGTTTGCCTGAATATCTGGTTGCTGGAGGAGGCCATGATGCGTGTCTATGTTCTGATAGCTTTCGCAACATCCCTTGCATTGACGGGCTGCTATAGCCGCACGGTGGAGGAGAAACCGGTGATCGTGCAACCGCCGCCGCAACCATCGCGCACCATCATTGTCCCGCCGGGATCGACCGTGGTGTGCCCGGCCGGCGAAACCTGCTGAGCAAGCCTTTGCATCGACTGGTTGGGAGATCAATCATGCCACCGAAAACGTCGGCTCTGTTGGCATTACCCATTCTTGCCACTCTTGCCGCGACAGCGAGCGCGCAGACCGTGCTCGTCGCGCCGCAGGCGCCGCCACCGCCGCGCGTGGAAATCATCCCGCCGCCTCCGCAGCAGGAGGCCGCCATCGATGATTGGCGCCCGGGACACTGGGACTGGAACGGCGCCGATTGGGAGTGGGTCCCCGGCGTTTATGTCGCGAGGCCGCGGCCTTCGGCGGTTTGGCAACCCGGACATTGGATCGAGGAATCCAATGGCTGGGCGTGGCAAGAAGGCCATTGGGAGTGAGCTGATTTAGGGCCGGATGCGCTGGAGCGCATTCGGCCCTTCAATCTCGATCGGCATTCAGCCGAGAGAGGCCGCTTCCGAATCGAAATCGTCCGTTAACCGCGCGCGCACGCGCCCTGGCTCCGCGATCGCCGCAGCGATGGCATTCGCCAAGGCCCGCAAATGATAGGGTTTCTCCAAGAGCACAAAGCCCTCCGCCGCCATCGGAGGACCATATTCGCTGTAGGCCGTCGCCAGCAGAACCGGAAGATCTGGCCGACGATGCCTCAAGGTGCGTGCGAGGTCTGCGCCGCTCAACTCCCCTGGCATGATGAGATCGGAGATCACCAGCCCCAACGCGGGATCGTTCTCGACGGCAGCGAGCGCGCTGCGGCCGTCTGCCGCCTGCAAGACCTCGCAGCCGAGTTCGCGAAGCAGATCCTTCGTCGCGCCCGCGACGGCATCGTCGTCCTCCACGAGCAGAACTCTGAGCGGGGGTAGCGGATCAGAGCCGTCCCCATCGTCGTCAGCGATCCCGGCGATATCGGCGGTCTCGCTAGCGACGGGAAGGAATATCGTGACGGATGTGCCTTTTCCAAGCTCGCTATCAAGCAGTGCCGTACCGTCGCTTTGCTTGGCGAAGCCATAGACTTGCGACAGCCCGAGGCCGGATCCCCGACCCACATCCTTCGTCGTGAAAAACGGCTC
>Ga0209517_10010722_pt1 | contig 10120 bp, 11 predicted proteins | sample PeaSoiMetSII2010_FD_187695 | JGI IMG/M metagenome (GOLD analysis project Ga0209517, IMG submission 187695) | Peat soil microbial communities from Weissenstadt, Germany - SII-2010 (SPAdes) (version 2) | ecosystem: Environmental > Terrestrial > Soil > Wetlands > Peat | place: Germany... | reverse complement strand
CGCGCTTGTGATGTTAGCGGCAATCAGCCTGTACCGGTTGCCGGACTTCATCATGGGTCCGATGTCGAATCCCTACTACCACGACATCGGTCTTTCGAAGGAAACAGTCGGAGCGGTGCGCGGCTCAGTCGGACTCATCGCTACGTTTGCAGGCATCGCCGCGGGCGGATTCTGCTCGCTGAAGCTCGGCCACATGCGCGCGCTCATCATCGGGGGCATTTTGCAGGCAGCTGCGATTGCCGCGTATGCGACTCTCGCGTTCGCGGGCGCGAGCATCCCTCTCTTCGCTTTGGTCATGGCGAGTGACAACTTCGGCATCAGCTTTGCAGGCGTTGCTCTTGTAGCGTACATGTCGAGTCTCACCAACTTAGGATACACCGCCACGCAGTATGCGCTCTTGAGTTCAACCTATGCCTGGCTGGGAAAGATCTTGAAGGGGTTTTCCGGCGCCGAGGTTGAAAGCCTGAGCACAACGCACGGCCTCATTCACGCCTACGGCATCTTCTTTATCGCTTGCGGACTGACCGGCGTGCCTGCCATCCTTCTGTTCGCGGCATTGGGTTACTGGTACAGGCGAAAGCAATCGACCCCTGCCGCTGCCTAGGAAAGTCTTCGCTCGTAACCCAAAGCCTGTGGCTCGCGAAAATTTGATCAATCGGTTTCGGCAGGCGACGGTCCAGCGCAACGGTTTGATCTTCCACGGGCCCTGGCGCACCAGGTAGTAGCCGAAACCTCGCATCGTGTTCAGCGTCCAGTACACGGTGGCCTTGGAGCGAAAACTCGAATAACTCGCCGCGTAGCGTGTGATCAACTCGGCATCGCGGCGGATGCGCGGAAAGAAACGTGCGCGTCAGGGCCCACTGGCGTTGCGGTTCGCTGGCGAGGAAACGCGGCTGCAGCGGTTCAGGCAGCGGCAGGCGAGATGCTTGCACGCGTCGGACTGGGCCAGGATGCGCTGGGCCGCTATCCCCACGAGTTTTCCGGCGGCCAGCGCCAGCGCATCGGGATCGCCCGGGCGCTGATCCTGAAACCCAAACTGGTGGTGGCGGACGAACCGGTCTCCGCGCTGGATGTTTCCGTTGGGGCGCAGGTGCTGTTGCTCCTGCGGGAATTGCAGGCCGAACTGGGGCTGACCTACATCTTCATCTCGCACAGCCTGCCCGTGGTGGCGCAACTCGCCACGCGCATCGCGGTGATGCGCGTCGGGCAATTCGTGGAATTCGGGACGGCGGAGATGATCCTGACGGTGCCGAAAGCGGACTACACCCTGGAATTGCTTGTGGCCGTGCCGCAGCTACCCCGCAATCCCGTTATGTGATATTTTCCCCCTATTCAATACGTAGAACCCACTGCAGAAGTATGTGAAATCCTGTGGGGAGGAGTCCTCGATGGCAACTACACCTGTACCCGCCGCGGAACCGCGCCCGGCCATCTCGCCGCTAGGCCGCGTCGTGGGGGTTTTATTTTCGCCGAAAGGCACGTTTGAAGATATCGTCCGAAAACCCAGTTGGCTACTTCCCGTTCTGATTGCCACGGTTCTCGGAATTGTTTCCACGGTGGTCTTAAATCAGCGCATCAATTGGCGCGATTACATTCTCCAGCAGATCGACAAGAGTCCGCGCGCCGCCCAACTCTCGACCGAACAAAAACAGCAACAGGCCGAGATCTCGACCAAGGTGACTGTTTACATTGTTTACGCTGTTGGTGCTCTGGGTTCGGTGCTCTTTGCTTTGATTGTGGGCGCGGTAATGATGCTGGCGTACAACGTATTGGCGGGCGCTGGTGCGACCTTTTCGCAATCCCTCGGGATTGCTGCCCACACTCTCCTCGTTGGGATTTTCAGTACCCCGATCTTTCTCCTCGTCCTGCTTTTGCGGCCGCCCGGAACCGTGGATCCTGAAAATCCTGTCGCCACCAATGTGGCGGCCTTTCTTCCGGAAGAGTCCGCCAAATGGCTAATCGCGCTCTGCAAATCCATCGACATCTTCACGATCTGGACGCTTCTCCTTCTTGCGATTGGCTTCGCGGCGGTCAACCCGCGAAAACTGAAGGGCAGCAAACCCTATGTGGTTGCCTTCTCTGTTTGGGGCGCCTTCGTCGTCGTCAAGGTGCTCTGGGCCTTTATTTTCTCCTGATACACTGGGGGCGTGGACTTTTCGTTTGAAGTTCTGCAAACCGATCCGACCGGCGCGCGGGGCGGTCGCCTGGCCACGCCGCACGGCGTCATTGAAACGCCGGTGTTCATGCCCGTGGGGACCGCCGCAACCGTCAAGGCCCTCACGCAGGAAGCGCTCGAGCAACTCGGCGCCGGCATCATCCTCGCCAATACCTATCATCTTTATCTAAGGCCCGGCCACGAACTGATCCGCAGACTCGGCGGGTTGCACGCCTTCATGTCCTGGCGCGGGGCGATCCTCACGGATTCCGGCGGCTACCAGGTTTTCAGTCTGGCGGACTTGCGTAAAATCAGTGACGACGGTGTGCGTTTTCGCTCGCATCTGGATGGTTCGGAGCACTTGCTCACGCCTGAAGAAGCAGCGGAGATCCAGCTCGCTCTCGGCTCGGACATCGCCATGGTGCTGGACGAGTGCATTGAAACGCCCGCACCCCGCGAAGTGGCCGAAGCGGCGCTGAAGCGCACCACCGCGTGGGCGCGCCGCGCAAGGAATTATTTTCTGGACTCCGCGCAGCGCAACGGAGCGCAGCCGCAGTGGCAGTTCGGCATCGTGCAGGGCGCAACATTCCCCGATTTGCGGCGAGAGAGTGCGCGGCAACTGATCGAACTAGACTTTCCGGGTTACGCCGTCGGCGGCCTGGCCGTCGGCGAGCCGCACGAACTCACCTGCGAAATGACCGGGGAGGTCACCGCACTACTTCCCCAAGAACGTCCACGCTACTTGATGGGCGTGGGCCGCCCGGAGCATTTGGCCGACTACGTCGCCCGCGGGATTGACATGATGGATTGCGTGCTGCCGACCAGAGCGGCGCGCCACGCCTGCCTGTATACCAGTGAAGGCCGCGTGCTGATTAAGAACGCGCGTTATATTGAGGACCGGCGGCCCGTGGATGCAAGTTGTTCCTGCAGCGTTTGCCGGCGCTACACGCGCGCCTATCTTCGGCATTTATTTGCCGCCGGAGAGATCACCGGGGCGATCCTGGCCACCCACCACAACGTCCACTTTTACCTTGACACCATGCGTCAAATCCGAGAAGCTATCACTTTTGGACACCTTGAAAAATTCGCGTCAGAGCTGTGTGCCCGCTACAACGAGGGTCCAGCCTGAAGCGGCCTGCCTCGGGCGGCTTTAGAGCGCAACCAGGCTGTGGCAACCCGCAATGGGTCGAGTCTCAGGACGAGAATCGGGCGGGCAGGGTAAGCGGAGAAACTCACCGCTCCAGTGGCGGTTTTTCTCTTCGCGCGGTGCCACGAGTGGATCGCTCCGGAACAGTTAGATTGCGGTAGGTTTGGAAAGGGTACGGGCGGCAGAGAAGAAAATGAATCTGGCGGCATTGTGGTTGTGGCAAGCAGGCAACCCCTTGGGAGGCCTGGGCACTTTTCTGGTTCCCCTGGCGCTCATGTTCGGCATCATGTATTTCCTGGTGATTCTGCCGCAGTCGCGGCAGCGCAAGAAGACGCAGGAGATGCTCTCCGCGATCAAAAACGGAGACAAGGTGGTTACCACTTCCGGCATCTACGGCACCATCAATGGCATGGACGGCGATACGATTATTCTAAAAATCGCCGACAACGTAAAAATTCGCATCGCGCGTGCGGCGATTGCGCAGGTGGAGGCCCCGGAAGATGCGGCCAAGTAACTCCACCGCCGGTCGCGATTCGCGCTTGATCTGTTAACCATGAATCCTAATCTGAAGTGGAAAGCTTCCTTCATCCTCGGTGTCATTCTGATCTGCATCTTCTTTATTTTTGGCTTGCCGACGTTCCCCACGTCATTCGCGCAGATCAAGGACAATTTCACCCATCAGATTAAGTTGGGGCTGGATCTGCAAGGCGGCACGCACCTGATTCTCCAGGTCCAAGTGCAGGAAGCCATCGCTCAGGAAACCGACCAGACCGTCGACCGCCTGACGACGCAGATGCGCACCAAGAGCATCCGCTACGACGAAGTGCGCCGCGTTGACGATACCCATGTCGTAGTCCGCAATGTGCCTTCGGACCAGATATCGCAATTCCGTGACCTGGTTCACGATCAATTTGAACTGAATTGGGAACTCAGCTCTTCTCCCGGTGAGGTTAACGCCTACCTCTTGACTCTGCGCCCTAGCGCCATTTCGCGTATCGACGAATCCACCATGTCCCAGTCACTCGAGACGATCGAGCGCCGCATCAACGCCCTGGGCTTGACCGAACCCACCATTCAGCCGCATGGCCGCAAGGAAAACGAAATTCTCGTGCAACTCCCCGGTGAAGGCGATCCGGCGCGCGCCAAACAGGTGATTCAAGCCGGCGGGCAACTGGAATTGAAGCTGGTGGAAGATCCCAATCCCTATCCCTCAGAAGCCGCCGCTCTTGCCGCCCACGCGGGGATTCTTCCCCCCGGCACGGAAATCGTGAGTGGCCGCAGCGAATCGCGCACGCAAAATCCGCAAGATACCGGTGAGAATTGGTACGTGCTCAGCCGCACTCCGGTTGTGACGGGTCGCGACCTGCGCAGCGCCACGGAGAGCCGTAACACCGAAATGCCCGGACAGTGGCAGATTAATTTTGTCCTCTCCGGTGAAGCGGCGCGGCGCTTTGGTCCCTTTACCGAACAGAATCGCGGCCGTCAGATGGCCATCGTGCTCGAGAAGAAGGTGTATTCGGCGCCGGTGATCCAAAGCCGCATCGAGGATTCAGGACGCATTGACGGCAACTTCAGCCAGGAATCCGCGCACGATCTCGCCCTGGTGCTGCGCGCCGGCGCGCTACCGGCTTCGATCAAGTATCTCGAAGAGCGCACAGTTGGCCCATCGCTCGGAGCCGACTCCATTCGCCACGGCGTGCGCGCCTCGGTCCTGAGCTTGCTCGTGGTCATGGTCTTCATGGTCTTTTATTACCGGCTCTCCGGTGTCAACGCGGTGCTCGCTTTGATCCTGAACCTTGTCATTCTTTTGGCGGCGCTGGCCATGTTTGGCGCGGTGCTGACACTGCCCGGCATCGCCGGTGTCATCTTGACCATCGGTATGGGCGTAGACTCGAACGTGCTCGTCTTTGAGCGTATTCGTGAAGAGTCGCGCAACGGCAAGTCGTCCTCGGCGGCGGTCGACGCGGGGTTTAGCAAGGCGTTTCTGACGATTATCGACACCCACGTCACCACCGTGGTTTCGGCCTTTTTCCTGTTTATCTTTGGTACCGGCCCGATCCGGGGTTTCGCCGTGACGTTGACCATCGGTTTGATCGCCAACGTGTTTACGGCCATCTTCGTATCGAAGACGATTTTCCAGTATCACCTGACGAAAATGGACCGCCAGGCGGAACTCAGTATCTAGGGAGCTCTCAGTTCTGGTAGTACTCCCTCGCTGCGGCCCGGGAACAAATGGCAACCCGATGGAGTCTAAGGAAGGGAAGCGCGAAACGGCATGATTGAGCTTTTCAAACAGCCAAACCTCGACTGGATGGGCAAGGCCAAGTTTTTCTTCACATTAAGCGGTCTCCTCTTGCTCATCGGATGGTCCGCCATCTTCTTGAAGGGCGGCATCAAGTACGGCATCGACTTCCGGGGAGGCACCAACGTGGATGTCCGCTTCGCCCATCCTCCAAACGTGGACCAGTTGCGGGCTAGCCTGCAGCGCCAGGGCTTGGGCAACAGCGAGATTCAGGGCATCAGCGACATCGCCAACCCTAACTCCAACGAAGTGTTGATCTTCGTCGAACAAGTCGGCCAGGGGGATCAGGCCCTTGATGAGAGCAAGGCCAAGGTCCTGACGGCCCTGAACGCCACGTATGGCGTGGAGGGTACCGGGAAGGCGGACTTCAATGCCGTGACTCCCTCGGCGCTCGCCAATGCGCTCTCCCTGAAGGATCCGCTTGCGCTGTCCGTCAATGCCGGGGACAAATACCAGCAAATTGCCAGGAACCTCTTGGCCTTCCGCGACACCGACAAGAATGGCGTGCTCACCAGTCTTGACGAGCTTTCCACGGTCGCGGGCGCAACCCCCGCGGTTCTCTCCGCCATCAAGGACACTTATTCGCTTGCGCCCTTCACCATTCGCAACGTCGAGATCGTCGGCCCCAAGGTAGGTGCCGAGTTACGCAATCAGGCCATTCGAGTTACCCTCTATGCTTTGGCAGGCATGCTGTTATATATTGCATTCCGGTTCGAGTGGGTGTACGGAGCGGCGGCAGTGATCGCGGTTTTTCACGACGTGCTCATCACCCTGGGCCTGTTCAAAATTTTCGGATTTGAAATTTCGCTGACGGTAATCGCGGCGCTGTTGACCCTGGTGGGCTACTCGATGAACGATACGATCGTGATCTTCGATCGTATCCGGGAAAACAGCCGCCTGTTGCGGAAAGAGCCGTTCGCCGACATCGTCAATAAATCGATTAATCAGACGTTGTCGCGAACGATTCTGACCAGCGGATTGACCTTTCTCACCGTGCTCGTCCTGTTCCTGATGGGCGGCCAGGTGCTTCGGGCGTTTGCCTTTGCCCTGGTGGTGGGGATTGTGGTAGGAACGTACTCCAGTTTTGGTATCGCTGCTCCCCTTGTCGTCGCCTGGAATAAGTGGCGTGGACAGGGAGTCGCAGTTGGCACCGGAACCGCAGCCGGCAACAGACCCAAGGGAAACGGGAGCGGGCAACCGCGCCTGGCGCCCGCCGGGAGGAGGTAGTAGTTACCATGTTTGAAGAACTAGTTGTATCAGGTGCAAAAGAGAAGACGAACAAGCCGTGGACCGTTGTCGTCTCCATGATTCTGCAAGTTCTCCTTCTTGTGATTTTGATCCTCATTCCGTTGATTTACACGGAGGCGTTGCCGAGGGCTATGATGTCTTCCATCCTGCTGGCGCCACCTCCGCCCCCGCCACCTCCTCCACCACCCGCAGCCGTGCAGGTTGTGAAGATCAAACCGGTAGTCCGCCTCATGGACTCTGGTAAACTCGTGGCTCCGAAAGTCATCCCGAAAGATGTCAACATCATCAAGGAAGAAGAGTTGCCACCGGACGTCGGCATGCAAGGTGTCGCCGGCGGCGTGCCGGGCGGCGTCGCGGGTGGTTCGATGGGCGGCGTGCTTGGCGGCGTAATTGGCGGCGGGAAAGCACCCCCACCACCGAAGGTGGTTCCGAAGCGCGTCACGGTTGGCGGCAACGTGCAGGCAGCGCGGCTCGTCAACAAGGTTCAACCGCTTTACCCGCCCCTGGCGCGCCAGACGCGCATCAGTGGCACGGTCAAGCTCCACGCCATCATCGGCAAGGATGGCTCGGTGCAACAGCTTGCCATGGTTTCGGGTCATCCCCTGCTCGTGCAGGCCGCGCTGGACGCTGTGCGGCAGTGGCGCTATCAGCCAACGCTGCTCAACGGCGAGCCCGTGGAAGTGGATACCGAAATCGACGTGATTTTCTCTCTGGCTCAGTAGTGCAACGGAGCGGTGCGAGCGTCGTGGGACCTGCGCGCCGTTCTGAGTACGCAGTTCATTACACAATCTTGTTGGTTCCCGCATCTCAGGAGCCAGTAGGAAATTAAGGAGCGAACGAATGTTAGCAACTCTCTACGTCTATGCAGTTTGGCTGCAGGAAGCCCCGACTACCTCTTGGGACTTGCGTTCCATGTGGACTTCGATGGGCCTGCTCGCCAAGATCGTGGTGGTCATTCTTTTCGGTCTTTCGGTGTATTCCTTCGGCGTCATGATTGACCGCTTCCTCATGTACAACAACGCGCGCAAGCAGTCGCGCTTGTTCGTGCAGCAAGTGGCGGGCGCCCTCAAGGATGGCAAACTCGACGAAGCCATCGCCATCGCCGAGCGCAACAAGAAGAGCCATATCGCCAAGGTTGTCGCCACCGGTCTTTCGGAATTCCAGTCGGCTTCGCAGCAGGTGTCCGACGCGGAAGTCATCGAAGCCGCCAAGCGCGGCCTGGAGCGGTCGGTCGCCATCGTCCACGCGGAAATGAAGCGCGGGCTTTCGGCGCTGGCCACGATTGGTTCGACGGCGCCGTTCGTCGGGCTGTTCGGCACGGTAGTCGGCATCTTGAACGCGTTTAAGGGCATCGAGTCGCAGAAGGCCACCGGTTTGTCGGCGGTCGCCGGCGGTATCGCCGAAGCGCTCGTCACCACGGCGTTCGGTTTGCTCGTCGCCGTACCGGCCGTGTGGGCCTACAACTACTTCACCAACAAGGTGGAGGCTTTCGACGTCGAGATGGACAACTCCTCGATGGAGCTCATCAACTACTTCATTCTGCGCCGCGGCGCGGCGAAGAAGTAAACCGGAAGAAGGAAAACCCTATGGCCTACAAGCCAGCAGCTGGTGCCCAAGTCTCGGTCCCCAACGTAGTTCCGATGTGCGACATTATGCTCGTGCTCTTGATCATCTTCATGGTGGTCACGCCCATGTTGCAGAAAACCCATCAGGTGGACTTGGCGCCTACGAACAACGCGCACGATATGAAAGATGCGGATAAGGACGACGCCGTCGTCGTGGCAGTCACGCGGGACGGCACGCTCTACCTGCAAAATAACCGGATCTCCAAGGAATCCATCACCAATGAGGTGAAGGACCAGATCGCCAATAGACTGGACAAAACCGTCTATGTAAAAGCCGATGCGCGTGCCAAGTACGGTGACGTTGTCGCCGTCGTGGACGAAATTCGTTCCGCAGGCGTGGACCAACTTGGTCTGTTGACTGAGAAGGTCGGCAAGCGGAGCGGCAGCCCTCAGGCGCAGACACCTGCCGCCGGAGGCCAGTTATAGTGGTTCGGCCGTTTGCACCATTCGTTTGCTGAGCTGATTCAGGCTCGCGCCGGCTCCCACCCGGCGCGAGCTACCTCTCCTCGGCAAACCTAGGTTGTCCGGCTCGACAGGAGAACTTGCAATGGGGATGGACGTAGGAAGTGCTGGAAGTTCGATGGCCACGCCGAATATCGTGCCGTTGATCGATATTCTGCTTGTGCTCATCATCATTTTCATGGTTATTACCCCGCTTACGCCTAAGGGTCTCGATACGCTGGTGCCGCAGCCGTCTCCGAACTCGCAGCCGGATCCAGAGCAACTGAAGAAGACGGTGGTGGTTCAGGTGGCCATTGGCGGGAAGCTGAAGATCAACAACGACGACACCAACTGGCAAGCACTGGGTCCTCGCATGGAAACGATCTTCAAGGACCGCGCCGAGAAGATCGCCTTCGTCAAGGGCGATAACGACGTCCTCTTCATGGACGTGGCCCGGGCCATTGACATCATGAAAGAAGCGGGAATCGACAAAGTCGGCCTCATCACCGCCAAACTCGAGGCCGGGCAGTAACGCTTCGGAGTTTTCGTCGCAGGGTTGTGGGAGTCCTCCTCGCAGTGGCTACGGCTGGACGCGAGGTGGCTCATGGGTATTGGCTGGATTGGCGGTAAGAGCGGGATGCTGTGTGAAGCAAATGTGGTCCCGCTGATCGATATTCTGCTGGTGCTGCTGGTGATCTTCATGATCATCCCGCAGCGGCAGATGGGACTCCAGGTGGACCTGCCCCAGGAGGCGGGCTCGCCGGTCAAGGTTGTTCCGCCAGAGACAATCATTGTATGGATTGTCTCGGACGGCTCGCTCCGGATCAACCAGTCGGTAGTGCAACGCGATGAACTGCGTGAACGGCTCGCACGGATTTTCGCACTGCGCGCTCAACGCGTTGCGTTCCTGCAGGGAGATCGTTCCCTCGAGTTTCAGGTTGTTGCCCATGTTTTGGATGAGATGCAGGCTGCGGGAGCTTCGCCCGTGGGTTTGCTAACATCTGAACTGGAAAAAAACCCCTGAACGTGATGGAATGGCCCTATAGGTCTTTACTGAATCCTAGCGGTAATCCCAATTTCGTTGGGGTTGCGCTTACCAGGGATGGATGCCTCGATGACTCAAGATTCGGTTTTAAGGGAAACCCGCTCGTGGTTTACCCGCATTGCCGTCCAGATGTTTTTTCTGGCGGCGCTCTTAACTC
>Ga0209517_10010720_pt1 | contig 10122 bp, 5 predicted proteins | sample PeaSoiMetSII2010_FD_187695 | JGI IMG/M metagenome (GOLD analysis project Ga0209517, IMG submission 187695) | Peat soil microbial communities from Weissenstadt, Germany - SII-2010 (SPAdes) (version 2) | ecosystem: Environmental > Terrestrial > Soil > Wetlands > Peat | place: Germany: Weissenstadt... | reverse complement strand
AGCCACCCAGGGTCTGCGGAGTACCCAGGTGGACGACCTGCAGTTCGCGCGATGCCCAAACCTTGAGGCCGTCGGCGCGAGCCCGCCGGCAAAACTCGCAGTCTTCGTTGGTTTGGAGCGACGCGTCGAATCCATGGAGCCGCGCGAACACCTCCCGCCGGATGATCAGGTCGCCGCCGGGAAGATACGTGACCTCGCCCAGTTTGCCGGCTTCGCGGTCCTCATGCCAGATTCGCGCGATCCACGTGGAATCCGGCGGAATCTCATAATGGCCACCCACCAGGTCGTGATTGGCCTCCGCCAGATGTCGCATCCCATCCGCCAACCACCTCCGCGGCGCCAGGCAATCCGCATCCAGAAAGAACAGAGAATCTCCGCGAGCCTGACTGGCCCCCAGGTTACGCAACGCCGAGATGTAAACGCCCTTTTGTTGGATCAGCCAGAGATTCAGCCGGTCCCGATACGACTCGGCAATCCGCAGTGTCCCATCCGATGAGCCGTTATCCACAATAATCACTTCGAACCATGGCTGCGGGAAGTCCTGCGCACACAGGGCGTCCAGGCACCCTCCAATGGCATTTTCTTCATTCAGGGTCGGGATGATCACCGAAACGCGAATCTGGCCTGGGGCGCTCTGGGCTTGCATGGGGGAGGTTGGCCGTTACTAAATTCCGCGTTGCCGCCCGCACAAAAACCAGGGCATCTCTCGCGGGCGCGCAGAATACCAAAGCGGGCGCCCGGCTAACACGGTCTTGGTATTAACTACCGTGGTTCACGCGGGTGTGGGCGATGCGGCGGCGAGGAGAAAACGGCCGTCGTCGCTCTTTTCGGAGAACTCAACGCGGAAACCGCCGCGCTCGATGCGCTCGAAGAAAGCACGCTCGTCGTACTTGAGTGAGCTGCTCATGCGCAGAGGGTCATCTTTGCGCAGGCGCAACTCGCGGCCCGCCACGTTCAAGTCCCGATCACGCGCCGGGACGAAGTACTTCACCACCTCGTGCAGCCCGGCCGATCCGGGGCGCAGTTCGAAGCGCAGCTCGCCATCCGATTCCGCGAGGCCGAGGGAGGCCAGTGGCGCGAAGGCGAAGCGGCGGTTGGTGGGATGGTCGTAGCCGCGGAGGGTCTCGTCTCCAGCAAAGATTTCGCCGTCAAACAACGCACGGTCCGTGGGCCGCATGACGCGGCGCAGGCGCGCGGGGAAGCGATTGGGATCGAAGGCGCCCAGGGTGTTCCCCAGGACGGTGAAAACAGAGCAACGCCCGGAATCGCGGACGGCCGCCGCAACGGCAGCGAGGTGCTGGTCCGAGCCGAGGTCGAGCTTGAAGCCGTGGACAGCGCGGGCGGCCGGCGCAGCGCAGGCCAACGCCAATTCCAGCAGTCCCTGGCTGAAATCAGTACCTATATATAAAGGATGGGGGAAGGCGTCCAAGAGGACGCGATCCTTGGAGCCCTCGCCGCAGCCGAGGCCACAGAGGGTGTCGGCGGCGGGCCAGAGTTCCGCCAAACGGGCAGCCGCCCGGGAGAGCAGCGCTCTTGCGCGATCGGCGTTGCGGTACTCGGGCGAGCGGCAGAGCGCCACCCAGGCCTCGACCGAGAGCGGCAGCCAGTAAAAGAACTGCTCGCCCAGGTACCCGCGGGCGAGGGCCTCAGCGAACTGGGCCGCGATCTGGTGCTCCGGGAGCAACACCGTGACGGGGAGCGGGATGGGGGTAGCGGACATGCGGGCGGGTAATGGATGCGCCGGGTTGGTGAATCGACAGCAAAAAAAGCCGAAATTTTGCTGTGACTCCGGGAAACGGCCTGCATCTACTAGGGGGTTGGCAGTCACCTTAAGGAGGCTTGAGCAGATGAAGATCGTAGAAACTGCTGAACTGGCTCCCACCTGTCATGCCGGCTGCAAGCTGGTGGAGACAGCGGAAGTCGCTCCGACTTGTCACAACTTCAGCGTGGTGGAGACGACGGAAGTCGCGCCGACCTGCCACTGAACTCTCAGCCGTTGTTCGCTCCCGCAACAGGGAGCAGGGTGCCCTACCCTTGGCCGCTTTTGCCAAGGGTGGGGATTTTCTCATTTATGCCGTCATTCATCGCAGAGCGGCTCTCGGTCGGGACTTTTTACAACCCCCACCTGGCCGAGGCACTGCTGTCAGAAGGCGCTGCAGTCGATCATCTTTCGATGGCCGACCCTCCCGCCGGCGACGATGCCCTCTTCCCCCGCATTCGCGATCAGTTTCCGCTGCTGCTGCACGATTATCTCGGGCAGCTCGCCGATCCCCTGAGCGATCACGCGCTGGAGCGTGCCCGCGGCCTGCAGCAACTCTATCGCGGGCCGTGGATCGCGGAACACTTCCAATGCCTGCACACGGAAGACGGCAAGTACACGCTGGACTACGTCTTCCCTCCGCTCTACACGGAGGATTTCCTGCGGCGGTTTGTGGCCAACGCGCGGCGCCTCGCGGACTTTGTGGGCGCACCGCTGGTGATGGAGAACATCCCTGGCTTCTTCTCGGTAGAGCACGCGCAGATGAGCGAAGCGGAGTTCCTGCGGCGCTTTTTCGAAGAGACGGGCTGCGGGTTCCTCATCGACGTGCCGCATCTGTGGCTGGCCGCACACTACCAGCGACGCAACCCGCGCCAGTATATCGGTGAGTTTTCGCTGGATAAGGTGGTGGAAATCCACGTGGGCGGAGTGGAGGATGACCGCGATTTGGGTGGACCGTGGGTGGCGCCCACGCGTCCGACGCGCGAGATCCTGGCACTGGGAGTGTGGATTGCCGAGCGAGCGCCCCGGCTGCGCGCCGTGACCGTGGACCAGTTCTCTCCAGCGCTCGCGGCTGACGTCATGTTCGAGTCGGTGGAGATGACGCGGGAGGCGTTTGGGGTGAGCAGAGCAGAGAGAAGGACGGCCTAGGGGAACGTTTCAAGTTTCAAGTTTCACCAATGCCGGCAAGATGCCGGCGCTACCACATGAGCGATCGGGCGGTCCAGGACGAGGTGATCCGCTATCTGGCGGATGCGAGCGTGCGCGTGAAGGGACCGCACGGCGCGCCGATTTGCGCCGGCGAGACGGCCAAGGCGGCGCAGTTCGCGCATTTTCTGGCGCGACGCTACTATCGCGATCGCCTTGCCCGTTCGTTCCGCTATTCACATCGCTTCCGCAAACAAACCGGGCGGATCGCGGAGGAGGTGGTGGACGGCGCAGAGTTCGATCGGTTCCTGAGCGAGTGTGTGATGGGTTCTCTGGAGTCGGCGCAACGTATCGGGGAAATGGCGCGCGCGCACCTGACCGCCGAACCGCTGCCGGCTGCGTGGTGGCCGGATCTGCTGGATTATGAGTATGCCTATTTCCTGCAGGCAGCGGCCGCGGAACGTGAGGTGAGCAGTGATCAGCCGTCGCCGGGCGTGAGCGCAGTGTGCCGGCGCTTCGCGTGGGCGCTGCCCGAGATGCTGCCGCGCTTGCGCGCCGGAGAGGCCATCGGCGATGACCTGCGGCGCGAGGTTACGCTGCTCTTCTCGCGCACCCATGCCGGACGGATCTACGTGGTGGAAGTTGAACCGGAGGTGGAAAGAGTCTTCCGCGCCACCGACGGTCACCGCACCGCAAACGAAATCGCCGAGGCCACCGGCGTACCGGCCGAACAAGCCCGTGTGATGCTGGCGTCGTTGGCGAGTATCGGCGCCGTCCAGCTCCCGTCCTGAATCGGCACTCGATTCTATCGTCCGGCGAGTATGCAAAACTTTGCATAGCTTTTCATTTGGATGTCCGGGCGGGTTGCTGGTAGGATGTCGCCGCTTGTCGGCTCTGTGGTAGCGGCTCCGCTTGGGTCCCTATCGCGTGAGCTCCCCCATCTCACGATAGAAACGCAGTCGCCAGTGGTCATAGTTCAGACACCCACTGGAATACGCAGGAGAGACCATGTTGCCGCCTCCCCCCGTCGCAACAGAGCATTCATCCGTCCGCCTTGCAATCAAACGGGCTCTCGGCTTATTCCTGATTTTCGCCGCCACCACGCCGGCGTGGGGCGCCATCGCCATCGACCAAGTCAAATCGACGGACCGCTCGACCTCCAGCACTACCATCACGTCTCCCGCCTTCTCGACCACCGCGGCCAACGAACTGCTGCTGGTGTTTATATCCAGCGACGCCAAGTCGGCCGGCATCACCGCCGGCGTGACCGGCGGCGGTTTGACGTGGGCGCTGGTGCGGCGCACGAATGGGCAGTTAGGCACGGCCGAAGTGTGGCGCGCCTTCGCTCCCTCCACACTTGCGAACGTAACGGTGACAGCCACTTTGTCGCAGAGTGTCGCCGCCTCCATCACGGTGGTCACCTTCACCGGGACCGACACCACCGGCACCAGCGGTTCCGGAGCGATCGGCGCCACGGCCAGCGCCAGTGCGTCATCGGGAGCGCCAACCGCCTCACTGGTAACCACGCGCAATGGGTCATGGGTGTTCGGAGTAGGCGATGACTGGGACAACGCCACGGCGCGCGCGCTGGGAACCAACCAGACGATGGTGCATCAGTACCTGGCCAGCGTCGGCGACACGTACTGGGTGCAGCGGCAGAATGCTCCGACGCCGTCGAGCGGCACTACGGTCACGATCAACGATACGGCCCCTGCGGGCGACCGATATAACTTGAGTATTGTTGAGATTCTTCCTGGCAACGTGGCTTCCGTCCCCGACCTGACCGTATCCAAGACCCACTCGGGCAGCTTCATCCAGGGGCAAACCGGAGCCTCATATACGATCACAGCGACGAACAGCGGAGGGGCAGTCACATCCGGCACAGTAACCGTCGCCGACACCTTGCCGGCGGGTCTGACCGCTACAGCGATGAGCGGGACCAACTGGGCCTGTACGCTGGCAACGCTGACCTGCACACGCAACGACCCGCTGGCAGCTGGTGTGAGCTATCCAGCAATCACCTTGACGGTGAACGTGGCCAGCAATGCGCCTGCCTCGGTAACGAACACCGCGACCGTGTCGGGTGGCGGTGAGACCAACACATCGAATGACACGGCCAACGATGTCACCACCATTACGCCCGTTGGCGCGCTCATACATGTGGGCGGGGCTTCGGGCCACCCGACGCCAAACAACGGCGTCTTTTCTCTCAACTACACTCCGGTGGGAACGAACGATGCTCTGGTGGTTTTGATCGGGTGCCGAGACTCGACCGTGACCGCCATGAACTTGACCGCGCCTGGGTGGTCACTCACTCCAATCAGCGGACTGGTCGGGCCAAGCGGAGCTTTCGATTTTATCCGTACCTATGGGGCAATCACACCTAACACTACACCTGTCACATTCACTGTAACTCTGACTGGGGGTGGCAACTGTTCGGGCGGCGACACCACCATCATGATCGACGAGTTTTCCGGCAACGATACTACTGGGGGAACGACTACCTTTGATGCTCACAACGAAAGTCTTGACAATGGCGTGATTGGGATCTGTACGGGAGCTCCCGTCACCCCGCTAAACAACAACGATGCTATCTGGTACGCCTGCTATGACAATGTGACGGGGGTTACGAGCGGCTACACGAAAGGGCAGGACGACTCCACAGGAGACTGGACAGAGTACAAGATTCTTTCAGGCGGAGCCGGAGTAGGGCAAAACCCCGGCTTTACTACTAATCCCAGTTTTACCAGCTTCGGCTTGGGAGGAGTATCGATTAAGGCAGCGTCGGGTTCCGGACCGACGACGTACGCCGTCACCGGAAGCGCTACGCCGGCTTCGCTCGCCAACGGCGCCAGCGTGGTGCTCAGCCAAAACACAACCACCATTGCCACAACCACGATTGCTAGTGGCAGTTACACCTTCCCCAGCGTTGCGAATGGCACGTACACGGTCACGCCCAGCCTGACGGGAGTGAACTTTAGTCCGCCTTCTCAAAGCGTGACCGTCGCGAGTGCCCCGGCGACGGTGCCCGCGTTCACGGCTACGGCGCAGACGTGGCAAGTGTCAGGGAGCATCACGCCGGCATCGCTCGGGAGCGGCTCCACCCTCACGCTCAGCCAGAGCGGGACCACGATCTCGACCGCCACCGCCGCCGGTGACGGCACTTATAGCTTCCCCAGCGTGGCCAACGGGACCTACACTCTCACGCCCACCAAAACGGGCGTTAACTTCAATCCGATCTCCCAGAGTGTGACCGTCAGTAATGGTAACCAGACGGTTCCGGTGTTTACCGCCACGCAGCCTTCCGGGATCACGCTCATCCAGAAAGCCGTGAACGGCAACGAGGCCACGGGGTCGAACATCTCGGCCAGCTTCCCGTCGAACAATACGGCCGGAAATTTCCTGATCATTACCGGGACGGCCGCACGCCCGGCCGGGACGCTCACCATCTCCGACACCGCCGGGGACACCTTCATCCCCGCGATCGGTCCGGTGACCGACACCAACCAGGCAGTAACCGCCTACATCTGGTACGTCCCCAGCTGCAAGGGCGGGCCCAACACCGTAACGCTCACGCCGGCGACAGCGGCTGCGCTGGAAATTCACATTTCGGAATGGACCGGCCTGACCACAACTTCTCCGGTGGACCAGACGGCTTCCGCGACCGGCACCGGCACCACTGCCTCCAGCGGCCCGGCCACGACCACCGTCAATGGAGAACTGATCTTCGGCTACACCTTCCTGTTCAACACGGCAGCCGCCGGCAGCGGCTTCACGCCGATGTCGCTGGTGAACGGCGATCTCGACGAATATCAGGTTCAGAGCCTCGCCGGCAGCATCGCCGCGGCTTACACACAAACCAGCGGCACGTGGTTCGTGGTGATGGCGACCTTCAAGCCGGCAGGGACAGTCGCGGCCAGCGGGAGCATCGCGGGGAACATCACGCCCGCTACTGCCGGCATGACCGTGAACCTCAGCGGTCCGGCCAACGGCACCACCAGCACCGATGGATCCGGAAATTATGGCTTCAACGGGTTGCCGAACGGTACCTACACGGTGACGCCGTCGGCCTCCGGTTACAGCTTCGCGCCTCCGTCGCAAAGCGTGCCGGTAAGCGGCAGCGCCGTCACCGGCATTAACTTCACGGCCCAGCAGGTGACGACTGCGGCGCTCGCCATCGATGTGAACGTGTCGAAGAACAACACTTCGGCCGCGAGTTCCATCAACAGCGGCACTTTCTCCACCAAGGCGGCTAACGAAGTGCTGCTCGCCCTGGTGGCCACCGATTCCATTTCTGCCAACATGACCGTTACCGGCGTGACCGGCGGCGGCCTGACGTGGAGCCTGGTCGAACGCACTAACACGCAAGGGGGAACCAGCGAAATCTGGAAGGCATTCGCCCCGTCCATCCTGAGCGGCGTATCGGTAACGGCCAGTCTGTCGCAGAGCGTGCTGGGTTCGATGGTGGTGCTGAGCTTCTCCGGCGCCGACCCCAACGGCCCCATCGGAGCGACCGGCACTGGAAGCGCGGCTACGGGAGCGCCCACGGCCTCGCTGATCACCACGCGCAACGGCTCGTGGGTTGTGGGAGTCGGCACGGATATCGCTCGCTCGGCTGCCAGGACTGTCCCCAGCAACCAAACCCTCATCCACCAGGACCGTTCGTCGACCGTCAACGATACCTTCTGGATGCAGCGGCAGAACGCCGCCACGCCGGTCAGCGGCACCACCGTCTTTATCAATGACACGGCACCGACCAACGACAGCTACAACCTCAGCATCGCGGAAGTGCTGCCCGCAATAACGCAGACCAGTGGCTCCCCGCCCGCCGTGGTAGTGATCGCGCCCGCCCCCGGCGGAACCGCGGTCAGTTTGACCAGCCTGGCCGCTAACGCCATGGACAGCGTGGGCGTCGCTGGGGTGCAGTTCATGATCGACGGGGTCAACATCGGAAACGAGGTAACGACCGCTCCTTATTACATGACCTGGAACAGCACCACGGTCGGCAACGGCCCACACACGCTGACAGCGCGTGCCCGCAACACCTCGAATCTGACCAGCAGTACCAGCATCACCATCAACGTGGACAATTCGGGGAACCCGGCCACCGTCGGTAGCTGGTCCTCGGCGGTAACCATTCCCACCGTGGCCGTGAACCTGCTGCTGCTGAAGAACAACAAGCTGATGTTCTACGAGGATGGCGCTTCCGCCACCATTTGGGATTACGTCAACGGTGTTTTCACCAGCACTCCGGACACCGCCGACCTTTTCTGCTCGGGCCACGCCTTCCTGGCGGACGGGCGCGTGCTAGTGGTGGGTGGCTACAGCGGCGGAGGCAACAAGATCGGAATCCCCAACGCCGAGATCTTCGATCCGGCGGCCAACACCTGGACAGCCGTGCCCAACATGAGCTTCGCCCGCTGGTATCCCACGGCAACGACATTGTCGGACGGGCGAATCATCGTCACCGCGGGTTGGGACACAGGCAACCATGATAATGTCGGCATTCCGGAAATCTACGATCCCTCCACCAATACCTGGACGCAGCTCACGGCGGCCAACAATCCGTTCGAAACCTATCCTTTCATGTATCTGCTGCCCGACGGACGCCTGTTGCACCTCGGCGGCAGCGAATCTCCGACCATTACTGAGGCCCTGGATCTGACCGCCAACACCTGGACCACCATCGATTCGCGCATCATCGACGGCGCCAGCCCCGCGATGTACCTGCCTGGCAAATTCGTGAAGGCGGGCAGCGCTTCCGACAGCCAGGGCGGCTCCGCGCCGGTGTACAACACGGCTTACGTCCTTGACATGACGGCGGCCTCGCCGGCATGGCAGCAGGTACCCTCCATGGTTTATCCGCGCAGTTTCATGAACATGACCGTACTGCCAGACGGCACGGTGCTGGCTACCGGCGGCGAGACGGACAGAAACGGTGGCACGATCGCCAACGCCGTCTACGCGGCGGAACTGTGGTCTCCGACGACCCGGACCTGGACGACCATGGCATCAATGCATACTCCGCGGGAGTATCACTCGACAGCATTGCTGCTGCCGGACGGGCGAGTGGTGCAGTCCGGCATGGGCTCCGACTTTGGCAATGTCCCGGACGAGAAGAGCACGGAGTTCTACTCACCTCCTTACCTGTTCAAGGGTGCTCGGCCGACGATCACCCAGGCGCCTACACAGATCAGCTACGGCACCAATTTTTCCGTCACCACGCCGGATGCTGCGACCATCACCAGTGTTGTGCTCATCCGCAACGGTGGCGTGACACACTTCTTCGACCAGAACACGCGGTATGTGCCGCTGACCTTCAGCCAAGCCAGCGGCGGCTTGACGGTGACCGCGCCGGTGGATGGCCGCCTTGCCCCGCCGGGCTATTACATGCTGTTCCTGGTGAACAGCAACGGCGTGCCTTCGGTGGCGCCCATTTTGCAGGTAGGGCCGTAGGGAGCGCTAGCGGAAAGCCGGGGGCATGCACCAGAGCGGATCCACAGCTCGTGTACCTTGTTTGAAGGGGCACGCCTTCAGGCGTGCCGTAAGGGGCACCAGAGAATCCGGCTTCAGCCGCTGAGGGAGTGGACCCTCAGGGCCTAAAGGCCAATTCATTCGCGGCATATCGGCACGGCTGAAGCCGTGCCCCTTCAAGGCTTGGCTACTGGAGATGCTCTAGCTGCCCGCCTGCTTTGCCTGGCTGAGGGCTTCCGGTTTGCTGGCGCCCGTCATCATGCGCCGCAAAGAGGCGAGGCTTTCTCTGGCGCGAACGCTGAGGCCGCCGAGCCGAAGAGTCAGAAGGACGTACTTGGCCCACACATTGGGCATCCAGAAATCCTGCCGCAGGGCGCGCTTGTAGAGCTGGAGTGCCTGATCGAACTCGCGATGCAGGCAGTATCCGTCGCCCAGGCGGGCGCTCACCTGCGCCCCCACCCGCGCCACTTCATCCTGGCGGATGGCATTGCGGTGCAGAGACTCTTCGTACTCCTCGAAGGTCATGGTGTAGGGCGAGATCTTCCAGATCTGCGACATCATGTAGTAGCGATAGCGGTCCACGATGTACTCCTCACATCTCCGCGTGACCGCCTTGTGATTGGCTCTCTCCGCCGCCTGTTTGATGCGCCACAGCACCGAGGGACCGTCGGCGGTGAAGACGCGGGCTTCCTTCTGCGTGAAGTGCGTGGTGATGGTGAGTTCGTGCATGCGGTAGTCCACCA
>Ga0209517_10010719_pt1 | contig 10122 bp, 9 predicted proteins | sample PeaSoiMetSII2010_FD_187695 | JGI IMG/M metagenome (GOLD analysis project Ga0209517, IMG submission 187695) | Peat soil microbial communities from Weissenstadt, Germany - SII-2010 (SPAdes) (version 2) | ecosystem: Environmental > Terrestrial > Soil > Wetlands > Peat | place: Germany: Weissenstadt... | reverse complement strand
CACCCGCGGGACGCGGCGGAATAGGCTTGCCTTCCTTTGTCAACTGCTTCACCAGCGACTGCCAGCGCGCCTCGGTGAAAAAGAAGCTCGGGTCTACCTGCTCCAGGCCCACTCGCGCCGCAAACGCATCGGTACCCGGCCCCGCCAGCATCACGTAGGGCGACTTCTCCATCACCGCCCGCGCCAGGCTTATGGGATGCCGCGTGTGCGTAACCCCCGCCACCGCGCCCGCCTTCAGATTCGAGCCGTCCATGATCGACGCGTCCAGTTCGTTCTTGCCCTCGGAGGTGAACACCGCCCCCCGCCCCGCGTTGAACAGCGGATCGTCTTCAAAAATGTTCAGAACAGCTTCAACCGCATCCAGCGCTGACCCGCCCCGGTCCAGCACCTTTGCGCCCGCCTCCGTAGCCGTGGTCAGCGAGGCGCGATAAGCCGCATCGCCCTTCGGCCCCAGCGCCGGCCGCTCGATCACCCCCGCGCCGCCATGCACCACGATCGTCCAGTGGTGAGCCTGCGCCGTGCCCGCCTGCTGCGCCGCCAGGGAAGCAACCGCTCCCGCAACCGCGCCAACCAGGATGCAAATCCGCAATGCGTTTCTCATGGTCTAAACCCCTCCCGTCCGCTCATCCCAGCGCCAACCAGCTAACTTGCTCACTCACCAATCGCGCGCAGCGCGAGCTAACCCGCTGACTTGCTACTCCGCGCCCTTCTTCGGAATCGTCAACTCCGCGCCCTCGCCAACCTTGTAGGTCTCAGAAAAATTGCGCTGGTTGATGCCCAGCGAAAGTCGGCCCCGTGAGTCGATGTAAAAAAGCTCCTTGCCCACCGGCACATCGCTGAAGGTCTTCACCAGCGGGAAAACATAGCGCTTGCCGTCGAGCGTGATCGGAACCCGGTCGCCGAGTTTGTAACCGAGCTGGGCAAAGGTCTCGGCCGGTACGTTGAGCACTAGGTTGCCGAATGACCCGTCCGTCCCGATCACCTCGCCATGCAGCCCGTTCGCATCGATGCTGGCGTCGTGCAGATCGAGACGTACAAGCTTGGTCGCGTCGAGCGCCGGTCCGGCCTGGGCCATGTCGTCGCCGCGCGCCGCGTGAGCGCCGGCCGGCGAAAAAATGTCGCGTCCATGAAACGTTGAGGATATCCCGGTCCCGATCATCCACGCCGGATTGGTAATCTCGTGCGCCTCAGCAATGCCGTCACGATCCTGGACCAGCGTCAGCAGCCCGTTGTCCGGCAGCACAAAGATCTGTCCCACCCGCGACCGTGCGACGATCGCCTTGCGCGTCGACCCCACGCCGGGATCGATGACCACCACGAATACTGCGTCCCTGGGAAAGTACGGCGCAGATCCGGCCAGGAACCGCGCGCCCATGGCAATGTTGTAGGGCTCCGACTGGTGCGTAATGTCGATAATGCGCACGCCCGGCGCAACCCCATCCATGACCGCCTTGCAGATACCCACCGCATCGTCCTTCACGTCGAAGTCGGTCATGAACCCGATCACCTTCGTCGCCTGTTGCGCCATGGCCGCGGCGGCAAGCACGATTGCCATGGCCGCCAAAAGAATTTTTCGTGCAACTTTCATACGCTCAACCTCGTTGATTTCTCTCATGGTAACGCGTGCAGGCGCAGAATCGCTTTGCCGGGAGTCGGGTCTCGGATAACATCGCAATCAAGCATGATTCGCAGACATATTCTTATCGCTCTCGCTGTTCTCATAGCGGCCGCCGCTCCCGCCGTCGCCAAGCCGAAGCCGATCACTGTCAAAGTGGTCGTCGTGGCCATGTTTGAGGTAGGCGCCGACACTGGCGACCAACCCGGCGAGTTGCAGTACTGGGTCGAGCGCGATCACCTCGACCGCATCTATCCGCTCGCCGCAGGCTACCACGCCGTGCGCATGAACGGCGACGGCGAGATGGCCGTGCTCACCGGCCAGGGCACGGCGCACGCCGCGGCCACCATCATGGCCCTCGGCCTCGACCCGCGCTTCGACCTCACCCACGCCTACTGGATCATCGCCGGCATTGCCGGAGCCAGCCCCGACAAGGTCTCGCTGGGTTCCGCAGTGTGGGCGCGCTGGGTTGTCGATGGCGACCTCGGCTACGAGATCGATGCCCGCGAAACTCCGCCCGACTGGACGACAGGCTATCTGCCGCTGCGCAAATCGAAACCGTTCGAAGAGCCCGCCGTCCCGCTCCCCGGCCAGGTCTATGCGCTCAACAAGAGTCTGGCGGAGTGGGCCTTCAACCTCACCCGTGCTGTACCCCTCGCCGACTCCGACCACCTCAAGGAGATTCGCGCCAACTTCGATGGAGCCGCCGCCCAGCGCCCGCCGTTCGTTACTATCGGTGACGAAGTCTCCTCCTCGCGTTACTGGCACGGCAATCTCTTCGACGCCTGGGCCGCGGAGTGGATGCGTTACTTCACCAACGGCCAGGGCGAGTTCGCTACTACGGCAATGGAAGACACGGGCACGCTGCAGTCGCTGGAATTCCTGGCGAATGCAAATCGCGTAGACGGCCAGCGCATCCTCGTTCTCCGCACTGTGAGCAACTACGACCGCCAGCCCCGCGGCATGACGGCTGCCGAAAGCCTGGCCAACCAGCGCGTGGGCACGTACGCCGCCTACTTGCCTTCGCTCGAAGCCGCATACACGGTGGGACATACGGTGGCGCAGGAACTGCTCACCCATTGGGATGGGTACGGCGCCACGCCTCCAAGCGCCCCACAGGCAAATCCAAAGTAGCGCGACTGCGAGCAGCCCGGCGAGAAGGTTCTTGCGTTGCGCACTCTTGAATTTAGTTCTTGCGCATTTCATTCTCAGTCGTTAACAATAACCGCATCCTCGCGTCACATCGGAGAATGAGTCCATGGGAACAGCAATTTTGTACGCGGGTCTTGCCTGCATCGTCGGCGCCGTGGTTGGCGGTGGTCTGAAGGCGTTTGGCATAGAGATCCCCGCACTGAGTTCTCTGCTTCGCCAGGTGATTCTGTTTGTTTTGGGAGTCGTCCTGATCGTCGTGGGGATGAATGTCGATTCGAGCAACGGCGCGGGGACGCAAACCCCGCCCAATGCCCAGCCGGCCCAGCAGGGCGCCGCGCAGCCCAATGGCTCGGCCAATACACCTACCAAAAAAGAACACTCCACCCTCAAGCTGACTTATGACGGAGCCGCCAATCATTGCGGGCCGGATGTTTCGCAACCGATCAAATTGAACGAAACGGCCTCCTTCACTGTGCCGAAGGACTGCGTTCCCATCGCTACATTGCACTGGATTCGCCGGAACGGATCGGAGGAGACGTTCGCGCTGGGAGACAAGTCCTCACCGGGAGGCGAAGTGGCGCTAGAGGGCCTGCCCCTCGATCGCGGCGCCGAAATGCTCTACAACTACAAACTCATCCGATAATCGTTCCGGCTGCGAGGCACCAGCTGCACTTGGCGGCTCAGGGTCTGACAGTGCAGAATGCTTGAGTTCAGCAATTTCAGCTGTGGCTGGCGCTGTGCGCCTGTCAGGACGAGCGTTCGCGGGCGAGAGCGCCGCAGGATCGCGCGGAATTCGGGTGGGGGGTGTCGCTTGAAACTCAACCTCGGAACACTGGCAGTGGTCGTAGTGTTGGCGCTGATCTTTGCGATTCAGGCCCGCACCGTTCCCTGGACAGTTCCACGCGTTGCCGGAGTTGCCATTGCGCTTCCCGCCTTTGTGCTTTTTGTTCTTGCCCGCATCCAGTTGGGGCGGGCTTTCAGCGTGCAGGCCAAAGCAACCACGCTGGTGACGACCGGGCTCTACTCCCGCATCAGGAATCCCATCTACTTCTTTGGCGCACTCATGATCGCGGGCGTCATCGTCTTTGTCAACAAACCCTGGCTGTTCCTCATCTTTGCCGTCCTGATTCCCTTGCAGGTGTATCGGGTCCGGAAGGAAGAGCAGGTGCTGGCGGAGAAATTCGGCGCAGCCTATCTGGACTACAAACGGCAGACGTGGTTCTGATGAAGCTCAAATTCAACGGGTGAATCGATCGGCCATTCGAGGCGCCCCTAACGTTTCTTGAGGAAAACTGCATGCATTCTGTCTGGTTGGGCGAGTTTCTGGGCACGCTGGTTCTGGTGCTGATGGGCAACGGCGTGAATGCGGGCGTGACGCTGCGCAAATCGTATGCGGCCGATGCGGGCTGGATGGTCATCGCCGCCGGATGGGCACTCGCCGTCCTCTGCGGCGTGCTGGTGGCACAGGCCTTCGGAAGTTCCGCTGCGCATCTGAACCCGGCCATCACCATGGCCGCGGCGGTCAGCAGCGGAGACTATTCGCAGCTGCTCTACTTCTGGTCAGCGCAGTTGCTGGGCGCCATGAGCGGAGCCACGCTGATGGCCTTGCACTACGCGCCGCACTGGAAGCTCACGCCCGATCCTGCCGCCAAGCTGGGCATCTTCTGCACCAACGCCGCCGTGCGCAGTCCACTGTTCAATATCCTCAGCGAGATGACGGGCACCGCGGTCCTGGTGATTGTGGCCAACGCCATCGGCTCGCACGGAGTCTCCGCCACCGGCCCTGCGCCGGGCCTCGCGCCCTGGCTGGTGGGCAGCCTGGTGTGGGGCATCGGGCTTTCACTCGGCGGCACCACGGGCTACGCCATCAATCCCGCGCGCGATCTGGGCCCGCGCATTGTTCACGCCCTGCTGCCGATTCCCGGCAAGGGTGGATCGAACTGGAGCTATGCGCCCATCCCCATCATCGGCGACCTGGCCGGCGCGGCGCTGGCCGGCCTGCTGCTTCACTACGCGCATTTGTGATTGAATGCGGAATCGTGCTGTGGAGCCTTTTGTCGCAACCGTGGAATGCAATGCGCGGCAGCAGACTGCTGGGTGCCCCATCCTTGCGACGTCTTCTGTCGCAAGGATGGGAGTCCGTAGCTGTTGATCCGGAGGTCGCCCTCGACATCGGCATCGCCAGGATGCAGAGCCCAGCACCTGTCACGCACACTGACATTACGCTTCTACTCCAAACACGAAGCCACCACCGCCAGCGCCGCAATCGCTGCTGTCTCCGCCCGAAGAATGCGCGGCCCCAGCGATGTGGCCCGCCAGCAGTTGGCGTCGAACAGAGCTTCTTCCTCCGGCGCCCATCCGCCTTCGGGCCCGATGGCGATCTCCAGCGTCGGCATCTCCGTCTCCGCGGCGGCTGCGGCCTCTTCGATTGCGTGCCGCAGCGTGGTAGTGCGCTCCTGCTCGGCGAGAACAATGCGCGTTGCCTCGGACGCGGCGCGCACCCGCGCAGCCAGCGGCCCGGGTTCGTGAATCACCGGCACATCGGAGCGGCGCGACTGCTGCGCCGCTTCATGCACGATGCGCCGCCAGCGCTCGGCGCGCTTCTCCGCGGCCTGGGCCAGGTGCTTCTCTGTCCGGCGCGCAATCACCGGCGCCACCGCAGCCACGCCCAACTCCGTGGCCTTCTCCAGCGCCCACTCCATGCGATCGAACTTGTACACGGCCAGCACCAGCGTGACGGGTAGCGCAGGGTCGGCCCGCATTTCGGTGATCAGGTTGAATCGGACCTCGGTGGGATGGACGGCGACCACCTCGGCGTGAAAAACGTGGCCGCCTGCCACCACATCGGCCTCCATGCCCGGTTGCGCACGCAGCACGCGCACCATGTGTTCGGCCTGCGCGCCAAGAATGGTGGCAGTCGCTTCGTCCCAGTGTTCGGCTATCCAGCGGCGTCGTGTCATGGCTTTCAGAGGGAATCGGTTCCCTTCCCCGTGTTCCCTTCGCTACAAGTCTAGTCCTTCTTCGCAAAAACGGAGGCCGCACAAACACTGAGGGGGACGCTTTGTGCGTCCCCCTCGGAGTGTTGCCTTGTTGTTGGTTGACCGCTATTACTTCTTCTTTGCGGCCTTCTTTGCGGCCTTTTTCGCGGGTGCCTTCTTGGCGGCGGCCTTCTTCGCGGGTGCCTTCTTGGTTGCCATTTTTCCTATTCTCCCTTTTCGATGGTTTGCATCGATGTCTGCAATCAACAATTGCAGTTGATGAATGTATAGATTCATGCTTCGCGAGTGTCAAGAAAAAAACGAACGAAGAGTGGAAAAAAGGTCAACAATTTTCTCGCGATGCATCGAGTATCAATTTGCGGACTTGAATTCGATCGCATTTGCATCGCAGCCCATGGGTCTTGTCGCACTGCGATCGAGAGAAAACACGCGCGCCGATGCGCCGCATTCCTTCTGCGCACTCAGCACTCGATGATATTCAAGGCAAGCCCGGCCAGGCTTGTCTCCTTGTAGCGCGATTGCATATCGAGCCCGGTCAGATACATGGTGCGGATGACCTGATCGAGCGATACCTTGTGCGCCTCCAACTCATTCATCGCAATGCGCGATGCATGCACGGCCTTGGCCGCGCCCATGGCGTTGCGCTCGATGCAGGGAATCTGCACCAGCCCGCCGATCGGGTCGCAGGTCATGCCCAGGTTGTGCTCCATGGCGATCTCGGCGGCGTGCTCCACTTGCCCGTTGGTCCCGCCCAGTGCTGCCGTCAGCCCGCCGGCAGCCATCGAGCAGGCCACGCCCACTTCACCCTGGCAGCCAACCTCTGCGCCGCTGATCGATGCGTTCTCCTTATAAAGGATGCCGATTGCGGCAGAGGTCAGAAAGAAACGGAGGATTCCTTCGTGGTCCGCACCGGGAATGAACCGTTCGTAGTAATGCGCGACCGCCGGCACCACTCCGGCAGCGCCGTTCGTAGGCGCGGTCACCACGCGTCCGCCAGCGGCGTTCTCTTCATTCACCGCCATGGCGTAGACCGTAACCCAGTCCAGCGGAGCCAGCGGATCGCCGCGCAGACCGATGGCTTCCTTCTCGCCCAGCCGCGCAGCCAGGCGATGCGCGCGCCGGCGCACCTCCAGTCCGCCGGGCAGAATCCCTTCCGTATCGATGCCGCGCTGAACGCAGTCCTGCATCGTCTTCCAGATCCGCTCGATGCCTGCGCGCACTACCTCAACAGGTGCTCGCTCCGCATGGCCCGCCTCATCCTTCACCAGCGCGCACTCGTTCTCCAGCATCAATTGGCTGATGGAGAGTTCATTGGCCTCTGCCGTGGCCAGCAACTCCGCGGCGTTGTGAAAGGGGAACGGAATTGCCGCTTCCTGCTTCTCCGCCGATTGGCTTGCGCCGTCTTCGGTAATGAATCCACCGCCGATGGAAAAGAAGGTCCTCTGGTCGACGGCCGCTCCCTCCGCATCAAAGGCCGTCAGCCGCATACCGTTGGGATGCTGCGTATGCGCGCCCGGAGGAAACATGATCGCTCGCTCGAAGACGAGATCGCGCGTCTCTTCAAAAGCGATGGTATGCACTCCCGCCAGGCCGAGCCGCCGCGTCGCGCGGATTCCCGCGACCGTGGATGCAATCGCCGCTGGATCGATCATGGCCGGCTCGTGACCGGAGAGGCCAAGCAGTATCGCGCGGTCCGTCGCGTGGCCCAGGCCCGTGAGCGCCAGCGAGCCGTAGAGCTCCGCCTGCACGCGCACCACGCGCTCGAGCAATCCGCGCTCCCCAAGTTCGCGCGCAAACCGGCAAGAAGCGCTCATCGGCCCCATGGTGTGCGAACTCGAAGGGCCAACACCGATTTTGTAAAGGTCGAAGAGACTGGTCATAGCGGTCCGCCTGCCTCACCGGGGTTATTTAGGGCCCAGCGCATGCATAATCCTTTCGCGCAGGCCCTTGGGAGATACGCTGCCAAGCAGGATGAACTCCCGCCACCTTCCCGAGCGGAGCCACAGGTAAATGCGCCCCGAGTGCGGAATCCCGCCCATCCCCCACTTCTGGCGATCATCGGCCACCACCGCGGTGATCGACGCGCGCTCCAGAAAAAATCCTCCGCGCAAGCGCGAACGCCGTTCAATCGCTCGGCGGTCACGCATGAAATCGCTGTCTTCGAGCATCGCCTGGTAGGGCATGTAATAAGTCCGATCGAGATTGGTGACCGACCCCCGTGCCCGCCATCCGTACAGCCCCTCGGACGCAGCAAATACCAGGTAGGTTCGATTCATGATCAGCCAGTCACACTCCATGCCCACAAAACCGGCGAGCGGCGACTTCAGCAGTTCCGATTCCGAACTCTCTTCGCTGAGAATGTCGAGGACAGGCTGCGAACGCACAGCGAGGATCAGAGTCCAGGCGAAGAAACCGATGAACCATGCAACGCCCAAGGCAAACGAGAGCTCGAGCGAGAATGTCCAATCCCAGTGGCCCTTTTCCCCGGGCACGCGGCCGAGAAACGCACGCAGCAAGGACAGGATTAATGCAGAAGAGAAAAGAATCAGCGCACTCCATGCCGCGTTCTTCGCGTACCGGGCGAACTTTTGAGAGTCTGCCATCGCGTTCGATTTAAGCGCAGAAGGCAACAATTGTCCACTGCTCTCAGGCTCTTCGAACAGGAAGGCCCCGGCTGAATGGCCCGGAGCTTGCCGCCGGCGCCGAGTTCGTCCCCTCCGCAACCCCGTCCCGTCTCTCGATGGTCACCCGTCACAAACGGCTGCCGGTGATCATCTGCTAAACTCGGTGCACATAAATCCATGCTCTTCAAAGCCCTCAGCGCCGCCGTCTACGGAATCGATGCCAACCTCATCGATGTCGAAGTGGACTATAGCGGCGCAGTCACTGATAAGGACATCTTCCACACAGTGGGCCTGCCGGACGCCGCGGTCCGCGAGAGCCGCGACCGCGTGCGCGCCGCCATCAAGAACTCCGGCTACACCATCCCGCCCACCTTCATCACCATCAATCTCGCGCCCGCAGACATGAAAAAGGAAGGCGCCGGCTTCGACCTGCCCATCGCCGTCGGGATCCTCGGCGCCTATGGCGCGCTTCGCGTTGACGACGTGAGCCGTTTCCTCGTGGTCGGCGAACTGGGACTCGACGGCAGTGTGCGCGGTGTGCCCGGCATGTTGCCCATCGCCATCCTCGCGCGCGAAAAGAATATTCCCAACCTGATCCTCCCCGCGGCCAATGCCGCCGAAGCCGCGGTGGTGGAAGGCGTGAATGTTTATCCCGTCTCCTCGCTGCTCGATGTGCTCGAATTGCTCAACACATCCGTCGTCGGCACAATTCAGCGCGAGCCTTATCGCGTCTCCACCGAGACGCTGCTTGGCGAGCTGCAGCATTTTGCCGTCGACTTCAAGGACGTACGCGGCCAGCAGACCGCCAAGCGCGCGCTTGAAGTGGCCGCGGCCGGCAGCCACAACATTCTCATGATCGGTCCGCCCGGCTCCGGCAAAACCATGCTGGCCAAGCGCCTGCCGTCGATCCTTGCCCCGCTCTCCTTCGACGAGGCATTGGAGACCACCAAGATTCACTCCGTCGCCGGCGTGCTCGATGCCGCGGCGGGCCTGGTCACCCAGCGCCCCTTTCGCTCACCGCACCACACTATATCGGACGCAGGCCTCATCGGCGGCGGCATCATCCCGCGCCCCGGCGAGGTGTCCCTCGCGCACAATGGCCTCCTCTTCCTCGACGAGCTCCCCGAGTTTCCCCGCAACGTGCTCGAAGTCATGCGCCAACCCCTCGAAGACCACACCGTGACCATCGCGCGTGCCTCCATGTCGCTCAGCTTCCCTGCGCGCTTCATGCTGGCCGCGGCCATGAATCCCTGCCCCTGCGGCTACTTCAACGACAAGTCACGCGAGTGCATGTGCACACCGCCCATGATCCAGCGCTACGTGGCCAAGATCTCCGGCCCCCTGCTCGACCGCATCGATATTCATATCGAAGTTCCCGCGGTGCAATACAAGGAGCTGCGCGGCGGCGCGGCAGCCGAAGGGTCCGCTGAGATTCGCACCCGCGTGATGGCCGCGCGCGAGCGCCAGCGCCATCGGTTCAAAAAGCATGGCGAAAAAATCTACGCCAACGCGCAGATGACCACGCGCCAGATTCGCACCCATTGCGAACTGGGCGCCGATGCCGAACGTCTCCTCGAACGCGCCATGCAGCAGCAGGGCCTGACCGCGCGCGCCCACGACCGCATCCTCAAAGTAGCCCGCACCATCGCTGACCTCGAAGGCGTGGAATACCTGGCCGTCGCCCATCTCGCCGAAGCCATCCAATACCGCACGCTTGACCGCAGTTACTGGG
>Ga0209517_10010718_pt1 | contig 10123 bp, 11 predicted proteins | sample PeaSoiMetSII2010_FD_187695 | JGI IMG/M metagenome (GOLD analysis project Ga0209517, IMG submission 187695) | Peat soil microbial communities from Weissenstadt, Germany - SII-2010 (SPAdes) (version 2) | ecosystem: Environmental > Terrestrial > Soil > Wetlands > Peat | place: Germany... | reverse complement strand
TCTTCATGCTCTTAACCTTCGTGATCCTCGCGGGCTATGGCGCCTTCAGCGATGAGGACCCTCTCCAGGCATGAATCTCCTGGTCTAATTGACTCAGGGCCCCAAAAACTTGTGGATTACTTCCCACACACTGGCCAGACCACCCGCACCCGAACATACATTCGCTAGGGCCGGGCTGGCCCTGCATGCTGTTGAGCATCGTGAACCACCTCGCACGCTATATGTTTCTGTCAAAGAGCCGCACCCCTTCAACTAGAACTCTGAGTGAGATAGCTTCCACGGCGTGGGACAAAAGCGCCAGGGGACTGCCACTGAAGTTGAACTCGCCAAGCGGCGAGTGCGGGGTGTTGTTGCCTACCTCAGTCCGTTTCGGATGATAGAAGCGGAAGACGTCCGACCTTGGGTGGCCACTGTCGACCAGATAAACCAACGCACCTGGGACTACGTTGCGCTACACGAGAAGGTGGGTGGAATCGATGTGGGGTTACCGTCTCCTTACCACATGGTTATAGGGCGAGACGGGGCGCTTGTGTTACCTCGGATAGAGAAGCTTAGATCGGACCAAGAAATTGTCGAGTTTTTCAATCGCTGCCTAGCCGCGCTTCTTATCGGAGGCATCTACTGCGAAGCGATCACGCCGGATGGATTAGATTTAGGATCAATCATCGATTGGAAATATATCCGCACTTACGGTACTGGATTAGCCGCATCCAACCAATTCCATCTCCATATTAGGTATTCTGCCGCTTCACCTCTTGAGGCAATTGCGCTTGTTAACCCTAGGACCGCAAACATGCGGGAGTTGTCAAAAGCGATGGCCAAAGGACTTGATGTCCTTGCTCGCATCCCAGCGCTACGCGGAGAATATTTGCTCAAGGGGTCTGCCGGAATCGCGAGGCGCGATTGGGGAGCCGCGCTTTCGAACCTATGGATCACGTCCGAACAGATACTCTCGGCGCTCTGGGAGCGGGAGGTGATCACCCCAACATGTTCAATTGACCAAAGCAAATCAAGACGTGATCAATTAAACGATACAAGAACGTGGACCGCTTCGGCTCGGATAGAAATGCTCTATCAAAAGAGCGTTCTGGACCCGACGACTGTTTCTTATCTATCCAGTGCTCGGAAAGCGCGAAATGAACTGGCACATAACGGAGTCCACCCGACGGAGTCTGCAGCGCTAGCTGCTTTTGAAGCAGTTCGAAACCTTATGTGGGTTGCGTTGCATGAAAAAGACGTACCTCTATTTGATCTCGACCTATCAGATCATGCGCTTTCGGACCCATTTTCGCCGCCGAAGCGCATTATTGTGGAGCCCACTCACTGGATGGCTATCCCCAAGCTTCCAGGCGAGGAGGAGCTCGAAAAAGCAGAGGCTGCAAGTGGGCGACGAAACGCGGAATCAACATGAGACGCAACAGATCAACAAAACTGGGTGGCTACGCGCCTACTCCCCAACTTTCTTCTGACTGCGGATAGAGTCAATGTTGATATTTGATCGCGAACCGACTGACTGGGCTGAGCTTCAGCAGATGGTTGGGCAAATCTTTTCGGAAATGGATTGCGTCGTTCGGGTGGGTGAGCGCGTCGAGACCGTCCGGGGCAGCAAAGAGATCGATGTCTATGTACGTGACGACGGAAACACTCCGCCATCCCAATATCTGTGTGAATGCAAGTTCTGGCAGCGAGCGGTTCCCCAAGAGATCGTCCATGCCTTCCGCACTGTGGTTTCCGACTATGGCGCGAACAGGGGTTTTATAATCTCAAAGGCCGGATTCCAGTCCGGAGCTCATGAGGCGGTGCGAAACACGAATATCGATCTAGTTACGTTTGCAGCTCTTCAGGAGATTTTCGCCGACCGATGGCGAGTGACTATGGGACGGCGTTTCATGCCTTACGCCGATCGCTTGTTCCCTTATTGGGACTACCCTGGGAAAATGCCGAAGATACGGTGGGATGAACGACATATGGAAAAGCAACGACGGCTCATTGAGGCGTACCGCCCCTTGCTTCAGCTGGGTCCGCTTAAAGAGATGGAAGGATTCAGACAGGAGTTTCCAATCGTGCTCCCCGATCTCAACGAAGGTGGCGAGGTCCAGGGCGAGATAGTAATCACCTCCTATCGGCAATATTTCGATTTCATGGAGGCAAAAAAAGACGAAGCCATCTACCAATTTCAGCTGCTTTACGGCGAAGTTGATCCTCGTGCCAGGGTTTAGGTATTTAACCCGTCCACAAGATGTGTAGGCGCACTCACCCCCGATACCCCACCTCATGCCGCACGATCGCCGCCCCCTGCGCGAGCGCCGCGAGCTTGCCCTCGGCGATCCTTCGGTCCATCGGCGCCATCCCGCAGTTGGTGCAGGGATGGATGCGCCCCACGTCGACGTGCTTCATGGCGCCGCGGATCACCGCGGCCACTTCCTCGGGCGATTCGATCGCGTCGGAGGCCACGTCGATCGCGCCCAGCAGCACGTCCTTGCCCTTAAGGAGCCGCAGGAGCTCGACCGGCACCTTGGAGTGGATGCATTCGAGCGATACCTGGTCGATGCGGCTTCGGGCGAGCGCGGGGAAGATCTCCTCGTACTGGCGCCACTCGGTCCCCAGGCTCCGCTTCCAGTCGAGGTTGGCCTTGATGCCGTAGCCGTAACAGATGTGCACGGCGGTCTTGGCGCCGACGCCGTCGATCGCCCGGTGCAGCGCCTCGATGCCCCACTCCCTCACCTCCGTCATGTAGACGTTGAAGGCGGGCTCGTCGAACTGGATTACGTCGACGCCGAGCGCCGCGAGCTCGCGTGCCTCGGCGTTGAGGCAATCGGCGAAGGCCATCGCCATCTTGACGCGGTCGGCGTAGTGGCCGTCGGCGACGGTGTCGACGATGGTCATCGGGCCCGGCAGCGTGAACTTGAGCCGCCGGCGCGTGTGGGCGCGGGCGAGCGCCGCCTCGACGCCATGCACGGAGCGCCGGCGCCGGAGCGCGCCCGTCACCGTCGGCACCTGCGCCTCGTAGCGGTTGTTGCGGATGCCCATGGTGACTTTTTTGCCGTGATCGATGCCGTCGATCTCCGCGAGGAAGCCGTGGACGAAATGTTGGCGCGACTGCTCGCCGTCGCTCACGATGTCGATGCCGGCGTCCTCCTGCACCTTGAGCGCGAGGAGCGTGGCGTCGGCCTTCGCCTGGGCGAGCGCCTCCGCCCCCTCCGGCACCCACGGCGCCCACAGCATCTTGGGCGCAGCTAGCCAGGCGGGCTTCGGCAGGCTGCCGGCGACGGTGGTCTCGAGCATGGCGCGCGCTCCTCTCCCCGGGGTGTTGAGGGGATCATAGGTCGGGGTTGAGCGGCGGGAAAGAAGAGGAAGATCCACCACAGAGACACAGAGGGCACGGAGGTTCTGAGCTTGCGGCGAAGCCGCAACACTACTCTTAGCGCAGAGGACGCGGAGGTTTCGCAGAGGACGCTGGGCAACTGAGACCCTCCGCGACCTCTGCGCATCCCCTGCGTCCTCTGCGCTAGGTCTAGAGTTGATTGCGGCTTCGCCGCCCGAGGTTTCTTCCTCCGTGTCCTCGTCCCGACGCTCTGCGTCGTGACCTCTGTGGTGAACCTTTTTAGGTGCCGCTATGCTCGGCGGCCATGCTGAAGCTCATTCCCTTCGCGCCCGCGCACTTCGCCACCCTCGCCTCCTGGTTCGGGAGCGAGGGCGAGGTCGTGCGGTGGGGTGGGCCGGCGGTGAGCTTTCCGCTCGACGACAAGCAGATGCAGGCGATGCTCGACGAGGGGAAGGGCGAGCGGCCCGCGCGGCTCTGCTGGATGGCGGCGGAGGACGGCATGCTCGTGGGCCACGCGCAGATCACGCTCAACTGGCGCCACGGGCTCGCGGGGCTCTGCCGGGTGGGCGTGGCGCCCAAGGCGCGCGGGCGCGGGCTCGCGGTGCCGATGCTGCGCCTCGTGCTCGACGCGGCCTTCGCCCTCCCGGAGATCGAGCGCGCCGAACTCAACGTCTACACCTGGAACCAGCCCGCGATCCGCGCCTACGAGCGCCTCGGCTTCGTCCACGAGGGCGTCCGCCGCTCCTCCGTCAAGGTCGGCCCCGAGCGCTGGGACACCGCCATCATGGGCCTGCTCCGGGCGGAGTGGCTGAGCAGCCTGAGCAAATAAGGGCGACCGCCAACTGCCCCTCTCCGCTTCAGGGGAGAGGGAGGGACCCACTGCGAAGCAGTGGGAGGGTGAGGTGTGCTTCGGCGGCGCAATCCGAGTCCGACATCCACACCCACCTCACCTTACCTCTCCCCCCGCTGCGCGGGCGGAGAGGGGCTTCGCCGGAGACGGCGGGCCTCAATTCCATGCGACGAGGAGCTGCGCCAAGGACAAAGAAGGTTCACCACAGAGACACAGAGGACACGGAGGAGTGAGTCTGATATTCGCGGCGAAGCCGTAACCATCTCTTCCTTTTCGCCAACAAGAATGGACTGCGGCTTCGTCGCAAGCTCCGTACCTCCGTGTCCTCTGTGTCTCTGTGGTGAATCTTACTTTCGGTGAACCGCGCATACGCTAAGGTTGCGGCGGAGGAAACGACATGAGGGCGCACGCGGAGCTCTTCGCGGAGCCGCGGATCACGCGGGAGGATCGGGCGGGCGGGGAGATCGTTCTCCGCTCGGAAGTGCCGCTGCCGGCGTTGCCGCGGTCGACGGGGGTGTGGCTCGAGCGCTGGGCGCGCGAGGCGCCGGAGCGGGTGTTTCTGGCGGAGCGGACGTCGCAGGGTGCCTGGAGCCGGATCGAGTATGGCGAGACCTATGCGGCGGCGCGGGCGATCGGGCAGGCGCTGATCGATCGCGGGCTCGGGCCCACGCGCCCGGTGATGATCCTCTCGGAGAACTCGATCGATCACGCGCTCCTCACCTTGGGCGCGCTCGAGGCGGGCGTGCCGGTGGTGCCGGTCTCCACGGCCTATTCGCTGATCTCGCGGGATTTCGGGAAGCTGCGCGTCATCGCCGAGATGGTCGAGCCCGGGCTCATCTACGCGAGCAGCGGCGCGCGCTACGCGGCGGCGCTCGACGCCATCGGCCGCGGGCGCGCGGAGATCGTGGTGAGCGGCGATCCGCCGGCGGGCCTCGGCGCCACGGAGTTCACGCGGCTGCGCGCCGAGCCCGGACCCGCTCTCGCCGCCGCCGCGCGCGCGGTCGGGCCCGATACGGTGGCAAAAATCCTCTTCACCTCGGGCTCGACCGGCGAGCCCAAGGGCGTCGTCAACACCCAGCGCATGCTGACCTCCAACCAGGAGAGCCTGGCGCTGATCTGGCCGTTCCTGGCAGCGCGGCCGCCGGTGCTGGTGGACTGGCCGCCCTGGAACCACACCTTCGGCGGCAATCACGACATGAACCTGGTGCTCCGCAACGGCGGCACGCTCGTGATCGACGAGGGGAAGCCCGTGCCGGGCCTGATCGAGCGCACGGTCGCGAACCTGCGCGAGGTCTCGCCGACGATCTATCTCAACGTGCCCCGCGGCTATGCCATGCTGCTGGATCATCTCGAGCGCGACGCCGAGCTTGCGCGGAATTTCTTCTGGGAGCTCGACCTCATCATGTACGCGGCGGCGGCGCTGCCGCAGTCGGTCTGGGAGCGGCTCGAGCGGCTCTCGGAGAAGACGCTGGGCCGCCGCGTGCCCATGACGGCGTCCTGGGGCACCACCGAGACCGCGCCGATGGCGACCTCGGCGCATTATCCGCTGGCAGCCGCGGGCAATGTCGGCGTGCCCACGCCGGGCACCGAGATCAAGCTGGTGCCGAGCGGCGACCGCCTGGAGGTGCGCGTGCGCGGGCCCAACATCACGCCGGGCTATTTCAAGCGGGCCGACCTGACGCGCGAGCTCTTCGACGCCGAGGGATTCTATTGTCCGGGCGATGCGATGAGACTCGAGGATGAGCGCGATCCCGGGCGCGGGCTGATCTTCGACGGGCGGATCGGCGAGAATTTCAAGCTCTCGACGGGAACCTGGGTCGGCGTGGGCGCGCTCCGCGTCGCCGCGATCGCGGCCTGCGGGCCCGTGATGGAGGACGGCGTCCTCACCGGCCACGACCGCGACGAGGTGGGGCTGCTGGTGTTCCCGAGCCTCGCGGGCTGCCGCGGCCTCTGTCCGCATTTGCCCAAGGACGCGCCGATGGCGGCGCTGATCGCGGAGCCCGCGGTGCGCGCCGCGCTGGCGCAAGGCCTGAAGCGCCTCAATGAGAGCAGCACCCACAGCAGCACGCGCATCGCCCGCGCGCTCCTGATGGCGGAGCCGCCCTCGATCGACAAGGGCGAGATCACCGACAAGGGCTACCTCAATCAGCACGCCTGCCTCGCCCACCGCCGCGCGCTGGAGGAGCGCCTGCACGCCGAGCCGCCGCCGCCGGAGGCGATCTTCCCGTCGGACTGACTCAAGAAGTTTCACCACAGAGACACAGAGGACACGGAGGAACAATTTCCCGCGGCGAAGCCGCAGTTTCCTTCTTCTCCGTGTTCTCTGTGTCTCTGTGGTGACTCTTCTTCTCTTGGACCGCATCTTGTCTCAGGGGTTGGGCTCCCCATCTACTGGGGCACGCAGCGGGAGAGGAGCTCCTTATGACTCAATGGCTTCGGCGGCCGGTGGCGCGTCTGGCCGCGATCCTGGCCTTGGCCCTCGGGCTCGCGGCCTGCGACGTCAACGCGGTGCCGCGCCAGGACGAGGCGGTGAAGGCCGCCTGGAGCCAGGTGCTGAACCAGTACCAGCGCCGCGCCGACCTGATCCCGAACCTGGTCGAGACCGTGAAGGGCTTCGCGCACCAGGAGCAGACCGTGCTGACCCAGGTGGTGGAGGCGCGCGCCAAGGCGACGCAGACGCAGGTGCAGCTGCCGGCCGACGTCACCTCCAATCCCGAGGCGTTCAAGCAGTTCGAGCAGAGCCAGGCGGCGCTCGGCGGCGCGCTCGGGCGGCTCCTCGCGGTCAGCGAGAATTACCCCGACCTCAAGTCGAATGCGAATTTCCTGGCGCTGCAGTCGCAGCTCGAGGGCACCGAGAACCGCATCGCGGTGGCGCGCAAGGACTACATCGACGCGGTCCAGGTCTACAACACGACGCTGCGCAGCATCCCCAGCCGCTGGATCGCGGCCTGGCTCTATCCGGATGCGAAAGTGAAGGAGACCTTCACCATCACCGAAGAGGCCAAGCAGGTCCCCCAGGTCAAGTTCTGAAGTCTCATGCTCCGCTCTGACATTATTCCTCTCCGCCCCTCAGGGGCGGAGAGGCAAGGTGAGGTGGGGTCGTGCCGCCGCACGGCATCACCGAGCGATACTCCGCAAGCACCGAGAGTCCCTCACCTCACCTATCCTCTCCGCTCCCAGGAGCGGAGAGGAATCCCGCTGAGCAGGTTATTTGCAGCGGTGCTCATCCTGCTCCTCACTCTCGTCACCACCGCACGCGCCGCCGAGCCCAACTATCCCGCGCTCACGGGACGCGTGGTCGACGAGGCCGGCGTGCTCACGGCCGCCACCAAGAGCGGGCTCACGGAGATGCTGGCGCAGCACGAGCGCACCAGCGGCGGCCAGCAGGTCGTGGTGGTGACGCTGAAATCGCTCCAGGGCCTGCCGATCGAGGATTTCGGCTATCAGCTGGGACGGCACTGGGGCATCGGGCAGAAGGACAAGAACACCGGCGCGCTGCTGATCGTGGCGCCCACCGAGCGCAAGGTGCGGATCGAGGTCGGCTACGGCCTCGAGGGCACGCTCACGGACGCGCTCTCCCGCACCATCATCGAGCGCGACATCCTGCCGGCCTTCAAGCGCGGAGACCTCAACGGCGGCGTGCTCGCGGGTACGGCGGCGATCCTCCGCGTGCTCGGCGGCGACGCCAGCGCCGTGGCCGCGCCGCCGGCGGAGACGCAATGGCGCTCGGCGCTGCCGCTCGCGCCCTTCGCGATCAACCTCATCTTCGTCGTGTTCTTCCTGATGATGCTGATGCGGCATCGCCGGGGTTTCTGGGGCCCCTCTATCGGCGGCTTCGGTGGATTCGGCAGCGGAGGGTTCAGCGGCGGTGGAAGCGGCGGCGGCTTCTCCGGAGGCGGCGGATCCTTCGGTGGCGGCGGCGCCTCGGGGAGCTGGTGAGAATGCTGCACACGCTGACCCAAGACGAGCAAGCGCGCATCCACGCGGCCAAGACCGCGGTCGAGCAACGCACTGCGGCCGAGTTCGCGGTCGTGGTCGTGCCCGTGAGCGACCGCTATCCCTTCGTCGGGCTGGTCTGGGCGGCGGTGGCGGCCTTGGCGGTCGCGCTCATCGTGGCGTTGGTCGCGCCGGACATCGAGCTGATCGAGGCGCTCGCGGTCCAGGTAGTGGCGCTGGTGGTGTTCGCGCTGGCGTTCGACTGGATGCCGATCCGGCTTCGCCTGGTGTCGCGACATCACAAGAACACGCGCGCGCGGCAGCTCGCGCATCGCGAGTTCGCCGCGCACATCATCGGTGGCGGGCCGCATCGCAACCGCGTCCTGCTGTTCGTCTCGCTGGGCGAGCGCTATGTGGAAATCCTCGCCGACCGCGACACCCACGCCCTCGTGCCGGAGGGCACCTGGGATCGGATCGTGGCGGAGTTCCTCGCCAAGGTGAAAGCCGGTGCGGCCGCCGACGGCATCCTCGCGGCGATCGCCGCTTGCGGCACGGTGCTGGAGACGCATCATCCGCGAACCGACTGAGCGCTTAAGGGGCGCTCCGCCCTTTTTCTGCCCCACAGTCCCAATTATGTCCCGGCCGGCGCGCACGGCCGACGCCATCTCAATGCACGGGAAACGCGTCGAACCAACCGCGAGGCGATACGCCATGATCCGCAGACTATGGGCCGCGCTGCTGGCCGCAGTGGGATTCGTTATCCTGTTTCAGCTCTCCGACGTGATTGCGCGCGGCCTGCTCTGGCTGCACGAGAATTACAGCCTGCAAGGACAGGGCGCTCCGGCCCCGCACCTCGATCAATTCATCGCCCAGCAGCCGATGGTCGGCGCCATCCTGTTCGTGGGCGGTCTCGTGCTCTGGTTCATGCCGCAGGAGGCGTGACCCGCTCGATGAACCGCGCCATGGCCTCGAGCGTCTGCGCTTCCTGATCGCGGTGCGGCGAGTGCTTGCAGTTCGCGAGCACCAGCCGCTCGAAGGGGCCGGAGACGCCGCGCTCGACCGCGTCGAGCTGGGCGAGCGTGCCGTACTCGTCGTCGGCGCCTTGGATCGCCAGCACCGGGCAGCGCACGCCGGGCAGATACTCCGCGATGGTCCAAGAGCGAAACGCCGGATCGAGCCAGATGTCGTTCCAGCCCCAGAAGGCGTGGTCGGGGTCGTCGTGGTAGCGGCCGAGCCGCTTGCCGAGATCGGTGGTGCGATAGGTCGCCTTCGCCTGCTCGATGCTGGCGACCGTCACGTCCTCGACGAAGACATGCGGCGCCTCGAGGAGGAGCGCGCGCACGGGCCAGCGCCCGCTGCCCGCGTGGATGAGCGCGATCGACGCGCCGTCGCTGTGACCGATCAGGATCGGGTTCGAGATTCCCACTTCGCGCAACAGCTCCGGCAGCCCGACAAGCGCCTCGTCATGCATGTAATCGACCTTGCGCGGCGCATCGAGCCGATCGGAGTTGCCGTAGCCCCGCCGTGAATAAACGAGCGCCGGCGCACCGGTGCGCGCCGCGAGCTTCACGGGAAAGTCCCGCCAGAGCGCCACGGAGCCCAGGCCCTCGTGCAGGAACACGAGCGTGGCGGCTTCGGCACGCGTGCCGGCGACCCGCTCGACCTCCAGGCGATGGCCCTGCACGGTCACGAAAGCCATGGGCTCAGATCCCGAGATGCTTCTGGAGGATAGCGGGCTCGGCCCGGAGCGCCGCCGAGGTGCCCGCGAAGACGGTCGTCCCCTTCACCAGGATGACGACGCGGTCGGCCACCGCGGTTACCGCCGCGTGATTCTTGTCGACGATGATGGCGGCCATGCCGCCCGCGCGGAGACGCCGCAGGATGGACCAGATCTCGCGGGCGATCAGCGGCGCCAGCCCCTCGGTCGCCTCGTCGAGGATCAGCAGCTCCGGATTGGTCATCAGCGCGCGGCCGATGGTCAGCATCTGCTGCTCGCCGCCGGAGAGGCGGGC
>Ga0209517_10010716_pt1 | contig 10127 bp, 9 predicted proteins | sample PeaSoiMetSII2010_FD_187695 | JGI IMG/M metagenome (GOLD analysis project Ga0209517, IMG submission 187695) | Peat soil microbial communities from Weissenstadt, Germany - SII-2010 (SPAdes) (version 2) | ecosystem: Environmental > Terrestrial > Soil > Wetlands > Peat | place: Germany: Weissenstadt... | reverse complement strand
CCTTCTTTTCTGCGAACTGGACTTTGAACCAAGCCTCGAGAGCCTCCATCACCGGCTGGCTGTGCTCCTGGTGGAAGCGCAGCCGCTCTTCGGGCGTGAGGCCTCGTTCTTCGGCCTCCGCATCATAGCGGTAGACGTCGCGCAAGCTTTCCAGCACGAATTGGCACTCCTGGGGAAAGTTGGGCGTCACCTGCACAAAACGACGGCGAGCATGGGCGTTACAGTTTGCCCAGAGGATGGCCAGCTTCTCCGGCATCGGCTCGGCCTGGCTCAGGGCCTTCGTGCTCGGCTTGGCCAACAGCGCACGCAGACGGCTGAGGATCGCGTCCTGGTCGCCGATCTGCTCGATCCAATAGCGCAGCGCCCGGACCGCCCGCTCCAGTCTTTGGCAATCCGCTTCGCCCAACGGTTGTCCCTGGCGCGCTCGCTCGACGAGCTCAGCCAACTCTTCGAAGTTCACTTCGATCTCCTCGTGTCCGGGGTTCATCCCTTCGCTCCGCTCCGGGCAGGCCCTTGCACTCGGCTCACGACAAGATTGATCCCGCCGCCAGCAGCTCACGAAAACGCGGCGTGAGCGGATAGCCCAGCACTTCCTTGATCGAACGGTTGGGCCGCTTGTTAGGACAGTTTTTGCCCCGCCCCGTCGTCCTCCCCATCACCACCCAGTTCGCCGCCCGATAGCAGGTGCCGCGATGCCGCTCGGGATCCACGAACGTTTCCAGAAAATAGATCGGATGGCCGTAGCTCCGTTCCCAATCGCCGGAGATTCGGCGCGCCATCTCTCCCAGGATGTGCGAGGCCAAGTATTTCACTTGTACCCAAGGCACAATGACGTAGCGCGGGTTATAGGCGAGAAAACGCAGGTTGCGGCGGCGCGCTTCCGCTGACCAGCCGAGGTAGCGGTCCCGGGCGCCCAAGTGCCGCGGCGCTGACGACCACGCCAGACACGCAAGGGGGCGGCCCGTGGCGTACACCAGGTACTTGAGGTGTTCGCCTACCGGCCGCACGTACCCGAGCGGATGATACTGGGCGACGAGGTAGTCAAACAGCGGCTCTTCGGGCGTGCGTCGCACGGGCTGAAACTCCAATGGCCGCAGCGCCCGCAGCGGAACCTGGAGAGGAGTAGTATCCAGCAGAAACGGAGCTAGGGCTCTCGTCCCGTGCGTCGGGTGCCGGACCGGGGGGTTGCGATGCACATGGCTGGCGGGCGGCAACTCCAGGCGCCCAGCCCGCTCCAGTTCCAGCAGCAGCCCTCGACACACCATGTCACGCAGTGCGCCGTTGGTCTGTTTCCACCCCCACGCCTCGCACAACCGTAGCGAAAGCTGCCGCCGGTTGGCCCCTGGATGCTGGGTGATCAACTGCCGGATGAACTCCACTTCGGCAGCGGTAACCACTCGGCCCCGATAGCAAAACCTCTCTTCCATGCCTCCACAGCGTAGCAGAGTCGAATTTAGAACGCAAGGGTGTCCCCCTACTTTTTCAACTCACCACGCTCAGCGGCCGCCACGCCGGTGCCGTCTGCGTGCGGGTCGGGTCTCCGGCCGCCAACAACACTTGCAGTTGATGCGCCGCCAGACTCCGTGCCACCTCGCCCGGGCTCCGACCTTCCGGCCACCAGCGAAAACGCCCCTTGGATAACCGCTTCTGCGCCAGCCAGAATCCCTGGCCGTCGTACACCAAAATGCGAATCGCCGTCCCGCGCCGGCTGCGGAAAACGAACAGCCAGCCGGAGAAAGGGTCGGCTTCAAGCTTCTCCTGACACAGGCGCGCTAGCGAGTCGATGCCTTTGCGCCCGTCCACGGCTTCCACCGCCACCAGGATGCGCATCTGGGGAGTAATCTGCAGCATGCCTCACCTCAGCCTATGGGGCTTCGCCGTCCCACAAGGCGCGGCTCAGCGCCACCAACTCGGCCGGGCCTACACCCTTGAACTCGATCTTCATCCGACCCCGCGGCCCTTCCAACTCCACCACCGCGCTCGCCACGCTGCCGGGCCGCGGCGTAATTAGCTCCATAAATGTTGCCGGGACGGGCGGTCGTGCGTGGCGCGGGATCGCTGACGGCACCTTTCTCACGATCTTCTTCGCTGGCCCCGCCGCTCCCGCACGCTCCTTCAGCTTGCCGTATTCCAGACTCAGAGCTTTCGCCGTGCGGTTGATCCCATGCTCTCGCGCCAGTTCTCCTGCCGCCGCCCACAAAGCATCCGGAAACGGCACACGGCGAGTGTGCGAACTGCGCCATCGCCGCAGACGCCGATAAACCTTCCGCATGTCAGGGGGAATGTCAGAAATCTCGTTGGTCATCGTCGGTCCTCCTCGCCCCGCTGGGCATTACACCGACGCTAGCACTTCAGGAACGCGGAGTTAAGCAGCGCTGCCGAAGGGACACGAAGCTCTGCACACCGGACCAGTTGGTCAGAGCAATCGGCGGGCGCTCGTACTTTTCCCTGTGCTCCTACGCCGCTTCACGACAAGTGCCTCCAGATGCTGAGGATTTAGCAAATCTCTTTCAAGCATGCTTCACGGGAATCCTGAAGGCTACGAAATCCACGCGTCAGTATCTATTTTGACGGCACTTTGCTTCTTCAGCGACGGCAACCGGAGAACTCGAGACTCAACCATCTGCTGCTTGCGGTATATTACCAAATTTCGGTTCTGCGTATGTTGCTGGGAACGTGCATGCGACCCTCCATAATCAGTCCCTCCTAGACTAATCACCGGGGTTCTCTTTGCCAAGTTGCCGGTGTATCGCAAAATCGCGGCCCCGGACGGCACAGAGTTCATGTTGCTTGTCCTGACTTCCAAGGATTTGCAGGGCCACCCGCCTGAGCTGGGCTTCTTTTCCAGTCGAGGTTTCCATTTCATGTCAGCGACGCGGATTCAAATCCCGTCCGTATCCCGCGTCTCAGATATTTAGCCTTACCAAACCGGCAACCCCTGGACACAGATTGTGGGCCTTGACGCCGCGGATTCGAACTCCGTCGCGTATCCCTTGCTTTCGACTATTTAGACTTAGCTTATTGCAACTCAGATTACAACTTGGCAACAGATGTCTGCGTCAATGTCGCCGGGTGCAGACACCGGGCGAAAACGGTTTAGCGCGGTGCTGCGGTTTGCGATTTCCCAGGGCAAACGCTTGGTGATAGCCCGGACGCCGTCAACCCCTCAAAGCTAAATTGCTTACGTCTCTCCAATTCATTTGGCAGAAACAGGTCCGCACTTGTAGAATTCAGTTTTCTAGCGAGTGACTACCGTCCATAGGACTGCCATCCCCAAAGTTTGGGAACCGGATTCGTTTGACCTGAAAGTGAGCTCGGAGATTACATGCCCGCAACGTCCCGTTATCGTGCCCAACTCCATGCGGAGTTCTATCGAACGGCAAACGACGCTGCCGCTAGCGAGTTTTGTAGAGGATAATGACGCCCCGGCCTATCCATACGGTGAGTACTGGCGCCGAGCGGTCGCCGCAATGCCCCTCTGTGGGCGGATTGCGGCCAAGTGTGACGGGTTCCCCGAAGGGGTACTTGGAGGCTGGCCGCCCAAGGATTATCTGCTGATTAAGCCCAAGTCGAATCCGGACAACTTTGTTCGGCGCTGCCAGGAACTTGAGTTTAAAGTCAATCTATTACATAGCTAGTCTGGAAGAAAACGAATGTCCGCCGCGCGTTACGAAAATCCCTTGATAGTGCAGAGCGACCACACGGTTCTGGTCGAGGTAGACAGTCCTCGCTATGTCGAGGGGCGGGACGCGCTGGCGCGTTTTGCCGAACTGGTGAAGTCACCCGAGCATGTTCACACCTACCGGATTACGCCCCTCTCGATTTGGAACGCATGTGCCGCAGGGGTGACGGTGGACTGGATCCGTGAGACGTTGCGCGGGCTCTCCAAGTACGATGTGCCGCGCCATGTGGAGATCGAAATTGCCGAGTACGCCTCGCGCTACGGAAGACTGAAGCTCGCGCGGGACGACCGGGGTCTGTTGCTGAGCATTTCAACGGCAGCGCTCGCGGAGGAACTGGTTCGCCATGAAAGTGTGGCATCCTTCCTGGGTCAACGCCTCGGGCCGCGCGAGTTCCTGGTTGACCCGGCGGAACGCGGGCGTTTGAAGCAGGCCCTCATCAAGATCGGCTATCCCGTCGAAGACCTGGCAGGCTACCAAGCAGGTGAACAGTTGGAGATTGTCTTGCGTGGAGAGACGCGAGGGGGGACGAGTTTCCACCTGCGCGACTATCAACGCGAGGCGGCCGAAATCTTCTACGCCGCGGGTACGGCGCGCGGCGGTTCGGGCGTGATCGTACTGCCCTGCGGGGCCGGGAAAACCATCGTCGGTCTCGCGTGCATGGCCCGCCTCCAAACCTCCACCCTGGTGTTGACCACTAGCGTCACGGCAACTCGCCAGTGGATCGCGGAGCTCACCGATAAAACCACGCTGCCCGCCGAGGCGATCGGAGAATATTCCGGCCAGGTGAAAGATATTCGCCCGGTGACCATCGCCACCTACAACATTCTTACCTGGCGCGCGGAGCGAACCGACACGTTCGCCCACCTCGAGCTGTTTGACCATCGCAACTGGGGGTTGATTATTTACGACGAAGTGCATCTGCTGCCGGCCCCCGTGTTCCAGGTGACGGCCGGGCTCCAGGCCCGCCGGCGGCTGGGCCTGACGGCCACACTGGTGCGGGAAGATGGCCGGGAGGACGACGTGTTTGCGCTGATCGGCCCGAAAAAGGTCGACCTGCCTTGGAAAGAGCTGGAGCGGCAAGGCTGGATTGCCTCCGCCCGGTGCTACGAAGTACGGATCGAAATGCCGGAGGCGTTGCGTATGGACTACGCCATGGCGTCCCCGCGCGACAAGTTCCGCATCGCTTCGGAAAACCCGCTCAAGAAGGATATGGTGCGCCAGATTCTGGCCTCTCACCCGGATGCACAGATCCTGATCATCGGAATGTATGTGGAGCAGCTCCGCGAATTGGCGGAGGAGTTCGCGATCCCGCTGTTGTCCGGAACCACGCGCCAAAGCCGGCGCGATGAGTTGTACTCCCAGTTCAAAACCGGCGCGATCCGCTTGCTGGCAGTTTCGAAAGTTGCCAACTTCGCTGTCGATCTTCCCGATGCGTCGGTGGCGATCCAAGTGTCCGGAACATTCGGTTCTCGTCAGGAGGAAGCTCAGCGGCTGGGCCGCATCCTGCGTCCAAAAGCGGGTGAGAACCAGGCCCACTTCTACACCCTGGTCTCGCAGGATACGGTCGAACAGGATTTCGCCTTAAAGCGGCAGTTGTTTCTTTGCGAGCAGGGGTATCAGTATGAAATTCACGATTTTGAGCAAATGCGCCGGAAGAAGCTGGCCGAGTGGAGTTGTCCCGAGCTTCCTTTCCCGACCAACGACGGGGCGACGGAGTGACCGCCCTGTTGACATCCGCCACGTGGCAGGTTACAGTTCGGCATGATACGGACCATTCGCCACAAGGGACTGAGACGGCTCTTTGAACGCGACGACGCGAGCGGCGTAAATCCGGAACACGTTGGCAAGCTGCGGGATATTTTGGCGACTCTTCATGCCGCCCCTGCTGCCGCCCACATGGATTTACCCGGGTTCCGCTTGCACCCCTTGAAAGGCCAGATGAAGGGTTTTTGGGCCGTAACGGTCCGCGCTAATTGGCGTGTGATCTTTCGCTTTGCCGAGGGACACGCCGATGACGTTGACTATGTTGACTACCACTAGACAGGGAGGCCCACTCATGACTATGAAGAACCCGCCGCACCCCGGAGGCGTCGTTTTACGGCAATGTATCGAGCCTTTAGGGTTGACCATTACGGACGCCGCCGGTGCACTTGGCGTCACCCGCAACACGCTTTCCGAACTCATCAACGAGAAGCGCGGCATCTCCCCTGAAATGGCCGTGAGGTTATCGAGAGTATTTGGCGGTACCGAGGAGGGCTGGCTCGTGCAGCAGGCCCAGTACGATCTTGCCCAAGTTCACCGCGAGCGCATAAAGTTAAAGCGGTTGCAGCCGGCTTAACCCCAGGGAAATGAGGTGCCTTCCCGGATTTTCAATTTCTTTGCGAGCAGGGATCATTATAAATTCACGATTTCGAAACAAGCGCGCTGGAGGGAACAGGCCGAGTGCAGCAGTCCTGAGCTTCCTTTCCCGGCTGATGACGACGCAACGTAATGACCGCAGATGTCCCGTCCGGCGGGAGAGGAGCAGCGTGGCATGAGCTCCTCGACGGAGATACTGGATTCACTTCTGCCGTTGCTCCAGCCCGAGGGCCGGGAACTGCACCTCAATGCGGCCATCGTGGAGGTAGCGGAGCCGGCGCAACTGGCGGAATTGGCCGCCAATCCGCGCATTCGCAGGTTTCTGCTGGCGCGCCTTTCTGACACCGTTGCCTTGGTTGATCCCGGCCATGCCGGCGAAATTGAAACTGCGCTCCTGGCGGTGGGGCACACTCCCAAGGTGCTCACAGGAGATCGGGAATGAAACTCGGCCACGTCCTCGAATCTTCGCTCGCCGTGGAGATCGACCTCAATCGGTATGGCTCCACAGACTTGAAACGGGCGGCGCGGTTCTGGGTCGGGAAAGAAGGGTATTACCTTGCCAAGGACAAGTGCATTGCGGCTCTGACCCGGACCATGGCCGATGGCGATATTGCACGGCGTGTGCTTGCCGGATTGACGGAAAAGGAGCGCCAGGTTCTCGGCATCTTCGCGCGTTACGGCCCGACGGTGTCCGGCGGCCTGTTGGCTGCCGAGATATACGCCCGCGGGATCATCCCGCCGCCACCTAAAGAGCGAGCCTCCGACCGCGGCTACCAGGCTTATCGTAATTGGAGCGACCGTGACCCCGTCCCCGGACTATGTGAGAAATTCCTCCTGGTGAGCGACTACTATAAGTCGTATTACTCGAGTTATGATCGCCACCGCTACTCTCAATTGACCCTGCATCCCACGCTGGCACAGGTGGTGGGGCCTGCCCCACCTGTTGCTTGGCGCGCTTCTCACGGATGTGCCGACGCGGTGAGCACCGCCCGCCGCTCGTCCGCGCAGGTGGGACTGGACCTTTGGCGGGTGGCCGAGGCCCTACGCTCGATGGGGACCTGGCAAACGGTCAAAGGCGATTCGCCCGCCAAGGCGACACGAGTGCGGCTGCACAAAGAGGTGGGTCTGCGCGATGCCGAAAAAGATCCCATGTCGCCACCCGATGCGGAGTCGTTCTATTACGAACTCCTCCATCGCATGGACTTGCTGAAAATTGGCGACAAGCGTTCATGGATCCACGAGGAAGCCTTGGAGCGGCACCTGCAGCAACCGCCCGCCGCACAGGCAAGGCACTGGATGCGCGCCTGGCTTCAAATGCCACTGTGGCAGGATGGCATTGGCGTGGTTCCGGACCGCGACAGCAATTACGACTCAGTTCGCATCGAGCCTTCCAAGCTCGCGCACGCCCGTGAATTGCTGGTGTGGGCGCTGTGCGGCGCAGCCCATGCGCCGAGTTGCTGGCTGGACCTGGAGACTTTTCTGCGCGACCTTTGGCAGAGAACGCGGGAGGGTGAAATCGACTTTTACTGGGGGAGCTACTCCTGGAATCCGGAGTTCGAGATGGGCAAGAACCGGGACCAATACCCTGCGGGGGATAAGCGCATGCTGGCGTTCTGGCTTGCATATGAGGGCGCCTGGGCGGCGAATGCCCTGATGGTCACGCTGGCCACCCTGGGACTGGTCGAGCGTGGCCGGACGACCGGCCATGACGTCCGCCCGTGCTTTCGCCTGACCGAGTTGGGACGCATGGTGTTTGGCGCACCGGAGGTGGAGGCAGCTCCAACCTCCGGAGAGGCGCGTTTTCTGACCGTGCAGCCTAATCTGGAAGTGGTGGTGTATCTGGATTCAGCCGATGCCCGCCAAGTTTGCACCTTGAGTCGGTTTGCCGCCAGCTCCTCGCGGGCCGACAGTCCCGTCCAGACCTTCGAGCTCCGCCGCGATTCCCTCTACCGGGCGCTGGAATCCGGCATGACCCTGGAGAAGGTCCGCGCTTTTCTAGCCGAGCATGGAAAGACCGAACTCCCGGCCAATGTCGAGCGGATGCTGTCGGAATGGGCAGGCCGTCGTGAGTCACTGGTTTTACGGACGAAGGCGGTCCTGGCTTTGGGGCCGCTCGATTCCCAAACTCGCGGCCGGGCGTTGAACAACAACGTATTTCTGCTGCCTTCGTCGACCGCCAAGGTAGTGGCCTTGGGGTTCTCGGGCTGGACGATTCTGGATCATGAGGGCAAGCCGGAGCCAACCTGGACGACCGATGAATTGGGCAGCGTCGCGCCCGACAACCGCACGAGCATCTCACAACTGCGGCTTGCCCGCATCGCCGACCGCACGACAAGGAGTTGGCAAATAACGGCTCAGTCCGTCGGGCGTGCACGCCTGGGTGGAATGACGACAGATCAGATTCTGGGATGGCTCGGCGAGCATGTGAAAGGCGGAGTTCCGTCCCTGCTGGAAGTGGCCGTCCGCAATTGGACGAGCCGACAGGGTGTCCAACTCCGCCAAGTCCAGATGCTCCGAATCTTGCAGCCGCAAGCACAGCAGGCCCTGCTGCATAGTCCGACTTTCCGGCCATTCTTGGTCGGCCACATCCCGCCGGAGTGGTTCCTGATTCACGATGATCATTTGAGCGAAGTTCGCCGCTTGCTGGAGACCCTGGGATTCATCATCGCGGATTCATTGGATGCGCCGCCGTTGGGGGCAATCCAGAACCCAGCGAAGGATTCGCCGCCAGCCCTCACTCGTATCAAGCCCGGTCAGAAGCGACGTCGCGGACAATAAGCCCAGACTTGTTCGAGAACTGTCCCCGAATCTGTTCGTGCGACGAGGTGGCGCCGCCGTCGAGGACGGCACGTGCCGGGCTCGATTTCGACGCGATCGGTGTGGCGTTGTCCAGAAATCCGAGGAGTACCCCTAATCGGAAAGTCAGTGGCGAGATCAAGCTGCACTACGGATCACATTTCTTCGCGTCAGAAATACTTGGCAACAATTTGGCAACATTAAGCTCCGAAAACCGTATAAAACCATGGGGCAGGGTGCAGGAAAGTACAAGGCAAACCAACAAGATAGGAATTTATTCCCAGACTGTGGATCTGGACGTCGCGGGTTCGAATCCCGTCACCCACCCCAAACTTCAATTCTCCAAACACCGCATCTTTCAGACCGAAGCGCGCTGCCGGCGCTGGGGAGTGCGGCAGCAAAGCTACCGCCTTCCAATCCCAGGCGAAAGGCGGTAGCCGGCGCGACCGCCCTCCACGGCGCTTCGAGCACTCCCTGGCGGCGTTTGGCGCGCTGGCAGCCAGATTCGTCGCCGTCCACGTAGCCGACTTATTGTCACTTTCCACGATCGCTGATCGACTTGACGGCTTTCGCTTCGATTTGCGCAAAAGCCGGGATTTTGCTCCTTTCGGCGTTCGATTTGTGCAAATTTGCGCGTAAAATGCGCGCAATTTGCAGCATCAAAAAAAGTGATGTCGTTTGTTTTCAAGTACTTCTTAGCTTCGTTCCCACTATTCTTCATTTTTTGGAGTTCCCTGCATTCCCCCATAGCCGGCACCTTTCCGCGTTCCCTTGCGCCTTGGCGCGCCCTGGCACTTGCCTACGACAATGTGTCCACAAAATGACCACGACTATAGGCTACCATACGCCGGTAGGTTTGTCAAGTGAAGAACAGGGAGAGGTAAAGTTTTATGGCGTAGCGGCGAGTTTAGCTCGCCAAATGGCGGCGTAAAGCCGCCTATACATCAAACTGTACCACTACAAAAGAACGCGAGAAGACTCGATGGACGCTCCCGAATCCCGCCGCCCTGCCTGGCCGGACCACGGCAATACGGTCGACTCGGTCGAAATGTCGTCGAGCGGCCCACACGTGGCCGAACAACGAGACCCAGCCTTTCCCCCCAAAATCCCGACTGCTTCGCTAAGGTCACTTCTGCGGTTACCGACTCGCTCATGTGGATTACTTCCGAGTTGCCGACATAACCGGCCAATCTCTGCCCATTCTCAGGCGGCGCGGAGTTTACGGGTTTCTCCGACGATCTTTGTGAGGCGGTTGGAGAGCCGGTCGAGGCAACTGCGTGCAGCGCCTGT
>Ga0209517_10010715_pt1 | contig 10127 bp, 11 predicted proteins | sample PeaSoiMetSII2010_FD_187695 | JGI IMG/M metagenome (GOLD analysis project Ga0209517, IMG submission 187695) | Peat soil microbial communities from Weissenstadt, Germany - SII-2010 (SPAdes) (version 2) | ecosystem: Environmental > Terrestrial > Soil > Wetlands > Peat | place: Germany... | reverse complement strand
GCAGAACTGGCAATTCACCGGGCAGCCCACTTGGCTGGATATGCAGATCGTGTCGCGGCCCTCCTCGGGCATCAGAACGGCTTCCACGGTCCGCTGGTCCTGTAGTTTCAACAGATAGCGCCTGGTGCCGTCCTTGGAGTGATACTCAGCCGCAGGCTCCGGCAACCCTACCGAAACCTTCGAAGCCAATTCTTTTCTTAGATTTAGCGGCAGACTCGTGATCTCGACCAGGTCCGAGACCTTCTGCCGGTACACTGCGTCGTATACCTGGCGGGCTCGAAACGCCGGCTGGTCCTGTCCCAGGGTTTCTTGCAGATCCGGAAGTTCAAGTCCTACAATAGCTTGCGCCACTTTTACCAGTATAACTCAGGCGCTGCCGCCGGGAACCGCGATAAGATAAAAGTGAAGACAAAATGGCTGGCGCAGTTCAAACTCTCCGCGATATCGAAGCAACTACCCTGAAGAACGGGGTGCGTGTGATCAGTGAGGAAATGCCTCACGTCCGATCCGTCTCCCTGGGCGTCTGGATCAAGACCGGGTCCCGCCGCGAAACCTCTGAAGAGAACGGCATCTCGCACTTTATCGAGCACATGCTTTTCAAGGGCACCAAGAACCGCTCGGCCGAAGACATCGCCCGTTCGGTGGATTCCATCGGCGGCGGCCTGGACGCGTTCACGGCCAAGGAAATGGTCAGTTACAACACCAAGGTTCTGGACGAGCATCTGCCGCTGGCCTTCGACGTTCTGGCCGATATGGTGCGCAATCCATTGTTTCGCGACGAGGATATCGAGAAGGAAAAGGGCGTCATCCTCGAAGAGCTGAAGATGGAGGTGGACAACCCCGAGTATCTGCTCCACGATATTTTCTCGAGTAACTTCTTCAAGGATCATCCGCTTGGCAAACCCATCATCGGCACCAAGGACACGGTTCGCAGTTTTGATCGCCGGATGATTCAGGATTATTACCGGCGCTATTATTCGCCCTCCAACATCCTGATCACCGCCGCCGGCAATTTGAATCACGAGCGTTTGGTGGAATTGGCGCGCCAGCATTTCGAGGATCTCCCCAAGAACGGGACGATCGCGCCGGATGTTGCGCCAGCGCCCCACGCGCGTCTGGTATTCCGCAACAAGACTTCACTCGAACAGACGCACCTGTACATGGGCGTGCCAGCCTATCCGTACTCGCACGAGCTGCGCTTCGCCTGCTACGCGCTGAACACGCTTCTCGGTGGCGGCATGAGTTCCCGGCTTTTCCAGAACATCCGCGAGAAGCAGGGCTTGGCCTATGCCGTGTATTCGGAGCTGGCGATGTATCACGACACCGGCTGCATGGCCATCTACGCCGGCACCGCTGTCGAAACCGCCGGCCAAGTGATCCAGTCCATTGTGAAAGAGCTGCGCGAGGTCAAGGAGAACCTGGTACCCGCCGAGGAGCTGCGCCGGACCAAGGACAATCTGAAGGGTTCGTTCATGCTCGGCCTGGAATCAACTTCCAGCCGGATGACCAACCTGGCTCGGCAAGAGCTGCACTTCAAACGCTTCTTTACGCTGGATGAGATGATCGAGAAAATAGAAGCGGTCACGGCTGAACAAATTCGCGAGATCGCCCGCGAGTTCTTTCAACCCAAGAACATCACGCTCGCCGTGCTTGGCAACCTGGGCGACTTCCGCATCAAACGCGAGGAACTCGACTGCTAAATCCAACCTTGGGCAAACTGGCGCGCGCCGCACTGGTTTTGTGTGCGTTCACTAGCTCGCTGTTTGCTCTAGATCTGAAATCGCTCAAGCCGCAAGGCTACGTCAGCGATTTCGCCAACGTTCTGGATCCGCAATCCCGCGCGGCGCTGGAAGCCTATTGCGGCCGCGTGGAGCAGGCCACCGGTGCACAAATGGCGATGGTGACGCTCCAATCGCTGGACGGCGAGCCGATCGAAGACGTAACCAATTCCCTGTTCCGCCAGTGGGGCGTCGGCAAGAAGGGCAAGGACGAGGGGATCATGTTCCTGCTCGCCATTGGGGATCATCGCGACCGCATCGAAGTCGGCTATGGCCTGGAGCCGATCCTTCCCGACGGGTTTGCCGGCGGCATCACGCGTGGCATTCAACCTTTGCTGCGGCAGGGCTCATATGGCGCGGCCATGATCTCCGCGGCCCAACAGATGGGTTCCGAGATCGCCCGCGCGAAAGGCGCCGGGCTCGGTTCCGGCGCTCGCCCCCGCGCCCGTCAGTCTCCGGGACGCTCCGGTATTCCCTTGCCGGTGATCATCATCGGCATCGTGATTCTGCTGTTCCTGTTTCGCAGCGGCGGTGGCGGCGGATTCTTGGCCGGCATGTTTCTCGGTAACCTATTAGGCGGCGGACGAGGCGGTGGCAGTGGCTGGGGTGGTGGCGGTTTCGGCGGCGGTGGTGGAGGCGGGGGCTTCGGAGGATTTGGCGGCGGTGATTCCGGCGGCGGCGGAGCTTCCGGTAGTTGGTAAATTATGGAAGATAAACTCCAGGAACTTGTCGATCGTCTGAAGCAAGCCCAGCACGAGCGATTGCGCTCCGTGGTCCTCTACGGGTCGGCGGCCTCCGGCGAACACAACGAACACTTCTCCGATCTCAACGTTTTGTGCGTGCTCACTCAGGTGACGCCCGCCGAGCTAGCCGATTCCGAGCCGATTTTCAAATGGTGGCGCGCCCAGGGCAATCCGCCGCCCCTCTTGTTGAGTGAAAACGAGCTGCTCACATCCACCGACTGTTTCCCGGTGGAATTCCACGACATGCAAGAGCGGCACCGCATCCTCTACGGGACCGATGTCATCAAAGACCTGGTGATCGATCGCACGTTTTATCGCGCTCAGGTGGAGATGGAACTGCGGGCGAAGCTCCTGCGCCTGCGGCAGAAGGCCGCTGAAGTACTCTTGGACAAGCCCGTCCTGCTGCGCCTGATGATCGATTCGGTGCCGAATTTCCTGGTGCTGGCCCGGCACGCCTTACTGCTTTCTGAAAAATCAACGGGCTGGCGAAAGCGCGAGATCGTACGGAGTCTGCCGGGAATCGGCGTGGATGGAGCGCCGTTTGATACACTGCTCGACCTTCGGGAACAGAGCAAGCGGGCCAATGACGTGGATCCCGAGCCGCTGTTCGCTGCTTATCTTCGTGGGATCGAAGCGTTGGTGCATCACGTAGATCAGATAGAGAAATGAGGGAATCATGAAAATTGCGTTGGTTGTCATCGGTGTAATCGTGTTGGCCGCTTTGGGCGTTTTCGGCTGGGCCATGGGCTCGCGGAACACGCTGGTCACCGAGCGCGAGTCCGTGAACGGCGCTTGGTCGCAGGTGGACGTCGCGCTACAGCGCCGGGCCGATCTGATTCCGAACCTGGTCGAGACGGTGAAGGGTTTCGCCAAACAGGAACAGGCCGTGATCAAGGAAGTCACCGACGCCCGCGCAGCCTTGGGTGGCGCGCGCACGCCGTCGGATAAGATCGCAGCCAATTCGCAATTGGACGGGGCACTTAGTAGGCTTTTGATCGTCGTGGAGAACTATCCGCAATTGAAGTCCAACGAAAATTTCCTCCGGCTGCAGGACGAGTTGGCGGGAACCGAGAACCGCATCGCCGTCGAGCGCCGCAAGTACAACGAGACCGTGCAACGCTACAACACCGACATCGAGCTGTTCCCCAACAACATCGCAGCGTCGATGTTCGGCTTCGCGCGTAACGACGCGTATTTCAAGACCGAGCCCGGCGCGCGCAACGTACCCAAGGTAGCGTTCTAAAGGTTGCGATAAAATGTAGCTGCCGCGTCTTCATCTTTAGGAGTGTGCTTGGATGCGGTATCTTGTTCTCTTCTCTCTGATCGGTTTGGTTGGATTGAATTGTCTCGCTCAAACCAGCTCTCCCGTGCTTCTAAGCGCGGGTAACGTAAATCCGTTCCCGCTCGCGGTCGCGCCCGGCCAGGTGCTCACGTTGTTCGTGCAATTCGGCGTCTTGCTACCTCCGGTAACAACCTCAACGGTGTCGGCTGTTTATTTGGCCAATGAACCACCCGGTCAAACCATGCCCGTCTTGCAGGTTGTTCAGGTAAGCCCTGGCTGCACCTTCCTCAGCGGCCCATGCCCCCAAGTATTGGCTGTCACGGTCCAAGTTCCTCATGGCATTCCTGTCTATTGCCCGCAATGCGCCAACCCCGTGAGTGTCTCGGGCGTGATTTCGATCTCAGTGAATGGAGAGGCGACTCCCAGCATCACCGTCAAGCCCTTGGCGGATCAGGTGCATTTTCTGACCGCGTGCGACGTCATCGTTTCAGGCGCTAATTCGTCGTTGCCATATATCGGTGGATTGCCTTGCACTCCGATGATCGCGCATGCCGACGGAACGTTGGTCAGTAACATCAGGCCCGCGCGCGCCGGCGAGGAGTTGGCCGCATACGTTACAGGCTTGGCGAAACCAATCCATCGCTCACCACCGGCCAGCCTGCGGCGCAAAGCAGCCCCACCAAGACGACCTTCGGCATCGATTTTAACTATCGCGCCAATGCGCTGGCCACTCAGCCGGGCGCAATCGGTGCTTCAACCGCGATTCCGCTGTTTACCGGCGCCACCAAAGGATTTATTGGCCTCTATCAGATCAATTTCATTGTGCCGCCGCCTCCGCCCGGAATCCAGGCGTGCGTGAATAATGCCGTAACCCCAGCCTTCGTCAACGCGCTGCAATCGAACCTTACCATTAGCGTCGGCTCCGCCTTGTCCTTCGACGGCGCGGGCATTTGCGTGACGCCCGCCGCCGGTTCCTGATGCAGAAACGTCTGCTGCTGATCGGCGCGACAACCGGTTATCAGACGCGCGTCTTCGCCGCGGCAGCCGGGCGTCTGGGCTATGAGTTGATTCTGGCCACCGATCGCTGCCATGTACTTGACGATCCGTGGGGCGATCGCGCCATCGCATTGCGCTTCGAAGACCCGGTGGGCGCGGCCGAAGTAATCGCCGCGGAAGCGCAAGTGGACGGCATCGTGGCCGTGGGCGACCGTCCGGCTTATATCGCGGCCCTTGCAGCCGAACGCCTCGGGATCGCTTACAACTCCGCCGATTCCGTCAATGCCAGCCGCAATAAGTTTCTCGCGCGCGAACGGTTTCGCGCCGCTGGTCTGCTGGTTCCCGAGTTCCATCGCGTCGCGCTCACCGAGGAACCCGAGCGCGCAGCCAACGAGGCTCGCTACCCCTGCGTCCTCAAACCGCTAGGACTATCCGCCAGCCGGGGCGTCATTCGCGCCGATAATCCCGCCGAGTTCATCGCGGCGTTCCGGCGGATTGAAAAGCTCCTGGCCGATCCCGATATCGCTCGGCTCCGCGAAGATCAGGACCGCTTTCTGCAGGTCGAATCGTTCATCGAAGGACGCGAATTCGCGCTAGAAGGCATCCTCACCGATGGGCAACTGCGCGTACTCGCCATTTTCGATAAGCCCGATCCGCTCAATGGGCCCTTCTTCGAGGAAACCATCTACATCACGCCCTCGCGCGAGGATTCCTCCACGCAGCGCGCCATCATCCAAACCACCGAAGAGGCGATCCGCGCGCTGGGTCTGAGCCACGGCCCAATCCACGCCGAAATGCGCGTCAACTCACGGGGGGTCTGGATGCTGGAAGTGGCAGCGCGGCCCATCGGGGGATTATGCGCGCGTGTTTTGCCGGGACTCGAAGAACTGATTCTGCTCCACGCGGCGAATGACGGACCAGGTTCCCTCGCGATGCCTGCGCCTGCTTCCGGGGTAATGATGATTCCGATCCCGCGCGAAGGCGTTTATGTGAACACCGAAGGTTTTGAAGAAGCGCGCGCCCAGCCCGGTATCGAAGACGTGATCATTACCGCCAAGCAGGGTCAAAAGTTGATCCCGCTTCCGGAAGGCGCCAGCTATTTGGGGTTCATCTTCGCGCGCGGCGAATCTGCGGATGAAGTCGATCGCGCTCTGCGAAGTTCACACCGGCAACTGACTTTTGAAATCGCGACCGTGCTTCCGGTCAGGTAGGTTTTAGTTCTTGGCTTGCGGAGGAACGTAGCCCGGAGGCAGCGCCGCGCCCGCTCCAAAGAAATAATCTTCCATTTGCTTGAGCAGAAACTCCTGCGCTTCCTGAGTGCCCAGGTTCAGCCGGTATTCGTTCATGATCATCTTCATCTGCTCCAGCCACATTTTCCAAGCTTCCTTGGAAACGTTCTCATAGATGCGCTGGCCCAGCGGATGACTGTCGAAGGGCGCTTCGTCGAGCCCCGGCATGTCCTTCTGAAACTTCACGCAAAACACAGTCCGTTTGCCCGTCTCCACCTTGGGGCCGCCGCCTAATCCGCCGGTTCCACAACCCATTTCTTGGACTCCTTGAAATTTCAGGATAGCAGAGGCTTGCGCGGTGCTTGCGATGAGAGTCGGCTAGGCCAGGCGTTTCTCGGTGGGAGCCGCATCTTCGGGAGGGGCGGTCTGGACCGGTGGGCTTTTCTTGGTGCTGAGATACTCGGAAAGACGCAATGGCATGGGGGCGCCCTTCTCCATGGAGCGTTGCACGGCCTTCTGGTAGCGGCGCAGGGTTTCGCGCTTCACTGGCTCCCGGATCTGGCAAGCCTCGATGTCGAGGAGAATATCTATCTCCCATGGCTGGAACGTGTTACGGGTCATGCTTCCCCGTATTAGCTCCTGCATCAGGCGGTTGAAACGGTTTAGGCGGGCTTCGCTGTCAATGGTCTGCACGAGCATATGGGGCCTTTTTCCTTATCGACAGTACCGGTAAGAAACTTGAACCAATTTCGAGGACAATAAGACCTGAGCCCCATCCATGCCGGATGCCAAATTCGACCCACCCCGCCTCGCGCTGAACCGGATCTACACCAAGGCTGGCGACCAGGGCCAGACGCACCTCGCCGGCGGACAGCGAGTCTCGAAGGATTCCCCGCGTATCGAGTGCTACGGCACCGTCGACGAACTGAACGCCTTTACCGGCATGGCCGCGATATCGGCCGCCGAATCCGTGCCCGCGCTGGTTCCGATTCTGCGCCGGGTCCAGCATGAACTGTTTAATCTGGGATCCATCCTGGCCACCCAGCCCGCCGATGTTCACCCCAACCAGGCGCGCGTCACCGAGATTGAAATCCGGCAACTGGAAGCCGAAATCGATCGGATGAATGCCGGCCTGGCTCCGCTGCGTTCCTTCGTGCTACCCGGCGGCACACGCTTGAACACCGAACTGCATGCTTGCCGGACCATTTGCCGGCGGGCCGAGCGGTTGGCCGTCACGCTAGCGCGCGAAGAGCAGATCCCGCCGGAAACAATTCAGTACTTGAATCGTCTGAGCGATGCCTTCTTTGTCTGGAGCCGCTGGGTGAATCACGAGCTTGGCGTTCCCGAAGTGCTGTGGGAGCCGAACCAGTCCGCGTCCGGCACTACTTAGCTAGCGACGCGGCGAGCCGATCAGCGGTTGGATAATGGCGTTTGCCAGCGCGCCGCTGAACTCGGTCATCTGGCCGGCCTTCTTGCCGGGTGCGGGCAGCAGCCGCGCCGCCAGCGGTTTATTCCACTTGAACGCCAGCGTAGCGACATCGCCGACAATCCGCGCAATCACGTCTTCGCTGGTGTCACCCGCCAGCGGCACCGTATCCACGCCACCCGCGCAAACTGCCGAGTATGCCAGGATCGAATCGAGCCCGTAGGTGCCCTCCGTCCAGCGGCGTGTCAGCACATCGTCTTCCAGCACCGGAATCATGAGTCCTGAATAGCCTGTGTGTTTCACCGCGACGGCCTGCACTGCGCGCGTGATGATGCCGGAGGCGGTCTCGGTGCCCGGCGAGCCGAACGGCGCGCCCGTGAATGATTCAATCGCTGCGCCGATGGAAACCTGGCCGCCCGGCGCGGGTGTTGGATCGATGCCTGCGTATGTCCATCCACTGTCATTCGCTGCCTTCATGGCCGCCGCTTCGACGGCGCGTGCGTGAAGAGCGAGCGCGTCGGTGAGCGCTTTTCCGGCCGTTCGCGGGTCGTGCTCTCGCGCGAAAACGTCCATCACGACGTTGGCCGCTTCCAGGCCAATCGCAAAGCTTCGAGGTCCGCCGCCAGGGTGCCAGGCTCCGGGATAAAACGGCCCATAAGGTTTCAGCATCGCTATGGCGGCGAAATTGAAGTTGCCCTGGCCATGCGGGCTGCGTGCGCCCACCGTCCTGATGATGCGCGCCGCCTGCCGCACCGCGTTCCAATGAATGCCGTCCTCGCTGGCCGTCACGATGTTCGCGTTCAGGCGATTGCCGGGCGTCGACAAAACCTCGGTCAGCAAATCGACCGGCCCGATGCTGTCGCTATCCTTCGACATGGCGGGCCCGATGTTGGGAGCGAAGCCTAGCTTGCCCGCCAGATCGTCGATGCCCCGCAGCAACCGCAACGCCTCGGCGCGGCTCAGCCCGCTGGTGTACTCGGGAAACGGCTGCGTCGAGATGCGGATTCCTGCCACGTCGTACCCGGCGGTTTGGATGGCCTCGCGCACCTTGCCGAGAAACTTCACGGTGGCTTCAATTTGCGACACATACGACTTCGCGTCGATGGTGATAAAGCCGGTGATGGCACGCACTTTCGGCTTCGGAGGGTCGGCCGCGCGCAGCGCTGGCCAAGCGAACACGGCAAGAAGGATGAGTGCGGACAGAATTCGTCTCATCGGCGGCTTAGCGAGTCCCGATCTCGTGGCGATCGTACGCTTCCCGCATCCGCCGCAACTCCTCGACATCGTTCCAGAGTGCGTCGCGCTCGCGGCCCGATAAATGATTGTCGTCGATCACGCGCTGCACGGCTCTGATGGCGCCGTTCAAGTTGAATTTGTCGAACCTGCCATGCCGCCAATGCTCGGCGAAGTCGCGTAGCTGACGTTCGGCACGGTTCAGCCGCCCGCGGTCGCCACCGCGCAGATGCCAAACAGCGTAACCGCGATTGAGATCCGCATGCACGCGTTCAGTAAGCGCGGATATGGCCTCGGGCCGGTACCGCCCTTGGGGGCCGAATTGCGCCTGGCCGGTGACTGCCAGCGTCACCAGGATGACAACGCCAAGAAATCCGCGGAGCGCTCGGTGCAATGCTCTCACCTCCTCTTTCTCATACCACACCAGCCCTTGGCAAATGAGCTATTCTATTCAGATTGAGGTTCATCAATCTGCAATACTTGCGTGCTATCAAGGAGCATACTCGATTGAACCGAAGGGTGTCTCCCAATGCCAACGCTTCGTCTGCGTGCAGGCGGCCAGAAAACGTTTGAATGTTCGGGGACACGACGCCCTGGCAGTCAGTTTTCGTTTGCAATAGCTAAACTGCCGCGCAGCCGTCCGCGCGGGTCCGATTCTACGAGGAGGAAGAATTTGTTATGACAAGACACAGCAGCCCGAAGCCTAGCTTTCAGCGTCCAGCCTGGATGGCCTTGGCTATTTTAGCGTTAACCCTCGCCGCTCACGTGCCATCGCAGGCCCAGCAAATCCTTGGCACCATCACAGGGACAGTGCGGGACGCCTCCGGAGCCGCGGTGCAGGACGTCACCGTCACGGCGCGCAACGTCGCGACTAACTTGACCGTTACTGCGCGCTCGCAATCCACGGGCTCCTATTCAGTTTCGAATTTGCCGGCCGGTATCTACGAGCTCACGTTCACCAAGGAGGGCTTCGACGCTGAACGCCACACCGAGGTGCTGGTCAATGCCGATCGCACCACCACCGTCGATGGCGACCTCAAGGTCGGTTCTGTGGCCACCAAAGTCGACGTCGTCGGCACTCCCCTGATGAACCAAACGGACGTAACGACGGGATATGTCGTCGATACAGCGACCATCGAGTCTACTCCGCTAGGCACCGGCAGTTTCACGCAATTGGCCATCCTGAGCCCCGGTGTTCACGCGGATTTCCTGGGCGGCGCGGGCAGTAACTCCGGACTCGGCAATCAAGCCATTTTCGCCAACGGCCAGCGGGACACCAGCAACAGCTTTTCGTTAAACGGCATCAGCACCAACAATCTCTTCAATGGAAACTCCACCAGCCAGGTGGGCGAAAATCGCTTCGTGTTGAACACCGGTGAGAACTTCGGCGCGGGCGGCTCCATTCAGACCAGCACGTCGGTGTACGCTGCGATCGGTCAG
>Ga0209517_10010714_pt1 | contig 10130 bp, 9 predicted proteins | sample PeaSoiMetSII2010_FD_187695 | JGI IMG/M metagenome (GOLD analysis project Ga0209517, IMG submission 187695) | Peat soil microbial communities from Weissenstadt, Germany - SII-2010 (SPAdes) (version 2) | ecosystem: Environmental > Terrestrial > Soil > Wetlands > Peat | place: Germany: Weissenstadt... | reverse complement strand
AACCGCCATATAATATCTAATTTTGTCGCTCTTATGGACTTCCACGGTCCCCTCCTTTTTATCCCAGATATTGCTGAAGCAATCGCGCATTATCGAGGTGCAGGTGCTCAACCTGATGCGCGCAAAAAAAACGGGTTGTACAACTTTTCTCTGCCAACGGTGGTGCCTGGACCATGGCCGGGATAGATGACAGTTTCGTCCGGGAGCTGGAAAAGTGTTGAGCGAACCGAGTCCATGAGTTGCTGTAAGGAACCCCCGGCGAGGTCGGTCCTCCCGATCGAGCCGGCAAAAATGAGATCGCCGGAAAATACCTTACCCTGATCTTTAAGGTAAAATGAAACGTGTCCCGGCGTATGGCCCGGAGTGGACAGAACCTCTATGTGAATTGCGCCGAACTGCAACCGATCGCCGTGCGCCAGAGTCCGGTCCACTTCATCGGGTGAAATCGGACGCATTTCCGGGAAAAAACGCGCCGCAAGTCCGAAAATAACCTCGATCAGCGAACGCTTGTCCGCTGAATTGAGGTATATTTCTCCGCCGCAGCTCTTTTTGAGGGTCCATGCGGCCATAGTGTGATCGAAATGGGCATGCGTCACAAGGATCGCTGAAAGTTCGAGCCCAAGTTCCACCAGCCTGCTGCAAATACGCTTGCCTTCCGCCCCAGGATCTATTACGACCGCCCTTCGGCTTTCTTCATCGCCGAGCAGATAACAGTTGGTCTGGAGCATTCCAACGATCAGACGCTCTAGTATCATCGGTGCATTATCAGCCAATCGAGTCCATCGGGCAACTGCGGATGAAAACTCGACGCCCAGCGAAGTTTCCGATTTGAAAATACCTTTTTACAGACGGGAACCATCTATCGCGCTCCGCTACCACTTTGCAAACCTCCCGCCAATCGAACACCTTTGTTTCCAACGCAGCGGCCAGCTATTTTTCCAGTAAAATCAGTTCCTCTATTGGCCGTCTGTCTGATTTTTGGTTGCGTTGAGCAGGATGTCCCACGGCTACTACGGCCATAAGTTCGAGCCGCTCCGGAAGTTTGAGGACCTCATTAACGCGTTCCCTATTCTTTAGGATTTCCCCGATCCAAACCGCTCCGAGGTCAAATGAATGGAGCGACAAGAGCAGGTTTTGCAAGCAAGCCCCAACGGCCAGGCAATCTTTCGTGTAGTCATATGAGGTCTCTTTGTCCAGGAAAACCGCAATAAGTACGGCTGCCGATTTGAGGGTAGCGGAGTATCTGGTAAGAGCTGCCAGCGCCTCTTTAGTCTCGCTCTCCCAGATAATAGCGAAGCGCCAGGGCTGATTGTTCAATCCTGAAGGCGCCCATGAAGCGGCTTTCAGGGCAGCCATAACCAAATCGCGAGCAACCTGAGCATCGACGAAGCCGCGAACGCTGCGTCTTTCATAAATGGCTTTTATTACAGGAGAATCAGACGTTGTCATTGGTTTGTCCCCAGTACTGTTTATTAAGTAAAGTATCCCACAGAATCGGGCTACGACAAAAGAAATAATTGTCTCAACCTTGCAAGGCGGACTCATATAGCATCTTATTCGAAAAAATGCGCCTGACATGATAAGAACGGCGACCGGGCGCGCAGCCATGCAAAGTGGCAGGACTGAGGACTGAGGACTGAGCAAAAGCGGCGACCGGGCGGCATCTTTCGAAAACAAGTCGCGCGTGGAGGAAATGCGGCATGGTGAATTATGGATTTGTATTTCAATGATTATCCTATATACTTCAATCTTTTGATTCTGGATGGCGTCCATCTGGAAACACTGGATCAGAAGGTTCCGGTTGACGATCCAGAAGCGATCTACATCGATTTGCGGGAAAATGGAACAATTGTACTGTCCCTGAGTCCCATATCACGCAGCAAGGACCAAGACCCGGATTTAGCATGACCACTGAGAATATAATCGAAATTCGCGGCCTGAACAGTTTTTACAATACCAGCCAGGTACTGTTCGATATCAGTTTTGCCATTCCAAGACACCAAGTCAGCGTGATCATGGGGGTTAGCGGCTGCGGGAAGACAACGATCCTGCGTCACCTTACCGGTCTGAAAAAAACGGGCGCAGGGCAAATCATCGTGGATGGCGGTCAGGATCTGGGAACGTTTTCCGAGACCATGCTCATGCAATACAGGCGCAGGATTGGCGTCCTGTTTCAGGGCGGCGCTCTGTTCAATTCGCTGTCTCTTGCCGAAAATATCGCCACGCCCCTAAAGGTCCATACTAAACTGGCCGATGAGACGATCCGGATTATGGGTGTCATGAAGCTCAATATGGTCGGGCTCGACGAATTTTGTGATTATATGCCCTCCCAGCTCAGCGGAGGGATGAAAAAAAGGGCGGGGCTGGCGAGGGCGCTGATCATGGCCCCGGAGATACTGTTTGTAGATGAGCCTTCCTCGGGTTTGGATCCCATTACGGCAGCGGGCCTGGACCGATTGATAGTGGAGTTGCGCGAGGCCTATGGAATGACCGTTTTAGTAGTCACCCATGAACTTGAGAGCGCCTTCAAAATAGCAGATCGGATTGTTGTGATGGACAAGGGCAAAGTCATGACCGCAGGCTCTCCCGAAGAAATACGAAATGACAAAGATCCGCGTGTGCGTCAGTTCCTGAGCCGGGAGGCCGATCCCCAAATACAGGCTGAATCCTTTTACGAGCGGTTGCTCGGGGGGACAGCAACATGATTTTGACACCGTGTCCAATTCAATTTCTTTTGAGAAAAATTCGTGCAGGGGCGCGCTAATGTTAAATCCTATCGAGTCCCTTGGCGCTTATGCACTGAGGCAGGTATTTTCGGCAGGCCGGCTGGGATTGTTTTTCATCTACACTATTCGCGGAATCGTCATGCCGCCTGCGAAATTTTGGCCTACGCTAAAGCAGATCCAGTTCATCGGCACCAAGTCATTCGTGGTGGTAGGCTTTACGGCAGCTTTCACCGGGATGGTGCTTGGCCTCCAGGGCTACCATACACTGGCCAAGTTCGGCTCCGAAGGTTTGTTGGGGTCGGCGGTGGGACTGTCGCTGGTCCGCGAACTTGGACCGGTCCTCACCGCACTCATGGTAACCGGCAGGGCGGGGTCGGCAATGGCCGCTGAAATTGGCATAATGAGGATCGAAGAGCAGATAGACGCCCTGGAGTGCATGGCGATCGACCCTTTTTCCTATCTTATTACTCCCAGGTTAATTGCAAGCATAATCTGCCTTCCGCTCCTCATCGCGTTTTGCGACCTTATCGGAATCCTGGGAGGCTACGTAATTGGGGTGGGTCTATTAGGAGTCAATCAGGGAGCTTTTTGGGATGGTCTTACTTCGAGCGTTGACTGGAGCGATCTATCCATGGGGTTTGTCAAGTCTTTCTGCTTCTCGGTCATCATCGTATGTGTGTGCACTTACAAGGGCTTCTATGCAGGAGTGGACGAGGGCAGCTTCGGACCGGAGCAGGTGGGCCGGGCGACCACCGATGCTGTAGTGATTTCATCGATCGCCGTGCTTATAGGTGATTATGTTATTACCTCGATCATGCTGTGATAAACGGGGAAAAAGGAAATTCAAAATGGGACCGGAACGAAAAAGGTTGGAGTTCGGCGTTGGTCTTTTTCTCATAATCGGTGTGTTCTGCCTTGGGTACCTTTCCTTTAGCCTGGGGAACTTAAATATCGGCAACGGCCGCTATGAGGTGAGCGCTTTATTTCCAACGGTTTCCGGATTGAAAATCAAGGCTCAGGTAACGATGGCAGGAGTCAGCATTGGGGAGGTCCATGGCGTCCAGCTCAAGGACGGCCGCGCTGAAGTCATTCTGAGCATAAACAAAAGTGTGAAGCTCGAGGATGACTCAATCGCCAGCATAAAAACCATGGGTATCATCGGGGACAAATATGTCTCGATCACACCCGGGGCCTCGGACACCTACATTCCAAAAGGTGGAGTCATACGGGAGACCCAACCTCCGCTCGATATCGAAGGTCTTATTTCCAGGTTTGTCTTTGGCTCCCTGGATTCAAAGCAACCCAGCGAGTCAGCCCCGTCTCAGTAGAACTATTCAGCCCGGAAGCTTGACCTCGTATGAAATACCTTCTACTTCACTTCGTGAAGCGGGCTTGCCCGGCCTCCCTTAGCGCAGTGCGAGCGCGTAGGCCGACCGCTCATTCTCGACAGCCCACCCACCCACCCGCAAGACGGGGCGGGAGCGGGAGGCCTTAATGGAAACACCATGAAAATATTCGTTACCGGCGGAACCGGCTTTGTCGGAAAATACGTGACCAGGAGACTTTCCGAGTCAGGCCATGAAGTATTCATACTCACCCGTTCCCCGGTCAGGGCGAAGGAAACTGTTTCATGGGCAACCACCATCGAAGGTGATCCAAGAAAACCCGGGGAATGGCAGCAAAAGGTTGCGGAAAGCGATGCTGTCATTAATCTCGCCGGAAGTTCAATCTTTACTCTCTGGACCGATTCGGCGCGAAAGTCTATTCTCGACAGCCGGATTGTTACCACTCGCAATCTCGTCGATGCGCTTATCGTTTCTGGCAAAGAAAAGATTTTGATTAATGGTTCGGCGGTCGGCTATTACGGAAGTCGCATGGACGATGAGATTTTGGACGAAGACGCTCCTCATGGCGACGAATTCATGTCTCAGGTTTGCGTTGAATGGGAAGATGAGGCGAAAAGAGCGGCCGAGCATGGGGGTCGAGTCGCTCTGTGCAGGTTTGGAATAGTGCTGGGCAGGGGAGGAGGCGCTCTAGCCTTGATGCTGCCCGCCTTCCGCTACCTGCTTGGAAGCTCGTTAGGCAGCGGCAGGCAGTGGATGTCGTGGATTCACCTGGAAGATCTTTTCAACATTTTTTCACATCTATTAAGCAACGGGGAAATTTCGGGTCCGGTAAACTGTGTGGCCCCAAACGCCGTCAGGAATGAGGAGTTTGCGAATATCCTGTCAAAAACGCTGGGCCGGCCGTTCCTGCTTCCAGCGGCGCCCGCTTTCTTGCTGCGCATCGTGCTCGGCGAATTTGCAAACGTTGTGCTTAAGGGCCAAAGGGTTGTTCCAAAAAGATTGATGGAAACCGGCTTTTCCTTCAGGTTTCCAACCTTGCAGCAGGCGCTTGAAGACTTGATCAAGTGAGCCTTTCGATTTTATTAGAAGCACCGGAACCTTCCGACTGATACCTCAACTTCGTATTCATCACTTTATTTCCTACGCAGGTTTGCACAACGGCAAATTGTAATGATTCGGCCGGAATATGCACATACACATCGGTTATAATTCAAAGCAGCCGGTGGGCCATTAAACGCTTGACATTTTTCAATTCCTACTGTAGCAGGATATGCTTAGGGGAGTGGCTGATTCGGTTCGGTCCTTGGGGGAAGCGGCCTGGATCGGCTCGGCAAGAGGTGGAGTTTTGCGAGGATTGATCGAAGTAGCGAAACTGCAAGCTATGGAAACAGCACCAGAGCAGGAAAGGAATTAGAGAGATGTCGGAAGGCCGCGTGAAATGGTTCAACGACAAAAAGGGCTATGGCTTCATTGAGACTAAAGACCAGGGAGACGTTTTCGTCCACTACAGTGCCATTGCGTCTGAAGGATTTCGGTCTTTGAGTGAGGGAGATCGCGTAAGTTTCGACGTAGAACGTGGACCAAAGGGACCGCAGGCGGTTAACGTAAAGAAACTTGACTAACTAAATTCCTTCGCAAGCCGCCCCGAGGGGCGGACAGGATCGACCCCTGCATGGGGGTGTTGATTGAAACAGCCAGCATGAGGGCCGGTGATTTTCACTGGCTCTTTTATTTTGTGCGAGCCTCCTGGAAAAGCAGCTTTTCGCCCAGTTCGACAGGATGAGTCACGCCGCATGCCTGCTTCGACTTCCCGCCTACTACGCCAATTCAATGGAGGGGGCTATATCGTCCTGTTTGCCCAGTTCGAAACGCACGCATTCCCAATGCGGGGACCGTCGGAGCTTCCGACAGCTTTCGAGCACCAGGTCGGGATGATTGTTAGTCTCACTCAGGTGGGCAAGGATTACGCAGCGCAGCCTTTCATTATGAACGGCTTCAAGCAGATTACAGGCTTCTTCGTTTGACAGGTGGCCGTGGGCGCTCCTTATTCTTTGCTTGAGAAACCAGGGATATGGGCCACCGAGAAGCCTGTCCAAGTCGTGGTTGGCCTCCAGGACCAGACCGTGACAACCCTTTAGTTTCACTTTGACGAGGTTTGTAGCAATGCCGAGGTCCGTACATATCCCAAGGCGCAGCCCCTCGGTTTCGATAATGAACCCGGCCGGTTCACCAGCGTCATGTGAGGTGGCGAACGGGTGAATTAGAAGATCTCCGATTTGAAAGGATGTTCCGGTCCTAAAGATAGTAACCGAAGCGCACTGGCCGATGTTTGGGGGCAGGTTTTCCAGGGTCCCCCTTGTCATGTAGACCGGCAAATTGAACTTTCTGCTCAACGTTCCTGCTGCGCTGATATGATCGGTGTGTTCATGGGTTAGGAGCAGTGCATTCAGGCCCTTTGCCTCAACCGGCGTCTTTTGGAGCCGGCCCACGAGCTCTTTGCAGGTGGTTCCTGCATCCACAAGAACCCGCGTCTTTGCGCTGCATACCAGGATTGCGTTCCCACGGGAGCCGCTTGCGAGCACCTGGAAAAACAGAGACATCAGGCGCTATCCTTGCCTTAGAATGTTTTCGGGTATTTCCGGTCCCATTTCCACAGGCCCATAGATCATGGACGCCATTTTACCAGGGCTGTAAATGCAGCGGAACCAGGCCCGTATATCTTCGGTTGTAACCATGTTTATTTTTTGTTCGACTTCTTCGAAAGAAACGTAGCGACCGAACAGAAACTCATTTTTGGCTAGCCTGTTCATGCGATAATCGTTGTTCTCGGCGTTAATGTACATGTTGCCCTTGATGTATTCTTTGGCGGAATTCAGTTCTGCCTCCGGAATGGGCTCTTGGGCAAGTGCGTAGAGTTGCTCATTAATGAGCTGCAAAACTTCCTGTATGTTCTCCGGAGAAATGCCTGCGTAGATGCCGAGCATTCCGGAATCTTCATGGCTGTGACAAAAAGAGTAGACGGAATAGGCCAAGCCGCGTTTTTCCCGGATTTCCTGGAATAGACGGCTGCTCATACTGCTTCCCAGTATCACGTTGAGCAGATGTGAAGCGAACCGTGCTTCATCGGCCTGTGAGGTCCCACGCATGCCTAAGACCAAGTGGACCTGTTCGAGTTCTTTTTTTACCACCCTGGAGAAGAAATGACAATCCGGAGCAAAGCGCTCAGGCAGCAGGGTCGGGTGGTTGAGCGTTTCCATCGAGGGAGCGATCAGATCGAGAAAATTCTGATGATCGAGGTTACCGGCAGCGGATACTATTATTCTTTCCGGGTTGAAACGACTGTTGATGAAGTCGAGCATCTCTGTGCGGCCGAGCTTTTCAATGGTTTGAACGGTCCCATAGATAGGCAGCCCCAGAGGGTTTTGCTTCCAGAAATCTTCCTGGAAAAGCACATGGATAAATTCATCGGGCGTGTCTTCGACCATCCGGATTTCCTGAACAATGACGCTTTGCTCCCGCTCGATCTCTGCAGGGTCAAAAACCGATTGGAGAAAGAGATCCGAAAGCAGATCGATCAGCAGTGGAAGATGGGCGGCAAGGACTTTGGCGTGAAAACAGACATGCTCCTTAGAGGTAAAGGCATTGGCGAAACCGCCGACGGAATCGAATTCCTTGGCGATGTCGAGAGCGCTTCTGCGCTTTGTGCCCTTAAAGAGCATGTGTTCGATGAAATGAGTGATCCCCCGCTCAAGAGGATTTTCATCGCGGGAGCCGGCGTTTACCCAGATTCCGGTGGAAACCGAATGGGCGAATGGAATTTTTTCCGTTACTATTCTGATCCCATTGCGGAGGACCGTTTTCTGGTACAATTTCCCCCCTTGTGCGCAATTGCAGGGTTTAAGCCGCCCCTGCTTCTGATTGTGGCGGAGTCGATTAATGGATGAGCCGGTATCCCGGCTCACCCCAATATAGCGAAACAGCTCAAGAGATCATCATGATTCTTTTTGTTCCGGCGGTAAAGCGGCTTTTCGGCTGAGTCGAATCCGACCGTCCTTGTCAATATCAATTACCTTCACCAAGACTTCGTCGCCTTCGTTTACAACGTCGGTCACCTTGCGAACCCGCCTGTGTTCGAGCTGGGAGATATGGATCAGGCCCTCCGTATTGGGCAGGATTTCGGCAAACGCGCCGAAGTCAGTCACTCGAACTACTTTCGCCATATAAAGCTGGCCTATTTCGGGTTCAGTGGTAATACTCCTGATCTTTGCGATCGCTTTGTCACATGCTTCGGCATCAGGGCTCATTACAACGACTCGGCCACTGTCGTCAATGTCGATTTTGGCTCCCGTTTCAGCGACGATGGCGCGGATCACCTTGCCCCCCGGGCCTATAACCTCCCGGATTTTATCAGGATTGATCATAATAGTTACGACTCTTGGGGCATAAGGCGAAAGTTCAGACCTGGGTTTGGCGATTGCTTCCTTCATTTTTTCAAGGATATGAAGCCGCCCGGCCTTGGCCTGATCGAGAGCTTTTTTCAATATTTCCCGGTTGACTCCGGATATTTTTACGTCCATCTGGAAGGCGGTGATGCCCCTGTCGCTTCCTGTCACTTTGAAATCCATGTCCCCCAGATGGTCCTCGTCTCCAAGAATGTCCGAAAGGATTATGAACTCATCGCCTTCTTTGATCAGTCCCATGGCTATGCCCGCCACTGCGTCGGTGACCGGCACTCCTGCGTCCATCAGGGCGAGAGAGGAGCCGCAGACTGTGGCCATAGAGCTCGATCCGTTTGATTCCAGCACCTCTGATACCACACGGATGGTGTAAGGGAATTCACCGTTTTTAGGCAAAGACGGCTTCAGGGAGCGTTCCGCGAGCGCCCCATGACCGATCTCCCGGCGTCCAGGGGCTCTGAGGGGTCTTACCTCACCGACCGAGAATGGCGGAAAATTGTAATGGAGCATAAAAGACTTGAAAGTCTCGCCCGCAAGTGCTTCGATTTTCTGCTCGTCGGAAGAGGAGCCAAGAGTAACGACGGCAATAACCTGCGTTTCGCCCCGTGTAAAAAGTGCTGAGCCATGGGTGCGTGGCAATTTTCCCACCGCGATGGAAATGGGGCGGACCTGGTCAAAAACGCGCCCGTCGATCCTGCGGCGCTGCTCGACCATCATGGTGCGAACCACTTTTTTTTCAAGCTCGTCAAGTGCCCCTTCGATTTCTTTCTCCCTGCCCAAATAATCGGCACCGAGTTGCTCCCTGACCCACTTCTTCAGCTCTTTTTTGCGATCCCTCCTGGACAGCTTGTCCGGGGTGGTCATTACTTCCCGCATCCCGGCAAGGGCCAAATCCGAAATCCTGCCGATGAGGGCCTGGTCACTCACCACCTCGGGGGGAGCTTCCTTTGTGTTCGCTACAAGTTTCTGCAATTCGTCCTGAGCGTTGACAACAGGCACTATGGCCTGGTGAGCGAACATGATTGCATCGGCAATGTCTTCTTCGGGCACGAATTCGGCCCCGCCTTCAACCATTATGACCGCCTCACGGGTGGCGGCCACAACTATGTTCATATCGCTTTGCACAAGCTGGCCGGCCGAAGGGTTTATTATGAATTCGCCATTTACCCTTCCAACACGCACCGCGGCGACGGGCCCGCCAAAAGGGATCGACGACACGTGCAAAGCGGCCGAGGCGCCGGTAAGGGCTACCACGTCAGGTTCATTGTCCATGTCCACCGACATGACGGTGGCGATTACCTGGGTTTCAAACGGCCATTTTTTTGGGAAAAGCGGGCGAATGGGGCGGTCGATAAAACGGGAGGTCAAAGTCTCCTTTTCACTCGGACGGCCGACTTCCCGCCGGAAAAATCCCCCCGGAATGCGACCGGCCGCATAACTCATCTCCTTGTAGTCCACCGAGAGAGGCACAAAATCGATTCCTTCCCTTACCCGGTCCTCCTTTGTAGCTGTAACGATTACCACCGTATCGCCGTATCTCATCAAAACGGAGCCGCCAGCCTGTCTGGCCACTTCTCCAGTCTCGAAACTCAGGGACCGTC
>Ga0209517_10010712_pt1 | contig 10132 bp, 8 predicted proteins | sample PeaSoiMetSII2010_FD_187695 | JGI IMG/M metagenome (GOLD analysis project Ga0209517, IMG submission 187695) | Peat soil microbial communities from Weissenstadt, Germany - SII-2010 (SPAdes) (version 2) | ecosystem: Environmental > Terrestrial > Soil > Wetlands > Peat | place: Germany: Weissenstadt... | reverse complement strand
GGATGCGGTCGATCCGGCCTTCGCGGCGAAGGCTATCAGAGTGTTCGGACTTTCCGGCTCGACCTTGGCAAGACCCCGCCCGATGGCGCGCGAGCCGATCATGCGCTTCATGTTCTTGTTGAAGGGGTTGTCGCGGCAGGCATCCAGAATGACGAGCCGCAGCTGCTTGGCGGGCTCGATCACCGTCAAAATCCGGTCCAGCGGAATCGCCTCGTCGAACGCATCGATGTCGCGCTCAAGCACCGCATCGACCGGGATCAGATAGTTGCTGCCATTGATCTCGATGCCGTGTCCCGCGAAGTAGACGATGGCGACATCGGCGTCCCGAACGTTGTCGGAGAAATCGCGCAGCGCACGGCGCATCTCGCTCACATTGAGGTCGCGTTTGAGCTCGACGACATCGAAGCCGGCTTTCTTGAGGACCGCCGACATCGCTTCCGAATCGTTGGCCGGATTGGCGAGCCGGACGACGTTTTGATAGGCCGAGTTGCCCATCACCAGCGCCACCCGCTTCTCGGCGAACGCCGGCTGGCTGAAAAACCATGTCGACCAAACCGCGAAAAGAATGGCCCCGGCGGTGCGCATCCCCAAATCCCCAAACCGGCAACGACCCGGACCCTAGCACTCAAGCCAATGGGAACAATAATCCTGAGCCGACCGCACTTCTGTGATCAACGTCACATTTGGTGGATTGGGCGCGCATCGACCACGCACGCCCGTCTGCTCATCGATCGGGCGCCGCTGCCTGAGCCTTGCCCCTGATTGGCGCCACCGGCCGTCGCGCCTCGCCTGGCTCAAGCGTAAAGCGCTGATCGAGGGAATACCAGGGCGCCGCAAAACCCAGCTCACGCGACGGCTCATCGTGGCGGATGTAATTGCCGATCAAAGCGCGGGTGACGCCAAACTGCACATCCGAATCGATATGTTCGTCGTCGGGCGAATAGATTTGCGAGACCAGCGTCTTGAAGCCGGGCTTGTAGATCATGAAGTGCAGATGCGCGGGCCGGAAGTTGTGACGGCGGGTGGCCCGCACCAGTTCGCCGACCGGGCCATCGACGGGAATTGGATAACCTGCGGGCTTCACGCTGCGGAAATCAAAGCGCCCGGCACGGTCGGAAACGAACCGCCCGCGCAGATTCATCTCGGCTTGCTTGGGATCCTGATTCTCGTAGAGGCCTTCCGGCGAGGAATGCCAGACATCGACTTCAGCTCCCGCGATGGGATTGTGGTTTGATTCTTCAAGCGAAACACGAACGAAAAGTCCTGGACCCGGCGTCGGTGAGCGCACCAGCGTATCGCCGCTTGCGCATGGCGGCTGATCGTCCCGCCAGAACGGGCCCAGCATGTTGGCCTGGGTTTCGGTCTGGCCGTTGTTGCCGTTGTTGAGCAGGCAGAGGAGCGACGATACGCCCAACGAGCCCGCCATCAACACGACCTCGTTGTGCGAGGGCGTCGTCTTTTGTCCCATCGCCGCGATGATGCGGACCGCTTCCTGGAACTCGCGCTCGGTGAGCCGTACCTCGCGCACGAACCCGTGCAGATGCCGCACCAAGGCCAGCAATATCTCGCGAAGCCGGGGATCATCGACGCGGGAGACGGCTTCAATAACCGCATCCGTCACCATGGCCTGATTTTCGATGATCATGTGCGTTCCCCCACGCTGCTATCCTACTCGCATTCTCTCAACAAAAAAGCCGGCGGTCTTTCGACACGCCGGCTTCCTGATTCGTTTTTGTGGCCTGCTCAGACCTTGACCAGCGGGCCTCGCGAAGCCGGGCCCTTCGATCCGCCGCTCGGACCGCTCGGCTTCGGCTTGCGCGGTACCGTGCGCTTGCGCGTGCCCGGCAGCTTCTCCGGCTTCGGCGTGACCGGCCCCTCGACGAACTCGAAGCCGATCTTTTCCTGCGCCGCTTCCGCCGCCGCCTCGTCCTTCACCAGCACGACGCGGACGTGGCCGCCGCCCTTGAGCTTGCCGAACAGCACCTCGTCGGCCAGAGGCTTCTTGATGTGCTCCTGGATCATACGCGCCATCGGCCGCGCGCCCATCTGCTCGTCATAGCCGTGCTGCACAAGCCACGCCTTGGCGGGCTCCGACAGCTCGATGGTGACGTCGCGGTCGGCGAGCTGCGCCTCGAGCTGCAACACGAACTTTTCCACCACCATGCCGATCACCTCGGCATTGAGATGCGAGAACGAGACGATGGCATCGAGCCGGTTGCGGAATTCCGGCGCGAACTGCCGGTTGATCGCTTCGTGATCGTCGCCTTCGCGCCTGCTGCGGGTAAAGCCGAAAGCCTGGCGCGCGAGATCGGCCGCGCCAGCATTCGTGGTCATGATCAGGATCACGTTGCGGAAGTTGACCTGCTTGCCGTTATGGTCGGTCAACCTGCCATGATCCATGATCTGCAGCAGCACGTTGTAAAGATCCGGATGCGCTTTCTCGATTTCGTCGAGCAACACCACGCAATGCGGATGCTGGTCGACGCCATCGGTGAGTAGCCCGCCCTGATCGAAGCCGACATAGCCTGGAGGCGCGCCGAGCAGGCGCGACACCGTGTGCCGCTCCATATATTCGGACATGTCGAATCGGATCAGTTCGACGCCCAGTGACGCCGCGAGCTGTTTGGCCACCTCGGTCTTGCCGACGCCGGTCGGACCCGAGAACAGGTAACAGCCGATCGGCTTCTCCGGCTCGCGCAAGCCCGCCCGCGCCAGCTTGATCGAGGCAGAAAGCGCTTCGATCGCCTGGTCCTGGCCGAACACCACGCGCTTCAAGGTCTGCTCGAGATGCTTGAGCACCTCGGCATCGTCTTTCGACACGCTCTTGGGCGGAATCCGCGCCATGGTTGCGATCGTGGTTTCGATCTCCTTGATACCGATCGTCTTCTTGCGCTTGTTCTCCGCAACCAGCATCTGCGCCGCGCCTGATTCGTCGATCACGTCGATCGCCTTGTCCGGCAATTTGCGGTCGTGGATATAGCGCGACGACAGGTGCACCGCGGCCTCGATGGCCTCGTTGGTATATTTCAGCCGATGGTAGTCCTCGAAATAGGGTTTTAGGCCCTTGAGGATCGCAATGGCGTCTTCCACCGTCGGCTCGTTGATGTCGATCTTCTGGAACCGGCGCACCAGCGCGCGGTCCTTCTCGAAATGCTGGCGGTATTCCTTGTAGGTGGTCGAGCCCATGCAGCGGATCGTGCCCGAAGCCAATGCCGGCTTGAGCAGATTGGACGCATCCATCGCGCCGCCCGAAGTCGCGCCAGCGCCGATCACCGTGTGGATCTCGTCGATGAACAGGATGGCGTTCGGATGCGCCTCGAGTTCCTTGAGCACCTGCTTCAGCCGTTCTTCGAAATCGCCGCGATAGCGCGTGCCAGCCAAGAGCGTGCCCATGTCGAGCGAGAACACGGTGGAGGCCGATAGCACTTCCGGCACTTCGCTGTCGACGATGCGCTTGGCGAGCCCTTCGGCGATCGCGGTTTTGCCGACGCCGGCTTCGCCGACGAACAACGGATTGTTCTTCTGGCGGCGGCACAGCACCTGGATGGTGCGGTTGATCTCGGAATTTCGCCCGATCACCGGATCGATCTTGCCGTCGCGCGCCTTCTTGTTGAGGTTGACGCAATAGGTCTCGAGCGCCTCGCCCTTCTTCTTGGAGTCCTCGTTGCCCTTGGTCTCGGTCTCTTCGTCAACGCCGCGAACCGGCCGCGCTTCGGATACCCCCGGCCGCTTGGCGATGCCGTGGCTGATGTAGTTGACCGCGTCGTAACGGGTCATATCCTGCTCCTGCAGGAAATAGGCGGCATGGCTCTCGCGCTCGGCAAAGATCGCGATCAGCACATTGGCGCCGGTGACCTCCTCCCGTCCTGACGACTGAACATGAATTACCGCGCGCTGGATCACGCGCTGGAAACCGGCCGTCGGCTTGGCGTCGTCGGCGCCGTCCGTGACAAGGTTTTCGAACTCGGTCTCGAGATAATTGACGAGGCTGGTGCGCAGCTTGTCGAGATCGACGCTGCAGGCGCGCATGACGGCTGCCGCATCCGAGTCATCGATCAGCGACAGCAGAAGGTGCTCGAGCGTCGCATATTGATGATGACGCTCGTTCGCAATCGCCAGCGCACGATGCAAGGATTGTTCTAGGCTTTGGGAAAAAGTCGGCATTGGCGTCCTCTGTGGCCCCCGCCATCATGATCGCCGTCGCCCGGTCAGGCAACAACAACCTTTATCATATATAGTTACATCCGATCATGGCGAAAGGCTGGTTCCCGCGGAGGGGCCGGTTCTCCCCGCACGCTCATGTGATTTATTAAGGGTTACCCGTGTTTTTCCGGGTTTACCTGCTGGATAGATGCAAAACCCGTTCCGATTTCAGGACGGGTTACGCGCGGCGTTACTTCTTTTCCATCACGCATTGCAGGGGATGCTGGTGCTTGCGCGCAAAATCCATCACCTGCGTCACCTTGGTCTCGGCGATTTCATAGGTGAAGATGCCGCACTCCCCGATACCGTGATGATGTACGTGCAGCATGATTTTGGTCGCGGCTTCGACATCCTTCTGGAAGAATTTCTCGAGCACGTGAACGACAAATTCCATCGGCGTGTAGTCGTCGTTCAATATCAGGACGCGATAAAGATTGGGCCGCTTTGTCTTCGGTTTGACCTTGGCGATAACGGATGTGACGGGACCACCAGCTCCGCCGACGCGATTCTCATCATTGCCCATTCGGGGAGAGAAGATGGCGGCCGGCGCCACCGAGGGATCAGGTCTGGTAATCAATCGTAACATGGCACAGGCGTTTGAAGTCCCCATGAAAAACTGGACGGCGACCGGATGATGTTCCCACATGGGAGCCATCGATCAATCCCGGACACCCTCCCAGATCGCCGTTCCGGCCTGACCCATTGCTGGATCGACTGCGAGAATATGGGTCCGGCTTCGCTTTGCCGCAAGTTCGCCGATATTACCGCAGCCAGCTTGCAACAGACCGATTCCCGGATCGGCAACCGGCAAAGGTTAATCAATCCGGGCGGGTTTGACAAAGCGAGAGAGGCCGCGCCAGGCGGCATCGGCAACGCCGGCGACATGCCGTTGGCGGAATTTATTTTCGCGACGAGCCCGCCAGCGGATTGTCGGTCATGCCCGGACAAGAAAAAGCCCGGCCAAACGGCCGGGCTCTTTGAACCTTGGCAGAAACCGAGCTGCCGTTAATGGCTGGCAGCCGGGGTAAACTTCGAAACGATGCCTTCCAGCGGCTTGAAAGTCTGCTTGGCAAGATCGCCGTAAAGGCCGGCAATCTTCTGCGACTCAGCCACGAATGTCTCGTAGGAGGACTTGGCGAACTCGGTCTGCACTTCGATCACCTTGTCCAGCGACTTCACGCCGGACAGCTTCTCCACGAACGATTTCGCGTCATCAAAGGACTTCTTGGTGTAGTCGCCATAGGCGCTTGCGATGGCCTGAAAGCCGTTCTGCAGGTTCGTTGCGGAGGCAACGACCGTCTCAAACTGCTCTTTTCCGTAATTCTGCATATCTTCAACCTTGACCATGATGGATTCCCTTTCCCAGACTGATGTCTACGACTGCCGGGAGGTCTCGCCCCCTGACAAACCTTTATATAGTGCACCGCACAAAAAAGTCAAGGTAATTTGTGCATTGCACAATCGCCGGGTATTTCCTGCGAAATACCGGGGTTCTACGCAAGCCTTCCTTAATCTTTTCGAAACCCCTCGCACCTAACCTGATTCCCGGCCTTGTCCGGTTCCGGGCAAGCTTCCGAAATCTATTTGTGAACAGCGTCTTAGCTAGAATGGCGGACTGGTCGGCCGGCCGGGCGGAATAAGCGCCCTAGGCCGGTTTCTGAACAGGGAAAGGTTGCCGGCCGTTGGGCATAATTTGGCCTCACGAACCGGTGACCAAGGCAGAAATTGGGACGGGGAAGTTCATGCTTCGCACAACCTTGGCTTCCTCGCGTGTTTTGCGGGCTTGCTTCTTCGGGTTCGTCGCGGTCACCACCGCAGCCACTTTTACCACCGACACTGCCGAGGCGCGCCGTTACCGATATCACCACTATGTGCGCCACTACCATCAAGAGACGCATGAGAGCTACAGCCCGGCGTTCTCCTCGATCATCGTAGACGGAAACTCCGGCGCGACGCTTTCCTCGACCAATCCCGATGCGAGCCGCCATCCCGCCTCGCTCACCAAGATCATGACGCTCTATCTGCTGTTCGAGCGCCTCGATGCCGGCAAGATGAAGCTGGACACGGAAATGCCGGTCTCGGATCACGCCGCCGATCAGGCACCGACCAAACTCGGATTGCAGCCCGGCCAGACCGTTCGCGTCGACGACGCCATCAAGGGGCTGGTGACGCGCTCGGCCAACGACGCCGCCGTGGTGATCGCCGAAGCCATTGCCGGCGATGAAGATGATTTCGCCAAGCTGATGACCCGCAAGGCGCGCATGCTCGGCATGAGCAAGACGGTTTATCGAAATGCGTCAGGCTTGCCTGACGACGACCAGGTGACCACCGCGCGCGATCAGGCGACACTGGGCCGCGCCATTCAGGATCGCTTTCCCCGCTATTATCGCTACTTCTCGACGGTGGCGTTCAATTTCCGCGGTCATTCGATCTCCAATCACAATCATCTGCTCGGCACCGTCGAAGGCGTCGACGGAATCAAGACCGGCTACACCCGCGCTTCCGGCTTCAATCTCGTGACTTCGATGCGCAGAGGTAACCGCCATCTGATCGGTGTGGTGATGGGCGGCCGCAGCGGCAGCTCGCGCGATGCGATCATGCGCAATCTGCTTGCGGAAAATCTCGAAAAAGCTTCCACCAGGCGTACCGTCGCGGCGATCACCGAACGCAATCCCGGTGAGTCGAATGCGGATGCGGCGGAAGCCGACGCAGCGGCGCAGCCTGCGCAAATAGTTCAGGCGCAGGTCGCCCCCGCTCCCGCCGAGCAGGCTGCCGCGCCAGCCTCGCGTCCGGCGGCTGCGTCACGAACAGTGACCCCAACCGTCACCGCGGCCGTGGCCCAGCCCAAGCCGGAGCCGAAGTCGGAACCCAAGTCCGAGCCGGCACCGCTGACGAGCGGCGTCATTCAAACCCAGCCGATCGCGGCGATCCCCGGTTCCTCCGAGCCGATGAAGCCGGTCAAGGTGAAGACGGTTCAGATCAAGGCCGGACAGGTTAAGTTGGCCGCGGCGGGCCCGGCGCAGCCGGCCCCCCCTGTCACCAGCACCATAACGGCTCGGGTGGAGGTACCGGAGACATCGAGCGCGGTCGTCGCCAAAGCTGAAACCGGCAAGGGCGAAACCGGCAAGGCCGACACCGGAAAGCCGGAAGCGGCCAGAGCCGAGATGCCGCCGCAGCCGGCCAACCATGGCACAGGAAACGGCATCCTCGGCGTATTGCCGGCATCGAGCCTTCCGCCCCCTTCCCCTTCGCAGGCGATGGCTTACGCCGATCCCTCCCCGCGCGTGCAGCCGCAGTCCCTGCCACAGAACGGCCCCGCCAAGCCGGAGGCAATCCACACCGGATGGATCATTCAGGTCGGGGCGCTGGAGACCGAAAGCGAAGCCCGGCAGCGCATTGAAGCCGCGCGCAGCCAGGCCCACGGCCTGCTCAACAAAGCCGATCCCTTTACCGAGCCGGTGGTCGCCAAGGGTGACAGAAAGCTGTTTCGGGCCCGCTTTGCCGGCCTCGACCGCGATCAGGCCGAAGCGGCGTGCCGGACGCTCAAGCGCAACGACATTTCCTGCATCACCGTTCGGAATTAATCGACCAAACCTTGATGCCCCGGCCCGCGTAAAAGCCGGCCCTTGCAAACTTCTCGTCAAGATTTTGCGGTTAAACTTTTTGGGTTGAACGATCGACCACGCCGGACAACGGCGGGCGGTAATGGGCGTTGGCCGGAAAAAGACAGAGGAGCGGCTCGCGTTTGTCAGCGTTGATGGCGTGCCGGAGTTAGTTGTGATGCGTGCGAAGCAAAACTTCCTTGGCCTCGTTTACACGGGCGGCGAGGTACGTCGACCCCCCCTGGTCGGGATGCAATTTCTTCATCAGCGCACGGTGGGCACGGCCGATCTCGTCGCGCCCCGCCCCCGGCTTCAGGCCAAGGATCTGATAGGCCTCCTCGTCCGTCATTTTGCCGCTCGGCGCCGGGCGGCGCTGCCCCCCTGCCGCGTCAGCTTGCGCGTTTTGACGCCAGGCGGGAAACCGGCGGTCCAGATAACTTTCGAGTAACGGCACGCTTTCGGCATCCAGTTCCGGAATCATCTCCAGCAACTGCGACAGGTCGAATTCCTCCAGTGAATGGCCGGCATTCGGCCCGGAAACGATTCGGCCCGACAGGCTACCTGTGTCGTGATCGAGCGTCATGTCGAAGATCCGGGAGCGCACGCGCGAGGTCTGCCCGGCCGAGCGTTGTCCGCTCCCGACGCCGAATAATCCGGCGATACTGTTGAAGCCCGACGATCCGAACGGCGACCAGCCCAACAACCCCGCGCCGAAGATGCCAAGCGGGATGGCAACGGCGAGTTCGCCTCTGATACCGGTAAACGCCGCGACCGCGAGCGCCACGACGCCGCCAACGATCTTGACCGCGCGGGCAAGAACGACCGGGTTGGCCGCGCGGAACATTTGCAGCAGCGAATAGAGAACGATAACGGCGACGACGCCGGCAATCAGTGTGGGCATGGCTCCAATATAATGCGTGCGGCGACAAAAAGCATGCGATCTGGCTACCCAAATGGCGGGCGATCACAAAAAGCTCGTTGGCGTTGCAGGCGTGAAGCCATTATCCTCAAGTCGCACCCTGACAGTGATGGAGCGCGGAAATGGCGGCGCAGGGATTGACGACCATCAAGAGCAGCCATGGGCCTCAAGACACCATGAACAGGCTTGAGGCTGCGGTAAAGGCAAAGGGCATGACGGTGTTTGCCCGGATCGATCACTCAGCCGGCGCGTCCGCGGTCGGTCTGTCGCTCAACCCGACCGAAGTCCTGATTTTTGGAAATGCCAAAGGCGGCACACCGCTGATGCAATCAGCCCAAACCATCGGAATAGATCTGCCGCTAAAGGCATTGGTTTGGCAGGATGCGTCGGGCGATACCTGGCTTTCCTACAATGATCCGGCGTGGCTTGCGAAACGGCATGGGCTAAGCGGGACCGAAGCCCCGATCGGCAATCTGACCGCCGCGCTGGATGCGGTAGCGAAAGCCGCCACCGTCGGATAACTCCGACCGGTCATTTCAAGCGGGCGTCAAACGCACAGCGGTCGATGATTACTTCATCTGGCCAAGCAATTTGGCCGCGCCGCTTCCACTCTTTGACAGCCGCTGCAGCGCCTCGCGGCCGCCGGCCGCATAGGCTGCCGCCGCGCGCAATAGCTCACGCAGCTGTGCCGCCGCCCCGGGATCGAACCGGCACCATGCACCGCCGGTCAGCCGCGCAATTTCGCGGAACGCCTGCTCGGCGACGGCGTCGTGTCCCTCCTGAAACATGAACACCGGCACCTTGAGCAGGCCGAGCTCGCCGGCCTTGACGCAGAGCTCGTCGACGTTCTCTTCCATGGCATCGCCGACAAACACCACTGCACGCACGCCAGCGGCGACCGCCTCGCGCCGGGCTTCCGACAGCACCTTGCCGATCTGGGTGTTGCCGCCGCGGCAATCGATCTTGCCCATCAGCTTGGCCAATTGGGCGCTGTCGGAAATCCATCCCGTGGCGCGACATTCGTTGAGGCCGCGATAATAGACGAGGCGGATATCGAGACTGCCGAGCGCTGCCGCCTCGCGAAACATATCGGCCTGCAGCGCGCAGGCCATATCCCATGTCGGCTGCCGGCTCATGGTGGCGTCGAGCGCGAATACCAGCCGGCCCCGACTGCCTGCCGCGTGCGGCGACAACGCTCTCGCTTTGGCGACAAAGGCAGCAATGTCGTCCGAGGCGGACGGCCTTTCCTCCGGCAACGAACCGGCCTTGCGGCCTTGCGGTACGGCAGGTTTCGGTTTGATCGGTTCGCCGGACATGAATGCTCGCGCGCTGACTGCCAGCCCTATGTGGGCTGTGACCCCAAGCGGGTCAACGCTCCGCTTCGGACCAGATTTAACCGGCCGTTCGA
>Ga0209517_10010711_pt1 | contig 10132 bp, 8 predicted proteins | sample PeaSoiMetSII2010_FD_187695 | JGI IMG/M metagenome (GOLD analysis project Ga0209517, IMG submission 187695) | Peat soil microbial communities from Weissenstadt, Germany - SII-2010 (SPAdes) (version 2) | ecosystem: Environmental > Terrestrial > Soil > Wetlands > Peat | place: Germany: Weissenstadt... | reverse complement strand
CAGCCGTGACGTGAACGATCGCTTCGCCCTCGCCCGCCGACGGTTCGGCGAACGTAGCGTAGCGCGGCGTCTCGCCGGATCCATGCAGCACTGCCGCATACATGCAATTATCCGACGACTTCGAGAATCAGCTCGCGTTCTTCCGGCGGCGTGCCCGAGATGCGGAACGCGTCCTCCACCAGTTGCGCGGCTTCTTCGACGTGTTCGTCGGCGGTGTAGTAAAGCCGGCACAACACGCTGCCCGCGTCGACCTTCTGACCGGCCTTCACTTCCAGAATCACGCCGACCGCGGGATCGATCGAGTCTTCCTTCATGTCGCGCCCCGCGCCGATCATAGCCGATGCCTGGCCGATGTACTCCGCGTCGATCGCACTGACGTAGCCTGCGCGCGGCGTGCTGATTTCGCGCGCGCCGGTCGCGTTCGGCAGCAGCTCGAACCGGTCCAAGACCTGCGGATTCCCGCCCTGCGCCGCGATCACTTCTTTCAGCTTCTTGTAACCCGAGCCGTCCAGCAGTTTCTTCTGCGCAATCTCGCGTGCCTCTTCGAGCGTCGGCGCGACCTTGCCCAGAAAAATCATGCGGGATGCAAGTTCCAAAGAAAGCCGCGTCAGATCCGTCGGCCCGACGTTTTGCAGCGTCTGCGAAACTTCCATTACTTCGAGCGCATTGCCGATGGCGAATCCCAGCGGCTGATTCATGTCCGTAATCAGCGCCTGAACACGCTTGTCGACCCGCCGGCCGATTCCCACCATCATCTGCGCCAGCCGCCGCGCATCCACTTGCCGCTTCATGAAAGCGCCCGCTCCGACTTTTACATCGAGCACCAGCGCGTCGACGCCTTCCGCCAGCTTCTTCGACATGATCGACGAAGCAATCAGCGGAATCGACTCCACCGTCGCGGTGGAATCGCGAAGCGCGTACAGTTTCCCATCCGCCGGAGCCACTTCGGGCGATTGGCCCATGAACGCCAGCTTGTGCTTCAGAAGCTGATCGCGAAACTCCTCCACCGTCAGGTTGGTACGAAACCCGGGGATCGATTCCAACTTGTCCAGCGTCCCGCCGGTATGCCCCAGCGCGCGGCCCGAAATCATCGGCACCACGACTCCCGCTGCGGCAGCCAGCGGAGCCGCGATCAGGCTGGTTTTGTCTCCCACGCCTCCCGTGGAATGCTTGTCCACTTTAAGGCCAGGAATCGACGAGAGATCGACGGTTTCACCCGACTGGACCATGCGCTCGGTCAAAGCGCTGACCTCGCGGTCCGTCATGCCGGAGAAGAACACGGCCATCAGGAACGCGGAAATCTGATAATCGGGGATCGTTCCGGTCGTATAACCGTCAACGAGGAAAGCAATTTCGTGCGTGGATAGCTCTTCGCCATCCCTCTTGCGATGGATCAGGTCGACAGTTCGCATTAAGAACTGAGGGTACCATCTTATTTGATTGTAAGTAAAGGACCTTGGCGCTCAAATTGCACGCAGGCTGATATTTCCCCGGTACGAGGTAACGCGCAGCGCCGGACCGCCGCCGTTCACGATGCTGTGAAAATCGCCGCTGCCGCGCGTCGAATGGACCGTACGTGGAAAATCGCAATCGAACCCGGTGCGCCGCTCCAGATTGGCGTGGATCTCGAAGGCGCTCGAACGGGGCAGGGAAAGGGCGATGGTCCCCTTGTAAGTATCGATGTGACTCTGGGCCGTAAACGCGGTAAACGCGGCGCGCACATCGCCCTTGTAAGTCTTTAACTGCAAGGCCCCATGCAGGCCGTCGAGCCGCGCCGTTCCCTTGTACGTTTCAAACTCAACGTCGCCCAGGACTCCGGAAACCTCGGATTCCGATTTGTAATCCTTGATCGACAGGCTGGCGCCGCGCGGGACGCGAATCGTGTAATGGACCAGTGGCAGGGTGCCTTCATAAAACGAAAAATGGTGGCGATAATCGCTTTTCACGTGCACGCTTCCACCGGAGCCATCCACCCGAATATCGACATCCTCCACCGGTTCAGCATTCCATCCCGTATCCGCCTCGATGCGAGCCTGAATGTCGACGGTCGGCTGGTCCCACGCAGTGACATGAATCGAGCCTTTATAGGTATCGAGCGAAAAGCGGCCCTTCGCGTCCATGGGCACGGTTTTCTTGAATTCCTTGAAGTCGGAGGCGTAGGTCAGGCCGCCGGCCAAAGTGAGCAGAACAAGAAGGCTGCGCATCATATGAGAATTATACGTACCAGAGCTTGAAAGGTTCGCGGAATTACGCGTGAAGCTCGGCGTGCGCGCGATCCAGCAACGCGGTTTTCGATTCGATCCACGCCTCGATCTCCCGTTGCCGGGTTAAAGCGCGGTCCAGGGCGTCGGCGGTCTGTTCCGGAGCCGGGCCCCCGATGATGTTCCGGATCCGGACAAAGTGGACCGGGTCCAGGGCTTCTTCGATCTCTTCCCGCGTCAGCCTCAGACTGGGATGCAGCGAGCGTAAAGTAGCCGCGATCGTGGCTGGATCGTCATTCGGCCCGCACGCCTGCACGGTGTGAGCCACCAGGGCGTGCGCTTCACGGAAACTCATTCCCTCACGGCGCACCAGCGTATCGGCCAGTTCGGTAACGGTCAGGAAATCATGTCCCGCGCGTCGCGCCAGAGCTTCGCGATCCACCGTCACCGTGCGGATCGCCCCGGCCAGCAGCTTCAATGCCCGAAGAGCATCCGCGAACATGGTGAACACCAACGGTTGCAGATCGTCTTCGCTATCGTTGATATCTCCGAAAGGAGTATTGTGCGCGCAGGTGAGCACAGCCTGCGCTTCACCCAGCGCTCGACTGGCCAAGATGCGAGCATGTTCCAGCGCCACCGGATTCCTTTTCTGCGGCATGATGCTCGACGATTGCACGAACGCATCCGAAAGCCGCAGGAACCCGAACTCGCGCGTCGACCACAGCAGCAAATCTTGCGTCAGCTTGCCGACGTTGACCATCCCAACCGCCACGGTGGCGGCGGATTCGGTCACGTAATCGATGGCGGCGATGGCGGCGTAAGAATTCTCGGCCAGGCCTTCGAATCCGAGCGAGTGTGCGGTCTGAAACCGATCGATCGGAAACCCGGTGGTCGTCAGCGCGGCTGCGCCCAAAGGGCTCAGATTGACATGCCGGAACGAGCTTTCGATGCGCGCCGCGTCGCGCGCCAGAAACTCGCATGCGCCCAGCAGATAATGCGCAAGCGTCGTCGGCTGCGCAGGCTGAGTATGCGTGTGGGCAGGCATCACGGTATCGAGATGCCTTCCAGCCAAATCGAGCAACACCGAACGCAAAGCGGCGGTAGCCTCGGCCATTTTGAGCAGCTCGCGGCGCGCGGTCATGCGATATAGCGTGATCGCGATGTCGTTGCGGCTCCGCGCAGTGTGCATCTTGCCCGCAGTGTCGACGCCCGCGGCGTGCTGGAGCATTGCTTCGATATAGAAGAACAAATCTTCGTAGGCGCCGTCATAAACCGCCTTCGCGATCGTTTCGCGATCCAGCCCGTCCAGCGCGGCGATCAGCGTCCGCTCCTCTTCACGCGTGATGATCCCCTGCCGGGCAAGCATCCGCGTGTGCGCGTAATGAATCTCCAGCAGAGATTCCAAGAAATATCTTTTCGCGTCTTCGAAGTTATGGGAAAGCACCGTAGCGGCGTAAACCGGTGCTGGAAACGACTCAGGTGTCACGCTTTCATCTTAACGGCGCGAATGGCGTAATCGATAATGCTCACGATCGCCCACGCGACGACGAAAAACTCCGCGGTCGCCACCCAGCCGTGGCTAAGGAAGCCGGCGAAATGCATTAATAACACGACGATGAAGATGATTTGCGCGGTCGTGCTCGCCTTGCCCGGGAAAGAAGGCGGAAAACTACGAATCGAGGTGAACAGATACATGCCCGCCGCGACCAGCAGAATCAGCACATCGCGCCCCAGCACCAGGATCGCGAGCCAGGTTTCGATCGCGCCATCGATCGCCAGCGTCAAGAAGGCTCCACTGAGCAGAACCTTGTCGGCAATCGGATCGAGATAGGCTCCGAGCCTCGACATGCCGCCCAATTTTCTAGCCGCGTAGCCGTCGAGTCCATCGGTCACGCCGGCAACGAAAATCAGCGCCAGCGCGAGGCCATACTGACGGCGCCACAGCAGAAAGAAAAGATACGGCGCCATCGCGAGGCGCGAGCCGCTCAAAAGGTTCGGAATCAGCTTCACGAGATCATTTCATGATCGCGTATCTTGAGTCGTCAGTCGTCGGGAATTTCAACTTCCCGATAGCTACCGGGTGTTGCGGCGTCGACAGCGGCAACGATTTGCGCGATACGCGGCTTCATGAGCGTCCATCGACCCTTCCCCAACACCACAATCGCAATCTTCCGCCCCTTGAGATTCTGCTGATAGCGAAGATTCTTATCGGTCGTCACTAGCACTTCAAACCCCGCCGCCTCGGATTCCGCGAGTAGTTCGCCATTCTCCAATTGTCCCCAGCCGCGGGCACGGGCCTCGGTGACAGTGTGACGCTCGATCAGGAAGCGGGCAAGGGTGCGCGGCGTGCCGTTGTCGAACAGAACCAGCATCAGCGCGATGCTGGAGCTTCCGTGCTGTGGGCCACGAAGTCCATCACAGCTCGAATTTGCTCCCTCGTTACGCCAAACTCCTCCACCAGCTCATCCACGGTCATGTCTTGAAGATTTTCAAACACGACCGAAACCGGGGTTCGGGTGCCTTTAAAAACCCACGCGCCGCTGCGTTTGGTTGGAATGCTCTCAACGGCGGGACATTGAGACCAATCGAGGCTCGCCATGATTCCAGAATACGTTACGACACCAGTGCGTGCGCGACGCGAGTGGCCAGCTGGTCGAAGCTCAGAATCTCGTACAGCGTCGGATCGGACATGATCCGGTTCACCAGCGCATAGTGCATCGCATGGCCGGCTCGCTCGGCGATCACGTGACCCAAAACCGGCTTGCCGATTAACGCCAAGTCTCCGATCAGGTCCAAGGCTTTATGCCGGCAGCACTCGTCTTCGAAACGCAGCCCGCCGGGATTGAGGATCGATTCGCGGTCGAAACACACCGCGTTTTCAAGCGACGCCCCGCGGATCAGTCCCATATTCCGCATCTGGTCGAGCTCGTATTCAAACCCGAACGTTCGCGCCGGCGCCAGCTCGGCTGCATATCGCTCCGGCGTCACTTCCATCTCCACCACCTGGCGCCCCACCTGTGGATGCTCGAAGAATGTGTCGCAGGTTAGGAAAAAACCGTCAGCGGGCAAAATGCTGATGCGCTTGTCGCCCGCTTCCACCGAAACCGGCCTTCGAATCCGCAGAAACCGCCGCCGCCGCCGGAAATACTTAATGCCCGCCGCCCGAATCAGGTCGACAAATGGCTGTCCGCTGCCATCCAGGATCGGTACTTCAAGGTTGTCGATCTCCACATATGCGTTATCCACGCTCATGCTGTAGAAAACGCTGAGTAGATGCTCCGTGGTCGAAATCAGCACGCCCTGACGCATCAAACTGGTCGCGTAGCTCACCTTTTGTACGTAGCGCCAGCTTGCCGGGATGCTGAAACCGTCGAGATCGGTTCGGATGAAGACGATGCCCGTCGATGGCGGGGCGGGAAGGATTCGAATGTTGACCGCAACGCCGCTGTGCAGCCCCACGCCGGATGCGTCCACCGGGCGCTGCACGGTCGTTTCAAATCTCAAAGATTACCCTCCTGCGATCTCATGCTTCATTGTAATGACGCGGCCTTCGCAATTCTAGTTTACTGATAAAAAGGGACTTGTTAACTTCCATCTGTTGTAGAAAAACCACACTAAGGCTTTTTGCTGTGTCGATTTCGCAATAAGCTGCAACTCCGCTAGTATAGGGAGGTGCCGCGCCTGTTTTTGATCGATTCCTTCGGGTTCATTTTCCGTGCTTATCACGCGCGTGCCCGATCCGGAGCGCCCCCCATGCGGACCGCAGCTGGGGTCCAGACGGAAGCGGTTTACATCTTTCACAACATGGTGCGTCGGTTGAAAACGGCCTATTCGCCTGAATATCTTGCCGCCATTTTTGAAAGTGAAGGACCCACTTTTCGCGACGAAGCCTTCGCCTCGTACAAGGCCAATCGCACCGAAACGCCGCCCGACCTTTTGCAGCAGATTCCGCCCATCCGCAAGACGCTCGAAGCCATGCGGATCCCGATTCTCGAGTATCCAAAATTCGAAGCCGACGACGTGATCGGCACGCTGGCATGCCGTGCAGTGGAGCAGGGCATCGACGTGGTAATCGTTTCGAGTGATAAAGATATGCTGCAACTTGTAAACGATCACGTACGGATGTTGAACCCCATGAAAAACGACATGCTGTACGACGCTCAGGCGACTGAGGAGTTCATGGGAGTCAAGCCGTCGCAAGTTGCGGATCTGCTGGCTTTGAAGGGCGATACCGTCGACAATATCCCCGGCGCGCCAGGAATCGGCGAAAAAGGCGCCAAGGACCTGATTCTGCGCTTCGGCTCGGTTGAAAATGCGCTGGAGCACGCGGCCGAAGTGGAGAAGCGGACGTATCGAGAAAGTCTTCAGAATCATCGTGATCAGATCCTGCTGAGCAAGAAGCTCGCGACCATCCAATGCGACGTTCCCATCGAGTTTTCGCTCGATTCCGTACTCGCCCGCGAACCCGATATCGCCGCGCTGCGCGAGATCTACAAGGCAATGGAGTTTTCGAGCCTCTTAAGAGAAGTCGGACCAGGACCGGTGCCGGCTGAGGCTCGCGATTATCAGACCTTGCCGAATGAAGCCGCTCTCACAGAGTGGATGTCGAAACTTCCAGCCGATGCTCCGGTCGCAGTGGCTGCCGGCGAAATGATGTCGGAGACGGTCCTGGGCTTCTGCGCCAAGCCACGGGAGGCACGCTCCGTCGCCCTCAGCAAAATTCCCGCGCGGGCGACGATCGCGCACGATATCAAAGCGTTCATCCGCCGCTTTGGCAGTGACTTAGCCCTTAAACACGATGTGATGCTGTATGGATTCCTGATCTCTGCCGATCCTGGCCGCTGCGATCTGGCGTCACTCGCCGAGCGCTATCTCGATTGCGCCATCGACACCGATCCTGCCGGCCACGCCGATGCGGTTCTCTCTTTGTATCAGAAACTTCTCCCGGAGATTGAATCTCTTGGATTAGTCGAATTGTACGAGACCATCGACCTTCCGATGGTCCATGTTCTGGCGCGTATGGAAGAGTGCGGCGTGCGGGTCGATCCGGACCAGTTGCACGTTCTGAGCGGCCGTATGGAGGAGGAAATCGCGCGGCTGTCCGGCGAAATCTACGAACTGGCCGGCAAGACCTTCAATGTCAACTCGCCACAGCAATTAAGCAAAGTCCTGTTTGAAGATCTGAACCTGCCTGCTCCGGTCAAATACGGCAAGGGAAAAGTTGTGTCGACGGCTGCGGACGTCCTGGAAACACTCGCCGAGGAGCACCCGATTGCCCGCAAGGTTCTCGATTACCGACAGCTTGCCAAGCTCAAAGGAACTTACGTCGACGCGCTTCCGCTCTTGATCGATCCGGCGACCCAGCGTGTCCATACCACTTTCAACCAGACTGGAGCCGCTACGGGAAGGCTGTCTTCCTCCAATCCCAACCTGCAAAACATCCCGATTCGGACCGAGTTGGGCCGCGAAATTCGGGCCGCGTTCGTGCCGAGGCCGGGATGGAAACTGATCGTCGCCGATTACTCCCAGATCGAGCTTCGTCTCCTGGCCCACATGTCGCGCGATCCTGTTCTGACGGCGGCTTTCCGAAATGGCGAGGACATCCATACCCGCACGGCCGCGGAAGTGTTCGGAGTGCCTCCTTTGATGGTGACGCCCGAGCATCGCCGCAACGCCAAAGCGGTAAACTTCGGCATCGTCTACGGACAAACTCCCTTCGGGCTCGCGACCTCTCTCGGCATCGAGCGAAAAGAAGCCGAGCTGTACATTCGCGCCTACTTCGAGCGTTACGCCGGTGTGCGCCGCTGGCTGGATCAGACCGTCGCCGAAGTGCGGCGGTCGGGTGTGGCGATCAACCTGTTCGGACGGCGCCGGCCCATCCCGGATATGCAGAGCCGCAACCCGAATGCCCGCAATTTCGCCGAGAGGACCGCGGTTAACACGCCGCTTCAGGGAACCGCCGCCGACCTGATCAAGCTCGCGATGATCCGCATTGATGAAAAACTGCAAGGAATGCAAGCCAGGATGGTCCTCCAGGTTCACGACGAGCTGTTATTCGAAGCGCCGCCCGAGGAAGTGGACGCCGTGCGCGCCCTGGCCAAGTCCGAAATGGAGTCTGTGCGTAAGCTGGAAGTGCCGCTGCTGGTCGACGTCGGTGTCGGCGACAATTGGCGGGACGCGAAGTGAACGCTGTAGAATGAAGTTCTACCGCTGATGAAACCTCTGCGTATTTCCCTTGCATTTGGTCTTGCTGTGCTTGCCGGCTGCACTCGCGCCGTTCCGGCGAACGTGGCCGCGATGGTGAATGGACGCGCGATTACCTACGCGGAGCTCGAAAAACAGTATCAATCGCAATTCGCTACTCCGGGCGAGCGGCAGAGCGACGACCAGGCGGAGATACAGAAACTCGAAGTTCTGCGCACTCTGATCGACGGCGAAATCATGCTGCAGCGTGCGGAAAAGCAGGGCCTGATGGCCACCGACGCTGACGTCGAGGCGAAATATAACGAGCTGAAAGCTCCCTACACGCAAGAGGAATTTCAGAAGCAGCTCAACGCGCGCAAGATGACCGCCGAGGACTTGAAAGCGCAGCTTCGGCGCGACTTGAGCGTCGCCAAGCTGTTCAATAAAGAGATCACCAGCCAGATCAACATCACCGATAAGGACATCACCGATTTCTACGCGGCCAACAAAGCCAGTTTCAATTTGGCCGAGCCGCAGATCCATCTCGCGCAGATCCTGGTGACGCCCAGTCCCGATCCGAACGTGCGCAATCTTAAGAACGACAAAGCGCAGGACGACGAGCAGGCGCGGAAAAAGATCGACAATATTTACGCAAGACTGCGGCAAGGCGAGGATTTCGCGCAGCTCGCGCAGAATTATTCCGAGCACCCGGATTCCTCGCAGAATGGCGGCGATCTGGGTTTCATAGCGGAATCCGCGCTGGAGCGGGCCAACGTGGACTTGCGCAAAGCCGTGATGGCCTTGCGGCCGGGTGAGATTACTCCCGTGCAGCGGACCGCGGAAGGCTATCGCATCTTGAAACTGATCACGCGCGAGCCGGCCGGGCAGCGCGATCTGACCGATCCCAAGGTCCAGCAAACCATCCGCGAGACGCTGATCAATCGCAAGGATCAGTTGCTGAAGGCGGCCTATTACGAAGTGGCGCGCAACGACGCGAAGGTGGTGAATTATTTCGCCACGCGAATCGTCGGCAATAAAGACAAGAAGTAATCACCGCCAGTCGTCGATGACAAATACATCCGGTCGATTATGCGCCTGCCGATCGGGTTTTTGCATCGCGACTCCCTGCATGGCGGTGCGGTATCCGTGACGAAGTAAAGTTCGATACGCGGCGCCGCGGGCGAGATTCACTCCGGCTTCCATCTTGGTCAGGCCGCGCTCGGCCGCCAGCGATTCGCAGCAATGGAGCAGCGTCGCAAACGTCGTTTCCATCCCCGGACCCGGCCGCACCGCGGCGAATTTGATGTAACAGCCATCCGCGCCGCCTTCCGTGCCGGTGCCGCAGTGACAGACCGCGAACGCATTATCGAGCAACACGACTTCACCCAGCTTCTGGCGATGCACGGAAGAGATTTCAAGCGAAACGTCCAGGCCATCCAGGATTGCGCCGGTCAACTCGCGGCACGAGGCCAGAGCGCTGGCGCGTTCGCTCTCGCCGAGCTCCGAAAATTTCCGGTAATGCGCCCCTGGCTCCGGTTGCACCGGCTTGAACATGAGTGCAGTCAGGAAGCGCGGCCAGAATCCGAATTTGTGGTATAAGGCGACGTGCTTCACGCTGTGCGCGAAGGTAAATAGGCCGGCATGAGACACGCCCCAGGCGTCGAACAGGTCCATCGTGGGACCCAGCAGTTTCTGAGCAATGCCTTGATTCCAGTAGTCCGGCCGGATGGTCAGCGGGCCGAAGAACG
>Ga0209517_10010710_pt1 | contig 10135 bp, 7 predicted proteins | sample PeaSoiMetSII2010_FD_187695 | JGI IMG/M metagenome (GOLD analysis project Ga0209517, IMG submission 187695) | Peat soil microbial communities from Weissenstadt, Germany - SII-2010 (SPAdes) (version 2) | ecosystem: Environmental > Terrestrial > Soil > Wetlands > Peat | place: Germany: Weissenstadt... | reverse complement strand
CTTTGTGCACGACGCGTGGTTCTTTACTCCGCCGGTACGCAAGGCCCACGAGGAGGCCGGAACCACGTCCTACGTGCCCAACCATCTGCACCGCGCTGGCGCGGATCGGCTGATCTACCAGAAGCCAACGATTTTCGCGGGCACGTGTTCGCCGCCCGATCACCTGGGCTATGTATCGCTGTCGCTGTCCGTGACCTACGAGCGCGAGCTGATGGAGGCGGCCGACCTCGTGATCCTCGAAGTCAACGAGAACCTGCCGCGCACCTACGGCGACGCCATCATTCACATGGAGGAAGTGGACTTCGTCATCGAGAACCACCGCGCCGTTCCCGAACTGCCGCCGGCGCCCCCGACGGAGAAGGACCTGCTGATCGGCGGTCATATTGCGGAGCTGATCGACGACGGCTCAACGCTGCAGGTGGGCATCGGTGGCATCCCCAATGCGGTGACCTCGATGCTGATGAAAAAACGCGATCTCGCCATCCATACGGAGATGTTCACCGACGGCATGGTCGACCTGTACGAGGCCGGCTGCATCGGCAAGGCACCCCATAGCTTCGGCAAGGAGACGCTTACCGGCAAGATGGTTGGGGCCTTTGCGCTGGGCTCCAAGAGGCTCTACGAGTTCCTGCACCGCAACCCGGCTGTAGCGCTGATGCGCGGCTCCTGGGTGAATAACCCGTACAACATTGCCCGCAACAAGAAGCAGATCTCCATCAACACCGCTTTGGAAGTGGATCTCACGGGCCAGGTTTGCTCCGAATCGCTGGGTCCCAGGCAGTTCAGCGGCACCGGTGGACAGGCCGACACGGCGATCGGGGCGCAGATGTCGGAGGGTGGCAAGTCCTTCATCGCGCTGTATTCGACCACCACGGTGAAGCAGCCCGACGGCACGCGCAAAACCATCTCGAAGATCTCGCCGACGCTCACCCTCGGCGCCGCGGTCACCTTGCACCGCTCCGACGTCGATTACATCGTGACGGAATACGGGGCGGTACGGCTCAAGGGGGCGCCAATACGGGAGCGGGTGCGACGGCTCATCTCCATCGCGCACCCGGATTTTCGGGCCTGGCTGCAGGAAGAGGCGGGGCGCCTGCAGTTCTCCAACTGAGGCGGGCCGGAATATTGCGGAAAAGGCCAAACTGACCCCGGAATGATTTCTATTACCACGCTGGCTTTGTCCATTGATAGCCAAGATCACCAGTCTGATCTCTCGAATTCCCAGGGAAAATGCAAAAAATGTCGTATTTGGGACTGTTGTATTAAGCCGACAACGTAAGTCCGATGTAATGTTGCGCCCCTAACCTTCCGTGATTCGGTTGCTACAGCAGCCCAATTTAAGCAAGAAGATTCCCTAAGGAGAGTGATCCATGAAGAAGCAGTTAATCGCGCTTAGCGTATGCGGTGCGTTCTGCGGGCTGGCCCACGCCGACGGCAGTAGCGTAACCGTATACGGCATCATCGATGCGGGCATCATGACGCAAAGCCATACAACCGTCGTTCCCGTCCCGCCCCCTGGCACAGGTACCCAGCCCGGAGATCGCGCCACCGGTTTTGTGGACGGCCAGATGAATCCTAGTATCTATGGCATCAAGGGCTCAGAGGATCTCGGCGGCGGTCTGAAGGCCAGCTTCGACCTGGAAGGCGGTTTCAACAGCGGCAACGGCGTACACAACAGCCAAAACAGCCAGGCCCAGATCTTCGGTCGTCAGGCGTGGGTCGGGATCGGCGCCGATTGGGGTGCGGTCGCCGCGGGCGAGCAGTTCGACCCGGCGTTCGTCGCGGCGATTGCCACCGATCCGCGCGCGATGACGGACTCCTTGAGCAGCTTGGAGCCCTGGATTGTGGCCACGCTTGGCAACGGGGGCGGTGCCTCAAACGGCCAGGGCTTGCAAGGGGGCATTTTCGACTCGAACTCGGTGAGCTACACGTACGAGGGTAACGGTCTGTACCTAGGCCTGTTGTACGGCGTCGGCGGCGTTGCCGGAGCCGCTTCGAACAACGCGCAGTATTCGATCGGCGCAACCTATACAATTAGCGGCTTCGTCGTTGCGGCCGGATACGTGGAAGACAAGGCTGCCAGCCCTAACGGGGCCCCGTACAGCGGCACAGGAAGCAAGATCGACCATATCGGAGCCGGCTATTCCGTCGGACCGTGGGCGGTGCGGGCCCAGTACGCCGAATTCCGGTACGGCTACTACGGCCCAGGCTTCACAAACATCGCCAGCACTCCATTGGACGAGATCAAGCTCTGGGGCATTGGCGGCGACTGGAAGAGCGGCGCCAACACCGTGAATCTGTCCTTCTACGATGCGAAGGACAACGGCGGAGGCCCAGGAACCGTAGGAGTGTATAGCGGTTATGCGACCGGCGGCCGTACCAAGGAGATCGCCTTGTATGACACCTACTCGTTGTCCAAGAGGACTTCCGTTTATGGCCAGATCGCCAGCCTCAAGGCCGATACCAACGCGGGGGACAGCGCCTCCCTAGGCGGTATCTACGTCACGAGTGCGGGCGGTCTGGTCGCAGCCAACGGCGTCACCACGACCTACATCGGGTTTGGCTTGCAGCACTCGTTCTAAATCGGCCGAAAGGCTGACCGGGTTGGCCCTTCTGCCCGGTCACCTGGTTTGAAAAAGCCCCGGTTCGCCGGGGCTTTTTTTCTCCGAGCCGTCAGCGCCCATCGGGCAAATTGCCTTTGAAAGCAAGCTACCAGCTCGACTTTTGGAGCCGTTTTCCCACAGGGCGCTCAGACCCAAAAAGAGGCCTCTGGAACCGGCCCAGCCGTTCCAGGAAAGAGTTGCCAATGACCTTTGAAGCGGGCGTTTCTTTGACTCTGTTGGCGTTGCATACTGAGCCGGTCCAGGGCGGATGCGGGCAAATCCGCTATTTCTGACGCCCTGCGTTTGTGCCTCCGGGACCGGAAGAGATCTGCAACCCGGGCCCATGCTCACCGGAAGCAAAACCTCATTCGAGGTCGAAACCGTCCTCGACCTGCTCGGCGGCACGCAGCACCGCGCGCGCCTTGGCTTCGGTCTCCTTCCACTCCATTTCGGGCACGGAGTCGGCAACGATTCCAGCGGCGGCTTGAACGTACAGGACATTGCCCTTGACAATTCCCGTGCGGATCGCGATCGCGAGGTCCATGTCCCCGGCAAAACTCAGGTATCCCACGGCGCCGCCATAGATCCCGCGCTTCACCGGCTCGAGCTCGTCGATGATCTCCATCGCGCGCACCTTCGGCGCGCCAGAAAGCGTTCCGGCCGGAAACGTCGCGCGAAGCACATCGAAATTCGTCAGCCCGGGCTGCAACACTCCCTCGACGTGACTGACCAGGTGCATCACATGCGAATAGCGCTCCACCACCATCTGCTCGGTGACCCGGACGCTGCCGATCTTGGCGATCCGGCCGATGTCGTTGCGCGCCAGGTCGATCAGCATCAGGTGCTCGGCGCGCTCCTTGGGATCGGCCAGGAGTTCGGCCGCCAGGGCTGCGTCCTGTTCCGGGCTACCGCCCCGCGGTCGCGTGCCGGCGAGCGGACGGATCGCAATCGTGCGCTCGTCCCCGCGCATCTCGGAGCGCACCAGAATTTCGGGCGAGGCGCCCACGATCTGGGTGTCGCCCAGATCGTAGTAGTACATGTAGGGAGACGGATTGAGCGTGCGCAGTGCGCGATACAGCGACAGCGGTGAATCGGCAAACTGCTTGCGGATGCGCTGGCCGATCTGTACCTGGAACACGTCGCCGGCAACGATATAGTCCTTGGCGCGCGCAACCGCTGCCAGGTAATCGGCCTTGGCGAAGTCGCGCTGCTCCGGCCGGCGCACGCTGGCACGGGTGTGGGGCGGCTCCACGTGCCGCAGCAGGCGTGCCTTGAGCTCGCGCAGGCGCGCGCGGCCGCGCTGATAGCCTTCGGGCTGCAGTGGATCGGCGTACACGATCAGGTAGGCTCGGCCGCTGAGGTTGTCGACGACTGCCAGCTCTTCGGTCAGCAGCAGCTGGATATCGGGCAAGCCCAGATCGTCGGGCGGAACCTGCGACAGCCGGTGCTCGAACAGGCGCACCGTGTCATAGCCGAAATATCCCGCCAAGCCACCGCAAAAGCGCGGCAAGCCGGAGCGCAGAGCGACTCGAAACTGCGACGCGTAGCGTTCTACAAACCGCAAGGGATCACCGTCATCGGTGGCCACGATCCGGCCGTCGGTCACGACCTCGGTTCGATGCTTGCCCCCGGGATGCAGGAAACTGCGAATCAATGTGCGCGCCGGCAATCCGATGAACGAATAGCGGCCGAAGCGTTCGCCGCCGACGACAGACTCGAGCAGGTAAGAATTTGCGCTGTCGGGCTGGCTGCGCACCAGCTTGAGGTAGAGCGACAGCGGGGTATCGAGATCCGCGAAGGTCTCGGCGATGAGCGCGATGCGGTTGTAGCCCTGGGACGCAAGCGCCTGGAATTCGAGTTCGGTCATGGGAGCGCGGAGCGCGGGATCAACGCGTCGCGTTCTGACGGCAGTCCCAGCTCCGCTCGCACGCGATTTGCCGCCAGCGCCAAATCCGGCGCGGTCTGCATCAAGGTCCCGTCGAGATCGATCAGGGCTGCGCGCAGCCTCCTCTGTGCTGTCTGCGCCATGGGATCACCGGGTCGCGCCGGACGTTGCGGCAGCGATTTCCCGCCGCATTGCGCTGATCGTTTCCTGGTAATTCTTAGAGCCAAAAATCGCCGATCCCGCCACGAAGGTGTCGGCGCCGGCAGCGGCAATCGCCCCGATGTTGTCGACCTTCACGCCACCATCGATCTCCAGCAGCACGCTCTTCCCCGTGTCTCGGGCCCAGGAGTCGATCAAGGCACGCGCCGCCTTGAGCTTTTTGAGTGATTGGGGAATGAATCCCTGTCCCCCGAAGCCCGGATTCACCGACATCAGGAGCACCAGGTCAATCTTGTCCATCACGTGCATGAGATGGTCCAGCGGGGTCGCCGGATTAAAAACCAGCCCCGCTTGGCAACCATGGTCGCGGATCATCGCCAGGGTGCGGTCGACGTGACGCGATGCTTCCGGGTGGAAAGTAATCAGGTTGGCGCCGGCCTTGGCGAACATCGGTACCAGGGCATCGACCGGTTCGACCATGAGGTGCACGTCGATGGGCGCGGTCACGAGAGGACGGATCGCCTCGCAGACCAGAGGACCGATCGTCAAATTCGGAACATAATGATTGTCCATCACGTCGAAGTGGATCCAGTCGGCACCTGCTTCGATAACTGCGCGCACCTCCTCGCCAAGACGCGCGAAATCGGCCGAAAGGATCGAGGGCGCAATGCGAAAGTTAGAGTTCATGAATGGACACCTTTATAGCCCCGGGGCTGGTTAATCCCGCATTTTAGGCGTACCTAAGGGTCATGCAAAACGGCTGGCGCAAAATGCACCTGCGTGCACCACGCAAGGCAAATCCCGCGGGGCGTCCCGCGGCGCTTTCCGTGTCGCCGCGCCGGCCGACGCATGCACAGCCCGCGGCATCGGTAACCGCATTTCCTTGAAGAGTCAGCGATGAGCCAGCATCAATTCTCGGTCCACGTTCGTGTGCGCTTCGTCGCGGAGCAGTCCGATCCCACCGCCGACCTGTACCTGTTTGCCTACACGATCCGCGTCGAGAATACGGGCGATGTCACCGCGCAACTGCTGTCGCGCCACTGGATCATCACCGATGGCAATGGCAAGGTCGAGGAAGTGCGTGGCCCCGGTGTCGTCGGTGAACAGCCCCGCTTGGCGCCCGGCGAGGCGTTCGAGTACACCAGCGGCTGCCCCTTGAGCACGCCGTACGGAACCATGCGTGGCAGCTACCAGTGTGTGGCCGCCGACGGGGCGCAATTCGACGTGCCGATCCCCGAGTTTGTGCTTACCGTGCCCCGCGTGCTGCATTGAAACCACTGGCCCTTCCCCGCACGAAGTGATCGGCCGCGTCGAATCGGCTACCGCAGCCAAATCGACGGCTCCCCGCTGGCGGCGCTCGGCCGTTTCAGCGGACATCAGGGTCTGGAAGCGTCTCGGGCCCGCCGTCGTGTTCGCGGCGGGCTTGCTGGGCGACGGCCGGGCCCTGCCGCCCCCGACCGTTGCGACGACCGTCCCGGTCGGAACCCTGGTTCGCTTTGAACGCGAATCCGCCAGACCCCTGCCCCTGATAGCGGACGCGGATTGGATGGCCGCGTGGCCAGCCTGGCTGTCCTCGTGCGAGGTGCTGGCGTCGGCGCGCGATCGACGCCGGCAGCAGGCATGGCAGGCAGTGTGCGCCGCTGCGCTGCGCCTGGCGCCGCAGCGCGCTGCGCAAGTGCGCGATTTCTTTGCCGAGCACATGGACCGGTACCGGGTGGTGGCGTTGGACCCCTTGGTCGCTGCAGATGGCGCGTCGATTGCCGCCTCGAAGACCACGGCCCAAGCGCCCGCAGGGAAACACACCACGGGCTTGATGACCGGATATTACGAACCCGTGCTGGAGGGCAGCCGCAAACGCGACGAACGGTTTGTCGCTCCCGTTTACCGCACGCCGCCGGTGATCCCGACGGCCACACGGTCGGAGCTCGAAGTCTCCCGGCAGCTCCAGGGGCAGGAGTTGATCTGGGTGAGCGATCCGATCGATGCCTACTTTCTCGAGGTACAGGGTTCCGGGCGCGTGCACCTTCCCGATGGCGCTTGGGTGCGCCTGGCCTACGCCGCGAGCAACGGCCAGGCCTATCGTTCCATCGGTCGTTGGCTTGCGGATCAGGGTCAACTCGAGGCCGGGAAGGTCACCATGCAAACGATCCGCGACTGGGCACATGCGCACCCGCGGCGCGTGCGTGAGCTGCTGGACCAAAACCCGCGCGTGGTGTTCTTTCGCGAGCTTCCCCTGGGCGATGCCAACGCCGGTCCGGTGGGAACCCTGGGTGTAGCGCTCACACCCGGGGTTTCGGTAGCGGTCGACCCGAGGTTTGTGCCGCTCGGAGCACCGCTGCTGCTGAGCACCATCGCCGCAGCCGACAATAAGTCGCAGAACCGGATCGCGATCGCGCAAGACACCGGCAACGCGATTCGCGGCCCGCTGCGCGTCGACTGGTTCTGGGGCCAGGGACCGGCCGCCGGGGAAATTGCCGGCCGCCAGCGCGCCCATGGCAGCGTTCGCCTGTTGGTGCCGCGCGGCGTTGCGCCGGAAACCTTACTGTGAAACCGCGGCCGCGGAGCGGGCGGCTTCCGACATCATCTGCTCGACCCGCTCGAGCGGAATTGCGCCGGGAGCGCGACGACCATCGGTAAACACCAAGGTCGGAGTTCCGTTGATATGGAGCTTCTGCCCCAACGCGAGGATTTCCTCGAGCGGGTGCTGGCAGGAATCGGGCGCCGCGGCCGGGCGCTTACCCTCGAGCATCAGTTGCGACCAGGCGAGGCTGCGATCGGGCGCGCACCAAATCGACTTTGATTTCGGATACGAATCGTCCGCCACCGAGGCATCGCGTGAGAGGATGGGGTACAGGAAGGTGTAAATGGTCGCATCCTTGAGGCCGGCAATTTCCTTTTCAAAACGCCTGCAATACGGGCAATTGGGATCCTCGAAGACCGCGAGCACGCGCACGCCGTTGCCGCGGACGGTCTTGACAGCCAGCTGCAGCGGCAGGTCGTTGAAGTCGATGCGTGTGACTGCCTCTTTACGCAAAGCCGTCACATTCTCCTCGCTGCGCAGATCAAAGGCGTTTCCCACGAGCAGGTAATTAACCCGCTCGTCGACGTAGACGATCTCGGCATCGACGACCACCTCGTACAGGCCAAAGGGGGTGCGACAGACGGAAGTCACGACACCGCCCAGACGCTTGTGCACCCGGTCTCGAATCGCGCTGGCCAACGCCGGCGTGAACACTGCCGCCGGCGCAGCATTCAGTGGCCCGGCGTACGGCGGGCAGGGCAACAACGGCGGGTTTGCGGTTGACGCCGGGGCGGCCGCGGGCGCATGAGCCGCCGCGCCGTTAGTAGCCGCGCCGGTCGCCGTGACCGGCGCCGCACTGCCGACCGCTGGCTGGCTGGGCGAGCCTGAAGCACTGGTCCCGGAATCGGGATCGGCTGCCCAGGCCGGTGCGAACAGCGGCACAACCAGTGAAGTAAGGAGTACGGCTGCGAAGAGCCGTACCGAGAACAAGGACCGCCTGAACACCAATGTTTCCCCTTCGCAACGCTTGCCATCGGCCATCTTTTGCGCGTCCCAGCGCGACATTCCGGCGACATCGCACCGGCCGAGGCGCCGCAAATTGACAAAAAAAACTGAGGCGCGCAGTCCTGCCTTAGCCCAGCGCGTGCCGAACCAGGGCGTGTTTCACCGGCGCCAGGGCATTTACCGCAGACATCCCAACGTTGCGAAGCCGCCGCACGCGCGCATCCGGAAGATCAAACAAGCGCGCCAGGCCATCGACGGTGCCGCGCATCAGGCCGATCGGCTCGGCCCGCGCCCGCTCATAGCGGCGCAACCAGACCAAGTCGCCAAGCTCACGCCACGGCTCGCGCGCTGCCAGCAGCCGCAGGAACTCGGACACATCCTGCAAACCAAGGTTCAATCCCTGGCCCGCCAGCGGATGCACCACGTGTGCGGCATCACCGAGCAGCGCCGCGCCCGGACGCACGAGGCGATCGACCGCAATCCGGTCGAGCGCAAATGCGTACTTGCCCCCGATCATGGCTAGGGAGCCAAGCGTATTGCGGCTGCGCTGGACGACGCGCGCGGCGAATTCGCCCGCCGATAGCGAGGCCAGTTCCGGCGCCAGCGCGTTGGGGGCCGACCAAACCAGCGACACGCAATCGCCGGGCAGCGGCAAGAGCGCCACGATCCCCGCGTCGGTAAACCACTGGTAGGCGGTGCCGTGGTGTGATCGCTCACAGTCAAAATTGGCCACAAACGCCGTGTGCCCGTACGTGGTCTCGCGCGCGTTGATCCCGGCGGCGGCCCGCACCGAGGAACGCTTGCCGTCGGCGCCGAGCAATAGCGCGCATTCGATCGAGGCGCCGTCGGCCAGGCGCAACCGGACCGCGTCGGCGTCAAAGGCCGCCGCGTCAAACTCCCGGGAAACGTGTTCGATGCCCGGCGCTATGGTGCAGCCCAGCCAAAGCGCCTGCAGCAGTTGGCTCTCCTCGCATATGGTCGCGAGCCGCTCTACGCCAGCCGCATAGGCGTCAAATTGAAGTCTTCCGCCGTCGTCGCCAAAAACGCGCATGCGCGCAACCGCACAGATGCGGGCAGGGTCGATCTGCGACCAGACTCGCAATTGTGCCAACAGCTCGCAGCTGGCCTGCGAAAGCGCGTAGATGCGGGAGTCAAACCGCGCTTCGCCCGGCGCGGACAAGAAGGGTCGCGGGGCCGCTCCAATCAGCGTCACCTGCAAACCGCGCTGCGCGCAACCCAGGGCGGCGGCTAGTCCGACCACCCCGGTGCCGACCACGGCAATTTTCGCGCCGCTTCTCCCGACCAAGGCCCCGGCCGCGCCTGCAGCGGCCGTCGAGCCAACATCCGACTTCTGTGTTGCGAGCATTGGCATCCCCGGCAGCGCGCCACTCGGGCCCAAAAAGGTCGATTATAGAGAGCCCGTGATAGACTGGTTTTGTCTCGCCAGCTCCATCGTAGTCTTCGTCCCCGTACTTGCCGTCGCCCTTGCGCTTGCCGTCCCCGATGCTACCCGCCAAAAAGACACCGGAACCAGTTGCTGGAAAGACAGCGGCTGCGCGCAAGACGGTCCTCGAGCGCATAGAGGCGTCAATGTGCGCGCTCGATGCGGTTTTGGTCGCCCACTACTACGTCGATGGCGCACTGCAGGATCTGGCCGATGCCACCGGCGGATGCGTAGGCGATTCGCTGGAGATGGCCCGCTTTGGGCGCGATCACCCCGCGTGCACGCTGGTCGTGGCCGGGGTGCGCTTCATGGGCGAGACCGCCAAGATCCTCAGCCCGGACAAGCGCGTGCTGATGCCGACGCTCGAGGCAACGTGCTCGCTCGACCTCGGTTGCCCGGCCGCGGAATTTGACGTCTTCTGCAACCTGCACCGGGACCGCACCGTCGTGGTGTACGCCAATACGAGCGCTGCCGTCAAAGCACGCGCCGACTGGGTCACCACGTCCAGCACCGGCCTT
>Ga0209517_10010709_pt1 | contig 10135 bp, 7 predicted proteins | sample PeaSoiMetSII2010_FD_187695 | JGI IMG/M metagenome (GOLD analysis project Ga0209517, IMG submission 187695) | Peat soil microbial communities from Weissenstadt, Germany - SII-2010 (SPAdes) (version 2) | ecosystem: Environmental > Terrestrial > Soil > Wetlands > Peat | place: Germany: Weissenstadt... | reverse complement strand
CGAACTGAGATCCTTAGCCGAAGGAAACTGCTTTAGTCCGCTCCGGTTTCGGCCAGAATGGCCGCCGCGCTGCGATCCTGGATACTGGGCAGCGTCTGCAGCAGTTGCCACTCCGCTTCCAAGCCCGCCTCTTTGATCTTGCCGACGATGGCGCCGTCGATCTCGCCGATCTGCTGTTCCAGAAACTCCAGGTGCTTGAGGCTGTAACCGATCATGATCCGGTGATGATCGCTCATGCGGTGCCCTTCCAGGGCCTGGATGATCTCCGGAATCTTCCGTTTGGCACCGCGTTTGGCAAACTGGGCGATCTCCTCGGGCCGCGCCTTGCCCTTCAGCAAGGCATCCAGCATCAACTGTCCGCTCACCCCGAAAACATCCGTCAACACGCTGCCCAGTTTCACATTGGCGTCCTCCAGAACCTTCTGAACCCGGTTCTTTTCCGCACTCGCGTTGCCCAACAGCCGCTTGCGCCTGCGTGTCAGGTCGCGCAGTTCGCGAATCGGCCGCGGGGGTATGAAACTGGGATGGATCATGGCGTGGCGCAGCAGATGCGCCAGCCACCAGCCGTCTTTATCGTCCGTCTTGTGCCCTTTGCGGTTCTTCACCTCCTGCGGATTGGCCAGGTAGACCTTCACGCTGCTTTCCAACACGTTGTAAACCGGTTTCCAGTAGGATCCGGTGGACTCCATCACCACGTGCGTGATGCCTTCGGCCTGCAGCCAATCGCGCAAGCTTTCCAACTCCGCCGTAGTGGTTCCCACGCGTCGCCTTTGCACGCGGGCTTCTCCATCCAAGGGTCCGGTCATTACGCAGACCGCCAGGAAGGTCTTCCCCACGTCGATCCCGGCGCATCGTTCCACTGCCGCGCAAATCATGTCGCTTCTCCTTTCCGGCAGGAGCCGACATCTTCACGGATATCTTCTTCCACGGCTCAACTGCTCCATTGGGGGATCCAACATGTCAGCCTGGCCAGTTTCGTTCTCGGCTGGAACTGCTCCATTACCCAATCCGGCCACCTTCTCCTACCGAGACTCACTCTCGCACATTTTCATCTTGAGGGGGGTGAGCGGAGCCCGCTCATGGCCGGTTTCGTTTCGTCAAAAAACACATCCCACTTCTCGCGCCCGAGACCAGTCAGTCCCTTTGGGGCAGGCTCCTGCGGGTCCGCACCGCCAGGGAGCCTCGAATTCCACAATTTTTCCACAATGTAACCAACTGATCCTGCAATCAAAACTCAACAAATGGTTTCGTTTCGTCAAAATCCATCTCCGGCCCCTCGCGCGTCAAAATTGGCTTCGTTCCCTCGGTTTTCGCCATGACTCCGCCCCCGGAGCCTTAACCCGGCTGCTCCGCCTCCCAACCGCTCCGGTGATACATTGTTCTCATGCTGAGACGAAGCTTTTTTCTGGCATCGGCCGCCGCGGCCGCGAGAGTTTTGCCTGGCGCCACCCTCTCCTCCAAAGAGCGCGTCAAGCGCGCCCTCGCGGGACAGGACGTGGACCGGCCTCCGTTCTCACTCTGGCATCACTTCGGCTTGAAGACCGCTCAGGAGCATGCCACCCGCACCCTCGAGTTCCACCGCGCCTATCGCACCGACATCGTCAAGGTGATGAGCGACTTTCTCTATCCGAAGCCTTCCGGGAAATGGTATCAGCTCAAGGTCGAGACGAATCCGTTCCCCGATCAGATCCGCGCTCTCGAATTGATCCGCGATGGGCTCAACGGATCGGCGGATATGATCGAGACCGTGTTCAATCCCTTCAATGTGGCGCAAAAACTGTCGTCGAAGGAGGAGGTGCTGCGGCTGATGCGGGAGAACCCGCAGGCTCTGCTGGATGCGCTCGACGTCATCACCCAGTCGGAAATTCACCACACCAGGCGCGCGTTCGCGGCGGGCGCGGGCGGCGTGCTGTTCTCCGTGGCCAACGCCAATGCCACGGAACTCTCGCCGGCCGACTACGAGAAATTCAGCCGGCCGTTCGACAAGAAGTTTATGGAGGGCATCGCCGGCGCGCGGCTGAACATTCTGCACCTGCACGTCCAACCTGCCTACCTGAACGGGTTCCGCGATTTCACCGCGCCCATCGTCAACTACTCCATGCATGTTTCCGGCATCCCGATCGCGGAAGTGCGAAAGCAGTTTCCGTCGTGGGTGATTGCGGGCGGCATCGACGAGGTCAATTATCGGAAGCTCACGCCCGAGGAGCTGCGGCGCGAGTGGCAGTCGGCGGCTCAGGCCGCGGGAAAGAAGTACATTCTGACGCCGGGTTGCTCGGTGCCGAACGACAGCGCCGCGGAAGAGCTGGCGCGGTTGCCCAAGATCGTGGGCGCGTAAATCTCAACATGAAAAAGCTGATCAACGATCCAGCCGGCATCGTTCGCGAGTCGCTGGAAGGCCTGGCGATGGCACACGCCGATATTCTCAAAGTCTGCTTCCAGCCGGTCTACGTGGTGCGGGCGGACGCACCGGTCGCCGGAAAAACCGGGATCGTTTCGGGCGGCGGCAGCGGCCATGAGCCGATGCACGGCGGATTCGTGGGCAGGGGTATGCTCGACGCGGCGTGTCCGGGCCAGGTATTCACTTCGCCCACGCCGGACCAGATCGAGGCCGCTACGCGCGCGGTCAATGGCGGCGCGGGCGTATTGCACATCGTCAAGAACTACACTGGCGACATCATGAATTTCGAGATGGCCGCCGAGTTGTGCCAAGCCCAGGGAATGGACGTGCTGGCAGTGGTGATCAACGACGATGTAGCGGTGGAAGACAGCCTCTACACGGCCGGGCGGCGCGGCGTGGGGACCACGGTTTTGGCCGAGAAGATTTGCGGGGCGGCCGCCGAACGACGCGCCAGCCTGGCACAGGTCGCCGACCTGTGTCGTAAGGTGAACGCCAACGGGCGCTCCATGGGGATGGCGCTGACATCGTGCACCGTGCCGGCCGCCGGCAAGCCCACCTTCGAGTTGGGCGATCAAGAAATGGAAATGGGGATCGGGATCCACGGCGAGCCGGGGCGCGAGTGCAAACCGTTGGCTCCAGCCTGCGAGATCGCGGCGAGCATGGCCGAGACCATCCTCGCGGATTTGCCGTTCTCCACAGGCGATTCGGCGATCGCGATGGTCAACGGCATGGGTGGCACGCCGCTGATGGAACTCTACCTGATGTATCGCGAACTGGAGCGGGTGTTGCGCGGCCGCGGCATCGCGGTGGCGCGGCGGCTGGTGGGCAACTACATCACGAGCCTGGAAATGGCGGGCTGCTCGATTACGCTGCTGCGGGCCGACAACGAGCTGCTGGCCCTGTGGGACGACCCCGTGCTGACCCCCGGCCTGCGATGGGGAATCTGACCGGGATGGCCGTCCGGAGGCAGGATGTCCTGGCGTGGATGGAGGAGCTGCAGCGAGTCTACGCTGAGAACCGCGACCGCCTGACGGAACTGGATTCGGCCATCGGCGACGCCGATCACGGCACTAACATGGATCGCGGCTTCTCGGCGTTAAAAACAGAACTGGCGGCAAATGTTCCGGCGGATATCCGGGCTGTTTTGCAGACAGTCGCCACGGTGCTGATCCGGACGGTGGGCGGCGCCGCTGGGCCACTCTACGGGACCTTCTTTCTGAGAGCGAGCGCGGCATGCGCGGGCAAGCCGCAACTCGAGGACGCCGAAATCGTCACGATGTTCCGCGCAGGGGTAGACGGTCTACAGGCACGCGGGAAGGCCGTGGCGGGAGACAAGACTATGCTCGACGTATTGCTTCCGGCGATGAGCGCGATGGGCGAGAAACTGGAGCAGGGCGGCACGCTCGCGGAGATTCTGGCCGCGGGCGCGGCGGCAGCCGAAAAAGGCATGCTGGACACCATTCCGATGCAGGCTCGCAAGGGGCGCGCCAGCTATCTCGGACCGCGCAGCATCGGTCACCAGGACCCCGGCGCGACCTCGGCCTGGCTGCTGCTGAAGGCCGCGGCGGCGACTTTGGTCTCATCGCCAAACTGGACATGATCGGCCTGGTCATCGTCTCGCACAGCGCGCGGCTGGCCGAAGGCGTGTGCGAACTGGCGGAGCAGGTCGCGCAGGGGCGGGTCCGGCTGGCGGCGGCCGGCGGCGCGGCCGACCCGGAACACCCGATTGGCACCGACGCGTTCAAAGTGCAGCAGGCCATCGAGTCGGTCTACAGCGAAGATGGCGTACTGGTCCTCACGGATTTGGGAAGCGCGGTGCTGAGCGCCGAGACCGCGCTGGAGTTCCTGGAGGAAGACAAGCGGGGTCACGTGAAGCTGTGCTCCGCTCCGCTGGTGGAAGGGGCGGTCGCGGCGGCCAGCCAGGCGGCGGCGGGCGCGAGTATGGAAGAGATCCTGCGCGAGGTCGAGGCGGCGTTAGCCGTGGCCAGGCCGGTTGCCGCCGAGTCGTCGCAGGAGCGGCTGGTGACGCTCACCAACGCGCTCGGCCTGCATGCGCGGCCGGCGGCGAAACTGATCCGCATCGCACGCCGTTTCCAGGCGCTGGTGACCATTGAGAATGTCACGCATGCGGCGGGCCCGTTCGAAGCCACTGGCATCAACGGCATTCTCAGCCTGGGCGCGCGGCAGGGACATCGATTACGGATACGGGCGGACGGACCCGATGCGCGCCAGGCTCTCGCGGAACTGGCGGTGTTTATTGAGGGGGGATGCGGCGACCAGGACCAACCGCCCGAACAGCCCGAACAGCCCGGAAAGCCCGTGCCACAGGCCTCCGGAGAGCTGAGCGGGATCGCAGCCTCGGCGGGTGTTGCCATCGGACCGCTGGTGAGATTGCGGCCCGCCGAGGTTCCGCGCGACGCTCGCGTGGTGGACGATCCCGACGCCGAATGGCGGCGGTTGCTGGCCGCCATCCACGGCGCTCGCGAGGAGACGCGGACGCTGTACGAGTGGGCCAGGACGCACGCCGGTGCGGATGAGGCCGGGATCTTCGATGCCCAACTGCTTTTTCTGGAAGATCCGAAATTGCTCGATCGCGCTTCGCGCATCGTGCTTGGAGAACGGGCGAACGCGGAATTCGCCTGGCACGAAGCGACCGGCGAAATCGCCGCGGGGTACCTGCAGGCGCGCGCTGCCGATGTGACAGACGTGGTCGATCGCGTCTTGCGAAGGCTGACGGGAGTGGCGGCAACATCGGCCAATCTCCACGGGATTCTGACCGCGCACGATCTGACTCCGTCCGAAATGGCGCAGTTGGGGCCTGTCCTGGGCCTGTGCCTGGAGAGCGGCAGCGCCAGCGCGCACAGCGTGATCCTGGCGCGAGCGATCGGTATTCCCGTGGTGGCCGGGCTTGGCCCCGCGATCTCCGCGGTCGCCGAAGGAACGATCGTCGCGCTCGATGGAGAGCGCGGGACGGTACGGATCTCGCCCGACGCCGCTCAAGTGAAGGCGTTGGAAGCCCGCCGCAAGCAATGGCTCGCCAGCCGCCGCACGGCGGAAGCGGCACGGCACAGGCCGGCCTCCACGCGCGACGGCCGCCCGATCAGGGTACTGGCTAACATCAGCGGCGTCGCGGAGGCTGCGGAAGCGGTGGATTACGGCGCCGATGGCGTGGGTGTGCTGCGCACGGAGTTTCTGTTCCTCGGCCGCACGGCCGCGCCCGGGGAGGAGGAGCAGGTCGCCGCTTATCGCGCCATCGCGCAATCGCTGGGCGGGCGCCCGCTGATCATCCGCACGCTGGATGCCGGCGGCGACAAGAGTCTGCCGTACGTGGAGATCGGCGAAGAGGCCAACCCGTTTCTCGGCTGGCGCGGGATCCGGGTCACGTTGGGCCGCCGCGATTTGTTTCGGACGCAGATCCGCGCCGTCCTGCGCACGGGCGCAGGCCAATCGGTGGGGCTGCTGCTGCCCATGGTCACTGTGCTGGACGAGTTGCGCGAGACCAAAGCGTTGATCCAGGACGTGGAAGCGGAGCTCGACCGCGAGGGCGCCGCTTTTCTGAGGGATATCCAAGTGGGCGTCATGATCGAGGTGCCCGCGGCGGTGGCCATCGCCGGCGAACTAGCCCGCGAGGCCAGCTTCTTCAGCATCGGGAGCAACGATCTGATTCAATATTGCATGGCGGCCGACCGGACCAACCCGCGCGTGGCGTCACTGGCCGACGGGCTTCAGCCAGCCGTTTTGCGCATGATCCGGCAGGCGGTCGAGGCGGCCCGGGCCGCGGGGATCGAGGTGACCCTGTGCGGCGAGCTGGCCGCCGATACGCTGGCGACGCCGCTCCTGATCGGCCTGGGGATGGATGAATTCAGCGTCAGCGCAGCGTTGATTCCGCAACTCAAGCAGGCCATCGGACGTTGGAGCGTGGCGGAGGCGGAGGCCATCGCCCGCGAGGCACTGGCCATGGATTCGAGCGGGGCGGTGCGGAAGCTGCTGGGCAGCGCGGCCCGGTGACTATCCCTGCTTCACGACGCCGCTTCTGGCGCTCTCACCCTGCGTCATCCGGACCGGCCGTGACCTGTGTCCCTGACCTCACGATGTATTACCCATAGGGACACCTACCATGGCGAAGAAATCATCCGCATCCCGGAACGGGCCGCAAACGGCATCTCGGCCCGCACGGCTGAAAAGCGTAACATCCGAAGATATCCGGAACAGGCAATGGACTGAAGCGGACGGCGCGCGCTCCGCCGCGCTGCGGCGCGCCAGGCCGCCGGAGACGATTCGCACATTAACTTCGAAGACATCCCCCGCCTGACCGTTGAGCAATTGGCGAGCAATGGTACGGCTACACGACGTCAGGCGGAGGTAGCGGTGAGTGTGCGTCTCGACCCACTGGTTCTCGATTGGCCGAAGTCCAAGGGCGAAGGTCACCTGACGCGCATCAAACGACATCCTCACAAACCTGATGGAAGCCGAACGCAGGGCAGGCTGAAATCATGCAGCCCGCGGCCGCGGCCGGCAGCCCCTCACTCGCCGGCCTTGACCCAATCTTCCTCGAAGCGAACGTGCTTGATGGCCTTCCCTTCGGGCACGAAATAGCTGTACGTCACGTGGATCGATCCATCCTTCGCCTGGATCACGGAAGGATAATGATACTGGTTGTTAGAGGGCTTGTCCGGGCTGCCGTCGAGGTGCCGCTTCCACTTCCACGTGGCGCCTTCGTCGTCGGAGATTGCGGCCACCAGCGAGTAGCGGCCCCGCTCGATATCGTTGTACACCATGATCCAGTCGCCGTTGCGCAGCCGGATCGCCTCCAGGCTCGTGCCCGGGTTGGGAATGTCGGTATCGCGCGCCGGTGTCCACGTCACGCCGTCGTCCTTGGAAACGCTCGTGAGCGCACGCTTGGGCGGCGGGCCGTTGTCGCGCAAATACGCCACCAGCGTGCCGTCCTTCTTGCGAACCACCGAGGGCTGCACGCAGCCGGCGCCCACGATGGGCTCGCTCGCGTTCCACGTGTATCCGCCGTCGTCGCTGATCCCCATGATGCCGAACGAGAAGCCGTCCGAGTACATGGGCACCAGAATTCGTCCCGAGGGCAACTGCTGCGGATGCGTGCGCGTGAACCATCCCATGCGGGAGAAATATTCGTCCTCCGCGTGTTCGATCAGCTTGCGCGCGCGTTCGGCGAGCGGCCCCGAACCAGCAGCCTCCTTACCGGCATATTCCTTCGTGCGCTCCGCGATGTTCTTGGGGATCAGCACGATGTTGTCCTGAAATTCCCAATGCGGCGGGCCGGAGGATTGCTGGTAGTCGGTGGAGATCCGGTATTTCATGAGCGCGGTCTCCCACTTGTGAGCGATGATCAGCGGCCACAGAAAAAACAGGCGCTGGCGCGAGTCGAGGAACGGCACGGGATTGGTCTCGGGGAATCCGGGCGTGTCGGCTATGGTAAAGCGCTCGGTCCACTTGCCTGTGGAGCGGTTCCAGCGCGCGGCCTGGATCAGAACGTCGTCCGCGGTGCGCTCGCCGGAGCCGTGAAACCAGCAGACGAGCAGATCGCCATTGGGTAGCTCGACGATGGATGACGAGTGGTTGTGCCACTGCTCGGGCTGGAAAATCAGCTCGCCGCAATACTGGGGCGCGGCCAACGCACAGGTCAAACCGAACAGGCAGAGCGCGACGGTTCGCATGGGCCTCAGTATATCGAGCCCCCGTTAGGCATACAATGATGGCCATGAACCTCTTACTTGGACGCAGGAACTTTTTCGGCACGGTCCGGAACGTCGTGGCCGCCGGCGGAATTCTCGGCCAGTTTCGATCGCTGCGAGCGGACCCCGCCACCACCGCGGAACGCGGCGAGGATTACTACGACAAGCTGGGCGTCACCAAGATCATCAACGCCGCTGGCACGTACACCAATCTCACCGCGTCCATTATGCCGCCCTCCGTTCAAGCGGCGGTGGCGCGGGCGGCGGAGCATCCCGTTCGCCTGGTCGAGCTGCAAAAGGCGGCGGGAGAATACCTGGCGCGCAAGCTCAAGTGCGAGGCGGCGCTGGTGTCGGCGGGCGCGGCCTCGGGGCTGACGCTGGGTACGGCGGGATGTGTCACCGTGGCCAACAAGTGCGGGATTCGCGACATTCCCAACGAGGTTTCGCATCTTAAGAACGAGGTCATCATCCAGAAGGGGCACCGCTATGGTTACGATCAGGCATTGCTCTGCAGCGGCATCCGCATGGTGGAAGTCGAAACCTTGGCGGAATATGAGGCCGCCTTCAACGATCGCACCGTGATGGCGCATTTCTTCAATGCCGCGGAGCAAGGCCAGATCGGGCGCGAAGACTGGATTCGCGTCGCCCACGCCCACGGAGTGCCGTGCTTCAACGATGCGGCGGCGGACGTCCCTCCGATTTCCAACCTGTGGACCTACACGCAGATGGGGTTCGACCTGGTGACCTTCTCCGGCGGCAAGGGCATCCGCGGCCCGCAGAACGCGGGTCTGCTTTTGGGCAGGAAGGACCTCATCGCCGCGGCCGCCGCCAGCAATAACCCTTACGACGGTGTGGGGCGCGGCATGAAGGTCGCCAAGGAACAGATCGTGGGTATGGTGGCCGCCGTGGACTGGTTCCTCAGCCAGTCGGATGAGAGCATGGAAAAGGAGTTCCGGCGGCGCGCCGACCGCATCGCGGCGCATCTCAAAGACCTGCCGGGCCTGGAGACCGAGATCTCCATTCCGCCCGTGGCCAATCACGTGCCGCATCTGCTGATTCGCTACAGCCAGGAGCGCGTGAAGATTTCGCCGCGCGATGTAATGGGCGAGCTCCGCCGTGGGACTCCCAGCATCGAGCTGAATCCATCCACCGGGAGCGCGAGGGGAGCTTCCGCCGGCATGGCCACCGGCGTCAACACCATTGTGGTGGGTGTCTGGATGCTCCAGCCTGGCGAGGAAATGATCGTGGCGCGCCGCCTGCACGAAGTTCTCGCCAAGGCCGCCCACGCGTAGACCCCGCGCAGACAAAAGGTGCCGCAGCCGCAAAAGAGCTATATACTGAAGCGGGATTACGGTTCGCTCCTAAGCCTGCCAAGATCCTGTCCGGGGGGCTTGCTCCTGCTGCCGCCCCCCGGAATGATTCCTTGTGTGCGCTGCCGAACGGCTGGCCATGGACGAATTCCGACTGATCACCCTCGACCCCGGCCACTTTCACGCCGGGCTGATTCAAAAAGAAATGTATGCCGGCGTGTCGCCGCGCGTCGCCGTGTACGCCCCGCTCGGAAGCGATCTGACGGAGCACCTGAACCGCATTGCCCGGTTCAACCTGCGGAAGGAGAATCCCACCCACTGGGAGCTCGACATTCACGCGGCGCCGGATTTCCTGGAGCGGATGCTGGCCGAGCGGCCGGGCAACATCGTCGTGCTCTCGGGACGCAATCGCGCCAAAATCGGCTATATCCGCGCGGCGCTCGACGCCGGACTCCACGTCCTGGCGGACAAGCCTTGGGTGATCCGTTCGGCCGATTTGCCGGCCCTCGAGGAGGCGCTCGCACTCTCCCAAACCAAAGGGCTGGTAGCCTACGACATCATGACCGAGCGCTACGAGACCACGTCGATGCTGCAGCGCGAGCTGGTCAACGATCCGGACACCTTCGGCACCATTCTGCCGGGCTCCGAGCGGGAGCCGGCGGTGTACATGGAGAGCGTGCATCACATCTTGAAGCTGGTGGCGGGCGTTCCCAACCTGCGGC
>Ga0209517_10010705_pt1 | contig 10137 bp, 9 predicted proteins | sample PeaSoiMetSII2010_FD_187695 | JGI IMG/M metagenome (GOLD analysis project Ga0209517, IMG submission 187695) | Peat soil microbial communities from Weissenstadt, Germany - SII-2010 (SPAdes) (version 2) | ecosystem: Environmental > Terrestrial > Soil > Wetlands > Peat | place: Germany: Weissenstadt... | reverse complement strand
CTAAAAGAAACGTAGACTCGCCGGTCACGTTCCGCGTGCGGCCCTGAGTGGGCCAGTACACCGAGAACATTCCGGCCGCCGTCCAATTGGCGGACAGAGCACGCGACCACGGCACCTGCAATCCCGGATCGTACCCGCCGCTAGACACAGTGTTGGCGCCAGTCGGAAAACTGAGGAACAAGATTACGGACACATCAAATTTGCCCGGCGTGGGGCCAAGCTGTTGTTTTACTCCGATGGCAACATCGCCGAATCCCGAGCCGCTGCCAGCGCTCAGGTTATGAAAATAGTCTGGCACCGTGAAACGCAACTCGGTCCTCTTGGCGACACCAAAACGTACTAAGCTCTGGGGACCGTCTAAGACGTTCTGCCCTTGGCTGCTAGTTTCAAGGAAGCCGTTCTCCGCCTGAAGGCTGCCGGCAGGAACGACCACGCTGGAGTTCGTAACAGCCGGTCGATCCGTTGCTATCATGCCGGCTGCGTCAACGCTTGGGGGCTGATCTTGGCCATGTAATGGCAGCACTCCGGCTAGAATGAATGCCAGTAGCGCGGTGGAAATGCGAGCGATCATTGGCCGATCGGACAGTCCCGTGTTGCCTTAGCGAGCACAGTAGCACACAGCGTCCTACTTACCCACACTTAAAGGTTGGCTTACACGCAGCTTCGATTGCGCCAGTTCCTTGGCGTCCAACTGCCCTTTCTTGTCCTTATCCAGCCTGTCGAACTCTGCTTCCATGAACTGCATCCACTCCTGCTTGGAGATCTTGCCGCTCTTGTCGGTATCCATAAGGAGCAGCAACTGCTTGACCTCGGGTTCTCCGAGCGCCAGCTTATCCTGCGGCTTTGGAACTGCTTGCCTTTGTGCGAAGGCCATTCCCAGCACGGCCCAGGTCACGACCAACACTGAGAGGGCCACGATGAACCATACGTGGTTCGTTCGCCTCAACATAAATTGTCTCCTACGACGTTTTGCTTCAACCCGTTCTCACGCGGCGCGCGTCACTGGTTTCTTCCGCTGCTGCAGTTCAACGATGGTGTCTTCACCAGAGCTGAGGCGCAGCCGCACCCAATAACCGCTCGAACGAGGCTTGTACTCCTTGCATAGCGCAACCAGGAATGTTCCGTAGAAAGCGATGGCTGCCATGCACAGCACCGTCATTACCGCGCTCACGAACATTTTCAGCCTCGGGTTTCTGATCCAGGCACGGGCAACGCGCCTTGGGGAAACTACCCTGCCCAAGGCAATTGAATACTCAGACCCGTAAATTGCGGATAAACGGGTCATAAATTATTCGTAAGGGTGTGTGCAAGTGTTGAGCGAAACCGGGGTCAACGAGTGTAGAGGCCTGTTAACAACATCTCTAACGACCGTCGTTATGACATCAGTTACTTCCGAACTGCCCGTCCGACCGCAATCGCGGATTGGACCCTGGCAAATCTTCGGTAAGCATAACTCTGCGAGCTGCGCCTCATGCACGGGCACCTTGTTTGTGCTGCGCGGCGGCACTCCATGGCAAATGCTCCCACAGTCCGCGCGCCGAGAGGATGACGGAGAAGAGCGCGGTCACGCCGAGCGCGAGGAGTGTCCAGATAAAGAAGAAGGCTCCGCTGGACTTGGCGATCGCGCCGCCGACTCCCGCCCCCTTCATGTGGATGACAGGGACGACCAACCCAAGGAGCGACCCGAGGAGGATGATCACGTACCCAGATCGCCTTTCGGCCAGCACCAGCGTTCCGTACAGCCAAACGCCCAGGATGGGCACCGCAGTGAGGCTTGAAAGCGTTCCTGGCTCCATCCCGCGGACGATGTCGTCCGTCACGTGTAAGGTCAGAAAGAGGATCGAGAGCAGAGACGCGATGGTCAACATAAAGTTGTGTTTCATTGGATATTCTCCTTGTTAGACTGGAGCGCCCGACCTTGCATTGCGCGGAGGATACCACTTTTTACCCTAGGTGAGTGTTCGCTGCTCGTCAGCGAGGTTTCCAACCCGGCAGGATTATTGGCGTAACATCTCGATTACAGTCATCTTCCCCTGCGACCGGGGGTTTTGAGTGTAAAGGCCTGATTTCGTCAGGCATGATTTAAAGGCGATGCGGAGCGACAAGGAACAAATTTATTGCGATCGCCTGAGTAGAACTACAATGTCGGCTTGATCGACGAAAATAACCATCGACCCGAAGGGGCCAGCATTGCATCGCAGTTTCCACAAGTGACAACGTTCAGTCGGTCGTATCCGATTTTGTGTGAGCCACAAACACCGCAAGCGCAAGGTAGAGAAAGCACCTTTCCCGGTAACGACCTTGGGGTCCGGGAAAGAGCTGTCAGCTCTGCTCTGACATAAGCAGCCACTACGGCCGGCGAGCGCGTAGTGCCCAAATTGCAATGAACATACACACTATGTCCTTTTCTTAGAAGACCAGCCAGAGATTCTACTGCCTCAGGAAGGCGTTGCTGCAACTCGGTGTCATTGAACTCCTTGATGGGGACACTCTCAAACGCGAAACCTGCACGCACTGCTGCAGCTCTTTCACATTCAGCGCCGCCATAAGAGATGTCTGTCTCATCTTGCAAGCTGAGGATGGCGCTGATCTTCAACGATTGCAGGCACCTAAAGTGCTCCTCGATGCGAGGAGCCGATCCATGCCAAAGGTTGTGTTGAACTTGCGAGTAAATCATTCTTGAACGAGTCCGTCGCCGTGTCGTCAGAAATGTAGTCCAATCTGACGTGAAAAAAACATTCTTACACAGAGGGACATGACGAAAGTAACTGTGCGCCGCCGCCCCTTGCGAAGCAAGTCCCCTAGCTAGGTGGCGATAAATCCCGATTACACTCAAAACCCCTCGATGAGCCGCTATCGCCTGTTTGCAACAATTCGACTCAAGGCGGGTCAATTTGACTGTCGCGGAGTCCGCCGAAGATTAGCAGCACGCCGAACACAGACGCGACGCATTTCACCGGGAACAGCTTTTTCTAAGGGGCAGACCGTAAAGTTACCGATAACGTAATGGTCGTATCCATTGGGATCATCATTCCCAAATGCTGCATATATACTGTCCAGTTCCTCGTCTACCATCAGTTCCCTGTGTGTTCCGATGATCCAGATAGTTTCCCTATCTGCGTCTACCTTATATCTTCCGTGAACCGTGAAGCACGCTCCTTCGCTTGTTTGCTTGCATGATTGAGCCGCAAGTCGCGGAACCAACGCAATAAGCGCGAACGCAACCGATGCCACCATTGTCATTTTGCAGGTCAGTGGAAACATCCCCATTACGCTCAAAACCTTTCGCTACTCGAACAAATCTCGCACATTGCGTCCCTGTCGGTACCACAAACAAAGGGCTAGCCATTTGAGCGAACTTCGTACGGCAGAGGTGGAGTATCGTTTGACTGGGCAAGTGCATTTCAACCCCAGCCCCATCAAGTGATATTGGGCGTCAAGATCATCCTCGGGAACAAAAACCGATGCGAAGGTCTCCGCTTGAGTGGCACAGATCGCACGCAGCTCAATGCCTAACTTGCCCTCAAGGCCCTTAGCATATCGCTGTGCAGCATGTGTCGCAGCGTTTGGCCGCACCCTAATCCAGTGGTGAGTTTTGGTGTCCACAAGCAGGTCGTCCGGGGTCAACCAACAGATTGTTTTGGGATACTCTTGGGAAGCAAGAAACGCACTGAACTTCTCTTCGGCAGCTTTCAGTGTCGGGGGCGGATCAGGGGTGGAGTTAGTCACGGTTGGAATTATGCTGCATGTCTCTCAACTGTTGCAAAATCCCCATAGCACTCACTGACATCCATCGTTTCCAGCACAAAATAAAACCGGGGACGGTTTCCCGTCCCCGGTTCCAGACTGTTCTTCCGTAACTTTCCGTGACGCCTACTGCACCTGATCTACTTCCACTCCATCTCCCGCATGCACATCTTCCAGAGCGAAGATGATCATGCCGGTCGCCGTGGTGTTGGTCACGCCGATGATTACGATCTCGCCTACAGCTCTGCGCGGCAAGTCCCGCACGTGAATCACTGGGCCGTTCCCCTTGGTGAACATGGCAGGATCGACCGAAGGTGTCTTCTTCTGTGTGTCCTCGGCAATCGCGGCCTTGAACGACAAGGAATCCACGGGGTCTCTCAGATCGACGTCATAGGAGCGCACCGCCCGGAAGAAGTCGCCGATCTTCACACCCTGGTTGGAGCCGACGTTGAGATAAACTTTGTGCCCCGTACCTAGCATGGAATCGAAATCTTTCCCCATCACAATGCGGCCGGAGAGCTTGTTGCTTGCCGGCAGGAAGCGATCGAAATGAATCGGCGCGTGGAAAGGCACGGCCTGCTTTTCCGCAAATGGAATCGCCGTGTCGCCGGGATTAACTCCGTCACACGCGTATTCGATCTGCCCGATCGCCACTTTGCTGCGCGTGTCAATCACCTTCACACGCCCGACTTCTTCATAAGGCTGGCCGGTTTCTTTCAACAGTTTCCTCTGTCCGGGGTAAGTTTCATACTCGTTGACGTCGCGCAGAGCTCGCACGATCTCGTACTCGGCTCCCGAGCTGTAGCCCGGTCCCTCGAGATAGATCATGTCGCCAGTCTTGAACTTCGTCGTGGTCGGCGTTTGCAGTCCCCCCGCCACGAAGCTGGCGTCAGGCAGGATCTGTTTGCTGATGAATCCAGCACAATACAAGTCGGCGTAAGTGGGCGTCTGAACCCGCTGGGTCGGAAAGCTGCTGGTCGTCGGCGAAGTTCCTTGTGGGGCTTCGAATGAATTCCCGTCAGCGCCGCTTTGCGCCCAAGCCGCCGTCGCGAGCAACAACACGAACAGTCCTGTTTTCTTCATGTTACCTCCGGGGAGCACCGTAATGCGTCCCCCTCCTTCAGTTAAGTGCGAGAAGAAGCCAAATGCCAGAAACGAAAAGGCTTCAGCCGGAAGGTAACAAGTAGGTAAGGGTGGGTCAAGGTTACGAGGGTGTTGGGCACCCTGGAGCAGAGGTTTTTCTCGTTTTTCTCCCCCAGACTATTAATCCGTTGTTGCATAAGTAATTAAGGCCCTGTAATAATTCGCCGTCATTCAGTACGTGCCCGACCTGGCGTCTGAACGCCGATTTTTCTCAAGATCGGCCGGTTTTTCTTAAAGTCGAACGATGAATTCAGCTCCTGCTTACGCGCCCCGTCTTCTGCCCCTGCGATTGCCACGAGTCTGTGTGGCGGTCATCGGTTCCGATCCCAATGAGATGGCCGACAAAGCCGAGCTCCTGGTTCGGGATAACTCCTTTCTGGAGTTCAGGTTGGACTACCTCTCAAAGCCCGGATTGGCGCTTCCTCGGATCAAGCGCTTCATGGAGTCCCATCCCGGGACCGTGGTCATTGCCACCTGCCGCCGGGTCGCCAGTGGAGGCAAGTTCCGGGGCTCCATTGCCTCGCAGTTGGAGATTCTGAGCAAAGCCTCGGCTGCAGGCTGCCAGTTGGTCGATGTTGAGCTGCAAACCGCCAGCAAGTGTAAGCCTGAACATCTTCAGAAGCTTCGTGCCCGCGCCGCCTTGATCCTATCCTTCCACGATTTCCGGGCGACCAAGAAACTGGACGAAACGCTGGAAAAAATGCTCGCCTATCCGGCGGACTTCTACAAGATCGTCAGCACGGCAACCACGCTCGCCGACAACGTGACCATGATCAAATTTCTGGCGCGCGAGGGCGACCGGCACTCGCTCGTCGGCATGTGCATGGGCGAACAAGGCATCATCAGCCGGGTTCTGGGGGTGCGCGCCGGAAGTGTGTTCACCTTTGCCGCCGCCAGCGCGGGCGAAGAAACCGCCCCAGGCCAGGTGACCGCGCAGGAATTGCGCAATGTTTATCGCATCGAGCGGGTGGACGTAGCAACGCGAGTCTATGGGGTCGCCGGCGATCCCATCGCGCACTCGCTTTCTCCCGCCATCATGAATGCGGCCTTCCGCCGCGAGAATGTGAATGCGGTCTATTTAGCGCTCCACGCCAAGACGCTCAAGGATCTGCTCACCTGCGTGCGCGAGATTCCCATTCACGGCATCAGCGTCACCATGCCCTACAAGGAAGCGATCCTGCCGCACCTCGACAACACCGATTCCCACACCACCAAGATCGGCGCCTGCAACACCGTGGTGCGGGCGCAGGATGGCAAGCTCTACGGCTTTAATACCGACGCTTCCGGCATCGTCCGTCCCCTGGAACGTCGTCTGAACACGCTGGAAGGCGCCCGAATCCTGGTGATCGGAGCCGGAGGCGCGGCTCGCGCCGCTGTCTTTGGGCTCAAGGAACGAGGATCGGAAGTCTACATTCTGAACCGCACCGCCGGCCCGGCCAAGAAACTGGCCCACCGGGCGCGGGCCCGCCTGATCAAGCGTCCTGACTTGAAGAAACTGGCCTTTGACGTCATCATCAACGCCACTCCGGTTGGCATGGGCAATACCCGCGACACTCCGCTACAGGAGAACGAGATCAACGCCCGTTATGTCTTTGATATGGTTTATGATCCGGCCGAAACCCGCTTCCTGAAGCTGGCCAAGGACAGGGGCGCCCAGATCATCCCGGGAATCGAGATGTTCGCCCACCAGGCGGCTCGGCAGTTCGAAATCTGGACCGGCAAACCCGCCCCTTGGGACGAGATGTTGCGCGTGGTTCTTCTGGCCCTGCAAGAGCGCACTAACCGTGCAAACCGCTCCGCCGCAGCAAAATGAAGGTTGCCCTTTGCACCATTACAGCCGAGGCTGCCCCACCCTTCGCGGTTTTCGAAGGGTGGGTACCACGGACCTCGACCGCATGGTTCCTCCCGATGGACTCGGCGCGAGACACGCTTGGGATCAGAGCTGCGCATGAGCGACTCCACTGATAAGATCGGCTGCGCAAAAACCGTCTGGGTTCGGGGTGCCCACTCGTCGAAAACCGCGACGAGTGGGGCAGCCAAGGTCGTGGTAGCGCAAAGATGGGCCCGCCCTTCGAGCACAACCTACGACAGCAATTTAGAGGGTTAGGTTCGGGGGCTGGGCGCGCTGACTAACCGGTAAAGGCTTGCTTGGTGGTTTGCGATTCCTCGCCGGCGGAGCGGTTGGTCCGCTCCCGCGGGATCAAGCGCGAAATGAAGGTTTTCGATGCCGTTCGCAAAGAAAAAGTTGCATTTTAGTACATGCCCAAAGTAATATGCAGTTAGGGAGTGCGACTGTAAAGCGCTTCCAGTTTTGTTAGCCCTGTACCGCCCGGTTCCATACTTCCAAAATCGCTGTACAAGCTTTGGCGAAAAACTCGACGTGAGAGGCGGGTCGGCTCGCCTCCATCCCGGTTCGGAGAGTTCAACATGGCGTGGTACGCGTATTGTCTTACCGAGCATCAAACCCTTCCCAATGGAACCCGCACTCGCCGCCCTTTTCTGCTAGAGGGCGTTCAAGGAGTGAACGGCGCTGCGGTTCTGAGCTATCCGAGTGGTGAATTCGCGGTGATTGTCAGCGAATATGACCACGCAGCAGGTGAATTGGACCAGAAGTCCGCGATTGAGCACGCGCGAGTGGTCAGCAACTGCTTCCGCAACTCCACCGTCCTGCCTTTCAAATTCGGCACCATTTTCGACAGCGATGACGCACTTCGGCAGGCCGTCCGGGTCAACCGGCGGGCCTTTGGCCTGAGCGTCGCCAAGCTGCGGGGAAAGTCCGAAATGCACATTAAGCTGGTCGTCCGGGATGGCTCTCTGCGCGAGGCCATGATCGACGTCCAGCTGCCCGACACGGTCGGCGGAGACTACCTCTCCAAGCTGAAGGTAAAGGCATCGCGCGAGCGCGAACGCCAGACCAAGGCTCGGGCACTATCGGTCCAGGTACACAAACTGTTTAACCCGCTCGAGGAAGAAGTCAGCTGCAAGAAGGTCGCACCCGAGGGCATGTTGATCGACATCGCCCACCTGATCGACGCCAAGAGCGTGGAAAAGTACCAGAACCGCTACAGCACAGCCGCCAAGCAGCTGAAGAACTGTGAAGTGACCATCAGCGGTCCATGGCCTCCCTATCACTTTCTGCCGGGGAAGCTGCGTACCGTCGCCGGCAACAGCTAAGCGGCAAGAATTTTCCTTTCATCCTCGCCCATGGCTGGCCAGAACCCGCCATGGGCTTGGTGTTTGCGGCGTTTGGTAGCCGCGTGCATGGAATATGCATTGTTCTGCACTTCCAATTTTCCTTTGATTTCCACCCCGGCTCGCACTCTCACCTGCACACACCAAGTAAGTCCTTACTCGTCATTTATTTATGTCGCAGCGTGAGCAGGATCACGAGGTTTCGAGCTTTGGCGGGGCAAATGCTTCTATCCCTGGTAATAAGAGGCCGCAAACTCTAGCAACATGACCTACACTCTCTTCGATTCTCCGCGTCACTACCCGAACCGTTCCGGCTGGCGGAACGGAGACTTGCATCGCCTTTCCTGACAAGCCCACCAAATCCGTAGCCTCTGAAACGTGGCCCCAGCGATGGGGCCATTTTTTTGTTGATCTGGTTAGACTTGGCCTGGCCAGCCCTGGCAGGCTGCTGAAAAACTCTTTTCGATGACTGAATGCCGGCGCGGCGGCTAAAGCCGCTATTGATTCTTGCGGACTTACGGCGCGGCTAGAAGCCGCGCCCATTCAAACCGGGCAGTGGTCCGAGTTTTCAGCAGCCTGCTAGAGCACTCTCATTGCGACCGGGCTGCTGACAGCAGAATGTTCGCGACCTCGTCAGGACGTTCGACGTGGCAGTCGTGGCCAGTCTTCAGTTCGGCGACTTCCCAGCCGGAAGCACGAGCCTTCTCCGCAAACGGCGCAAAGACCGGTCTCGCCGGATATCCCTCCGCAACGCAACTGATGAAAGTGGCAGGAATGCCGGCCTTCCGATTGGCCGGAAGAGGAAGCTTTTCCTCAAAGCAGCGCAGACTGAAATCGCACAACCGGGCGCGCACGAAATCACGCGCCGCGCCCGGCTTCAATCCCCAGAGATCAAGTTGGCCCTCCCCGCCCGGCAACCGCCAGCCCTCTCCATGCTCTCGCGCGACGCCGCGAAAATGGGTGCCAATCTCAGGCGGAAGCAGGTCCAGAACGCTTTGCTCATTTTCTGGGATGAAGGCATCCAGGAAAACCAATCGCCGCACTCGAGTCGGGTTGGTCTCGGCCACACCGCTGATAATCATCCCAGCGTAGCTGTGGCCGGCAAGGATCACCGGGTCCGGGCACTCTGACAACTCGCGCGCAACATCCTCGATGTGTTGCCGCAGCGTAATGTCGGGAGACAGACGGCTTTGATCTGTGCCCAGGCCGCTGAGGACCGGCGTCATCACGGTATGACCGTGCTTTTGCAGTAACAGGGCCAGCAGGTCCCACGTTCCGGCCGACTGCCATGCGCCGTGTAACAGAACGAACGTCGACATGGAGGAAAAGTTTAACAGGTTGACCTTAACACGTTAACAACGTGGCGGTGCTTTGGCCTCCCTCTTGGTTAAACTGATGGAGATCCTCCAATACTCGGCAAAGAGAAAGAGCCGCGACATGCTGACTGCGCACGAAGAACTTCTTCGGGAATTTCAGGACTTTGCCAAGAGCGCTCCCACGGCGCAGTCGGTCATGGAACGTATTTCCCAGCGGCTGCATGAAAAGATGGCGCGCTACAACTGGGTCGGTTTTTATCTGGTCGACCCGGCCGACTCCGGCATCCTGCTGGTCGGTCCGTTTGCCGGCAGCTTCACGCCCAATGCTCGCATTCCCCTCGACACGGGACTCTGCGGCGCGGCGGCCCGCAGCGGGCAGACCGTAGTGGTGCACGATGTCTCCACCGATCCGCGTTATCTTGCGGGATCGACCATGGTGAAGTGCGAGATCGTGGTCCCCATCTTGGTCAAAAACCAGCTCGTAGCTGAGCTCGATATCGAGAGCTATTTTTCCGGCACGTTCACCCCACCGGAGCAGGAATTTGTCGAAGCGTGCGCCGCGGTCGTCGGAAGATACCTGGCGAAAAGGTAGTCCAGCCGGTGGTAGTGGCTCAGTTTGAATTTCAGATAGCATTGTTGCTCGTCGTCGCTGGCGTCATCCTGAGCGCAGCCGTTTTTCAGGCGGAGCGAAGAGCCTGCCCTGAGCGCAGTCGAAGGGATCTCCCGCTACGACGCTGGG
>Ga0209517_10010704_pt1 | contig 10140 bp, 10 predicted proteins | sample PeaSoiMetSII2010_FD_187695 | JGI IMG/M metagenome (GOLD analysis project Ga0209517, IMG submission 187695) | Peat soil microbial communities from Weissenstadt, Germany - SII-2010 (SPAdes) (version 2) | ecosystem: Environmental > Terrestrial > Soil > Wetlands > Peat | place: Germany... | reverse complement strand
GATGCATTTCATCCCCGCAAGTCGCCCGCCGCACAAGCTGAAGCAGCACCTGGCCCCGTTCCCGCACCGGTTTGCCATGGTCGCACTGGCGTGCACGGAGCACCCCCACTTTGTGCCGTCGCTGGCAGAGGCGGGGGAGGACTTCAGCGGAACGCAGTTGCACTATTCCGTGGATACCGTGCGCTATTTCCGGCATGCGTACCACGACCGGGGGGACCGGATCTTCTTCATCATTGGGGCGGACGCATTTTTGGATATCCCGATGTGGAAGGAATATGAGACCCTGCTGGGACTGTGCGATTTCGTGATCGCCAACCGCCCGGGCATACGCTTGGAGGCGCTAAGGCTGGTGATACCCCCGGACCTGGTTGCGCGGCCGGATGCAGGGCGGGCGAAAGAGGACGAAGTGGTAGCTCATGGATCACCCGTCGTGGCTCAATTGGAGCGGACAACCGTCTACCTATTGGAGAACGTGTCCAGCGAAGTCAGTGCCACGGACATTCGGCGGAAGGCCAACCGAGGGCAGTCCATTCATGGGCTTGTCTCGGGGCGTGTGGAGGAATACATTTTGAAACAGGGTCTGTACCGGTGAAACTGGAATCGTTGCCCCAGGGCGTGCGCAAGGCCGTCGAGGCGGCGCAAGAAAAGAAAGCGGGCGGGATCACCGTGCTGGACCTGCACGGCGTGGGGGCGTTCACACGGTACTTTGTAATTTGTACGGGGTACAGCCGGCCGCAATTGCAGGCCATCTGCACGGGGATCGAAGAGGCGCTTTACAAGGATTTGAAGCGCTCGCCGGAGCACCGTGAGGGCCAGCGGTCCTCGGAATGGGCGCTCTTGGATTTTGGAAGCTTCATCGTTCACGTTTTCGGGGAGCAAGCGCGGCGTTACTACGATCTGGAAAGATTGTGGCGGTCGGCGCCGGTGCTGGTGATTCCAGACGAAGCGGAGACTGGGCGAAAAGAGCTTTCGAAGCGAGTGGGCTGAAACCAGGTCAGAACGCCGCTTGCGGGTAACGCTGGCGGCTGGAGAAGCCCATTGGTTATGGCAAGCGAGCGATTGCCCTGGATCTGCAAGGATCCTGCGTCGCAGCGTCTGTTCGAAGTCGCGGAGCGCGCTGCTCCCCTTCCTGCCGCGATCCTGATCACCGGGGAGAGCGGCAGCGGAAAAGATTATCTTGCGCGCCTGATCCACGAACTTGGACCCCGCCGCGACACCCCGTACATAAAAATCGAGTGCGAAAGTTTGCCGCCTCCCCTGCTGGAGAGCGAACTCTTCGGGCACGAGCGTGGCGCGTTTCCCGGCGCAGCAGAGCGGAAGTCCGGGCGCTTCGAGCTGGACGCCAAGAGCACCATTGTCCTTGATGAAGTGGCGGCGCTGGCGGCCACCACGCAAGCGCGGCTTCTGCGTGTGATGGAAGAGCGGGTGTTCGAGCGCCTGGGCGGTAAGGAACACCTGCGGGTTGAGGCGCGCATCATCGCGTTGACCAGCGCGGATTTGGCCACGGCCGTAAAACAGGGGCGGTTCCGGGAAGATCTGTATTACCGGCTGGACCTGGTCAAGATCTGGATGCCACCGTTGCGCGAACGTCGTGCCGACATAGTAGCCCTGGCGGAGCATTTTGTGGCGAGGATTGGAGCGGCTCACGACAGGCCAAAGGTTCGCTTGAGCGAACCGGCCAAAGCGGCCTTGGAAAAGTACCGCTGGCCAGGCAACGTACGCGAATTGCGTGACACGCTCAAGGGAGCCATGCTTTGCGGGCACGGAGAGACGCTTGAGGCGGAACACCTCCCTGCCCACATGCGCGCCAGCCTGGACGGAAACCGCCCGGAAGCCGGCGCGCGTTCGCTGGAAGACGTGGAGCGTGAGGCCATTGAGGCGACCTTGAAGGCTACGCGCAACCAGATCGGGCGGTCGGCAAAGATCCTGGGCATCAGCCGCAAGACGCTGCTGGATAAGCGGAAGAAATACGGCTGGGTATAGTTCCGCGAAAAACAGAAAAATGACAGCCAGGAGTGGCGACGCGGTAGACTCGCGGCATGAAGATTCGCCTTTTGCTGCTGGGGAAAACGCGGCGTGCGGAGCTTTGCGCGCTTCTCGATGAGTATGTGAAACGCATCGCGAGGTCCTGCCCCATCGATGTGACTGAAGTGCGTGACGCTACCGCGGCAATGAAGAAGCTGGATGCCGATCGTGCCGCCGCGGCGGTGCTGCTCGACGCCGCGGGAAAATCCCACGATTCGGAATCGTTCGCGAAATGGCTGGGAGAGCAGCGCGATCGCGGGACGCGAGAGATCATTTTCGTGTGCGGTGATGCCGATGGATTCCCGGCTGAACTGCGGGAACGCGTGAAGCAGAAGGTGTCGCTAAGCGCGATGACGTATTCACATGAACTGGCGCGTGTGATGCTCGCGGAGCAGCTTTACCGGGCCTTTGCCATCTTATCGGGCAGCCCGTATCCCAAGTGAGCGTTTCAAGCGGAGGAGGTGGCGCACTACGGCGCAATTCAAGGTAGACGAAAGTGCCTCATCGCGGGTGTATTTTTCGGCGATCCGTGAAAGAATGTCCGGCGGAAGATCTCATGTCCGCGCGCATCTCACCCGACAAAAACCAGCCTTCCGCGGCGATTGAAATACCACTGATGAAGCCGTTGCCGGACTACGACTTGCATCAGATCGAGCAGCCGACCCCGCGGGACATTGATGCCCTCCTGGTGTCCCAGGGCTTTCGCGACCTGGTGGATGACGCCCGCGGAGTATTGACGGAGCTCATCGCGAAGCCGCCGCCGCTGCCCAATTCCTCGCTGCTGGTGGATCTCGACCTCACGCTTGTTCCGCATTTTGAGATTGTGCAACTCACGGGCGCCATCTGCCCTGGCGATGACGAGGTATACCGCCCGGGGCTGTGGATCATCTTGCGCGACGTCATGGCGCCGCAGAAACAGAGCCTGGGAGAAATCGCGCTCGAGCATGTGCGGGTGATCATCGAGACGCTGGTGCTCCGCCTGGGTTTGGCTTGAAACCCTTCCATTTCGCGTTAGAATAGCGCCCACCCAAGTTGGGGTAATTCGCGCGTTTATGCCGGTGCATAGATGAAAGAGAAACCGCAAGGCAGCAAGTTTTCTCAAGTGCTCAAGTGGGTTGGCTATCTCACGGCGATACTGTCTCTCTGTGCCACCATCGGGGGAATCGCGAAGCTGGCATACGATCGGATGGAAACCCGGCGGAAAATCGACTCTCTCCTTTCCGCCGAAGCTGTGCAACTGGACTCCCGCGACTATCGGTCAGCATGGCAAACCCTCGAACATGCCTCCCAGCTCATGCCGGACTCGCCGAGCGTTCGCTCTGCGCAAGAATCCCTGGCCATGTCTTGGCTCGAGGATGTCCACTTGTCCGAAAACCAGAAATACTCGGACGTCACCGAAAAGCTCGAACCCGTGTTGACGCGTGCCGTCGCTGCTTCCAAGCCCGGAGCTCGGCGGGCGGATCTCCGGGCGCACATTGGATGGGCGTATTTTCTTGAGTTGCGCGATGGTCGGTTTGACTTGGACCCGGCGGAGCCTTACTCCGAAGCTGTGGCCGAAGACCCCAACAATCCTTACGCGCAGGCCATGTGGGGCCACTGGATCCTCTGGCAAAACTGCAGCAAGATCAGCGATGCCACCGGCCATTTCACCGCGGGGCTGGGTTCTCATCGGCAGGGCGATTTCGTCAGACGTTTCCAACTGTTCGCGCTCTTGAATTGCCAGAACGAAGAGGCCACCCTCGAGACCATCCGTGTCGCAAACGAGATGCGCCATGAACAACGCGCTCTCGACGCCTGGTCGCGGGACCACATTTTCTCCTTGTACTATTTCGCCCTTAATCATGATTCGCGGAGTCCCGAGGCCCTCCGTTTCATTAACGCTGTCCCTCCCGCGGAGCACGTCGCCACTTTTCATTGGCTCTTCGACGCGATGGATGCCGATAGTTCCAACGGCATCTCCCGCACCTTTTACCTCGCGGTGCTCCAGGAAGCCGCAGGCCAACGACAGGATGCTCTTGCCAGCTATGGCTTGGTTCTCCGCCAGGTGCCGCCACAGAGCGGGCCCCTGGGCCAAGCCGCCGAAGCGGCCATCAAGCGCCTCTCGTTCTCGCATTAGCCATCATCTCTGTCGTTCATGAGTTGAAACCGGGCCAGCGCTCGCCGGGCCGGACATTTGGCCCAGGTGTCCGGGTGTGTTAAGTTTTTTCCATATGATGAAGCGCATCGGCGTGCTCTTGAGCGGCCGCGGCTCGAACTTTGAGGCGCTGGCGGAGAGTGTTGCCGCCGGGCGCATTGCCAACGCCAAAATCGCCATCGTCATCAGTAACAAACCGGACGCGCTGGGATTGGAACGCGCCAAGGCCCGGGGAATTGAAACCCGGCTGATTCCCTCGAAAGGGCTGGAGCGGGAAGCCTACGATCGCCAGGTGGCCGCAGTCCTGCACGAATATAAGGTGGATCTGATCTGCCTGGCGGGCTACATGCGCTTGTTGTCGCCCTATCTTGTTGCGGAGTTTCCGCAGCGCATTCTGAACATTCACCCCTCGCTGCTGCCTTCGTTTCCGGGACTCGAATCGCAGAAGCAGGCTCTGGAGTACGGCGTTAAGGTCGCTGGCTGCACGGTGCATTTTGTGGACGAGAATCTGGACGCGGGACCCATCATCGTGCAGGCGGTCGTGCCCGTGCACGATACGGATGACGAGCACGCGCTCTCCGAGCGCATACTGAAAGAGGAACACCGGATTTACACCGAGGCCGTGAAGATTATCCTCGAGGGAGAATTCAAGATTGTGGGGCGGCGCGTGATTCGCACCACCTAGAGCGGTAAATCAAGATGACGCAAGCCAAGTTCAAACCACTGGAAGAACAACTCGCGTACTTGAAGAAGGGCGTGGCGGAAATAGTGCCCGAAGCGGAGTTGCGCGCGAAGCTGGAACAATCGCTCAAGACCGGCAAACCCCTGCGGGTGTACCTGGGCGTGGACCCGACGGCGCCGGACATTCATCTCGGGCACACCGTAGTCTTGCGCAAGCTGAAACACTTTCAGGACATGGGCCACACGGCGGTTTTCCTTGTCGGTGATTTTTCCGCGATGATCGGGGATCCCACGGGACAGTCCGAGACGCGGCCCCCGCTCAGCCGCGAGCAGGTGGATCTCAACGCGAAGACGTATCTGGCGCAGGTCTACAAAATCTTGGACCCGGAAAAGACCGAGGTTCGCTACAACAGCGAATGGTTGGGCAAAATGTCCAGCTATGACGTGGTCCGGCTCTGCGGCCATTACCGGCTGGCGCGCATGCTGGAACGCGAGGATTTTCGTTCCCGGTTGGAAAAGAACCTTCCGATCGCCGTTCATGAGCTTCTGTATCCCTTGCTGACGGCTTACGACGCCGTAATGCTGCAGTCGGATGTCGAATTGGGCGCGACGGAACAAAAGTTCAACATTTTGGTACACCGCGAAATCCAGCGCGAGTATGGGCTGTCGCCGCAGGTCGTCGTTACCATGCCCATCCTTGTGGGGCTCGACGGGGAGCGCAAGATGTCCAAGAGCCTGGGGAACTACGTTGGGATTACCGAGCCGCCGGGAGAAATGTTCGGCAAAATGATGTCCATTCCCGATGAGCTGATGTGGTCGTACTACGAACTCGTCACCGACCGCTCGCCTCAGGAAATCGAATCGCTGAAAGGGCAAGTGCATTCAGGCCGGCTCCATCCAATGGATGTAAAGATGCGCCTCGCCGAAGAGGTGGTGGGCGACTTTCAGGGCGCGGATGCCGGGCGCAAAGCCGCTGATAATTTCCAGCGCGTATTCCGCGACCGCAAGGCCCCGGCGGAAATGGAAGAAGTCCGCATGAAGCGCGTACCCGGTGGCCTGGAGATTACGTTTCCCAAAATACGGGATACCTCAAAGCAAGTTTCACTCGCGCTCCCCAGCGGCATCGTGAAGTGGTCGAAGATCCTCGCATCGTTCGAGGGCATCGCTTCGACGTCCGTCGCGGAACGCCTCATCAAACAGGGTGGGCTGGAGATCAACGGCGCCACGGTACAAGATCCCGCCTGCAAGTTGAATGTGGACCAGCCGGAAACTTACAGCGTCCGCGTCGGCAAAAAGAAATTCCTCCGCATCATCGTCGAATAACTTCGGATAATTATTGATTAGATCCGCCACGCTTTCCCCTATCCGTCATTCCGAGCGAAGCGAGGAATCTCTCTTGGCTTTGTCTTGTCCCCATCAGTGCAGTATTTCCGCGACCAACTGGAAAACATGCTTGGCGATGGCCGGCGCCGCAGTCAGTCCGGGCGACTCGATCCCCACAAGCTGAATCACCCGCGGCACTTCCCTGTCCGGCTCGATCACAAAGTCGGCAATCCCCTGGCCACCCGGCGGAACGAGTTTTGGGCGCAGGCCTGTGTAGCCGAGCTGCAGATCGCTTTCCTCGAGTTCCGGCAGCATGGTCTTCGCATCGGCCACAAACTCAGGAATAGTCATGCGGTCGCGTTCGTAATTGTCCTTGCCCTCGATGTAGGCGGCCGTCGGCCCAACCAGCACCGTTCCCCAAAGTGTTTTCGTGAAGTGCAGGCCTAGGGAAAGCCCGTCGTGATGGGGCAGAGGATAGACCAGGTTCTGGACCAGCCCCGCCCGGGGACCGCGAATTTCACAGTATTCGCCGCGCACGGGATAAATCTTCCAGGGACGCGGGCCGAGAAGTTGCGCAACTTCGTCGGAGTAGAGTCCCGCGGCGTTGATAACGCAGCGTGCCTCAATGGCTTCCGTTTCGGACTGCTCCTCATCGCCGATGCGCAAGCGCGCTTGAACGGCGTCCTTCACGGGCTCCAGGGAAATGACTTTGGCGTGGTTGACAAGGTTTGCTCCGTGCTCCTCGGCAACGCGCGCGAACGCATGCACCAGGTCCTCCGCGGAGCAAATGCCCGTGGAAGGCACCAGGAGCGCCGCACGGCCTTTGACGTGAGGCTCGATGGCGCGTATGCCAGCCGCATCGATGATCCGCAGTTCCTCTACGCCGTTGCCCTCTCCCTTCTTCATCAGGGCGAAAAGCTCTTCCTCCTCGGAAGCGTCCTTCGCGACGACAAGCTTTCCCGTGGTGCGGCAGGGCACGTTGTGCCTGGCGCAGAATTCCTTCGTCAGGCGGTTGCCTTCGACGCAGTGACGCGCTTTCCAGGAATTTTTCGGGTAGTAGATTCCGGAATGGAGCACGCCGCTGTTACGCGTGCTGGTGGCCATTCCGAGTTTTGGATACTGCTCAGCAAGAAAAACATCCTGCCAACGGCGGGAGAGCGCTTCGGCAATCGCGCAGCCGACAACACCGCCTCCAATAATCAAAACATTTGTCTGGTCCATATTCACAAAGTATAAGGCGCGCTGATTACCGGCGCATTATTCTTCGTGGCCGATTTCGTCGAAGAATGTTCTGCAGGGCACCAGACGGGCTTGCGTGCCGTCATGGACCGCAAACATCGCTCCTTTGCCCTCCTCGTAGCCATTCTTCCAGAGAGATGCGCTGCCATATGCGCCATCCTTATTCACGGCATAGAAATAGAGATGGAAGGTGTTGAGCTTATTCTTGTCACCGTTGTAGTTGTGTACCACGCGCCCCACCGCTTCCAGGCAGGCATCGTCAGGCTTCATGCCTTTGCGCATCATTTCGACGATCGTGTGGCCGCCCGAAATTTTGATGTTTTCTTCGCCTTTCCCCGTGGACCCGGCGCCGCCTACATCCCCGTCCACGTAGAGTCCCGCCCCGATCACCGGCGAGTCGCCGACGCGCCCCGGGATTTTCCACGCCAGCCCGGAAGTGGTGGTGGTGCCGCTGACTTCACCTTTGGTGTTCACCGCGAGGCAGTTGATCGTGCCGGTTGGCGGGTACGTGATAACGCGCATGGCATATGCGATTTTTTCCGGATCGTGATCGAACAGCGCCGCAACATGCTCATTCCACTCCGGGCTGTCGGTGCCGGGCCGCCAGTTGAAGCTTGTTTTGGCTTTCCAGGCCAGCCAGATTTTGCGCGAGTGTTCGGTCAGGAGATTCATCTCCTCGAACCCTTCGGCGACAGCAAAGCGCCGCGCCCCGTCACCCACAATCATCACGTGGTTGGTGCGTTCCATGACCGTCTTGGCCAGCCGCGAGACATTTTTGATGCGCCGGACGGAGGCTACGCTGCCGGCGCGGCGCGTCGGGCCGTGCATCACACTGGCGTCTAGTTCAACTTCGCCCTCCTCGTTGGGCAGACCCCCGTAGCCCACGCTGTCATCGTTGGGATCGTCTTCCACGACCGTTACAACGGCGACGGCCGCGTCGAGCGTATCGCCGCCGCCTTTTAGAATTTGCATGCCCTTGTCGAGGGCGTGCAAGCCGTTGGCCGAAGAAATGATCAGCGGCCGTGTCCCGGCCACTGGCGGTGTGTTGAGAAGCCGAGGATCGGGGGAATGGCCATCGGTCACTTCAAGTGTTTTGCCAAAGAGCCTACCCGCGCCGGCGAATGCGCTCCCCGCCAATGATGTCAGAAAAAACTTGCGCCGTGTCCAGCGATCCATAACCACCCTCCCGAGCGGGATGCGAAACGCTCCGGATGGCACTCTATGCGAATTGAAGAGGAAAAGAAACTACCCGTGGGGCGCGCAAGCCGCCTTCAGTCAGAGCCGCCGAGGGGAAGGAAGTATTGCGTGCCTTTGACCGGCTCCTGCAAGCGCCGCAGGAGCTGCTGCAGATCGTCGTTCTTCTCGACGAAATCGATTTCCGAGGTTTCAATGACCAGGAGATCCGCGCCCTCATAGCGGAAAAAGAAATGCTCGTAGGCGCGCGCCACTTCCTGAACGTACTCCGTCGAAATCTGGCGCTCCTCGTGCGCCTTTTTCTTGGCAATGCGGCCGAGCAGCACTTCCGGTTTAGCCTGAAGATAAATCACCAAGTCGGGTTGCGGAAGCTCGACCGTGAGCGCTTCGTAATAGCGCTCGTAAAGTTTCAACTCATCGTCGTCGAGGCTGAGGTTTGCGAAAATGCGGTCTTTTTCCATCAGAAAATCGCTCACCACAAGGCCGGGCGCATCACCGGAAAGGGCTTCGCGAACACGCTTCTGCCGCTCCATCAGGAAGTACATTTGCGTGCGGAAAGCCGCTCCGGGAAGGCCGGCATAGAAATCAGCCAGAAACGGATTATCTTCACAATCGTAAATGCGGCGTGCATGGAGGCGTTCGGCGAGCAGCCGCGCCAGCGTGGTTTTCCCAACACGAAGGGGGCCTTCAATGACGATGAATCGAGGTGGCTGCGGGCCACGTTGCGGGGTGCGTGCGCGTTTCGCCGATGATTCCGGACCAGCCATTTTCCCCCAAACCTACGGACCACGGCTTCTTGTGCCGGATTATAGCAGGTCTTTTCTCCGAATCGCGAAGGAGTGTGAAACCGGACGGTACCATCGCTCCAGAACCCCGTCCCGGAAAAGTACTAGGGAAAATGTGACCAATAGGCCAGTGACACCTGTCCTTCGGTACAGTACAGTGGACAGGAGTTGCAGCGTACCAGGAACCCACCCCCCGGCCTGCGACTACTGAGGTGCATCTTGGTACTATCCGCGCTCGTGATTTTTTGCTGTACCGCGCTGCCGGTTGATACCCCTGGTGCTGTCGCGGAATCACCCACCTTGGTCGCCAGCAATTCCACTGCACCCCAGCCGGACTCCACCCCCAAGTCAAAACTCCCGGATGCACCCGCACCCAAACTGTCTACTGCAGCAGACAGTGATACAAATGCTTCCTCATCTTCCGCCATAGAGGGCATGACTCCAGGCAGTGCGTCAGTTTTAAACGCGCCCATCAAGCCCGCTGTGATTCGGCCGGTCGAATCTCCGCGCCAGCGCAAGATCTGGTACTCCTTGATGGCGGCGGGACACAGCGCCGCCGCACTCGATGCGTGGTCCACGCGGCGCGCCATTTCCGGCGGTTATGGCTCGGAAGGTGATCCCCTGATGCGTCCGTTTGCGGGCTCCGGCGCGATGTACGCCGCTACGCAAGTGAGCCCGGCTCTAATGGACTATTTGGGACACCGCATGATGAACAGCAATCATGGCTTGATGAGGCGTCTCTGGTGGTTGCCGCAGGTG
>Ga0209517_10010702_pt1 | contig 10142 bp, 9 predicted proteins | sample PeaSoiMetSII2010_FD_187695 | JGI IMG/M metagenome (GOLD analysis project Ga0209517, IMG submission 187695) | Peat soil microbial communities from Weissenstadt, Germany - SII-2010 (SPAdes) (version 2) | ecosystem: Environmental > Terrestrial > Soil > Wetlands > Peat | place: Germany: Weissenstadt... | reverse complement strand
CGAGGGTGAAAAGGGGGTGGGTCTGCACTACAGAGCTTTTTCACAGCGCCGCCAGCAGATTCCCCAACAAATCGAGGGTTGGCCGGATCAAAAATAATTTTTCAGCGGTCGAATCCGCGAAGTCGGGTTAGAATTGCGCCTTGAAGCTGGAAATTATTTTTGCACAAACCCTTAGGTCTGGCCGGTCAGTCCATGTGAGTTCCGATCCGAATATGAGAGATTACTGGTGGTAGAGGATCACTGCCGAGCCAGGCTTGGTTTGGACGTCCACGGTCAGACCCTGTTCCATGAGGTCCTTGCCACTCATGGTTTTCGGCGCTCCTCCATCAAGATTGATGAGTCTATATTTCTTGGAGGGCGCGAGGCCATTGAGGCGGAGCACCCGCTCCGGTGACTCACTTTGGTCGTGGCGGAAGGCTTGGACTACGCCGCCGCCGAGGTCGGGACGGTCAAATTGCCAGGCAATCCAATCGCCGGGCTGAATACTGTACGGCGTGAGGGGGTAGTAGTCACCGAGCATGAAGGGAGCAACCCGGCGGCACTCGTCGTAAGCACGCTTGGTAGCCTCATTGGTCCCCGCAAAGCCGGAGCATGGCATAAAGTAGCTGCGGGCGCTGTACGGATCGTTGAAATAGCAGCCGGAGCCGTAATAGGGCACCCAGCTTGAAATCCCGTAGGTGTGGCCTTGATTCGGCATGGTTGCTTCGTGTCCGAACTGGTAGTCGCTGCGCAGGAGCGGGACGGCGCGGCGCAAGGTCTCCAGATCGTTGCGGCGACCACCGGAGGAGCAGGAATCGATCAGCAGCGCGGGATGCCGACGGCGCAGTTCATCCCAGAAGGCCAGGTAGCCCATGACATGCTTGAGCTCCGTCATTCCACGGCGCTCGGGGGTATCATTGTCGCGCCAGTTCGACAGTGGGTCCATGTTGAAGTCCTGCCGATAGTAGTCAATGCCTTGCTCGCACAGCATCCGGTCGATGTGTTCGACGAGCCACTTCCAGGCGTCGGGATGGCCGAGGTTCAGCAGCGTACCGCCGAGGAGCCAGTCGGGATGGTTCTTCGCCAGCCAGCTTTCGCGGTCGCCCACGCGCTCCGGCTCAAACCAAACGATGAACTTCTTCCCCTGTTGGTGCAGCCAATCACTAAACGGGCGGAAGCCTCGCGGGTAACGTTGCGGATCGATTTCCCACGTGCCGGTGTTCGGCCAACTGCCTTGGCAGGGATACCACCCCGCGTCGCGCCAGCACAAATCCACCGCGATACCCGCGCGGTTGAACTCCTCCACCGTGTCGAACAGGTCCTGCTCGCCGCCTTTTTCGAAGGTGCGATAACACTGCATCTGTGTCATCGGTGGAGGAAGTTGGCCGTTGAGGCGGGGGACGTTGTGGGCCAGAAACCAGCGCCGCCAAAGGTTCTGCGCCCGCACCGTGTCGGCGCCCTCCCAAAAGAGCGCGGCAATGAGGGGTGTGCGGATCTCCTCGCCGGGTTTCAAAAACAGGTGCGTCAACTGTTGGCCCGCGGTAATCCGCAGGCCGCGCTGCTCGTCGCGGGTGAAGGAGCAGGCCCACTGGCCCGGCCAGCCAATGGCGAAAATCAATCCGGACGCCGGCATTTGGAGATTGAAGTAAGGCCAGCCTTTAGGGCCATTGGTGGGGCGGCCTCCGTCCGGCGCAAAGGAGTTGTTGGACTTGGGGCCGAGCGTGAGCTGGTAGGGCTCGTAACTTTGCGGCGCGCACCAATCCCCTTTGTTCCCGTGCAGAACGAACTCGCCGTTAGGGCTGCGCTCGAATTTCGTATCCAACGCCTGGAGGTTCTCCAGAACCGGAGTATCAGCCTGGCTGGTGTTCTTGAAGAAGACGGTCCACTCGGCCACCGGAAAATCTCGGTACTCCACCGCGACACAACGGACCTCCAAGCCGGTGCGCGCATCGGTCCACGTGGCGGTGTATTGAGTGCGGGACGAGTCCAGCTTTGGCCTGGCGGTATGCTTCGGCCACCTTGCCAACAGATCGTCAGAGGATTGCCCGCCATAGACAAACGAGAAGAGCAGCGGACTGGTCCGTTGAATCGGAGCCAGGGCGGCCTCGGCACGGCGATCGCGCATTGGCATTTGGCCCAGCCAAAGTTCCCGGTTGTCGCCAAGCGTCACCTTGGCGTCGGCCCAGTCCGATTGATCCCACCCGATGCCGTCGCCCGCGTCGCCGACCTCCAGCGTGAAGGCATCGGCCCCGGCCAAGTCAACATTCACCGCGCGCCCCGGAGTGCCAAAGCGCATCACCTCGGACTGGAATGCGACCTGGTCCCCGACCTTCACCGTGAAGACGACGCTCCCTTTGCCTCGCGCCGTATCCTCGTTGTGATCCAAGCCGACTACGGCGGTAAAGCTCTTGCCGGGGCCGGGCAGCCGCACTTCCACCCGGCTCACGGCGTGGCAGTAGAGTCCGCGAGCAAATTCCTGGTCGCCGATTTTCAGCGGTTTGTTCCCCCGCCCGTTCTGAATGACTGGATCGTGGTTGGCGAGCACATCCAAGCCTGGCTCCGGAGGCAGCGAGGCCGCCGCGACCGATTTGGTCATGGGGGACTTGAGCTGGCAGTCCAGGAGATGCTGTGTGAGCCACTGTTTCTCTGCCTGCAGCTCTTTGCTGGTGGGCTTGAGCTCGAAGGCCTGCGTTGGGTAAGCAAGCATGAGCATGGCCGAGGCTGCGGCGGTTATTCTGATGAAGCAGCTTAGCTGCATGAAGGGCGTGAGAGGGACGAAAATCGGATTTGGGCGTGGGTTACGGCGGTCAGGAACGCTGTCCGGGGCGATCAGACCTGCAGTGGCTGGCGGAGGGTCTTTCGCTTTCATGAACGCTGGGTGCGAGCCTAAAAAAGGCGTTTGCAGTGTGCAAGGCGGAACCGCCCCCAGGCGTGATTGGGGAAGGCGCAACAAAAGACAGTGCGGGCAGACCTCGAAATGTTTACTGAATTCCTACTTGCCGGGCACGCAACTAATGAAGGCTCCAGACATACAGAGCTAAACCGATGGGCAGGCCCATCCAGTAGCCGCCGGGCATGAACCAGAACCAGCCTTTGGAATGCCACCAAATCTCCGATCGTTTAAAGCGACGGAGACCGAAGGCCGGGTTGAGCACGAACCAAAGAAAATCCTCGAAAATCCAGAACCAGATCATGAAGGCCAGCACCCTGGCCTCGAGCGGCCAGGACCAGGTAGCGCCGCCGCCGCAAAACGGAAAATGCACCATCGCCAGCATGAAGATGACCATGAAACAATGGCAGCCGGTGACTGGCTTGTTGCCCCAAACCAGCCTGGTCAGGCGATTATTGACGCGCCAGGTTGGAAACTTTTCACCCCAACCAAAGGGACCCTCCGCTTGAATCTCCACCTGGGCAAAAGCCGCAGAAACGAGCGCCAAAAGCGCAAAAAATTCCAGATATTGCAACATGTTTTAAAGTCGACTTCAAACCGAATCAAGGTCACTGTCAAGCCGCATTTTGCTTATTCGTGACGAAGGACGGATGAAAAGCCGGGTCCAGATTGCGCTAGTGAGTCTGTTGGCCGGCGTGGTCGGTTTGACCGTGTGGCAATTGCTCCGGTAATCCGAGCCTGTTTATGAGGGAAAGAGTTTGAGCCGATGGCTCAATCAAGCCTTCTGGACGGGTGGACCAACCGCAGGCACAACCCGGGCGATTCGGAGCATGGGGACCAATGCGCTGCCCAGGTTGCTGCAAATGGCGCGAATCAAGGAAGGCAGGCTCCATCGTGCCTTGGTGATGTTCGTTCGCCGATCCTCGCGCGTTCTGTCTGGCGTGCATTCAGAGGAGGATTACCACGCGATGGCGGCGTGGGGTTTCGCCGCCCTGGGACCAACCGGCAAACCGGCGGTGCCTGCCTTAATCAATCTGCTCCAAGACCCTGATGTGGATGTGCGCGCAACGGCGGCTTACTGCCTGGGCGTCATTGGACCGAGCGCCGCGGAGGCCGTGCCCGGTTTGATGCAATGCCTGAGCGAATCTGTCAAGAGCGCGGCCACCAGCCGCGAGGCAACGATTCTGAGGGAGCGGACCGCGAAGGCGTTAGGCGTCATGGGACCAGCGGCTCAGCCGGCCATTCCAATTCTCACGCTCGTTACCAATGACCCGATCTGGTACGCACGAAACGCGGCCAAGGCGGCCCTGATGAGGATTAGGGGTGAATCGGTGGTCCCACTCATCGATGGGCTCAAGGATACCTCGGATCCGATTAAGTGGTATGAGGCGGCGTTGTTGGTGGCCGACTTCGGCACCAATGCCGAACCTGCGATCCCCTTGCTCATCAGCGCCCTGGGAACCAGCAATGACATCATTATCGGTCACGCAGCAGTCGCCTTGGGGGAGATACAGAGGCAGCCAGAGGTCTGCGTGCCCGCGTTGATCCCGCTGCTTGCGTCACCCAGCGTCAGCACGCGCCAAAAATCGCTGGTAGCGCTGGGCAGGTTTGGGCTTGCCGCCACCTCGGCTGTGCCCGCCATAACACGGTGCCTTACCGATGTCGATCCCTGGATGCAAATGCAAGCGACGAATATCCTCAAGGACCTTGATCCTCGAGCCGCGAGGAAAGCCGGGGTGGAATGAAAGGCTTGGCAGGGTGCCCGAGCCTAACGGCCAGTCCGTTTTCCCCTTGGCAACCGGGAGCGGCCGCGGTCTAATAACCGGCAGCTAGATATGAAATTCAGAATCGCCTTTCTCGTGGCAACCCTCGTGCTTACAGGTTCATGGGCCAAGGCTCAGCCAAAGCCAGTGGATGCCTTCGAGCAGAATCGGAAGCTTGGGCGTGGGGTGAACATCATCGGTTACGACCCGCTTTGGCGGTCGCCGGAGCGTGGGCGGTTCCAGGAGAAGCATTTCCGCCTGCTAAAAGAGGCGGGCTTCAATTCGGTGCGCATCAATTTGGCGCCTTTCCGGCGGATGACCGCGACCAACAATTGGGCGGTCGGTGAGTCGTGGTTCAAGGTGATGGATTGGGCGGTGGCGGGCGCGCAAGCGCAGGGTTTGGCTGTGATCCTGGACTTGCACGAATACGGGGCCATGGGGCAAAACCCGGAAGCAAATAAGGAAAAATTCCTCGCCTTCTGGCGCCAGCTCTCGGCCCATTGCCAGAACGCTCCGTCAAGCGTCTTTTTCGAGGTGCTGAACGAACCCTCGCGCAACTTGACTCCGGAGCTTTGGAACGAGTACCTGCGCGAGGCACTCGCAATTATCCGCGAAAGGAACCCCACGCGAACCGTCATCGCCGGGCCGGCGTTCTGGAATTCGATTGACCACTTGAGCGAGCTGGAATTGCCCGCTAAGGACCGCTACCTGATCGTGACGGTGCATTATTATAAGCCGATGGAATTCACGCACCAGGGGGCATCCTGGACCAGCCAGAAATACCCGGTGGGGACGGAGTGGCTGGGCAGTGAAAAGGATCTCGCCGCCATCGACCGCGACTTTGAAAAAGCCGGTGCTTGGGCCAAGGAACACGACCGGCCAGTCTTTGTGGGCGAGTTTGGAGCGTACGATAAGGCGCCGATGGAGTCGCGGGCGCGCTACACGGGGGCGGTGGCTCGGGCCGCGGAGAAGCGCGGGTGGAGTTGGGCCTATTGGCAGTTCGACAACGATTTTATCCTGTATGACATCGACCACGACAGGTGGGTTGAGCCGATCAAGAACGCGTTGATTCCGGATCAGCAGAGGGTGCGCTAAGAGGGGCTAAGAGCGTGTCTTAAAAATATCTCGGGCGGTCTTGCCCATCCCGAAATCCTCGGTTAGCTTTTGGCCATGAGCAAACAGGAGATCGCCGAGGCGGTGATGGGACTGCCCGAGAAGGATCGCTTGGAGTTGGCGCGGCAGATCATCGCTGGCCTAATTGTCGAGCAGGAAGCCTCCGAAGCAATTGCGCGGGCCCTCCCTGGGCTGGAAGATGTGGTGAGGGGTAAGGTGCGTGGGCTGACCGAGGCGGAGTTTCGCGATGCCCTCCGATGAGGGTTTCCTACCATCCTGAGTTCCCTAAAGACATCAAGCGTTTCGAGGCTCAGTACCGTGAAGTGTCTCCCAAGCTCGCCGCGCGCTTTCGCACGGCGGCGGACGCTGCTATCGAGCGGGTCAAAGCTTCACCGGGTTCCGCGGGCCATTTCGTGAATACGGGCTCGAGCATCGTAAGAGACGTTCGCAGGTGCAATCTGTCATCCTTCCCTTTTTTCATTCTCTATGGGTTGGCCGGCGATCTGCTGGTATTCAGGTCCATCATTCCGAGTGCTTCCGATCCGTTGACGTGGCTGAACCGCCTCTCCGCCGCGCCGGGCGACGAACCAGCCGATGGCGGGGTGTGTTAGGGGACGATTTTGCGAACGCAGTGGTTTTTGGCGTCCGCTACATAGACGTTCCCTGCGTCGTCCACTGCCACTCCTGTAGGGCTGTCAAGCTGGGCACGGGCGCGTTCGCCCTGAGCGGCGTGAGGAGAGTCGTCCGCTTGCGGCAAGGTGGTTACCTCGCCTTGTGGGGTAATTCTTCGGACTCGGCCGTTGTCGGTGTCGGCCACAAACACGTTTCCGGCACGATCGACGGCGAGACCTTGAGGGTTCGAAAAGCGGGCCTCAGTTCCTTTGCCATCGGCGCTGCCGGCGTATCCCGCCAGTCCGGCCAAGGTGCGCACAACTCCACCGGGGGTAATCTTGCGGATGGTGTTGTTGGCACTGTCGGAAACATAAACGTTGCCCTCTTTGTCCGTGGCCACGCCAAAGGGGTGGTTAAAGCGCGCCTGAGTTGCGGGACCATCAGCATAGCCACTCTCCCTGGGCCGGCCGGCAAAAGTGGTTACCCTTCCACTGGGCGCGATCTTTCGAATGGTGTCGTTACTCAGGTCTGCCACCAGAACGTTGCCGGCGCCGTCAATCGCCACGCTCCAAGGATTAGCGAATCGCGCCAGGAGGCCTAGGCCGTCGTTGGTGCCAGCCTGAGCAACCCCGCCGGCCAAGGTGCGGACGAGGCCTGCGGGTGTGATTTGGCGGATGGTATTATTGGCGGTATCGGCGACATAAAGGTTGCCGGAGGCATCCGCCGCGAGGCCGAATGGAGCCCAGAAGCGGGCGGTGGTGCCGGCGCCATTGGCAGCGCCGTGGCTCCCGGCCAGTCCGGCCAGGGTGCTGACGAGTCCATTGGTGGCGATTTTGCGAATTACATTGTTTGCAGTGTCAGCGACATAGACGTTTCCCTGATGGTCCACGGCCACGGCGTTAGGCAAACGGAATTGGGCTTGCAACCGAGGGCCATCAGTGTAGCCGCTGACGCCGACTTGGCCGGCGAAAGTGAGGACCTTCGGCGGGACGTGCGGGATGGGGTGCGGCCAAAAGACCCGCGCCAACAAAGCCACTGCGGCGAGGCAGGCGGGAATCCAGAGCATTTTCAAGACACGCCCCAGGGGGCTGGTTTTGCGCTGTCCGAGTGGGGGCTGACCCGCTTTGATCCTTTGAAGGTCTTTGAGCACATCCCGCATGTCGGCATAGCGGTCGCGGAGTTCTCTGGCCATCGCCTTTTCGGCTACGGCCACCAAACCGCGGCCCGCAGCGGGGTTCAAGCTGGGGATTGGTTTGGGAGGTCCGGCAAGGACTTGGTCCAGAATTTCCTTGGTGCCCCGGCCTTGATAAGGCGGGCGTCCGGTCAGCATTTCATAGAGCAGGCTGCCAAAGGAGTAAATGTCACAGCGCGTGTCTTCGGCGTCGCCAGCCGCAACGGCCGGGGACATGTAAGGGGCGGTTCCCTCGAGTTGGCGGTTCTCCACGTCCACGACCGTGTCGTTGAAGAGGGATCGCGCCAGGCCAAAGTCGGCGAGGCAAACCTGACCCTGAGCGCCAAGAAGGACGTTGGCGGGCTTGAGATCACGGTGAATAATGCCGCTGCGGTGGGCAAAGCTCAAGCCTTCGGCAACCTGCGTGGCCAGGTCCAGGATGGACTCGGTATCCAACGGTTGCTCCGGTTTAATGCGCGTGGCGAGGCTGCCCTTTTCAAAAAAGGGCATGACGAAATAAGCGCCTTGCGGCCGGTCAGAAATCTCCTGCACGGGGACAATGTTCGTATGGCGCAGGCGTTTGAGGTGGCCCGCCTCCTTGAGAAAGCGGTGGACGACCTGCGGATTAGTGACCAGATCGGATTTGACGAGTTTGATGGCTGCCTCCCGTCCGGTTTCGGAATCGCGCGCCAGGAGAACAATACCCATGCCGCCGCCGCCGAGGACGCGCAGAATTTCAAAATGGTCCAAGACCGCCAGCAGCCCGGGTCGTGAGGGCGGGGAGAGCATGCGCTGGGCGATCAACTCGGCTACGGGCCCAGTAAACGCGGAAAGCGGCGGAGCATAGGACGAGGGGTTTTCCTTGGCGGTCGGTTCATTCATGGCTCGGCGCCTCCTTCCCTTCGGACAATTTTTTGAGTGCTTGGGCAAGCAAGTCCTTGGTTTTTTCATCCAGCCAAGCTTGCTCCGCGGTCCAGCGCAGGCCCTGCCGCAGGTCGGCGTCGGGGAGTTGGGAAATCCGGACCTCGAGGTGGACCAGGGCGGCGGCGATGCTGGTATAGTAAAGGGCGGAAGCGATTCCGCCCGGGAGACCACTTTCGGGATGATCCCGATTGGCTTTGGCAAAGTTCTTCACCAGTTCCAAAAGCTCGAGGGGCGGGGCGGAATGATGGATGAGGTCGGCAAAACTTTTCAAAAGCAACCCCTGCGCGTCACTTAGCGTTCTCAGTTTCTTGGCGGTCCGGGCATCAAAACTGCCCAAATCCACCAGCATCGGCGCGGACATTTGGTGGCGGAACATGGCCGCCAATTCGTCGGGACGCCAAAGCTGGGCGCCGTCCTCGCGGGAGGCAAGCAAGGCGGCCAGCTCTTTGGCGCGGCCTTTGAAGACCGCCGCCGAAGAATCAAAATCAGACATATCAATGCTAGTAGCTATTACCGCGCGGTGCCCAAAATCTTGCACATTTTTCAACGCCGTTTCGCCAAGGAGGTGAGAAACTCTTCCAGGGCCCGCACCTCGGCTGCGGTGGCAGCATCCTGTCGAGCATATTCTTTAATCATCTGGCTCAAATGGGCCTTGAAAATCCGTTTGGCGCTTAGGAGCGTGTTAGAGGCCTCCGTCGGGGATTTCAACCCAAATTGGCCAATCAATTGATCATAAGGAATTTCAGGCGCGCCGTTAAAAATGGGCTGGAGCAGTCGAAGGCGGAAGATTTCCCAGATATAGCCGCGCCGGGGCTGGTCTTCGGCGGGATTCTTGCAATCGGTTTCCATACGGCGCAGGGTTTCGGCAAGAACCGCGCGAGCCCAGGCTAAATCGAAGGCTTCGGAGGCGGCTTCGGGTTCCGGCAGGTCGTGTTCCAATGCGTCCAGCGAAACCGGAGGGTGTCTCACCTCCGCCAGGTTCAAGCGATTGAGAATGAAGTTTCGCAGGCTAGTTTTGAGAAAATCGCGAAACCGCCCGCGGCTTTGATCGGCTTTTCGCAGCCAGCCCTCTTGAAGCAACTTATCCTCAGCAAATTCCTGTACGATAGTGTCCGCCTGCTCTTTGAGGCTGGGAAAGGTGGTTACGAGAAAAATTGTCAACGGTCGCCAGTACGCCTGGATAAGGCGCTCCAGAGGAATCTGCTCCGCTGCTGCCGCCTGGCTTAGTTCGGCCCAGTCGGTTCGAGGGAAAATCGAATTAGTTGACGGTTCGCCAGCCATGGCTGTTGGTCGCACCCTTATTTAATCACGTCGAGGGTTTTGGGCAATCTGTTTCACCAGGACACCAAGGACGACCCTGGGGGTTGCAGGGGCCTCCTGAGGAGGAGAGGGAGAAGGGTCGGGGAATCAGAGTGCGAAGCCCGCGTTCGGCGCCCTTGGCTCTCGAAAGCGGCAGCAAGCTGCGCGCACTCCAAACGCTTCGCGCGGGAGCAGGGTTCTGGCGCGAAGGCGGCTCTCGACGGAGAGTGCCCCCCTGAGATAGGGATGCCGGGTTCGGGAGATCTAGATTTAGAATTATTCCAAGTATTGACAAGGGGCGGGGTTCGTGTAGATTGCCGGTGCGATGGGAAGAGTTAAAATCAACGGAGCATTGACGGAGCGGCTGGCGACGAGCGGCTTTCGCTTTACG
>Ga0209517_10010701_pt1 | contig 10143 bp, 8 predicted proteins | sample PeaSoiMetSII2010_FD_187695 | JGI IMG/M metagenome (GOLD analysis project Ga0209517, IMG submission 187695) | Peat soil microbial communities from Weissenstadt, Germany - SII-2010 (SPAdes) (version 2) | ecosystem: Environmental > Terrestrial > Soil > Wetlands > Peat | place: Germany: Weissenstadt... | reverse complement strand
GATGCGCAGGGTATGGGGAGCGCTTTCGCGCGCGCGGCAGACCGCTTCCTTTATGCTTCCCGCTACCGCAATATGATTGTCCTTGATCAGAATGCCGTCAGCCAGACCGAAGCGGTGATTCCTGCCTCCTCCGTGCCGTACGGCTTCCTTTTCCAGGATTCGCCACAAGGGGGTTGTTTTACGTGTATCGAGCAGTTGGCATCCGGTCCCCGCGACGGCCTGCGACATTTTGCGTGTCAAAGTGGCGATCCCGCTCAGCCGCTGTGCGAAATTGAGGGCCGTCCGCTCGCCTGTCAAAAGGGCCCGCGCCCTTCCCTCTATCCTGAATACGGCAACATCAGGCTCGATCTGGTCCCCATCGGCGAATAGGCATTTTATCCTGATTTCAGTGTCGAGAAGTTCGAAAATCCTTCGAAATGGCCTGGAGCCGGACAAAATGAAGGGTTCGCGTCCAAAGACAACGGCGCTTGCTTCCAGACCGGGAGGGATAATTGAGAGCGTCGTTGCATCCCCGCTCCCGATGTCTTCGAGAAGAGCGAGCCGGAACAGTTCATCCGTAACCATCGTTGCCGTCATTGCGGCTGGCTTTCCCGCAGTCCGTTCATGATTTCGAGTCTGCGGTTCAATTTTTCCATCTTCTCGGCGAGCCGCGCGTTCTTCTCGCGTTCCTTTTCGATGACCTCAGCGGGGGCTTTCTGGAGAAAATCATCGTTTGACAGCTTCCTGTGGGTCAGACCGAACTCTTTCTCCAGTTTGGAAAGCTCCTTTTGGAGCCGGTTCGATTCGCTCTCGAAATCCAGAATGTCCTTGAGCACTACGAAAACTTCCATGTTCCCGACCAGCGCCCCTGCGGCGTACCTGGGCTTACTCATCTCGCCTGTCCGGGCGGCAGTAAGCCTGGAGACCTTTGCCAGACCGGCAATGGTGCGCTCGTGCTCTATAAGAAGATCGAGTTCCGAGCCCTGCTCGCAAAGGCACACCACCTCCACCTTGAGCGCCGGAGAGACGTTCATCTCGCCGCGGATATTGCGAATTGCGACTATGACCGCCATAAGCGTTTCCATCTGCTCTTCGGCTTCGGGGTCGATCCTGTGGGCCTGGGCCTCCGGGAAGGCCTCTTTCATGATGCTCACACCGGATGTGTGAGGCAATTTGTGCCATATTTCTTCGGTTATGAACGGCATCACGGGATGCAGAAGCACCAGGACTTTTTCGAGGACCGTGGCGGCAACAGACCTTGCCTGTGCGCCAGCCTCCCCGTCCTCGCCGTAGAAATCGGGCTTGACGATTTCCAGGTACCAGTCGCAGTACTCGTGCCACAGGAACTGATAGAGTACCTGAGCGTACTGATTGAAATAATAGGAGTCCAAAGACTCAGAGGCTTCTGCGGCAACCCTTTGAAGGCGGCTCAGAATCCAGCGATTGGCAAGCGCTGGCGGCTTTTCCGGCATTTCGACCTGCCCCTTGAACTCTTCGAGGTTCATCAGAACAAGCCGCGCGGCGTTCCATATCTTGTTTACAAAATGCTTGTATCCCTCGACGCGCTCCTCTGAAAGCTTGACATCCCTCCCCTGGACCGCGAATGCCGTAAGGGCGAACCGCAGGGCGTCCGTCCCGTATTTGTCCATCATGAGAAGGGGGTCGATAACGTTTCCCCTGGATTTGCTCATTTTATGCCCCTCGGCATCCCGAACAAGGGCATGCACATAGACTTCACGGAATGGGACTTCACCCATGAACTCGAGTCCCATCATCATCATTCGGGCCACCCAGAAAAACAGAATGTCGAATGCCGTAACCAGAACGGAAGTGGGGTAGAATTTTTCAAGCTCCAACGTATTTTGCGGCCATCCTAAGGTCGAAAAAGGCCACAGCCCGGAGCTGAACCATGTATCCAGAACGTCGGGATCCTGTTCAACGGGGGCGCCGGGGCAATTTGGGCATTCCAGGGGAGCTTCCATGGAGACGATAACATCACCGCAGTTCTGACAATACCACGCCGGGATTCGGTGTCCCCACCAAATCTGGCGGCTTATGCACCAGTCCTCGAGGTTTTCGAGCCAGTTGAAGTAATCTTTTTCCCATTTGGGCGGGACGATTTTGGTTTTACTCTGTTTGACCGCGTTGACGGCAGCTTCGGCAATAGGTTTAGTCGCAACGAACCACTGAAGCGAAAGCATCGGCTCAACCACATTATGGCATCGGTAGCAGTGCCCGACCCGGTGAGCGTAGGCTTCAGTTTTTACAAGATGGCCGGCTTCTTCAAGGTCTTTTAGAATTAGTCTGCGGCAGGCAAACCGGTCCATCCCGACGTAGCGGCCTGTCTGTTCGGTCATGGTCCCGCGATCGTCTATGACCTGCACCAGCTGGAGGCCGTGCTTTACGGACAGCTCGAAATCGTTGAAATCGTGCGCTGGAGTGACCTTGAGAGCCCCTGTGCCGAACTCGCGCTCGACATAGGAATCTCCGATTACCGGGATGTTGCGGCCCACTATCGGCAAGACCACCTTTTGTCCGATAAGGGCCTTGTATCTGTGGTCCTGCGGGTTTACGGCGACAGCCGTATCGCCCAGCATCGTTTCCGGCCTGGTGGTGGCCACTACCAATGCCCCCTTTCCGCTCACCAGGGGATAACGAATGTAGTAGAGAGAGCCGCCCAGTTCCTCCCCCTCGACTTCGATATTGGCCAGAGCGGTCATGCAGCGCGGGCACCAGTTGATCATGCGTTTGCCGCGATAGATAAGGCCCTTATTATATAGCGATACGAAAACCTGGCGCACAGCCCGAGAAGGGCCCTCGTCCATGGTAAACCGCTCGCGTGACCAGTCGCAGGATGCCCCGAGCCGCTTCAACTGATTTATTATAATTCCGCCGTAATTTGCCCTCCATTCCCATACGCGCTGCACAAAGGCTTCACGGCCAATCGAGTGCCTTGTGAGACCTTCAGCCCCAAGTTTCCTCTCGACCACATTCTGAGTGGCGATTCCGGCGTGATCGGTCCCCGGCACCCACAGCACCTCGAAGCCTTTGAGCCTTTTATACCGGCAGAGGATGTCCTGGAGAGTGTTATTGAGAGCATGCCCCATGTGGAGCTGGCCCGTTACGTTCGGAGGAGGGATGACTATGGAATAAGGCGGTTTACGACTGGTCTCGTCTGCGCGGAAAAAATTTCTTTCCTCCCAATACCTGTACCAATGCGCTTCGACTTCGGTAAATTCATATCCTTTAGGCAGAGCGCCCTGGCTCATAAAATTGATTCCCCTGCTAAAGCTCTTTCTTAAGCTTCTGCACTTCCTCATTAATTATCGACCTGACCAGGTCAGGCAAACTTGATTCCACGATGGCCTGGATATGTTGCTGCAAACGGGACTCGAGTCGGCCTATAAGCTCTTCAGCCACTTGTGAAAGGTCGGGAGCAGGCGCAATGGGAACACTCACGGGAGCGGCCGCTTTCGATGCTGCCGGCTTGAATGATTCATCTCCATTTGCAGTCTTATCCATGAACTCGTCCAGAAACGATTCCTTGTCTTCGAAAACCTGTGGTTCGGCTCTCTCCTTGGCTTTTTTTCCGGGCCGTCTGGATGGAACGGGCTCGAAAAGCTTCTCATCCTCTTCGGCTTCATCGCCAAATGCTTCGAGCAGGTCTTGCCCGCTGGAACTTTGCCTTTGAGCCTGTTCGTTCATGAAAGGCCGCGCGGTCTTTTGCGCGAGATTTTCCGGTTCAAGTTCGAGGTCCGGATCCAACTTAAAGAGATCAACGTCCAGGTCCTCATCTTCGTCTATGAATCCTGACGGCATCTCGATGATGTCATCGAGATCGATTATATCATCGTCCGGACCCTCACGCGCCATATCGAGGTCTTTCATCGGATTAGGTTACCTTTCATAGGGACTTGATCGTTTCTGTCTTTTCATCATCGCCTCATAGCCTCTCAACCAGGCATTCCCGCCCGTTGGAATGGGAAAACATCTAAGGCCCAGGAGCAAACTAACCGATACCACGCATGAAATTGCCCTGTCAAGGTTTAGCGTGTCTGCGCGGATACCGGATACGGCCGCAAAGTTACCCCATGATCTCGACAGCCAGCCCGCCGGCGAGGCTGTAACCCGCGTCCGGGAAGACAAAGGGGCAACGGGTCGGCATCCCCTTTATAACTGCTGGATTTAGCTTTGTATTACCGTATCAAAACTTCCGCTGTGGATAATAACCATTCGCAGAGTTTTTGTCATTAATGTGGTGAACCCTTTCGGGGGCCAAGCTTTTATACAACGCACTTGATATCCAGCAGGGGAGTGCCGTCAACGGCGTCCAGGCCGATTACATCGATAACATCGCCCTCGATCCCGGTTATTTCCACGGTATCCAGGGAGATCGGGTTTGGCCGCTGGGGGCTGCGTGTGGAGAAAACACCTCGCAGCGGGCGTGTGCGATCTCCCCTGGGGTGGACCTGAAGTATATCGCGTTGGGCAAGGTGCATCCAGTAGACAATAACGATCATCCCACCCTTTTCCAGACCGAACAAGGCGTCCCTGTACTGCTCATCGACAATCAGTTTGCCCCTGACCGTCCCTTCACTGCCTAGCCGGGGGGCCTTGCCCGGCTCGGTGATCGGACTTCGGATTATCCCTATCGGTTTCAGGACTATTTCCAGTTTGGCTTTTTCTTTTGGTCTTTCCATCTCCGTTTATTCCCTCTTTAGCATAGCTTCAACGGCCAGCCGGAAATCTTCGGGCAAATGGGTCGTCTGGCCCGTGAAACGCAGGCAAATCATGTTTGATTGGATCTGTGTGCATAGTTCCAATCCGGAGCTTTTCGTTTCGCGGTTTGCCGAGGCCTCCGCTGGTCTGTAAATGAGTTGAGAAAATGAAAGATTTCGTCTGCTCAGTGAAGTTATCCCGGTATGTATTTCGATTTCATCATCATAGCGCAGAGCTTTGCGGTACTTGCAACGTGATTCGATGATAGTGAGATGAAGCTGCCGGTTCAAGAATTCACGGTAAGGGAAGCCGGTTTTTCTCAAGAAATCTTCACGCCCCAGCTCGAAGAGGTGATAATAATTGCCGTGATAGACCGCCTGACCCATATCGACATCAAAAAACGGGACACGCATACTCGTTATGTGGTAGGGAGTAGTGGTGCTTGTCGACTGCGCCCGGGCGTGAGTGATTATTTTTTCTTGTGAAGAACCGCTCATATTGAAGCTCCTTATTATGACAGCCAGATGAGCACATTCCACAGTTTTTGAATCTTCTACATCAGAGGTGGTTTTTTGACAATCTTCCCGCGAATGAACAATTCCGGCCGTAAGCGAGATCGTGCCAGACAGCACGGACACCCATCGTCAGTGAGGGCCTCCATCGGTCCCTATATTCATAAGATCCACAAAAGCCTTAGCCCGGTGCTGGAGCGAATACGGACCCCGGAGCCGGCCCCTTTCGTGCCGGACCCTTTCCAGCTCAAGGCTCTTAGCGCAATTGAAGCACGAGACGTGCTCGTTACGGCCCCAACAGGCGCCGGAAAAACATATATCGCAGTTGAAGCCATTGACAAGGTTTTTCACAGGGGCGGGAAAAGCTGGTATGCGTCGCCGCTTAAGGCCCTGTCAAATGCGAAGTATCAGGAATTCCGCGAAATCTTCGGCCGGGAAAACGTCGGAATTCTCACCGGAGACAGGAAAGAAAATCCACTTGCCCCGGTCATCGTCGGCACCACCGAAATCCTGCGCAACCAGTTGTATGACATAATGCACCGGGGAGAGGACATCGACATGGACCTGGTGGTTCTCGACGAGGCCCACTACCTCGGCGACGTCGACAGGGGCGTAGTGTGGGAGGAAGTGCTCATTTATCTTCCTCCGCGTGTTCGGCTCCTGCTGCTTTCCGCTACAATACTCAATGGCGGTGAAATCTGCAAATGGCTCACCTGGATGCGCAGTTCCGAATGCGAATGGGTGGCGGCATACGAGCGTCCCGTCCCGCTTTACCCGATATTCCTTTTCCCTGGTGGAGAGCTTGCTCCTCTGTCGACGCGCCGTGGTTTGCTCCCGGGAATTGAAAAAATCGACCCCCGATCGCTTCCGCGCTCCGAACTGCCCGAAATCCCGAGACTCCTCGATGCGCTCCGAAACGCCAACCTGCTGCCAGCCATATTCTTTCTGAAATCGAGGTCCGACTGCGACAGGGCGGTTGAATTCTGCCGGCCGGTTCAAGGGGCGAGCAGGCAGGAAAGTCCCCAGTTTCGGGAGGTGCTAGCAGAGCTGCTCGATGAATATCCTTTTCTCAGGACACATCAGCACCTATCGACCCTAAAGAGCTGCCGGGTCGGTTCCCATCACGGCGGGCAGCTTCCACACTGGAAGCTGTTTTTGGAAAAGATGATGCAGGCCGGACACCTGGATGCCATCTTCTCGACTTCAACAATCGCCGCTGGAGTCAATTTCCCGGCGCGCACGGTGGTTATTTTTCAAAGCGACCGGTTCAACGGTAAGGAATTCGCAGCGCTTAGCGCAACCGAACTGTTGCAGATGACTGGCAGGGCAGGACGCCGTGGGATGGATGAAATCGGGTTTGTGCTCATAGTTCCCGGCCCGCACCAGGACCCCAGGCTTATAAACGATCTGTTAAAATCGTCCCCCGACCCGATCCAGAGCCAGATTCGCGTTAATTTCTCGATGGTTTTGAACCTTCTGCTGTCTCACAACCCCGAGGAGATTCGAGACCTCTTCATGGTCTCTTTGTCCACTTTTCAGAACCTGAGCCGAGACACACGGTCGATGAAGAAGATCGAGGCGGTCCGGGCTGAACTCGAGCAATATCGAGAGCAAATGGGCTGCGGATCTTTGGATGAGCTATTCGAAATCCGGCCAAGGTACTCAATCGGCATTGTGCAATTGCGGAAAATGCGCCGATCGCTCAAGCGAAGACCCGAGTACAGAAAAATCGTCGATCAGCTCGCTCCGGGCCGCGTCTTTATCAGCCAGAGAGGGACCCCATATATTTGCGTAGCCTGGCCCGATTTTGAATACAGCAATGTGGAAGCCGTCCGGCTGGCCAATCCGATCCGAATGCGGCGCCGGCGCATCCGGACTCACCGGGTTGCGTTTCAGCGTCTCCGTGAGTTGAGTGTTTTGTTTGACTCTTTTCCCGACTTCGAAGAGCGGGAAGAATGGGAGAACCTGATTGCGCGCGCCGTTGAGGGCGAGTTCAGCCCCGTCGAACCCGATGTACCCGCCGGGGCGCCCCCAGCCGACCTTGCATCCAGAGATCTGGCGGCGGCAGCCCAAAGACTGCATTCCTATCCATGCGAACAATGCTCCCTTTTCGGTCCCTGTCAGAAAGAAACGGCTCATCCGTTCTCTGCGGCCCTCAGGCGGCACCTTCAACTATTTGCGAAGGTGGATTCGACCCAGGAGCAGCTCTGGAGATCGTTTATCAAATACTACCGGCTGCTTCAAGCCGAAGGATATGTGCAGGAGGATGGGAAGTTGACCCGCGACGGTATGTGGGCCTCCAAACTCCGGCTCGACCAGCCGCTGCTCATCTCTGAGGGGATCCGCAAAAACGTATTTCCGCGAAATAAACCCGAGCTGTTGGCTGCGCTAATCGCTCCTTTTGTGACGGACCGCGACAAACAAGGGGACGTGCAACTGGCCTCTTTTATCTGGAAATATCCTGATCTGGCCAAGCCTTTTTTCCAGATGTTGAAAACCCTCCAGCGGCTCAGGGAGCGCTTGCAGGCCGAAGGCTTCGAAACCCCGCCACTTCCGTTCTGGACGGTTGTCACTGTTTACCATTGGGCGCAGGGTCTTTCGTGGGAACAGGTTCGCGAGATTTCCGGAATGGATGAAGGAGACCTTGCAATGATTATACTGCGCACGGCCGACCACCTTCGGCAGATCGAAGCCCTTAGCCAAACGCATCCCCAGCTTGCAGCCACTGCCGCAGAAGCCGTTGGTATGCTGCTGCGAGAGCCAGTGCTGGCAGATTGAAAAACCCATCTCATTTTGACCGGTCTGATCGTATCAGACACCAATATTTCAAAAATAACTTGACACAACGCTTCCAGTTCAAATATAAAGAGCAATTCCAAATATTTTCCCATAGAGGAGGCGTCGTAATGGTAAAAAGCCCGTGCATAAACTGTGATCGAGCCAACGAGGATAAGAACAAATGTTTGGATAAATGTGACCGGCTCAAGGAATACCAGGAAATGATTCTTAAACAGGGAATCTACGCCACAATGTAGCTACGGGCGTTCAGCCTTTGATGAGCGGCCAGCAGAGGGCCGCTTTTTTTATCCGCAAGTCTTATATTGGGAAAACATAACCAGTTGCAGTTCAGGAGGATTTGAACCTATGTACGCCATCTTCAGGTCCGGGGGGAGACAATATGAAGCCCGGCCCGGGCATGTAGTCAAAGTGGAAAAGATTTCCGGCCAGGTCGGGGAAAGCGTCACCATCGATGAGGTGCTCCTTTTCTCCGAGGGTGACCAGTTGCGGGTTGGCCAGCCTTTTGTGGAAGGCGTTAGGGTTCAGGCAACCATAATCGGGCAGGGGCGCTCGCCAAAAATCGTGATCTTCAAGCACAAACGCCGCAAAGATTACCGGAAAAGACAAGGACACAGACAGGCCTACACGGCTATGCGCGTGGAAAATATCGGCTAGCACCGGCGCGATTTCGGACTCAATCGCGGCGGCTTTCAGTTTTTGGAGGAATATAATGGCACATAAAAAAGCAGGCGGAAGTTCCCGAAATGGCCGCGACAGCGCAGGACAGCGCAGGGGCGTAAAGAAATTCGGCGGTGAATTCGTGCGCGCCGGCAATATCATAGTTCGCCAATTGGGCACACATTTTCATCCCGGAAACCATGTCGGAATGGGCAGGGACTATACTCTTTTCGCGCTTGCCGACGGCTTGGTTACTTTCGAACACAAGGACAAGACGCGCCAGAAGATCAGCGTCTATCCAATCCAAGCCCAGCAGTAGTGTAAAACGGGAAGCTTTTGCTCCCTGCACCAGGTCAATGTGCTCCCCTCCACCCCACGGTGAGAGGGGAGTTGTGTTTTGAATTGAGCCGGAGACAATGTGACAAATCGCGCCACGAAGATTAATAATCACAAAGTGAACCTCCCGGCCTTGCCCGGGGATAACTTACCGTTATAATGAGATGAAATTCATTGATGAAGTGACAATCACGGTTGTGGCCGGAAAAGGCGGCAACGGCTGCGTTAGTTTCAGGCGCGAGAAGTATGTGCCTCGAGGCGGGCCCGATGGGGGCGGCGGCGGCGAAGGGGGTAGCGTTGTTGTGGAGGCCTCGCAACGAAAACACAGCCTGCTTGACTTTCGATATCGAAACCTTTTCAGGGCCGAGCCTGGAAGGAACGGCGCGGGCCAGAACCGGCAGGGACGAAGCGGCGAGGACCTCGTTGTGGAAGTGCCGGTTGGAACCATGGCAAAGGACCCGCTCACGGGCGAAATCCTTTCCGACCTGACCGAAGCTGGGCAGAGGTGGATAGCGGCAAAAGGGGGAAGAGGCGGAAAGGGAAACGCCCATTTCGTCAGTTCGACTCACCGGACGCCTCGTTTCGCCCAGGAGGGTCAGCCAGGCGAGGAGCTCAACCTGAAACTCGAGCTCAAACTCATTGCCGATGTTGGTTTGGTAGGGCTTCCAAACGCTGGAAAATCTACCTTGGTTTCCGCTGTCTCTGCGGCACGGCCCAAAATAGCGGACTACCCGTTTACCACTCTTACGCCTAATCTCGGAGTCGTGCAGTACGACGATGCGCCCCCGTTTGTGATGGCGGATGTGCCGGGACTTATCGTGGGCGCCCACGAGGGCGCCGGGCTGGGAGTCCGGTTTTTGAAACACATCGAGAGGACCCGGCTGCTGGTTCACGTGATCGACCTGTCGCGAGTGCTTTCGGACAACCCCCTGGAGCCGTTCAAACAGATCGAACATGAGCTTGAGAGCTATTCGGAAGAGCTGCGGAAAAAACCGCGCATAATCGTTTTGAACAAGACCGACCTGGTAAAAGACGAGAAGGACCTGGCCAAGATCGAAAAAAGCTACCGTGAACTCGGACTACCCGTACTACTGATATCTTCGCTGAAAAGGGAAGGTCTCCGCGAATTGGTCCGACTTCT
>Ga0209517_10010699_pt1 | contig 10145 bp, 8 predicted proteins | sample PeaSoiMetSII2010_FD_187695 | JGI IMG/M metagenome (GOLD analysis project Ga0209517, IMG submission 187695) | Peat soil microbial communities from Weissenstadt, Germany - SII-2010 (SPAdes) (version 2) | ecosystem: Environmental > Terrestrial > Soil > Wetlands > Peat | place: Germany: Weissenstadt... | reverse complement strand
AGCCCGATCGTGCAAAGATTGGGGAGCACCTTGAAAACTCACTGATGCTGGTGACCGCGCTCAATCCGCACATCGGATACGAAAAAGCCGCGCAAATCGCCAAGGCCGCCTATCGCGAGAACAGCACATTGCGAGAAGCTGCGATCCGGTCAGGCTATGTCACTGCCGGACAGTTCGACGAATGGGTAAAGCCCGAGGCCATGACACACTCCTGATGCCAGTTTTCACGGCCGGCACGTTCGAGCCTTAGGCCCCAACTCCGAAGGTAACAAGGCATACGCCGCCCCGATCCACTCGCATAGAAGCGGCCGTGTGTCGCGAGGGTCGATAATCTCTTCGATCCCGAACGCCTCCGCCGTGCGCAGCGGGGAACGGAACTGATTGAGCGAGTCTTCAATCTCCCGGCGGCGGGCGTCGGGATCGGGCGAGGACTCGATGTCGCGCCGGTACGCCGCTTGCACTCCACCTTCAATTGGCAGCGATCCCCAATCGCCGGACGGCCACGCATAGCGCAGGTTCAGCCCTTGCGCGTTTCCATGCCCCGCCCCGGCCACGCCGAAGCAGCGGCGAATCAGAATCGAGATCCATGGCATGGTCGCCTGATACACCGCGACCAGCGCGCGTGCGCCCGCGCGAACCGTTCCCGCGCGTTCCGCCGCGCTGCCGATCAGGAACCCTGGATTATCGACGAAATTCACGACGGGGATGTGAAAGGTATCGCACACGTCCACCAGACGGATCATCTTGTCGCACGCAGCCGCGTTCGGCGCTCCGCCGCCCTGTTTCGGATCGTTCGCAATCACACCGACCGGATACCCCTTCAGCCGCGCGAGCCCGGCCACCAGCGGCCGCCCGTAATAAAATCCGATTTCAAAAAACGATTCGCGATCGAAAACCAGATTCAGAATGCGCCGAACGTCGAAGCTGCGCCGGCGGTCGCGCGGGATGATCGAGATCAGCTCTTCTTCGCGCCGTTTCGGGTCGTCCGAGGCAACCGCGCGCGGTGGAACTTGCCAGGCGCTCGACGGCAGGTAAGAGAGAAAACTGCGGATCATCGAAAACGCCTCGTCTTCGCTTTGCACCTCGTTGTCGACCGCGCCGCTGCCGCGCGCGTGAATCTCGTGGCCGCCGAGCTGCTCCTTCGAAACTTTCTCCCCGACTCCGCGCTCCACCACCGGCGGCCCAGCAACAAACAATTGGCTCGATCCGCGCACCATCACTGAAAAGTGCGATGTAACCACCCGCACCGCGCCCAGTCCCGCCACCGGCCCCAGGCACGCGCCCACTACCGGCACTTCTCCCAGCATCGCAGTGATCGTGTCCCAAGCAGGGTTGGCGGGAACATACGTGCGACCGATCTGCTCGATGGTCTTCACGCTTCCCCCGCCGCCCGTGCCGTCCACCAGGCGGATCATCGGCATGCGCAGACCGCGTGCCACCTTCTCGGCGTGACCCATCTTGTTGCCGATCGAAGCATCGGCCGCCCCGCCGCGCACGGTAAAATCGTCGCCGCCGACCACCACGGTGCGTCCATCGATGCGTCCCGTGCCAGCGACGAAGTTCGACGGCGTGAACGCGATCAGGTTGCCCTGCGAAGCGTACTTGGTCTGGCCGGCCAGAGCGCCCGATTCGTGGAACGAACCGGGATCGAGCAACCGGTCGATTCTTTCGCGAACGGTCAAGCGACCCGCGGCATGTTGCCGCTCGATATTGGCGCGTCCGCCCATCAATCGCGCGAGTTCCTCGCGCCGGCGGATCTCATCGAGTTCTGGTTGCCAGCTCACCTATAAACGATCATTGTACGCGCGCACTCTACTTCCCCGAAGCCGCGGTGATCTTCAGGCTCGCCGATGGAAAGGTGGGTAGCTGCGACACGACGACAGGTTGCAAAACCGGCGAGATGACCGCGCTGAGCACAGGTCCAAGCGTCACGGTCTGCACGCCCGTCGGAAAATTCGCCGGGACAGTGAAGTTGATCTGCGTCACGCCGACGAGGCCGGGCGGAACGCCGATGAATGTAATGGGCGCATTCATCCCCCCGATTGTCAAAGTGTAGCTGAACCCCGGTTTGGGAAGATTTTTCGTGGCAGTTCCTGACGGCGGAGGGGCGCCCGTCGGTAGAAACGGTGTAACGTCGCCGTCGCCGGTCATAAACGCCGTGGCGGTCTGCCCCGCGCGAGCCGTATTGGTAGGAGCCAGGAATCCGCCCGCATCCGTGAAGAACTGAGGCGCGGCAACATTGATCGGCACCAGGTACGCGCCGACCTGTCCGTTATTGTTCACACCCAATACCGCGGTTCCGATGCCAGTTTCATACGGGATCTGAACAGTGAGTTCACCCGATGCGATCGAATAGATCGGAGCTGTAATGCCATTCACGGTCACGGAGACACCTCCAAGTGATTCGGCGAGCGGCAGTCTGGACGGAGCTTGCTGAGTGGGAGCAAGATTCGATCCCTTGATCACCGCCATCGCCCCGGGCGCTAGAACCGGGTTGACGGCAGCGGCGTTGGACACGCTGTCGATGGTCATCGCCGATGTCCCACCAACCACAAACACCACGCGTACATTCGCAATCGCCGTGCTGGATTGAATCACCAGGGTCGCATCGTAAACTCCATTCGAAAGCTCCGCTCCCGAGGCTTGTACGGTCAACTGCTGCGCCTCCACCGTTCCGTTGACCTGCACCAAGCCCGGCGAAACGGTCAGCCAACTCGAAGCGCGGCTCGGCACCACTGAAACGTTCCACGGCGATGAGCCGCCAACCACGGTCACGGTAGCCATGCCGCTTTTCGACGCGGCATCCCCGAGGATTTCGACGAACTGCGGCGATGCTGAGAGCGTCGGCTGTCGAAACGCGTCCGCGGTGGCGAACGGGGCAGACGCAGTGATGCTCACCGTCGTTCCGATCTCGCTCTCAGCGGTGAGCTGCGTAGTCGCGTTCCCGGGATCGTTCGGCCAACAGATCGTACCCACGAGACTTCCATACGGAGCGATTCGAGTGGTTCCAAACAGCCCTTGAATCGAAGTGCTCAGATCGAACGCTCCCGTTTTCAGAGTCTTAAACAAGAATAGGAACCCGCTGGTCTCCTGAACCGTCAACTGTTGCGAATATTGGCACGACGCGCCGGCCTGCGGATTCTGCTGCACGATCGTCGCGACATTCAGGGTCAGAGCAGGCAAAAAGCCCGGTCCGCCGGGACCGATAAACGGCACCGTCAGATCGCGCGACCACGTGGTCCCATTCGCATCGACGCCGGAGAAGTGAAAGTCCCGATTCAGCGGCACCGTGAGTCCCGTACCCTCGAGCGACGCCGTGATGGTCCCATGCGCCGGAATATTTGTGCTGTTAAACGCCGCGAGGTTCGAAGCCGCGCCGTTGATGGTGAACCCCGTAAGCTTCGTCGCGACCCCAGCTTTCTCGGTAAGCGTCAGCGTGTAGGGCCAAACCGCGACGCTCTGATTGACCGGATCCGGATTCACGGACGGTATCACGAACGATCCCGATGCGGGAACAATCACCTTCACCGCCGCGGTCCCGGCAGAAGCACTGTAAACGCCGTCGCCGCTGTAAAGCGCTGTGACAATCCCGCTTCCCGCCGCGATCAGAATGCCCTGCGCAGACACGGTTGCCGCGCCGCCGGTGAGCGTTGCGGTGCCTAACGAAAGGTCGTCCGTCATGAACGTCACCATCCCCGTCGGCGGCGTTTTCCCTCCGGTGACCGCAGCCACAAGCTTGACCATATCCGTCACGTTGTAGCTGGTCGGATTTGCGCTCAACGAAGTCGTACTCGATGTGCCTGTCGACCATTCCGTGGCCAGATTATTCACGTTGATCGAGCCGAGCCCGGTGGTCAAATCGTAACCCGGTCCTGCGTTATAGCCGAGAAAGCCGTTGATGCAGCTCGGGCTCCCTTGCTCACACGAAATATCGTTGTTGCCGGACGTAACATCGTGAAAAACATCGCTGGTCGCCTGCGCCATCCGATACAGGGCCGGATTTACGTTCCCCAGTCCCGGCTGCGACAAGGTTCCATTCGAAACCAGATACTGATTCATCAAGGCGACGATGGCCGCAAAACTAGGCGTGCCGACGGAAGTCCCGCCGATGATCGCGAAAGTACCCTCGGTCGCCACTTCGAATCCGTCGTGATCCGGCGACGCGGCCAGCGCTACATCGGGGATATCGCGAGCGTTATCGTTTGGAACCCCAGGTCCCGTCTGCCAGACCGGTTTTGAAAAGAAGACGCTGGCCGCGCCTCCCGATGCCGCAGGCGAGTGCCGCTCCGCCGAATCGTTCCACGCGACCTCTGGAATATATGACAGCGCCGATCCGTCGTTGGCGTCGTTGGTGGCGACCCAGTAGGTTCCGCTCCCTTCGTTGAAAGTGGTGCCTCCGATAGCCGTGATTTCGGGAATCGTCGCGGGAAAACTGCCGGTCAGGCCTTTCGATGCCTGTGGTGTAGGCGACGTGATATCGCAGGTAGCGGCGCCCCAATCGCCCGAAGAGGCCACCCAGGTGATTCCCTGGGCGTTAGCTTGCTGCGCCACCACGCGAAGCCCCGGTTGGTTAGCCGCCTCGCAGCCCCCGTAACTCATGCTCACCACTGGCGCCAGGTTCTGGTCGATCGCATATTGCGCAGACGCGAAAACGTCCTGCGAATAGACATAGATGATGGTCGCGTTGGGAGCCACTGCGCCCGACCATTCCAGGTCCAGGTCCGCCTCTATAAGATCGCCGGTTATTCCGGGATCGGCGCCGAACAACACCATCTTCGGATCCTTCGCCGCCAGCTTGAATTGCGCGCGAAAGGCCCGAAGGTCGGACAAAACCACATCGGTTTGCCCCGCGATGGCGATCTTCTGACCGGTGCCGTCGATCCCCGCCTTGTAGAGCGGCGCGATGTTGTAAATGGTCGCGAAGTCTTCCGGCACAATGAAGTGGCTGCTGCCGCTGTTATATGCCGGAGCCGTTGACCTCATCGCCATCGGCTTCAGTCCGAAATCGTTCAGTCCCGTAAAGCCGCTGACCACCCCCGCCAACGCCGCCGGAATCGACGGATCGGTCGAGTTGGCGATGTGCGACTCGCCATTCGAAACATAGCGATGTATCTCCGTGTGCAGCGCGCTTCCCACTTGCGCTGCCGTCCCGCTGAAGGTGATCCAGTGGCGCCCTCGCGCAACCTGATTGACGGAAAATCCCTGCGAGCTGAGCCATCCCGAGACCTTTTGAAGATCGCTGCCGCTCAACCCGAATCGATCCGCGAACTGTTCCGGCGTGAGCCACTGGTGATAATTCGGCGAACTTTGACTCTGCTGTTCGGCCAGAAATGACTCAAGCCCCCCCGCTGGTTTCAACACCACCGTAATCAGGCGGAGTTCCGTTTCGGGCGCGACTGGCCCTTGATCGAATCGAGGCTGCGCTCCAGGATGAATATGACCCTTTAGCACCACGGTGGAGCCGGGATCCACCGGTGCCGTAATGCGATCGTCAGCGGCGGCAGCGATGGCCGCTAACAAAACGCACAGAAAAATCCCAATCGAAAAATTATAAATGCGCACAAATCCCCTTTAAGAACGGATAAGACGCCCATTGTATCCCAGGATCGCGTGACAGTTCTGTGATTACCGCGAGACGTGTAAGCTTAGTTTGTGCCCGACATTCTCACCGAAGTCCGCGACCGCGTAGCCTATCTGACGTTGAATCGTCCCGAAAGACTCAACGCCCTCAGCCCCGATCTTCTCCGCGAATCCATCGCGTCGCTCAAGGACTGGGGCCGCGACCCCGCGATCGGCGCGATCGTTGTGACCGGCTCCGGCCGAGCCTTCTGCGCCGGCGGCGACGTATCCGCCATGGCGCGCGATAGCACGGAAGACTTGACGCTAGAGCAGCGTATCGATCGACTCCGTGAAGCCCACGATCTTTCCTGGCTCCTGTACAATCTGCCGAAGGTGACCATCGCAGCGGTGAACGGACCCGCTGTCGGCGCCGGGCTCGGTATCGCCCTCGCCTGCGACCTGCGCTTCGCGTCGAATACCGCGAAATTCGGCGCGGCCTATGCCAAGGTCGGTTTCGGCGGCGACTTCGGCACCACGTGGCTGCTTACTCGCTACGCCGGAGCGCCCAAGGCGAAGGAGTTGTTCTTTCTGGGCGAAAACATCGATGCCGCCGAAGCGCACCGCATCGGCTTAGTGAATCGTGTAGTCGAACCCGATCGCCTGGCACCCGAAGTGGCCGAAGCCGCCGCGAAAATCGCCCACGGCCCGCTCACCAGCTACCGTTACATGAAGGCCAACGTGAATCTAGCGGCCAGCGTCGACTTCCGCGCTTTGCTCGATCGCGAATCGGAAACCCACCTCCGCTGCGGCATGACCGAGGACCATCGCGAAGGTGTGCGCGCCTTCGTCGAAAAGCGCCCTCCGAAGTTCACCGGACGTTAGCGCGAACTCATTCGACTCTTCGTGCGTATACTGTTCTAGGGGAAAATCCGTGCAACAGCATGTGAAGGTTCTGGCGGTCCTGCATATCGTACTCGGCGGCCTCGGTGTCCTCGCCGCCCTCATCGTGATGTTGGTTTTCGGTGGGATCGCGGCTGTTCTCGGTCTGTCTGAACAAACCGCAGGTGCCGGCGACATCGCTTCGCCATGGATCGGCGTCCTCGGGGCGGTCATCATGATCGTGGTCCTGGTAATCTCGCTCCCCGGCCTGATCGCGGGGATCGGCCTGCTCAGCTATCAGCCCTGGGCCCGCATCCTGACCATCGTCCTCTCGGCTGTGGAGCTCCCCGCGTTCCCCATCCACACCGCTTTAGGAATCTACGGCTTGTGGGTTCTGCTTTCGAACGAAGGATCCGCTCTTTTCGCGCGTCCGGCAACACCAGCGCGAGCCTGATCAAACGATTCAGTTCGGCACCACTCCGCTGACCGTAGTTGCCGCGAAGCTGACTCTTTGCACAGTGACACTCATCCCCATCGGGAAAGATCCCATGACGTTGCACACGAATCCGCATCTTGGTTCCGGGAATACTTGATTCGGCATCGTGTCCGCTGTCACTCGTTGCGGCTCAAGCCGCGAAAGTGCCTCATCCATGCTAAAGAAACCCCAAATTTGGCAGTACCGGGACTCCAGTACGAAGGTCTGGAAAAACCCGTACTCACGGGGGATTTTCAGATGTCCCCTAATCCACCAAACTTGGACCAATGAGAGCCATCCTGATCTGCCCGAACCCGGAGTTGAGGGCCACTTTCGAGAACATCGTCAGCCTTCACCCGCAGCTCAAGCTCGCGAAGTCTCTGGATCAGTATCCGGAGGCCGGATCGTTCCGGCGTATCGTGCGCCTCTGCGCTCCGGACGTCGTCTTTGTCAGCGTCGAAGACTCCGAGGCGGCGGAGCGGATCACGCATCAGTTGGACACCGAATTTCCTTCGCTCCAGCGCGTCGCCCTCAGCGCGTCGGAGGACCCGGCGACCCTTCGCCTCGCCTTGCAGCTCCGCATGGCCGAGCTCGTCTCTCCGCCCATCGACGACTACAACTTCTCGCGAATCCTCAAGCGCCTCCACGACCATCTGGAGCGCCACACCACCACGTTCGGCGACCCGGGTCGGATTTTTGCCTTCATGCCTGTAAAAGGCGGAGTGGGCGCGTCCACCATCGCCGCCAACACATCCCTGGCGTTCACCGAAATGGAAGGATCCAGCGTCTTACTGGCCGACTTCGACATCTATTCCGGCATCACCGGATTCATGTTCAAGACCGAACACGATTATTCGCTCACCGACGCGATTAAGCGGAACAAAGAGCTCGACGACGAAACCTGGCAGCGCCTGATCCGTAAAGCGGGAAAGCTGGACCTGTTGCTTTCCGGCGCCCCGATGATCGACGAGGTCCTCACCGGCACACAGATCGTCCCTATTCTCGATTTCGCCCGCCGCACGTATTCCATGATCTGCGCCGACATCTCGGATTCCTTCGATGAGCGTTCCCTCGCGGTTATGCGCGAAGCGGACAAGATCTTCCTGGTCACCACTCCGGACCTCGCCAGCTTGCGCCTTGCTCGATTGAAGGCGTTCTGCATGCGAAAGCTGGAATGGGAGGACAAGACCCGCCTGATCGTCAACCGCGTCACTCGCCGGATGGAGCTCTCCATCGAGCAGATCGAGGAAACTGTAGGTCTTCCGGTCTACGCCACGTTCCCCTGCTCGTACGCCGACGTAACCCGAGCGACTCGCAACGGCGAAGCCTCTCCGAAATTGGCTCCATATGTGAAGGCATTCGTCGAGAAGGTACTCGACAAGAAGGCCCCCGAACCCAAGCGCCCGCGCTTCATCGAACGCTTCGCGGTCGTCCCGGCCCGCTACGAATTCCGGTAAGGCAACTGGGCATACGAGCGTAGTTCGGAACAATACGCCGCTCTAGAATGAAGGCGTGAAGGTCCGGGACATAGTGAGACTCGTGGAGACCGACGGTTGGAGGCACGTTCGTACGACCGGAAGCCATCGACATTACAAACATCCGTCGAAGCCGAATGTCGTGACCATCCCAGGACACGCCGGAGACGATGTGCCAAAGGGTACACTGAAGTCGATCCTACGAGCCGCTGGATTGGAGAATAAGCAGTGACCATGAAATACGCAGTCGTCTTCGAGCAGGCGGAGAGCAACTGGGCAGCCTACGTTCCCGATCTGCCAGGTTGTATAACCACCGGCAAGACGCTCGAAGAGACCGAGACCAACATCCGGGAAGCGATCGAAGGACACCTGCGAACCTTGCGGGAGTTCGGAGACCCCGTCCCCCCTCCGACCAGCGTCGCGAAAGAGGTTGAAGTCTCGCCCGCGGCCTGATCACTAGCGCGTTACCGAACAGGGCTGGAGCCGGGGAAAAAGGGGTCAGCCTGAACTAATACCTTTTGCGAACACCAAAAAGGGGTAAGTTCAGTCTGACCCGCTCCGCTCGCGAAATATGTGGGCGAGCGATGCCTTGTGCGGCATGGACCTCGCCCAACAGTGCCGCCTTCGGCCACGGACCCCATCCGACATGCCGACCGACGCACGAATTGCGCGCGGAAGGTGCCGATACGGTATGTCGTTGCCTATTCGACTGCTGTACAATTTTGGTGGTCCGCATGAACTCTGGTATCGAAGGGCTCGCATCAATTGGCGATATCGCCAGCGTTCTCGGGTTGATCGTTTCGATCGCCGGCTTCGCATGGACCCTGATAGCCGTAGCTAAGGCGAAGCAGGTAGCCCAAGGTGCCAAGGAGGCAGCCGAGAGGGCGCGAGCCGAGATTCTTAAATCGAACAGCATGGTTGAACTCGCGTCGGCAGTAGCAGCGATGGAGGAGATCAAAAGACTCCATCGGCAGGGTGCGTGGCCTCTCCTCCCGGACAGGTATGCCAGCCTGAGAGAGGCTTTGTCAATGATCAGGACGATGAGGCCCGCGATGTCGGATGAACACCAGTCCGTATTTCAGGGTGCGATCCAGCAACTTAGAAGTATTGAGGACAAAGTTGAGCGAGCTCTAGCGACAGAACAGACGCCGCGCAACGTTCCTGCCTTAAACAAAGTCATTTCGCTTCAGATCGACAAGCTTACGGAAGTACTTACGGTGATGAGAGTGGGAAACGATGGCCAATAAAATCCATGTTTTAGTACAGAGACTCATTGATCGGACCGAGCAGGGAAAAGTCGCTTGGGAGATCACCCCGGACCACGGAACCTACCAAGCGTCATTCCCGAACTATTCCGTGCGTATCCTCACGCGGACGCAATACGCAAGTTACGGCCCCTCTACTGACTTTGTGCTGACCATCCACGATGAGGGCGGGGAGATGGTCGATGAAATCACCGATATCGGCCTCAAAGAATCTGGGTTTGAGGACGCATACAAGCGAATGGAGCACTTGTACAACGAGGCGCGCCGTAAGGCGATGGGCGTTGATAAAGTTATCGACGATCTCCTTTCTGACCTTGAAAACTGAAGCTACACCATATCGGAAACTTCTACAAGCCAAGCGATTCGGCGAGAGCGGTTGCAGGCGTGAGTCGGATGATCGCGAACCGCTACGAGAGCCCATTTGCGGACGGCCTGTACTCGCCCTATCGCGCATTCCTTCGCCGCACCAGCCGTTTCCACGACGTCCGCTCG
>Ga0209517_10010698_pt1 | contig 10145 bp, 7 predicted proteins | sample PeaSoiMetSII2010_FD_187695 | JGI IMG/M metagenome (GOLD analysis project Ga0209517, IMG submission 187695) | Peat soil microbial communities from Weissenstadt, Germany - SII-2010 (SPAdes) (version 2) | ecosystem: Environmental > Terrestrial > Soil > Wetlands > Peat | place: Germany: Weissenstadt... | reverse complement strand
GAGCCGTTTTTCGCCGGGCTGCTCCAGCCTGCCGAAGCTCGGGCGCGCCGGCGCCGTTACGGGCGTCCTTTCGCGCGGGGTCTCATGCGCCTGCTTCTCGGGCGCCGGATCGAACGCGGCGGCGGCGGCGATCTCGCGGAGATTTTGCGAGAAGAAGATGATTAGCCAGAAGGGAACGACGTATTCGGCCGTCACCGACGAGGCGCCGATACCGAAGCCGATTAGAGCGATCTGCATCGCCAGCGCGAGCTGGGGCATGGGTTGGCCGGCGCGACGCCGAACCGCACGGCAATTGAGCGCCGCGAGCCCGATCAGCGACAGGAACAGCGCGAGCGCGAGCAGGCCGGATTCGGCCGCGATCTGAACATAGGTGTCGTGCGCTATATAAGAATGTCCGGCGATCTGGACAATCTCGGGATTGTAGGCCGGCGCTTCGGCGCGGAAACGTTGCAGGCCAACTCCAGTCAGCGGCTGCGAGCGGATCATGGCGAGGCCGGCCTTGAGCAGCTCGTAGTGCAGGCGGCTCGATTCATCGTCGCCGTTGGTCACGGCGCCGTTCAACTTGATGTGGTAAAAGCGCTGGAGCAGTCTCGGCGGCGCGAATTCGATGGCCACGGCCGCAGCCAGAGCCAGCATCGCGAGCGCGGCGCCCTTGCGCCGGGAATAAAGCACCGCGGCCAGACCCATCACCGCGGCCGAGATCAGACCGGCGCGCGATTGGGTCAGGATCAATCCGCCGCCCATCCCCACCGCGCAGCCTGCGGCGATGCGGCGCCAGAAACTGGTAGCCTCGTAGCGCGCCATCCAGACCGCGAGCGGGATACTCATCACCAGCGTCAATGCTTCGTAATTCGAATCCTGCTCGACGCCCTCGGCGCGATAAAAGTGCTGCCAGAAGTACTCCCGGTAGAGCCACAGGCTCGCCAGCGCCGAGGTCAGCACCAGCACGCGCACCGACTTGATCATCCGGTCCTCGGTCGTGATCAGCAGCCGGGTCGCCACCAGCATCAGGCTGAACGAGAGCAGCGAAGAGATTGATTCGGACGGGATGGGCAAGCTGAACGCGAACGTCCCCAGCACCTGCATGATCGCGAAGGCGGTCCACAGCAAACCCATCGCGCTCGGACCCCGCGGTACGGCGCCCTTGGGACGGTCGGCGAGCACCGCGGCCACCACCGTGAGGAGTCCCACCACTTTGGCCGGCGTCACCACGACGATCCCTGCGTTGAACAGCATCACGCCGAAGCGCGGATCGTTGTGGAAGCGCGTCATCAGGAGCAGCAGGTAGTAAAGGCTCATTGGAGCGGGCCGATCGCCCGGCGCTGGAGCCGGAACATCCAGGGCAGCGGAATGGCCGCCGAGGCTACCACCGCGGCTGCGGTGCCACTAACTCCGAATGCCAAGGTGAGCGGCAGCACCAGGATGGCCAGAATCGCGACGCTCAGCAGGCTCACCTTGAACGCCGGCTTCGGCGCGTTGAGTCCGTCCAGGCATTGCGTGCCCACGGCGAGCAAACCCGCGAAGATCCCGAACAGGCAGAGCAGGCGAAGCGGCGGCAGAGCACCCATCCATTTGGATCCGACTGCGAGCGAAATGATCTGCCCGCCCCATCCCCAGATTACGCCCGCGTAAAGGATTCCAGCCGCCAAAACCAGGGCGTTCGCCCCCAGCAGAAACCGGCCGACATTACGCCGATCGAGCCGCCGCAACATCGGGAACAAAACCAGGCCGGTCGCGTAGGCCACCTCGAAGGTCGACAGCTCGCCGGCGCGGAATGCGAGTTGATATTCACCGAGCACCTGCGGGCCCAGGAAGTGGCCCACTGCGAGGCTGTCGATTTTGCGCGCGGCGCCCTCAGCTATTCGGCGCGCCGTGATCCATCCGCCAAACTTGAACAGTTTCCTCGCGCGCGCGAAATCGAACGCCAGGCGCGGGCGGTATGGATAAAAGTAATAGGATAAGGCGGTACGGGTTAGCTGCGCCGCATAGGTGGCGGCCATCAGCCCGCGCCAGTCGCGCCAGAACAATATTGCGGCGAGCCCGAAGCTGAAACCCGCCACCAGTTCCGCTACGTTCAAAATCAGCGAGACCCGGAAATCCAGATCGCGGTAGATGCGGGCCGCCACGGCCGGACTCGCCATCCCGGTGACGATCGGAAACGGCGCGATCGCCACGAAAGCCGATCCCAGATGACCGATCCGGAAGAAACGCGCCAGCGGCCGGGCCGCCGCGACCATCACGATCGCTATCAGCACGCCCTGCGCGACCGCCACCGACCAGACCGTGTCGAGGTACTGGTTGATCTTCTCCTTGCGCGGCACGAGCGCGCGGGAAAAATTCGGATCGGTGAACTCGCGGAGCAGCAACTCGGCAACTGACGCTGCGCCAAACACTCCGAAATCGAACGGGCTCAGAAGTCTCGCGAAGACCAGATACCGTAAGCCTCCTCCCAACCCCGCGGCCAGCCGGGCCGCTCCGGTCCATCCAAGGCTGCGCAGGAAGACCCGGCGCAACTCGCCCGGCCCGATAATGGCTCCGTCTGCGGCCGCCGCGGCCTGCGCCGAGCCATCCGGCAACTCCGCCCCTGGGTAGACCGTAGGTATCTTGGCGGGTTGTGTCACGGATTGTAGCGCTGACTCGGGAGACGGAAAAAATAGAGGCGCAAAAAATAGAGGCGCAGGAATCAGAGGTCGGTTACGATTAGCGGAACCGGGTCAAGCTTGAGCGGTCCCGGCGACCGGCGGCGAGCCATGCGTCCGCCCTCCCATGCTGCGCTGGCGAGCGGGCTTATCCGTCGAACCTGTCGAAGCTGCAATCGACTTTTTCCCCTCAACACCACTCACCATCACACCCCGCCAGCACCCGTAATTGTCAGGACATTCTGATCCTGCCGCTCCTGCCAAAGACCGTCATACTATAGTCACAATATACATTCGATCCGCCGACAATTTTGCCGGACTCGGTATTCGAAGCCTTACCGCGCCCCCCCTTTATGAGTATTCGTGATAAGCATTCCCCGGCGCCTCGATCTGCGTTGCAATACTAACCTCGTGGCGGACAAGAGCTGCTCATCGCACTGCTGCGCCGCGCACCAGCCGGCCACCTCCGCCCGCGAAACCGCTAGGCGCGCTGCGATGCAGCAGCCTCCTGTCCCGCGCCCGGCAACAAATAGTGACTCCCCTCCAAATCGGTGCCGTTCAGAACGATATAGCGTTTGCCCTCACGGCTCAGGATCCGCGCGCGAACCATGTCCGCCAAAAGCCTGCTCGCCATCGGTCGTGAGCTGCCGATCAGCTCGGCCCACTCCTCGTGTCCAAGCTCCAGCGCAAGCATCACGCCGCGAGCGTCTCTGATCCCAAAGCGGCCCGCTATTTCGGAGATCACGACCTCCATCCGTTCGCGATAGGAAAGGCTCATCAGGGACGCGTAGCGATACGCGATCCATGACCAGAAAGTATTGGATTGCTCCAGCAGGGCGAGCAGCGCGGCATTGTCGAATCCTTGCAGCAGCTTGACGATTCGATGCCGGAAAATCAGCGCGACCGTGCAGTTGGTCAGCGCCTCGGCCTCGAAGACCTGGCCGCGCCGGCCCTTTGAGTCGATGAAGTCCGAATAGCCGATCAGATCTCCCGGTCCGGCAAGCTGCACCAGAAACCGCCGTGTGTTGCCGTGCGAGCAGTAGACTTTGATTACTCCGTTAAGGACCAGCATCAGGACGTCGGCCGGAGCACCCTGGGCAAAAGGCTTGAGGCCCTTGCCGTAGGGCACCACGATGCTCTCGTTGAGCAGCTCGGCAACCATCTCGTCGGGCAGGCCAAGCCGCTTCAGCCGGGGCAGGAAGCGGGTTTTCTGATTATCGCCCGGGACCGGCGCATCGGCCGCGATCGCGGGCTCTCCGCGCGGGCAGAACCGATGATTTGTCAAGTTGCCTGCCTCTCGCATGCGTATTAGTAACCTACTAATAGTTAATTGATTCTACTAACAGTTTGTATTTACTTGGTGTTCACAGACTAGACACGAGGAATTAATGCTGTGCCGCTAAAAAGTCAAGAGGCGAGTCCTGGTCAGCGTCTGCGATTCTCAATGAGATGAGTGACACGATGTATTGCATTGAGGCGTGTAGTTATGTCTATTAGGGTCAGGGTCAGTTCTGATGAAGCCTCGCCTCATGCCGGTTTTGCCCGAAGGCTCCCACGAGGAGAATTATCCGACAATGCGGCTCAACCACGCCTCGCGCGCAATGCCGGCGCCGATACTACGGACGCCGGTGCGTGATCGCGGGAGCCATTTTTATCTCAATCGGACAGCGTTCGGGTTATACTCGATACGCCGGCGGACGCGCCGCGCGAATCCGAACCCCATAAACTAATTGACGTGTTTAATAGTTCCTTGAAATATTTGCTCGTAGTCGCAATCTGCGCTCATTTGTTTCTGGCCTGCGGCGCGCGAGAGGGCGTGCAAACCCAGATCCTGGACCACCCGAGCGAAGCGACTGCGCCCTACGTGATGGCGCCCGACGACGTGATTGACGTGGTGGTCTGGAAGCAGTCCGAGATCTCGGGGAAGCTGGTGATAGCCCAGGACGGGTCCATCAACGTGCCGTTGGCGGGCCGGGTTCACGCCGCCGGCATGACGGCCGATCAATTGCAGAAGGAATTGACCAGGCGGCTCTCGGCTTTTATCGACGCGCCGACCGTGACGGTTCGGATTGCGGACGCGCGCAGCCAGGCGGTCTATATTATCGGCGAGGTCAAGAAGCCCGGGGTTTTCCGCCTCCATCCTGGTGAGGTGCTCTCGCAGGCGCTGGCCGAAGCGCAGGGCTTCACCGAGTTCGCCGAATTGAGCTCGATCCGGATCGCACGCCGCACGGCGACTCAGACCGAGCAGATCACCGTGAATTACAACCTGGTGCAGAGCGGGCGCGATCTTTCCGCCGATGTTCCCCTGATGGCCGGAGACGTGGTCCATGTACCGTGAACCCGGCGCGGCGGGCCCGCGAAGATGAGCAGCGCAGGGAGGCTTCTGGCGCTCTCTGCGGCGGGCGCCATGCTGATTTTTTCATGCGGTCGGGCGCGCGCCGAGGACCGCCTGGAGCTGTGGCCGCAGTTCGCGGCAACCGAGCAGTACACCGACAATCTGCTGCTCACCTCGGCAAATGCCGTGAGCGATGAAATTACCAGCGCCATCGGCGGCGGAAGTTTAGCCTTCACAAATGGCGAGCGGAATGTGAAACTCGATTATCTCACCGACGGGCAGCTCTACGCTGAGCATTCCGACCTCGACCGCGCGCTGCAGGATCACTACGTGGGTTTCAACGACCGCGAACGCCTATCGGGTGAGACCGAGCTGTCGATGGGCGACACTTTCATCAAGGGGCAGCCGATTTTCGGACAGGCGCTGGTCGGCCCGACCGGCGTCAGCCTGCAGCTCGGCCAAGCCCTCCTGGAGAAGGAATTTCTGACAAATAGTTTCTATGCGAATCTCAACCAGAATTTCAGCGACCGCTTTTCAACTGCTCTGGCGGTGCATCAAACCTACTATTCGTTGAACGAGGCGGCCGCCAGCAGCGAGTCCTACGCCCAAGGCGGCAATCTCACGTTCGGATATCATTTCACTCCGGTCTGGAGCGCGCTGGTGGGCTACGATTTCGAAGACTTCCGCTTTTCCAACCGGCCGACCACCGACACCCATGAACCATTTGGCGGGCTTTCCTACAACTTGACCCGCGAGTTGACTCTGACCGCGCAAGGCGGGCCGGTGATCGTGCAGACTTCCGCCTCCACCAGGGTCGATGCGGGCTACCTGGTGTCGGCCGCCTACACTACCGAGCGCCTGCAGGCGACGCTTGACAGCGCACGCCAGGAAAGTACCACCGCCGGGTTCGGCGGCGCCGGCATCAACCAATCGATCAGCGGTTCGATTTCCTATGCGCTCACGCGGCGCAGCAACGCTTTCGTGAACAACAGCTACTCGCGGCTCAGCGAGGGCTCCGCCGCCGCCGATATCCTGAGCTGGAGCGCCGGGGTCAATTATCGCCTGACTCGCCCGATCACCGTGTTCGCGCAGTACCTGGGGTTTCGCACCAGCTCGCCGACCGCGCCGCCGGTCGTGACCAACACGGTCCTGGCCGGGATGCGGCTCACGGCGCAACCCTGGCGATGGGTGTGGTGATGGGCGGGCTGCAGGTAGTCAGTCTGAGGCCGCACCTCGATGTGCTCTACCGCCATCGGATCGGGGCAGTCTGCGCATTCCTGGTCGGACTCGGCGTTACGGCTTTCACGCTGCTGATTCTGCCCAACGTTTTTGTTTCCTCCACCGTCGTACTGGTCCAGCTCCAGACGGTCGAGGCCGGCAACGTTCCCAGCGCGCGGCCGGACGACGTGGCAACCAGGGTCAGCGCGCTGACCGATCAGGCGCTGAGGCGCGCCCGGCTCGAAGAGATCATTCATCAACTCGATCTTTATCCGCGCGCGCAAGCGGCCGCAGTACCGATCGATCTAATCGCGGATCGGATGCGCGGGCATGTCGATATCGAGATGAACAGCAGGGACGATCGAGACGCGCCGCGGCCGACTTCCTTCAAGCTCACCTTCGAGTATCCGGATCGCGAACTGGTTCAACAGGCTACCGCGATGATGGCCCAGACTTACATCGATGAAGACCTGCAGGAACGGTCACGGCAGGCCGACGCCGCCAGCCAGTTCCTGGGCGAGCAGGTCTCCTCGGCGCAGGCCAAGGTGCAACAGAAAGCCGATGAGATAAAGGCCTACAAGAATCGCCATCGCGGCGCCCTGCCCGAGGAGATGGAAAACAGTTTTCGGCAACTGGATCTGCTCCAGGCGCAGTTGAACAACCTCGACCAGTCGCTCAACAGCGCCAAGCAGACTTCGGCCCCGACCAGGCTTCAGCAACTGGAAACGCAGTTGACGACGTTGCGCGCGCAATTCAGCGATTCGTATCCCGACGTGCGCTCGCTGCGCGCTCAGATCGAGGCGCTCAAGAAGGCCCAGAGCGAGGCCGGCGCCGGAGCGCAGAATCCCCCGGGCCAGAGCGCCAACGGTCCCGATACCGAATCGCTCGGCGCCCAGAAGCAGGCTCTGGAAGGACAGATGGAGCGAATCCGCGAGCAGATCGCGGAGACGCCGACTCGCGAGCAGGAACTCGCCGTGATGAACCGCGAGTACGACGTAGTCACGAAGGACTATGAGCAACTGCTGCACAAGCAGTTGGACGCCCAGGTCTCGGCCCGGCTCGAGCGCAGCCCCGACAGCGCGCATCTGAAAATCCTGGAACCGGCCGAGCTGCCGCTCCTGCCGGTGCGCCCCAACCGCTTCGCGATCCTGCTGTGCGGCCTGGTTTTCAGCACTGCGGCCGCGCTCGGCCTGCCGTTTGCCCTGTTCTTCACCGATACCTCATTCAAGGATCCCGACGAATTGGGAAGTGAATACGGACTGCCGGTGCTGGTTGCGATTCCGGAGGTCGAAGAGGCCGCCGCCGGCGGCGAATTTCGATCGAGCCTGCTGCGCGCCCTGACCGCCTCGGGCGTGACCCTGACGGTGGCGCTGGCGGCAGTGTGGGTCTATGCGACGCGTTTCTTCTAGGTCTCGCGCCTGATGATGTACGAGAACTTCTACCGCCTTAATCGGGAGCCGTTCAGCCTGTCGCCTGATCCGGCCTTCCTCTACTTGACCCCCGATTGCGCCGAGGCGTTGGCGGAACTGATCTACGTGGCCGGCGAGCGCAAGGGATTCGCGGTTCTGACCGGCGAAGTGGGCACCGGCAAGACCATGCTGCTGCGCGCCCTGCTCGAATCGGTGGGCCCGGAGGTGAGGACCGCCTATCTGCTGAATCCGCCGCGCACGTGCAAGGATCTCTACGCCGCGCTGGCGTCGGAGCTCGGGTTGCAACGCCGGAGCCGCGATACCTGGACGCTTACCTTGCAGCGCTATCTGCTCGAAGCGTACCGCAACGGCGCGATCGTGCTGGCGCTCTTCGACGAGGCCCAGGCGCTCTCGGCGGAGGTGCTCGAGGAAATTCGCCTGCTGACCAACCTCGAGACTTCAAGCGACAAGCTCTTGCAGGTGATTCTCGCTGGGCAGCCCGAGCTGGACACGATGCTCGAATCGAATACGCTGCGCGCGCTGCGCCAGAGAATCGTCCTGCGCCACAAGCTCAAGCCGCTGGGGAGCTGGGACACCGTGCAGTACATCGCCCGCCGGATGCGCGTCGCCGGGGCCGATCTCTTGCCGTTCGACGGGAATGCGTGCCTGGCGATCTACCGTTACTCGGGCGGCATCCCGCGGCTGATCAACCTGCTTTGCCACAGCAGCCTGCTTGCCGGTTATGCCGCGGACAAGCCGATGATCGATGCCGCTATCGTGGAATCTGCGGCCCGCGAGGTGCACCTGAGCGCGATGACCAACGGCGACCGGCAGCAGAGCGCGCTGGAGAAGGCGGCCTCCGGCAAGCGCGGGCGCGGATATTGGGGAGCCTTGGCGGTGGCCGTTTTGGTCGTCGTCGGGTCGGTGGCAATCCTGACTTCGTATCACAAACGGGTGCGCGCGTTCCTCGATCGCGTAGAGTCGGTAATCGGGGCCTACGCTAAATCCGGCGACCTTCCTGTATCCGCCAGGTCCGCCGGCCCCGATCTCCATCCTGCTCGTCCTGCCGTTTCTCTCGGGAACCGGCGAGGAAAGCCCCGGTCGAAGATGCTCGCGCGATCGCTTCACCAGCCGGCAGGGCGGATTTCCGTTCGTGCGCGGATGAAGATCGAACAACAGGCGAGGTCGGGTTCCGCATCATGAGCCGAATTTACGAAGCGCTGCTCAAGGCCGAGCGGGAGCGTTCGGCCGCCGGCGGGACGGAAGTCCCGAATCGAAGCTGGATTCGCGTCCGCCCGCCCACGGCGGTGGAACCGATCGACTTCGCGCAACCTGCGCCCTCGGCGCCAACCCGGCACGTCGAGACCCCTTCACACGTCGAGACCCCCGCGCGCGTCGAGACCCCTTCGCGGGTCGAGACCCCTTCGCGGGTCGAGACCCCTTCGCGGGTCGAGGCTCCCTCTTGGGTCGAAACTCGCCCGCGGATCGAGGCTCCCTCGCGGATCGAAGCCCCGTCGCAGGTGGTGGGCGCCGGCCGCTACAGCCGGGCGAGCGATCAGTTCCAGGTGCTGGCCTCGCATCTCCAGGCGCTGGCCGAACAGGACAGTCGGGTCGTGATGGTCACCAGTTCCGCGCCCGCCGAGGGCAAGAGCTTCGTGAGTCTCAACCTGGCGATCACTCTTGCGCGACTTGGCCGGCGCGTATTGCTGGTCGATATCGATCTCAGGAACCCCAAGCTCCACCACACGTTCAACCTGGCACCGCTCGGCGGCTTGACCGGCTACCTGCTCGACAACCTCCCGCTCGAGTCCTGTCTCTCCGACACGGGCGTGCGCAATTTGACTCTGGTTGCGACCAGCAGCCGGGCCGCGCTTTTCAGTTCCGAGATTCTGGCCAGTCCCCGGATGCGGCAGTTCGTGGCCGACGTGCGGGCGGCTAGGCGATGGGATTACGTGGTGCTCGACTCCGCGCCGGTGCTGGCGGCTTCGGAGACCCAGATCGTCGCGCATATGGCGGACAACCTGCTATTCGTGGTCGCGGCCAACCGGACCGGGCGCGGCGCGATTGCCCGGTCGCTCGAATTGCTCAAGGCGACTCCGCTGCTGGGGCTGGTCTTCAACCGCTTCGAGCCGCCATACTCGCATCGGGTCGAGTACGGCTATGGTTATGGCTACGGCGCGCCGGGCGAATCCGGAGGCCGGCGCGGAGGCGATCGCAGGAGCTGACGCGAACCGGCGCGGGATTCGCCCGCGTGCTTTTGCACGTTTCAGGACGCCGATGCTGATAACTCTTTCGCTTTGTTCGCGGGGTAGCGGCTCATGAGGAGCCCGGCAATGATGACTTATCGGTGCGCAAGCGCGAATAGTTATAGGGAATCGATGGATATACTACTAGAACAAAAAGATACACTTTATATCTATTAGTAGAGCCATCCTTACATCACGCGCGGGGAGTTGATAATTGGTTGAATTTGACAAGCGGAGGGCAGAGCGTCAGCTTAAGACCCGGCACCGAGGGAGACCGCTCGCTCTGCTACAGTTTGTA
>Ga0209517_10010696_pt1 | contig 10147 bp, 7 predicted proteins | sample PeaSoiMetSII2010_FD_187695 | JGI IMG/M metagenome (GOLD analysis project Ga0209517, IMG submission 187695) | Peat soil microbial communities from Weissenstadt, Germany - SII-2010 (SPAdes) (version 2) | ecosystem: Environmental > Terrestrial > Soil > Wetlands > Peat | place: Germany: Weissenstadt... | reverse complement strand
CTTTGACCTTGAGGGCCGCCGGGAACGGCAGCTTCTTGTCCTTGGGGAGTTTCTTGCGCTTCGCCGCGTCGCGCACCAGCACGAAGCCGCCCTCATGACCGGGGATCGCGCCCTTGACCAGGATGATGCCGCGCTCGGCGTCGGTCGAGATCACCTCGAGGTTCTGCGTGGTGACGCGCACGTCGCCCATATGGCCCGCCATGCGCTTGTTCTTGAAGACCTTGCCGGGATCCTGGCGCTGACCGGTCGAGCCGTGGCTGCGGTGGGAGACCGAGACGCCGTGGGTCGCGCGCAAGCCGCCGAAATTGTGCCGCTTCATGACGCCCTGGAAGCCGCGGCCGATGCTGATGCCCGTGACATCCACGAACTGGCCGGGGATGAAATGCTCGACCGAGAGCTCGGATCCCACCTCGAGGAGCGCGTTCTTGTCGACGCGGAACTCCGCGAGCTTGCGCTTGGGCTCGACCTTCGCCTTGGCGAAATGGCCGCGCTGGGGCTTGGTCACGTTCTTGGTCTTGCGGGTGCCGACGCCGAGCTGGACCGCGTTGTAGCGGTCCCTCTCCTCGGTGCGCACGGCGACGACCTGGCAGTTATCGACCTTGAGCACGGTCACGGGCACGTGGTTGCCCTCCGCGTTGAACACGCGGGACATCCCGAGCTTCTGGGCGATGAGACCGGTACGCATGGGTGTCGCCTCAGCTGTTCAGCTTGATGTCGACGTCGACGCCGGCGGCGAGATCGAGCTTCATCAGCGCGTCCACGGTCTGCGGGGTCGGCTCGATGATGTCGAGCACGCGCTTGTGGGTGCGGATCTCGAACTGCTCGCGCGACTTCTTATCGATGTGGGGCGAGCGCAGCACGGTGAAGCGCTCGATCCGCGTCGGCAGCGGGATGGGTCCGCGCACCCGCGCGCCCGTGCGCTTGGCCGTGTTCACGATCTCGCTCGTCGACTGGTCGAGCACGCGATGATCGTACGCCCTGAGGCGGATCCGGATATTCTGATTGTCGATCGCCATCGGGCGTGCTCCTAAACCTTACTTTATGATATCGGCAACGACGCCGGCGCCGACGGTCTTGCCGCCCTCGCGGATGGCGAAGCGCAGGCCCTTCTCCATCGCGATGGGGGCGATCAGCTCCACCTCCATCGAGATGTTGTCCCCGGGCATCACCATCTCCGTGCCCTCGGGCAGCTTGATCGTCCCCGTCACGTCCGTGGTCCGGAAATAGAACTGCGGCCGGTAGTTCGAGAAGAACGGCGTGTGCCGACCGCCCTCCTCCTTGGTGAGCACATAGGCCTCGCACTTGAAGTTCGTGTGCGGCGTGATCGAGCCCGGCGCCGCCAGTACCTGGCCCCGCTCCACCTCCTCGCGCTTCGTGCCCCGCAGGAGCGCCCCGATGTTGTCGCCCGCCTCGCCCTGGTCCAGCAGCTTGCGGAACATCTCAACGCCCGTCACCACCGTCTTGATCGTGGGTTTCAACCCCACGATCTCGATCTCGTCGTTCACCTTCACGATCCCGCGCTCCACACGCCCCGTCACCACCGTGCCACGGCCCGAGATCGTGAACACGTCCTCGATCGGCATCAGGAACGGCTGGTCCTTGTCGCGCTTGGGCTGCGGGATCGCGGCATCCACCGCATCCATCAGCCGCAGGATGCTGTCGTGCCCCATCTCCTTGTTCTTCTCCTCCAGCGCCATCAGCGCCGAGCCCCGCACGATCGGGATCGTGTCGCCAGGGAATTGATACTTCGAGAGCAGCTCGCGAACCTCCAGCTCCACCAGGTCCAGAAGCTCGGGGTCGTCCACCATGTCCACCTTGTTCAGGTAGACCACGATCGCCGGCACCCCCACCTGGCGCGCCAGCAGGATGTGCTCGCGCGTCTGCGGCATCGGGCCGTCCGCCGCCGACACCACCAGGATCGCGCCGTCCATCTGCGCCGCACCCGTGATCATGTTCTTCACGTAGTCCGCATGGCCCGGGCAGTCCACGTGCGCGTAGTGCCGGTTCTTGGTCTGGTACTCCACATGCGCGGTCGAGATCGTGATGCCCCGCGCCTTCTCCTCCGGCGCCTTGTCGATCTGGTCGTAGGCCGTGTACGTCGCACCCCCGGTCTCCGCCAGCACCTTCGTGATCGCCGCCGTCAGCGACGTCTTCCCATGGTCCACGTGACCAATCGTCCCGATGTTGCAATGCGGCTTCGTCCGCTCAAACTTCGCCTTCGCCATGGGTCTCTTTTCCTATTGCCCGTCGATGATAATCCGTTGGTCTAGTCGGGGAGGCCGGGCGCTGGAGCGGGTGACGGGAATCGAACCCGCGTAGCCAGCTTGGAAGGCTGGAGCTCTACCATTGAGCTACACCCGCCTGGGTCTCTCTTGTACCAAACCCCGCTCGTGCCCGCCGACCTCACTCGTTCCGCCGCGACTGGTGGAGGGGGAAGGATTCGAACCTTCGAACTCCGTAGAGGGCAGATTTACAGTCTGCTGCCGTTGACCACTTGGCTACCCCTCCGTTGGGGGCGCTTGCCGCCCGGCGCAGCGGAGTGCGGGTCTTACGGTCTCACCCGGAGATTGTCAACAGCATCGGGCACTTGGCGCGAGGTTGCGGCGGCAATTCTGGCATTGCCGGCGCCCGAGGGATCGAGGCTTATAGCGGCATGGCCCGACGACATCGCCCCGACAGGCGCCCCGCCCCACCGCGCCGGGAGGAGAGAGCGCCCCCACCGCGCGAGCCGCGCCGCGAGCCGGCGGCACCCGTGCCGCGAGAACCGCGTCGCGACAGCGGCAGCTGGATATACGGGCGGCACGCCGTGCGCGCGGCGTTGCAGAATCCCGCGCGACGCTTCCACCGGCTCATGACCACGCCGGAACTCGCGGCCGACGCCAAGTCCTGGCTCGCGGAGGCCAAGGCGCGCTCGATCGGCGAGCTCCACGTCGAGACGCTGGACCGCGCCCGCCTCGACGCGCTGCTACCGGAGGGCGCGGTGCACCAGGGCCTCGCCCTCCAAGTGGAGCCGCTGCCGCCCGCCTTCCTCGAGGACGTGCTGGCCGAGGTGCCACCGGCTGACGCCGCTGGAGCCGCCGTCGTGGTGGTGCTCGACCAGGTGAGCGATCCCCAGAACGTCGGCGCCGTGTTGCGCTCCGCAGCCGCCTTCGGCGCCCGCGCCCTGGTGCTGCCCGAGCATGGCACGCCCCCCACCACCGCGACGCTCGCCAAGGCCGCCTCCGGCGCGCTGGAGCAAGTGCCGCTGGTGCGCGTGACCAACCTCGCCCGCGCGCTCGACAAGCTGAAGGAAGCGGGCTTCTGGTGCGTCGGCCTCGAGGAGAGCGGCGAGACGCTGCTCGGCGATCTCGATCTGACCGGCCGCGTCGCCCTGGTGTTGGGCGCCGAGGGCGAGGGGCTGCGGAGGCTCACCCGCGAGCGCTGTGATTTCCTGGCGCGGCTGCCGACCCGCGATCCCCTCGCCTCCCTCAATGTCTCCAACGCCGCCGCCATCGCGCTCTACGAGGTGGCGCGGCGGCGCGTGTCATGAGCGGCACGGGCGGCGATCAGGTCGCCGGGCCGGGCCCGGGGATCGGTCGCCGTTGCGCCGCGGCGCTGCTGGTCACGCCCGACGGACGCTATCTCATGCAGCACCGCGACGACGTACCGCACATCCTCTTGCCGGGACACTGGTCCTGCTTCGGCGGCACGATCGAGCCCGGCGAGAGCCCGGAGGCGGCGATGCGCCGCGAGCTCGAGGAGGAGATCGAGTTCCGGGCGCGCGAGGTCGCGGCCTTCACGGAGATGACGGTGCTCCTCCCGCTGACGCCGCCGCGGCGGGACTGGCTCGCCTTCTTCGTGGTGCCGGTCCTCGCCTCCGATCTCGACCGCATGGTGCTGCGCGAGGGGCAAGGCAAGGCGCTCTTCGCTCCGGAGGCGCTGGCCGCCGAGCCGCGCGTGGCGCCCTGGGATCTCGCGGCGGTGCTCATGCACGCCCGCGAGCCCGCTTTGTTTCCGCGCTGAGTCCCGCGCGCTGCCTTGCCGGAGCGCGCCATCCGCAGTATCACCGGCGCGTTCCCAGCGGTCGCATCGAGCCGGGTTAGCTCAGCGGTAGAGCAGCGGTTTTGTAAACCGAAGGTCGGGGGTTCGATCCCCTCACCCGGCACCAATCGACAAGTCGCGGAGCCGATGGGTCAAGCCGGCGCCGCGTCTCTTCAGCGCACGCATTGCCAGCCGTCGGTCCCGTCCGAGCGCGGACGGGACCGGCCACGTTTCAATGCGCGCGTCGCGCGTCGTGTCGATGGGGGAGCCGGAACCAGGCGCTGACCAGTCCGGCCCCTGCGGCCCAAGCGAGAACGACCGCGATGAAGGCCGCAGTACCCAAACCGACAACCACGATCAGCACACTCATGAAGTCCATAGCCATCCCCTTCGAAAAAGGGTTGGACCTCCACGCCGATGTGCCGGGTTTTCCTCTACGTCGTTTCCTCTTTGTGGCGGCGCCTAACGAGCCTGCGATTGCAGGCCCCACCTCGGTTCACCGTCGTCTTCCATTGGCGTGTTGGTCGGGCATCCGCCCCGCGATCCACTCGCGGAACCTGCCCTTGATAAAAAGCATTTGCCCGCTTGGCGAGCTCCATCAAGGAGCGTCGCTGTCGCACCCAAGCGCGCAGGCCGCGTCCGAGTGACGCATCGGACGCCCGGCAAGCCGTTGTGCACCCGCGAAAGGCGCGCGTAACAGCCCGTGCTGGATAGGCCTATTTGGCCTTGAGCGCGGCGATCGCCTCGGCGATCTCGCCGTGCTGGTTGCTGCCGGAGGGCAGCAGGCGGTCGGCATGCTCGTAGGCGTCGATGGCATCGTCGCGCTGGCCGAGCACGCCGTAAGCTCGCCCGAGCCGCAACCAACCCTCGAGATCATTGGGCTCGGATTTGAGGCGCTCGGCCAACCGCGCGACCATGCTGCGGATCATTGCTTGGCGATCCTCCGCGGACATGCTCTGTGCCGCCGCCATGTCCTGAGCCGTGGGCCCCGGCGGCGCCGCGGCGGCGGCGCTCGCTGCGCCGGCGCTCGGTGCGCCAGCCTCCGGCTCGGCCGCCGCTTGCGCGGGGGGCGGGAAGGGCGGAGCGGTCATTCCGCCGGCCTGCGCAGCTTCGTCGATGCGCCGTTTGACCTCGTCGCGCATGTTCGAATCCGCGGGGAGATCGGCGGCGAGCTTCTGCCAACGGTCGATGGCCTGCCGCACGTTGCCGGCTTGGGCGTCGCCCAGCGCCAGATAGTAGCGCGACACCGCCTCGGTGGAGTCCTGCTTCAGCGCGGTCTCGAAGGCGGTGCGCGCCGCCGGCGTGATGATGCCTTGCGCGAGCATCACCAGCATCTCGCCGTAGCCGGCGAAGACCTCGGCGTTGCCGCCCTTCAGATCGATCACGCGGCGATAGGCGTCGGCGCTCTTCTGCCAGTTTCCGATCTCCGCTTGCGAGCGCGCGAGAAGCAGCCACTTCTCGGCATCCTCGGGATGCTCCTGGAGCTGCTGCTGGAGACGAACGACCGCCGCGGCGAAATCCGCGTGACCCGGCACGTTGTTGTTGGCCGCCGCGGGCTCGGTCTTCGCGGCCTCGAAAGAATGATCCGGCACGCCCGGCGATCCCCGAGACAGGTAGACGAGCGAAGCAACCGCCGGTATCGCGAGCGCCAGCACGACCGTGAGAGCGGGGCTGACGGCCGGCGCCGGCGCGCTGCCGCCCTTGCGGGCGTCGCTGGCCAGGAGACGCCGCTCGATCTCGATCCGCGTTGCCGCCCCCTCCGGGCGCTCGATGACGCCGCGCGCGACGTCGCGCTCCAGCTCGGCGAGCTGGGCCCGGTAGACGGCCCGATCGAAGGCGGCTCGCGCCGGCGCCGGGCGTCCCGTCCGCACCAAGGGTGCGACGACGCCCGCCACCACGGCGAGCGCCACCGCCATCAGAGCGACTGCCAGCAGCATCAGGGTTGGATGCGGGCCGGGCCGATCTTACGGCCGATCCCGGGGGGCCACATGTCGTTGCGGGGAAGCGCGATCATGTACCTTTCGCCTTGCGGAGAAGCTGCGCCGAAGGGGCGATCCGTCCGACCGTAGCGGACACACATTAAATACGACGGTCGAACTTGGCCAGCAAGGATGGCCCGGCAGCGCCGAATCGACGGATTGCCTCGCGCCACGGTGAGAACCGCGGCCGACGCGACCGGTGGAACCCGATCGCTTCGCGACCTAGAATTTATATTTCATTCCGGCCATGAGCGTCGCAACGCTGTAGTTCGGTGCGCCGTAGCCGGGAGTGAGGATCGAGATGGTCTTGCTACCAGCCCCCTGGATCGACGATGCGGTGTCGTTCCAGTCGTTGTTGTGGAAATAGCTCCAGGTGCCCTGGAGCAGCAAATCTATGCCCGGCCTCAGCTCGTAGGTCGCGGTCAGCCTTAGTTCGTTCATCACCGAATTGATGTCGGGATAGTTGCTCACGTTTTGATAATTCAATGTCGGCGTCTTCACAAAGACGCCGTTGAACTCGCCGAACATCACGGAACCGTAGGCGAAGGTGTAGTCGGTTCCCAGCTTCAGGTTGTCGGTGACCTTCCACTCGCCGCTCACGCCGGCGGTATGGACGCCGCTGGTGTACTTGTTCTGGAAGTACCCGGCGCTTCCCAAGCAGGCGCCGGTATTGGAGGCGGCGCAGGGGCCGTTGCCGAGGTTGTTAAAGAAGATCTGCTCGTAAGTATAGAAGAAGTGAAGGTTCACATTCTCGGCGGGCCGATAGTCGACATAAGGGCCGATGGTCAGATTGTAATCCTGCTTGACGCCCGTGCCGACGCCTGTAAGGGGGGGGACGCCACCGCCGGAGGCAACAGCGGCTGGGTAGGTGAAGTCCTCGTTCCTGAACTGGAGGAACAGGCCGCCGGACAGGTTGTCCGCCGGCGTGTAGTCAGCCATGAGCTTGACCGCGTCCGACGTCATGGGAGCCTGATAGTAGGCGCCGGAGTATGTCGGGGCGGTGGTGCTGTTGCTGGTCCCGCCGAGATTCGCCCACGGCGTCACATAGCTGAGACTGCCGCTGCGGTCGGCATGCTCGTAGGAGAGCCTGCTGACGACCTGGGGTCCGATTGCGGACGACAGGGTCGCCGTTTCGGTGCTGGTGCTGCTCCTGCCGACCTGGGCGTTGCTGCGATCGACGGCGTCGAACCGGTAGGCGACCGTCAGCTTGGTGTTGTATTCGGGAATGATACGGTACCCGACCTCGGCGCCGGCGTTCTGCTTAAACCAATCCTGCGGAACGACGAAGGATGCGTTTGCGCTGGTGAAGCCGGTGTCGGCCGCGCCGCCGGTTCCGCCCGTAAAGACTTTATACTGGTTTAGGCTGACGTTGCGTGAATCGAAGCCGTAGTGCGCGTTGACCTCGGTATTGGCGAATGGATGCGAATCCACGCTGACTTTCCCCTGGAAAACCGTGGCCGTGGCGTTGAGGGAATTGGCGGAGGTTCCCTGCAGGTTGGGGTTTAGGACGCCGATGAGGGCGCCGAGGTTGGGATCGGCGGTGTCCGGCGCGAACATGTCGTCCTGCAGTTCCAGGCCGCCGCGCACATTCAGATTGATGCGCGTGTTCGGCACCATGTTGGTTGCCGCCATGAGCGTGATGTAGTGGGCGTCGGTGCTGGGCGGCGTCGAATAAGCCGCCGACAGCTGAAAGGGCTTCGCCGTATTCGAGAATGGATAGGGAATGTTGACAAAGTGGTTTCCGTCCTCGAAATGCGAAAAGGTGTACTGCAGCGACGCCTGGTTAAGAGGTGTGGTGTAGGCGGCCTTCGCATCGTAGCGGTCCGTTGTGTAGTCGATGGGAAGGGCAAACGCCGTCCCGCCCCAAGGCCCGTCGAACGACTCCTCCATCGAGCCTTCCTTGTGCTCGTGGCGGAGGACGCCGCTGAAGGTCCAATCGCCGACGATGTAGTTGAAGTCGCCGCCGACGATGTCGCGGCGCGTGCCCGTCTGGACCGGCAGCATGGCGCCGGTCGCAGTCAGCACGGGGATGGTATAGTGAGCTTTGGTGAGGCCGGTCCCGGCGCCGGCGGTCGCGCCGCCCCACGGCACCAGCCCAGGATTCAGGATCGCCTGGGCGCCGTTGACGTGATAGAGCGAGTCGATAACGTTCCCGGTGTAGGAAATCGCGTCATAGTAGAGGCCGCCGTCCCAGGTGCCCTGGTTGCCGAAGTTGAGCCTCACCGTGCCGTTGTTCGCCGCATTGTTCGAGGTGCTGGACGTATAATTGCCGTCGCCACTGACGCCGCTGCCGAGGCCGCTGCCGGTCTGGAAGACCAGATTGTCGCCGGTGAAGTCGTAGTACCAAGTCCCGTCGGAGTTCCATACGGGGCGGCTGTGAAAGCCAAAATCGACGACGGCGTCGACGCCGGTGGTGGTGAGGCCGTTGTAGCGGCCGGCCTGGTCCGAGTTCTTGCCCATGACCCCCATCAGGCCGAACCCGACCTCGTTGCTGTATGGCGCGGCGCCGGGAGCGGTCGCCGCGTCGTCAGCGAACGCAATCAATGGCGTCAGGCAGGTGGTAGCCAGTACGACAGCCGTGAGCGCATTTCTATGGACCATATTTCAACCCCCTTGCTCGTACCGCCCCATCAACGGAAGAAGAAAGCTCCGCTCGGGCTGTTCGACCCATGGACCTGCGAGTGGCAATTGAGGCACCGTCTCTGGTTCGCCAGCGCTGAGTTGAAGAAGGTGCTACCCGTCGGGCTGTGGTACGGGATCGAACGCGCGCCGCCGAAGGACCCGCCGCTAAAGTTGCCCTCGGTGCTGTGGCAGGAAGAGCAGAGGAAGTTCAGCGGCTCCTTCATCAGGCGCGCCTGGTTCGAGCCGTGCGGTGTGTGGCAGTTGGTGCAGTCCTCGCGCACCGGCTGATGTTCCCACAGCAGAGGCCCGCGCTTTTCGGCATGGCAGGTGTAGCAGGTCTCGTTGACCGTGAATTCCTTCAGCAACTTCGGACCGGGCGAGCCGTGCGGGTTGTGGCAGTCGGCGCACACGACCTTGCCTTCGCGTATCGGGTGGTGCGAGTACTGGAGCGACTCGGCTCGTTGCTGAGCGTGGCAGGTGAAGCAGACTTGCGGCTGGCTCAGCTTCACCAGCACGGGATCCTTTACCGTGTGCGGATTGTGGCAGTTCGTGCAGGCGAGGTCGTTGTTGGCATGCTGGCTGCCTTGCCAGTTCATGCGCAGGCCGGACTCATGGCAGGTGAGGCACATCTCATTGCGCTTCGCCACCGGCGAGGCATTTGGTCCGACGAAGACGACGTTCGGCTCCGGCCGATTGCGTCCGCGCCCATTCGAGTGGGCTTCGCTAGGGCCGTGGCAGGATTCGCAATCGTGCTGGCCCATCGGCGTGCGCGGATCGCCCTTCACCGCGTGCGGCGACTGCAGGATCGGCACCACGTTCGGCTCGTTATGGCAGGTCAGGCACTTCGTCGCACCGCCGGTCGTATAGAGGGCCGGGGATGCGTCCTGCGCGACCGCGGTCGGCGTCGCCAGGAGGACCCCTCCCAGCATGCCGACCAAAACGAGGGCCAGCTTGGTCTTAGTCACGAATCAAACCTCCCGCCGCGACAGAAGTGCCGCAGCCACAATCATTGCCGCCTTGACCGATGACGAGCTCGGAGCTGCCGGGCGCGATTGGCGCGCCCGGAAACAGGCCGATTTGGAATGCGTGGATGTAGTTGCGAGCAGACGCGCCCGCGAAGGCGATCGTTCCTACCGAACCGAGCAGTACCTCGAACTTCCACCAAAGTCGCCCCTTGCCGACCTGGTGAAACGCGCGCGCAGCAATCTGATCGCTTCCTAACTCAGTGAAATTGCCCCGCGAACGTCCCCCAATAGCTGCAATCGAGTGTGCGCTTGGTGTCGGCAGGCGGTAGTGCCACAAGCCATTGGCTTGATAATGCCACAGCCTGTGTGCGACTTATTTGCAACAGTTCTGTTAAGGATTGAACTCCGCGGTACTATCGCGCGCCACTTTGTCGCGTGTTTGCGGGCCGCCTAGCTCGCCTTGGGCAGGTGGTGGGCGATACCCTGGTGGCAATCGATGCAGGTCTTGCCGGAGGCCTTGAGCTCGTCCTCGTTGTGCCGGCGCTGCGCCAGCTTCTCCTG
>Ga0209517_10010693_pt1 | contig 10149 bp, 11 predicted proteins | sample PeaSoiMetSII2010_FD_187695 | JGI IMG/M metagenome (GOLD analysis project Ga0209517, IMG submission 187695) | Peat soil microbial communities from Weissenstadt, Germany - SII-2010 (SPAdes) (version 2) | ecosystem: Environmental > Terrestrial > Soil > Wetlands > Peat | place: Germany... | reverse complement strand
GGTTCCCCAGCCCAGAGTGAAGTAGTCGATGGCGCGGAGTTGGCGGGCGAGTGTGTTCACGAAGGTCTGTCGATGGGCGAGTGGCGAATTATAAAGCAAACCGGCTTTTGGCTCTCGGCTTCCGGCATTCCAATGCTCGATTGCGAGGGAGATCCTCCGGAAGCCGAATGCCGAGAACAGCAAGCCGAATGGGGTTTTCGCGTGTTAGTATCGAGATAAGTCCTGCATGACATTTCAACACCTGAACCACAAAGGCAGCTGTGCATCCTCCCGCCGGGTTTCACGGCGCACGGCCTCATAAGAAATGACCACGCATCCCCAGTCTCGCAAACGCGTGCTCAGTGGAATGCGATCTACTGGCAAGCTGCACTTGGGAAACTATGTAGGGGCGCTGCAGAACTGGGTGCGAATGCAGGACGAGTACGAATGTTTTTTCATGGTGGCCGACTGGCACGCGCTTACGACTGACTACGCCGATACGTCGCGCATCAAAGAGAATTCGTTCGAAGTCGCGCTCGACTGGCTGGCTGCGGGGCTCGACCCGGAGAAGTCGGTGATCTTTATCCAGTCGCACGTTCCGGCGCACGCGGAATTGCACCTGCTGCTTTCCATGATCACGCCGCTGGGCTGGCTGGAGCGCGTGCCTTCGTACAAAGAACAGCAGGAAAACATTAAGGGCAAGGACCTGACCACCTACGGATTTCTCGGCTATCCCGTGCTGATGTCATCCGACATCCTACTGTACAAGGGTAAGGTCGTACCGGTAGGCGAGGATCAGGTGGCACACGTAGAACTGACGCGTGAGATTGCGCGGCGGTTCAACGGGTTCTATGGTGCGAAGCAGGAAGTGTTTCCTGAGCCGCAGTCTCTGCTGACGCCGGCGGCGAAACTGCCGGGCACCGACGGCCGCAAGATGTCGAAGTCGTACGGCAATGCGATCATGCTGACCGATCCCGAGCCGGTGGTGCGGCAGAAGCTGAAAACCATGGTGACCGATCCGGCGCGGGTGCGGCGGTCCGATCCGGGCAATCCGGACGTGTGTCCGGTGGGCGATCTGCACAAGATTTTCAGCAGCAAAGAAACGATGGCCAAAGTGAATGAAGGCTGCCGGTCGGCGGGGATTGGCTGCATCGAGTGCAAAGGCTGGGCCGCCGATGCTCTGGTGAAGCTGCTGAATCCGATGCAGGAGAAGCGCAAGAAATTCGAGGAGAATCCGCGGCTGGCGTGGGATATTCTGGAAGCGGGCACAGAGCGGGCGCGCAAGGCCGCGGGCGAAACCATGGACGATGTTCGCGAAGCTATGGGGATGTCGCTGGAGTATGAGGGGCAGAAGTAGCAGTCAACTTCCTGTCGCAAAAGGCGCGACCAAGGATGGGGCACTCGGCCGAGGCAAGGTGCACGGGTCCTTCGCTCAGGATGACAAGGCATAGTTGATGATGGAAAATGCAAAACTCGTTTCGTCGGATGAACCGCTGGCGAATGCGCCCCACGGCGTCGTTGCCGCGTCGTCCGCGAAGACTGGCAAGGATACAGCGAAGAAGGAAGAGAGCGATTCCGCCTTTGCGGTCGCAGTGGGCGATGTGTATGAGGGGCCGCTCGATTTGCTGCTCGACCTGATCCGCAAGCAGGATATCGACATCTACGACATTCCCATCGCGCGCATCACTGAGCAGTATCTTGCATACGTCGAGAAGATTCGCGAGCTGGATGTAAACGTTGCGGCCGATTTCATTTATATGGCTGCGGTTCTGATTCACATCAAATCGAAGATGCTGTTGCCGCGCGATCCGGACGCGCCGGCGGAGGAACAGGAAGATCCGCGGAACGAACTGGTCAACCGGCTGCTGGAGCACGAAAAGTTCAAGTCGGCGGCTCAGATGCTTTTGCAGAAGCAGCAGATCGAAGATGCCGTGCTCTCGAATCCGTCGCTGAAGGAATTTATGGAGGCGGAAGGCACGGAGCCGGAAATTGCCGCCGACGTGATCGACCTGGTCAAGACGTTTCAGCAGGTGCTGGAGCGGGTCCGGACGCGTCCGGTTCTTAATGTCGACGAGGAAACGGTCACAGTGGGGCAGATGATCGATTATCTGCGGCGGCGGCTGTCGCTCGAAGGCCGGCCAATCCGGCTGAAGCAACTGTTGATGCGGATTCCGTCGCGGCAGGCGCTGGTGTGCATGTTCCTGGCGCTGCTCGAAATGGTGCGGCTGCAGGCGATCCAGGTGAGGCAGGAAAAACTGTTCGGCGAAATCGCGGTCCGCAAGCACACGCACTTTGACGAGATCATGAACGAACAGTCGGCGGTAAGAGACGACTGGAAGTAAACGGGGGCGGGGGCTAGGGTTAGCTTCCTGGTCCCTGATCACTAACCACTATGTCTTTAAAAGCTCAACTCGAAGCCATTGTTTATGCGGCGGAGACGCCGATTACGCTGGAGCAGATGACCCAGCTCGTGAAAGAAAGCGTGGTCGCTGAGGGAACAGCCGATGAGGCTGAGATCAAGTCGCGGGTGCGCTCGTGTGTCGAAGAACTGATCGGCGAATACGGCGGCCCCGATCATGGCGTCGAGATCCGCCAGGTCGCGGGCGGATACCGCATGTCGACCAAGCCGGAGCAGCACGAAGTAGTCCGCGCGTTCGCCAAGAGTTTGAAGCCACCCATCCGGCTATCGCTGCCGGCGCTCGAAACTCTCGCCGTGATTGCCTACAAGCAGCCGGTGACGGTGCCGGAGATCAATGACATTCGCGGCGTGGATTCCGGCGGAGTGATTGGCACGCTCCTCGATCGAAAGCTGATCACGACGGCGGGGCGCAAGCAGGTCATCGGACGTCCGATTCTTTATAAAACCACGAAAGAATTTCTCATGCGGTTTGGGCTGAAAGATGTGAATGAATTGCCCAGCATGGAAGAGTTCGAAAAGCTGGTGGCCGAAACATTTCAGTCGGAGTTGATTCCGGCGGAAAGTCCGTCACTCTCAACCGAAACTGCAACGCCCGACGCAGTGCCAGACATCGAAAGTATTTCGGAAACTGAAACGGCGCGCTGACAGCATTCTTCCGCCCCAGCGCATGGAACCATCATGCCTCTCGAACGTCTGCAAAAGATTATCGCCGCTGCCGGAGTCGCCTCTCGCCGCACCGCGGAGAAACTGATTTCTTCGGGGGCCGTGCAGGTCAACGGGACGGTGATCACCGAGCTGGGCACAAAAGCCGACCCGGAAACGGACCACGTGCGCGTGAACGGAAAACTTCTGCAGGGGGCGCAGCGGCGAACGTATCTTCTGCTCAACAAGCCCAAGGGCTACGTCACTACCATGAGCGACCCGGAAAAACGGCCAACTGTCATGGACCTGATTCACGGCGTCAAGGGCCGCGTGTATCCCATCGGGCGACTGGACTATGCTAGCGAAGGATTGCTGCTGCTCACCAACGATGGCGATCTCGCGCACCGTTTGATGAAAGCGGCGTCGCACGTGGCCAAGACCTATGTCGTGAAAGTTGCGGGCACACCCAAAGAAGAAGCGATCAACAAGCTGCGCGCAGGAGTTTCCATCGCCACCGATGACGGCAAGCGGGTGAAGACCGGGCCGGCGTTGGTGCGGGTGGTGAAAGAAGCGGCGAATCCGTGGTACGAAATCACGCTGGTCGAGGGTCGCAACCGCCAGATCCGGCGCATGTTTGAGGCGGTGGGACATCACGTGGAAAAGATCAAGCGTGTCCGCTATGGACCACTCACTCTCGACGTTCCCCCGGGCAAATTTCGATCGCTCACGCTGAAGGAAATCGAAAAACTGAAATCCGCGAGCCAGACGAGCGCAAACACCATCAAGAAATCCGCGAAGTGATGTGCGGCGATCGAATTTGCGACGCGTCTATGACGCGGGAAGTCTGGCCGCGCCGTACAATCCGGCGTCGCTGCCCAGCAGAGCGCGCGTGATGATCGTCTTCTTCCGCGTGTAGTTCGCAATTTGAGCCGACGCGCCTTCCTTCTTGCCCAGAGGATTATTCATAGGATCATCGGGCGCGGTCGCAGCGTAAATCAGGGATCGCTCGCGCAACTCGGCGAACATTTGTGGAGCAAACGCGTCCCACGCGCTCACCACACCGCCGCCAATCACGAACATATTGAGATTGAGAACGTTGATCAGGCCCGCTAGCAGGATCCCCAGGACTTCGCCGAAGCGGTGGAAGACGCGTTGAGCATCCTCGTGGCCTTGAATCGCCAGATCGTAAATTGACTTGGCGCTGAACTCGTCACCAGAACTCGCCAGCTTGGCGAGCGCGGGCGCGTTGCCCGATTCAATTGCCTCACGGGCCATCCGCACGAGTGCAGTCGCGGAGGCGTAGCGCTCGGCGCAGCCGTGATTACCGCAGCCGCAGGGAACGCCGTTGGGTTCGATGGTGACGTGTCCAAACTCGCCGGCCATGCCGTTCATACCGTAGAAGATTTTTCCGTTCAGAATGATCGCGCCGCCGATGCCGGTGCCCAGCGTGATCATGGCCATGTTGTCGACGCCGCGGCCGGCGCCCAGCCATTGTTCGCCGAGGGCGGCGACTTTGGCGTCGTTGTCGAGGCAGACGCGCGCGCCCAAGCGGCGTTCAATTTCGTCGCGCACGGGATATTCGGACCAGCCGGGGAGGTTGGCGGACTTGCGCATCATTCCGGTTTCCATGTCGATGATTCCGGGAACGCCAATGCCAGCGCCGACAAACCTGCCGCTGCCGCGATATTTCTCAGTCAACCTGTGAATGGCGTCGCACATTTCGCCGATCACGTGGTCGCGGCCGAGCGCGACTTTTACACCGAGCGTGATTTTTTCGAGAAGCTGGCCGTCGACGCTGATGGCCGCGATGCGCAGGTTGGTGCCGCCGAGATCGACTCCGATGGAAAAATCAGGCATGGGCAGAAGAGTATCAGAACCTCCTCTACAGGTAGTAGCCTAGGCCGGAGAAGATGGTGCGGAAGGACCCATCCCGCACGCTATCGACTTCGAGCCAGTGGTCCTCGTAAGCGTCGCCTTCCAGAATGACATCAATGTGTCCATCGCCGTCCACATCAGCCAGATCAATAGCAGACCAAGTTGTCACCTCAGGCTTGACTGCTCCGGTTTTTTGGAACGGCACCTTTCGCAGCACATGGACGTGCGAATTCTGGTCGGTGATTGCGATGACCTCGCAGAGCGTGAGGTCATCTCCTTTTAAATAATCGTAGTCCGCCGCTGCGAGAAACCAACCGGAAGAAGTCGACTCCCACTCAGTAAAATAGATTTGCCCGGGGGCCCTGGCCGGCAATCCGAGCCGTCGCAGTTCGCCGATTAGAATGCTGCGTACGCTTGGAGACGGCTGCCCGCGCTGTTCGCACTTTCGCGCGTCCTCAACCCACTTACAATCAAAGCCCGCCGTCACTTTGACATCCTTCCCGGGCCTTTTCGGCGGACGAATCTCGCAGCTGTCGTCGGGCCCATTTCCTACCGCAGCGCCACAATAGTGAGTCTTGAGAAAAGACTTGATTCTGAGGCAGCGAGCGCTAGTGCAGGCGGGACGGTGGGGGTCTTTTTCGTCTTGGCCATTCGCCCTAGTACCGACAATGAGGAGCAGCAACATAGCTGCGATGAGAAGAGTTTTGGTGGTCGGTAATGCGACTGCGGGATACATAACGATACGACTTTATCACTTCTGGCACTTGGGGCAGTAGTGGCTGCTGCGGCCGGCGATTACGATTCGCTTGATCGGCGTTTTGCAGACGAGACAGGGCTCAGCCTCGCGGCCGTAAACGCGATGCTGGAGTTGAAAGAATCCTTCTTCGCCATCGGAGTTTACGTAGTCGGAGATGGAAGAGCCGCCGAGCGCAATGGCCTCTTTCAGGACCTCTTTTACTGCGGCGAGCAGATCGCCGAGTTGGTCGCGCGTAATGGTCAAGGCACGTCGGCGCGGGCGCAGGCCGGCACGAAATAAAGATTCATCCGCGTAAATGTTTCCGACTCCGCGCAGCAGTTTCTGATTGAGCAGCGCGCTCTTGATGGGAGTCTTGCGGCCTCGGAACAGCGCCAAGAAACGATCCAGATCGACTTCCAGCGGCTCGACTCCGGCAGCGTCGAAGTCTCCCGCCTGCGCGACGCTCAACCGACCGAAGCGACGGGGGTCGACGAAGCGCAGTTCTCTGCCCGACGACAGTTTTAGGATGGCGTGGGTGTGCTTCGCCACTTCGGATTGCGGCTCACAAACCTGCAGGCGCCCGGTCATGCCGAGATGAACGATCCACTGAGCCTTGATGCCGGCGCGTGCATTCTTATCCGCAAGGTCGAAGACGATGTGTTTACCCATGCGACGGACTGTGGCGATGCGGCTGTGTTCTAGTGTTGCGGCGATCGCGGATGCGGGAGACTTCAGCGGCTCTTTCTTCTGACCGAGCCAGACGGATTCCACAACTTCGCCCGTGACCCGTTTGGCGAGCCCGCGCGCGATGGTTTCGACTTCGGGAAGTTCAGGCATGGGTGCTTGTTTCGTGAAATGAACGGATCGCCCCGCAGGTGGAGACCACCATCGGGGCTAAAGCCGTCGCGATTCTAAACGATTGACGTGGCCCTGAAGGGCGGCTCTTCCACGGCGCTCTCCACGCCGGTCTTCCACGGAATTTTACTTCTTCAGGAACGTTCCTTTCTCCAGTTCCTGAAACGCCTGCCGAAGCTGCTCCTGCGTATTCATGACAATAGGACCGTACCACGCCACCGGCTCTTGGAGAGGCTTGCCGGAAACCAGCAGGAAGCGGATGCCGTCCTCTCCGGCCTGCACAGCGACTTCATCGCCGCGGTCGAAGACTACTAGAGAGCGGTTTTCGGCGTCGGCGGGGGGCTTGACGTCGGCCCAGCCTACACCTTCGGTGGGCACCGCGAGCGGCCCGGAGGCATTACAGAACTTTCCGTCGCCGGCGAATACGTAGGCGAAGGCATGGCGCGTGACCTCGACCGGAAGCGTCTTCCGCTTGCCCGGAGGAACCGACACGTCGAGGTAAGTAGGATCGGTAGCGATTCCGTCGACCGGGCCGGTCTTGCCCCAGAAATTTCCGCAGACGATGCGGACGTGAGTGCCATCGTCGTCGGTGACCTGCGGGATGTCGCCGGTCTTCACTTCCTGATAACGGGGCGCCGTCATTTTTTGCGCCGCCGGCAGGTTCGCCCACAGCTGGAAGCCGTGCATGCGGCCAGTTTCGTCGCCCTTGGGCATTTCCTGGTGAATGATGCCGCTGCCGGCCGTCATCCACTGCACGTCGCCGGCGGCGATGGCGCCCTGGTTGCCCATGCTGTCGCCGTGTTCGACGGTGCCGGCCAGGACGTAGGTAATGGTCTCGATGCCGCGGTGCGGGTGCCACGGAAATCCCGCGAGATAATCTTCGGGGACGTCATTGCGGAAATCGTCGAGCAGCAGGAACGGATCGAACTCGTGGGTGGTGCCGAAACCAAAGGCACGGCGCAGATGCACTCCCGCTCCTTCGAGCGTGGGCTTGGACTTGATGAGCCGCTTGACGGGTCGTATGGACATGTTGATCTCCGGTGTCACCTTGATGCCGAGGCTTGACTAGTGCGGTGCGATGATACGCTTTTTCGTTGAGTAAAGATTTGATGCGCCAAGGGGAGTGCAGGACGCAAGCGCTCAGGCGGATGTTACTCGTCGATACGCGCCCGTCGCAGGACGGGTTGATTTGGCTCTCGATGTTGGGTCTGCCAGGTATGGAGGTGCTCTTCAAAGTCTGCGAACGCCGAAGTCGACACAATCTCTTCCCCTCGTGGTGGAAGGATGCCCGAAATCTCTGCTCGCAGCTCCTTGAGACGCCGAGTCAGCGGAGGAAACGAACTGAACGGACTACTCGCCGAAGCTGTAGCAGCGGGCCATAATTGCTGCACTAACCGAACAAAACAATCAGAGTCGTAGCCGGTCTTATAGACGTACTGCAGGCCAAAATAATCCGCGTCGAGTTGGTCTTCCTGCCTCATTCCGTTGAACATGGCAAGCGTGGATGGCGAGGTGCAAGCGAAAGCAGACCCGGGCCCTTTTATTGGTAAAGGAGCAATAGTCATCAAGTTCGCCCTCACCGACGTCCTAGTGGGAGAATGCAGTGCTGAGAGTGCAATTCCCCGCGCAAGCACACTTGCCAGTTCTCCTTCACTTTCCAGGCGGAGGAGAAGTCCTCTAGTGATGTATTGGTAACCGCCAGGCAATGTACACGCATTCACCTCATCAGTATCAAGTACGTAAACCGTGATCGGCATTTGCGCGTCCGAGTTTCGAGCAACGTTCTGCGCCAACCCGCCGAGATACGCGGTTACAACCGGGTCATTCACCAGCTTAGCCGTGTGCTCCACTGCAGCTGACAGTTGGGCTCCTATCTGTCTTTCTTTCTCGGGCGAACCGACGAACAAAAGCTCTTTCCCGTGTAGGATTTCCCGGTGCCCGATGGCGCTAATATCGCGGTCTGAACGTGATCTCTTACTGGATGGAGACGCGAAGAGCGATTCGGGCGACACGCTAATCACGTACGCCAAGACCAGGCAGACCACCCGCAATGAGGAAGATCTGACTCTCACAATACTCCAACGAGGTCGTCGATTCGGAAGGGGTCCCAGAGGAATTATACGACTCGAAGCGATCGAGATAAACGTGGTAGTCACGTTGTTCCCAGAGGTCACGTTGAATCGGGCGGCGGGAGTTCTAGTCCTTGAGCGGGACCACCGCACTGCCGTCGCGGCAGAAGGTGGCGACGCGCTGCAGGTCGCCGTGGACGCTGGGGACGGTCATCACCGGTCCGTAGCAGTAGACGGCGTGGCCGGAGGCGGCAAAGTACCAGCGTCCGCCCTTGGAGTGTTTGGCGATCTGAGTGGTGGGCTGCCGCAACGGTTTCTGCGGCGCCATCGGGACCACCGGCAGACTGAACAACAAGGCTAGGGTCAGGACCTTCATGATTTTTTCCTAGAGCTGGTCTTTTCCTGGAACTCGTCCTGGATCTCGTTTTCCAGCTCTTGGCTTACTCTTGCTTCACGACAGAACCAAATGTTGCAATCTTCAAGTTTCGCAAACCTGCGATCTTATATCGTGATCAGGACCCGAACGTCGTCCACCAGTTCTAAGGCTGGTTTCGACGGCATCTTGAAAACCGGCTTCTGGTTGGCCGATTGGTTCTGCGCACGATTTTGCGGTCCTGCCTGGGAAGACGGGGCCTGACGAGTGGGAGCCTGGGTTGACGGGTACTGCCTCTGCAGCTGGGTCGACGGCTGCTGGGTCATTGGAGCTTGGGTCACTGGAGTCTGGGTCGCTGGAAGCTGGTTCTTCGCGGAGCTGGATTCAGCCATTTCCTGCGCAGCCTTCATTCTGACGGCGGACAGCTCTTTGCTATCGCGGAACAGCTCGCGAATCAGGGCACGCTGCGACTCGATGGTCCGCCCCTGCTCCACAATCAGCATCGTCATCAAGCCGTAGGAGATCAGAAACAGAACGGTCAGCAAAGGCAGCCAGCCGCGCTTCTTGGGAGCAACGGGGGCGTCCGTCGCTGGTACGGCGGGTAAGGTCTCCGTCCCAAATAGAGTCGTCACGTGGCACCCCAATCTTGCCCTGAACTGGCGGGCACACCTTACGAATTGCACCCCGGGAGCCAATGACGATGCTGTCATTAAATGCATGATTCCATGATGGTTACAAGAGATTTGATGAGCTGAGAGGAGGGGGATATGTGCAACTCAATGCACATTATGAGTAAGCAAGATTGGCCTGGCGGCGCGGCCTCCGCACCCGCTCCCAGCCGGGCAACCCGTTCGCCCGGCACGACTTGCTGAGGCATATCGCAGGGATGATGTGTTTCTTTCCGCGATGTCGCCGGTTACCCCGGTCACTTTGCGGCCATGACCTGATCTTCTAAGATCGTCAGCAAGAAGCATTAGAAGTACCTATTTTTCCGTCTCAGGGATCCCCATCATGAGAACACGGTTCGTCCTGGCGCTGTTTCTTCTGCTGTCCTGTGTTGTCGGACTGGCGGGAACGGCACAAAGCCAGCAATCCTCCACCGAAGCGCGCAAGCTCGTCCGAAAAGTAGATCCGGTCTATCCGCCGATGGCGAAAAAGATAAACCTCGCCGGCACGGTCAAGGTTTTCGCGGTAGTGGCGG
>Ga0209517_10010692_pt1 | contig 10150 bp, 12 predicted proteins | sample PeaSoiMetSII2010_FD_187695 | JGI IMG/M metagenome (GOLD analysis project Ga0209517, IMG submission 187695) | Peat soil microbial communities from Weissenstadt, Germany - SII-2010 (SPAdes) (version 2) | ecosystem: Environmental > Terrestrial > Soil > Wetlands > Peat | place: Germany... | reverse complement strand
TCGACGCCATGGATCACCGCTTCCTGAACAAGGAGGTCCCCGAGTTTTTCACCCGCATCCCGACCACGGAGAATCTTGCCATTGCCATCTGGCAGCGCCTGGAGACCAAGCTGCGGCAGGCCCGCCTGCACCGCGTCCGGGTCTACGAGACGCCTGATCTTTTCGTCGATTTCTACGGAGAGGAATAGAAAAAGTGATTTGCGATTGCCGATTTTCGATTGTCGATTGAAAGAACTCTCTCGGGTACTTTCAATAGCTATCATCAATCGCAAATCGAAAATCGCAAATCGAAAATTCTCATGATCGCCCATCTCACACGCCGTTACCGGTTCTCAGCCTCGCACCGGCTGCACAACGCCGAAATGTCTGGCGAGGAAAACCGTGCCACATACGGCAAGTGCAACAATCCTCACGGGCACGGCCACAACTACTCCCTGGAGGTCACGGTCAGCGGCCCCATCGACGAGCGCACCGGCATGGTCTGCAACCTGACCGATCTCGACAGCTCTGTGGAAAGAGAAGTGCTCTCCCGCTACCACCTGGGCAATTTGAATACGATGCAAGAATTCGCCCAAATCGTGCCCACCACGGAAAATCTCTGCATCGAGATCTTCGAAATATTGCAGCGCGGCTTTCCCCACGCGCATCTGGACAAGGTAAGACTCGAAGAAACTATGATGAACTCTTTCGAGTACTCAGGCGCCGCCGAAGCGCGAAAATAGCCGCTCCAGAAGAGTAGGATCAGGCATGGCTTTAGCCTTGCCACAATAGGATTCGTATCAGGGCACGGCTTCAGCCGTGCCGCAAGCCGTAAGCGTCAGATCGCGGCTTTAGCCGCTGAGGATCAAAGGCCCTATCCATGAAGCCAGCCATCGAACCAGCCACGCTAACCAGTGCCAGCTTTGAAGACCTCGTCCGCGAAATGCTCGTCCGTCTGGGGGAGAATCCGCAGCGCGAAGGCTTGACCGCGACGCCGGTGCGCGTGCGCAAGGCTCTGGAATTCCTGACCAAGGGCTACCAGGAAGATCCCGAGGCCCTGCTCAAAGGCGCGCTCTTCACCGTGAACTATGACGAAATGGTGATCGTGAAAGACATCGAAGTCTTCAGCCTGTGCGAACACCACATGCTGCCGTTCTTCGGGAAAGTCCACGTGGCCTATATCCCCAACGGCCGGGTGATCGGATTAAGCAAGATTCCGCGCCTGATCGAGCTGTTCTCGCGGCGCCTGCAGATTCAGGAGCGCCTCACCACCCAGATCGCCGAGACCATCCAGAAGGTAATTGAGCCGCAGGGAGTCGGCGTGGTCATCGAAGCCCGCCACCTGTGCATGATGATGCGTGGCGTCGAAAAGCAGCACTCCGCGGCGGTCACATCCTCGATGCTCGGCAGCTTCCGCAACGAGGAAGAAACGCGCTCCGAATTCCTGTCCCTAATCCGCCAGCGCTCCAACGGCGTATAGAATGTGGGAGCAAGTGTGGGGCGGACACTCTTGTCCGCCGCCTTTGCTGTTGCATTTGATGTGATAGGAATAAGGCGCGTGCCATATCACTTTGATTGCGTCTGCTATTACGTGTCGGACATGGAACGCGCCATTGCTTTCTATCGGGATGTGCTCGGGTTCAAGTTCGTCTCCAGGGATGTTGTCGCCAGGTTCGATATCGACGGAGTTTTGTTTGAACTGGTTCCTGCGCACGACCTGCGCGAGTTGCAAGGCTCGGGCAACGCGCGCCTGTGCCTGCAAGTCACCGATATCGAACGGGCATTGAGCGACCTGCGCGCCCAGAATGTTCCGGTCACCCCAGCGGAGAGCAAGGGTACAGGGATTCTGGCTTTCTTGCGAGATCCGGATGGCAACGAAATCTGCCTGTGGCAATACGTATCTAGCCCGTAGCCAGCAGCAGTCGGCCGTATATGACCGCACGCCACAAATCGTCGCCGCAACGCAGTCGTCCTTTGCGCGGCCAGGTGGCTCTCGTTACCGGCGCCACCCGCGGCATTGGACTCGCCATCGCCCGCGCTCTCGCCAATGCAGGCTGCGATCTGATTCTCACCGGACGCGACCAGGCAGCGCTCAACCGCGTCAGCAGGGAACTGGCGCGTAAGAAGATTCGCGTTTTAGCTCACCCCTGCGACGTGCGCGATCCTCATTCCGTGGACGATCTCTTCCGCTTGATTCGCCGCCAATTTCACCGTCTGGACATTCTCGTCAACAACGCCGGCATCGCCCACCCGAATCTCCCGGTGGACAAACTTCCATTCCCGGCATGGAAAGACGTTCTTGAAACCAATCTCGACGGGATGTTTCTCGTGACCCAGGCCGCGCTGGCCATCATGAAGCGCGGCGACACCATCGTGAACAATCTCTCTATCGCCGCCAACCGCGTCTTCGCCGGCTCCGCCGCCTACAACGCCTCCAAGCACGGAGCTCTGGGCCTCACCAACACGCTGCGCGAGGAACTGCGCCCGCGGGGAATTCGCGTCATCGGTCTGTTTCCCGGTGCCACCGACACCGACATCTGGAAGACACTCTGGCCCCAAGCTCCCCGGCGCGAAATGATGTCGCCGGAAACCGTGGCCCAGGCCGTCGTGCAGGCCATCTTGCTCCCGGCCACTGCGACCGTCGAATCGCTGGAAATCCTTCCCACTACCGGGACCCTTTAGTCGGGAGGGTACCCATGTGGGGGACGGCCGCCCAAGCCTGCCCTGAGCTTGTCGAAGGGGCCGTCCGGTCGAGCGAAGCTCGACGGCCTCGTCGGTCAGGGTGGGACAGGCCGAGGCCCACGCGCCGCTCTCCTTCCCAAGCTTCGCAAGTCCAACTACAATGGCCACCGCCAACTCCTGGAGGAGAATCCCTATGCTGAAAGCACCATTCGTAGTCGCTGCCGTTCTCGCCGCCGCAATTCTCACCATGCCTGCTCAGGCGCAGGAAACCAAGAAAGAAGCAGCCGTTAAACCTGCCGACAGTCCGTCGAAAGTCGTGCTCGATTCCTGGAACGACATTGGGCGCAAGCTGATCGCCATGGCCGAAGATTTCCCCGAAGACAAGTACGACATGAAGCCCAACCCGGAGCAGCGCACCTTTGCCCAGCAACTGCTGCACGCCGCTGGGGCGAACTACTATTTCACCAACCTGGTCACGGGCCAAAAGGGTCCGGTCGAGGAAAACCCCAAGCGCGAGCAGTACAAAACCAAGGCGGACGTGGTCGCCTTCGTCAAGAAGTCCTTCGCCGACGGCGCCGCCGCAATTCAGGCGCGGGGAGACAAAGGCATGTCCGAGTTGGTCGTCGATCCCTTCGCCCATCAGCAGGTCCGAATCTACGATCTGGCCTACGGCTTCATCGAACATTGCGGCGAACACTATGGACAGCTCGTGGTCTACTACCGGGTCGCCGGCCTGGTGCCCCCGGAGTCGCGCCCGAAAAAATAGATGAGAGTGGAATTGTCGTGCGGGTGCCCCATCCTAACGTCGCGCACTTTGCAACGTTAGGGTGGGGCCCTTGACTTTTGACTTCTTGACTTCCGACTTTTCCCGAGTGTCCCATTTCTCGCGCGTCTCTTGCGCGAGAAAGCCTGCCCTGAGCCTGTCGAAGGGTGGGGCGTTCGTCGGCCGGAAACAAATCTACCGGTACGCGTAGGGCGATCTACGCCTGCGCTCGGGGAACAGCTTGACCATCACCACCCCTGCAATGAACCCACCCACATGCGCCCAGACGGCCACGCCCCCAACGTCGCGGCCGACGTGAGCCATCGACAACGTCGCCGCCCCAGCCAGAAACTGCAGCACGAACCACTCGCCCAGCACGACCCAGGCCGGCAGATAGAGGACGAACACGAAGAACCAGGTCAGTACGCGCGCCCGGGGATACAGAACGAAGTAAGCGCCCAGCACGCCGGCGATCGCTCCACTGGCGCCGACGGTCGGAATGGTCGAGTTCGGATAAATCGCCACCTGCGTGCCCATGGCGATCAACCCCGAGATCAGATAGAACGCCAGATACTTGAAGTGGCCCAGGTAATCCTCAACGTTGTCGCCGAAAATGTAGAGGAACCACATGTTGCCGATCACGTGCATCCATGAGCCGTGCAGAAACATCGAGGTGAAGAAGGGCAGCGCCACCTGCGGCAGCGTGTACCGGTGCGAGCCCGCAAGAAACGCCGCCAGATGCGCCGGCACCTCACCAAACTCACGGGCAAACAGATCTGCACCGCGCGGGTCCGCCATCAATTGAAGCCATTGAAACAAATAAATAAGAATATTGATGCCGATTAGGAACCAGTTCACATACGGCGTACTATATCGAGGCTGGTCGTCTTTGATCGGAAACATGCGAGATTATCGAATTGAGTAAATCGAATTGAGTAATTTGGTAATTTAGTAATTGGGGAATTGAAAACAGGCCCCTGTCGAAAATACCTACTGCCGGGTTCTTCGAGTTTCAATTACTCAATCGCCCAATTACCCAATTACCAAATCACTCAATCCTCTCATGAACGGTGTCCTCATTGTTGACAAGCCCGCCGGATTGACCTCGCACGACGTGGTCAACCGCGCCCGCCGCATTCTCCAGCAGCGCTCGGTCGGCCATCTCGGAACCCTGGATCCCATGGCCACCGGCGTCCTGCCGCTAGTCACCGGCAGCCTCACCCGTCTGGCACAGTTCTACACCAGCGCCGAGAAGACCTATGAAGGCACGGTGCGCTTCGGATTCTCCACCGATACGTACGATGCCGAAGGCGAACCCGTGACGGCGCCCCAGCAAGTCATCTTGCGAGCCGAGGACGTAGAGGCCCTGGCCGTGAACTTCCGCGGCATGATCGAGCAGATCCCGCCGCCATTTTCCGCGAAGAAGATTCATGGCGTCCCCGCCTACAAGCTGGCCCGGAAGCACAAAGAGGTGGTCCTGCAGCCGGTGAGAGTCGAAATCAAGGAGTTTGAGATTCTGGGAGTCGAAGGCGACCGGGCCAGGTTCCGCTCCCGTGTGGCCTCCGGAACCTACATGCGCTCCGTGGCTCACGACATGGGCCAGCGCCTGGGCTGTGGCGCCCATCTGGAATCGCTGCGGCGAACCGCAGTCGCCGAGTTCAGCCTCGACGACGCCCACACCCTGGAGGAATTAGCAAATCTCTGTCATCCCGACCGGAGCTTCGCTTTCCCGCAGGGAAAGGGAAGCGGAGTGGAGGGACCCTGTGCCACGGCCACCTCAAGCGAGATTCCGTCAGGTGAGGTTCCGTCAAACATGGTTCCGTTAAACATGGAATCTCTCTTCTTCCATCCCCGCAAACTGCTGCCGCAGTTTCCGTCAGTAACGGCCGACGAGGCCACCGCCGCCCGCATCCGCAGCGGACGCCCGGTCAACTTGCCCGAACTCTCCCGCGCCCGCCAGGTCAAGGTTTTCCACGGGCAAAGGGAACTGATCGCCATCGCCACCCGCGTCGCTGGAACGCTGTTCCATCCCGGGATCGTCTTGTGTGGGGCGGACACTCCTGTCCGTCGCGGTTAAGGCTGGCGGAAGAGGAAGGGTAGGTCGGGTTACGCTCTCGCGCACTGCAAGGCTATGCACAAGATGGTTTCGGGGAGGGCACGGCTTTTAGCCGTGCCGGAGTCCGGCGGAATTGTTCGGACTCCGAATGGTATATGTAATGTCCGATAACAGGTATTATGTAAAGTCGACGTTGCAGCCTGCAGCCGCCCCTTGTTGTCCTTAAGTCTTGCAGGAATGAACCCAAACGGGCGCCCCCCCTCGCCAGCCGCCAGTCGGTCTACATCTTGTACTTTCCCAAATCCTCGTCGTTCAGCCCGTCCAGCCACTTGCGCAGTTCGTCGCTGCTGGTCTTGTCCGCCATATTGGCGGCGAGTTTCGAACTCTTCAGCACCAGGTCGTCCACAAAGATGGGACAATCCACCCGCAGGGCCAGCGCCAGCGCATCCGACGGCCGCGAGTCAATGCTGATAACCTCGCCGCCCCGCTCCAGCCAGATCACCGCGTAAAACGTGTCCTCGCGCAACTCGGTCACCACGACTTTGTGGACCTGCGTCTCCAGGCCCGTCAGCACGTTCTTGATCAGGTCGTGCGTCATGGGCCGGGGTGTCGAGACTTTCTCCATTTCCAGCTGAATCGCGTGCGCTTCATAGACTCCCACCCAGATCGGCAGCACGGTGTCCCCGGCGACATCTTTCAGGATGACGATGGGCGAATTCGTCACGGGGTCCATCAGAAGTCCACGAATTGTCATTTCAATTTCCATCGCCTTCTCCGATGACTTCCCTCTTATACCACCAATTCTCCGGCCAGACTGTTCGGGAAGCAGGCCGTGACCACGACTTGCGCGTACGCTCCGACCTTCGGCCCGGCGCCGCCCGGGGCCATGAAATTCACGATCTTGTTCTGCGACGAGCGGCCTACCCATTGATTGCGGCCCGGATTATAAGCTTCAACTATTACCTCAGAGGTTGATCCTAAGTAATTCTTGTTGTGAGCGATCTGTATCTCTTTCTGCCTCGCCATCAGCACATCCAGCCGCCGCGCCTTCTCGTCGTCTGGAATGGCGTCCTCCAGGCTGAGCGCCGGAGTGTTCGGTCGCGGCGAATATTTGAACGAGAAGATCGCGTCGAACCGGACCTCCTCCAGCAGCGTCAGAGTCTCGGCGAACTCGGCCTCGGTTTCGCCCGGAAACCCCACAATCACGTCGGTGGTAATGGCGATCTCGCGCCGGCCTGCCCGCATCCATGCGATGCGCTCCAGGTACTGCTCGCGGGTGTAGAGGCGCTGCATGGCGCCGAGCACGCGGTCCGAGCCGCTTTGCACCGGCAGGTGAACATGGTCGCAAAGCGCCGGGACGGCATCAATGGCGGCGACAATGTCGCGCCCAAAGTCGCGCGGATGCGACGTGGTAAACCGCACCCGCCGGATGCCGGTCACTTCGCCCACGGCCGCCAGCAATTCGGCGAAGCTCTTTCTGGAAGCCGGCTTCCCTGCCGGATCTTTGTACGAGTTCACGTTTTGCCCCAGCAACTGAATCTCGGTGTAGCCGAGATCGGCCATCTGGCGCGCCTCGGCCAGCACCGACGCCGACGTCCGGCTGCGCTCCTTGCCGCGCGTGAACGGCACCACGCAGTAGGCGCAGAACTTGTCGCAGCCCTCGATAATCGTGATGTATCCGCGGTGCGGATTGTTGCGCGCCGTGAATTCAGTCTCGAAACACTCATCGGTCTGGCGGTCGTCCAGGCCGGTGATGCGGACCAGTTGCGAGTCCTGAGTCCCGAGTCGCGAGTCCCGAGTTTCCCCAACTGAGGCTGCCCTACCCTGCGCGGTTTTCGCAGGGTGGGGATCGATAACCGTGAGGTTCGGGGCAAGGGACATCGCTTCCCACCCAAGCCGCAAAGAACGCGGCTTGGATGGGGCACCCACATTTTCCAGCTGGGCATTCTTCAGCTGCACCAGCATCTCCGGCAGCCGCCGGTACGAAGCTGACCCGCACACCAGCGACACATGCGGCGCGCGCTCGAAAATCTTTTCCCCCTCCTGCTGCGCCACGCAGCCCAGCACTCCGAACCGCTTGCCCTGGGCCTGCAGCTTCTTGTAGTCGGCCAGGCGATGAAAGACTTTCTGCTCGGCTTTGTCGCGGATGGAGCAGGTGTTGTACAGGATCAGGTCGGCCTGCTCGACCGTTTCCACCTGCCGGTATCCCTGCTGCACGAGTGTCCCCACGACCTTTTCCGAGTCATGGACGTTCATCTGGCAGCCAAAGGTTTCCAGGTAGAAAGTCTTTTGCGGACCGCGTTGCGCAACCCCAGACATATAGGGAAAGTATAACGCGGAGGGAAGGTCCTAGCTTCTACCCAAGCGATTCACTCGTCTGGGTGCTGGGTGCCCCATCCTAACGTCGCGTTCTTTGCGACGTTAGGGTGGGGATTTTGACCTTCACTTACACAGAAGAAAGTTAAAGCCCAAGGGATTGCCCTTCGTGGAATCCCACCCTTTGCAAAGAACGCAAAGGATGGGGCGCCCGGCTGCCCCTGCCCGCCGGTCTTAAACCTCATCTTCGCTCTTGTTCTAGATCGTTTTGACTTCCTTGATAAGCACCCGGAAGGCAGGCAGCACAAGGTCTACATCGGGCTTGTCCAGGAGAATCCTCGAATGATGTGCGGCGATGTCTCCGATTATCTTTGCCCCTTGGAGGCCGTCCAAGGCCTCCCGCAGGCTCTTCGATAGCACAGCGAGGCTCCTGCATGAGTTGATCTTATCTCTGAGGCCGGTCTTTGCCTTGACGGCCCCGTCGATGCCGTCCAGCGTTCTTTCCACGATGATGCGGATAAGCAGGCCGCATGCGTTCCAGCATTCCTGCGGATAACACTTTTTCAGTTCGAGTAGTAGCGCGCCGATTTTGGCGTCTGTAAAGACCCTGTCCGCAAAATCGAACGGTGAGCCGCCATCCAGCCTTGGCGGGGCTGCTGACCCCCGAAGGCCTCGCACCTCCTGCTCGATGTCCCTCCGAACTTCCCGCCGGAGGCTGAATTCGCCCTCGGCGTTGATCAGCTTCTGGCCCTTGTTGCAGAGGTACGTTAGCAGTTGCGGCAGGTTATTCGGAACGGGCACATCGGCGAGCCTGAAAAGGCCATCAAGTTCGTCTTTGTTGACTGATTCCCGGGCTTCTACAACCGCGTGGAAGTAGACCAGCCGCACAATCTGGGCCGTCGGGCCCAGATTGTGGAAGTTCGGAAACAGGTCGACGAATTCGTTGACTCTCTCTTTCATTCAGTCACCGCAGCCTTTGCCGTAACCTCCTTGGCGCCGCCCGCGAGAATCTTCCAGCCTCGATACTCCCGGTCGCCGAACGTGACATCAACGGACTTGACCATTCCCTTTTTTGTCTGCACCTTCAGGTTGTTCACAACCTCTGCCGACTTGCTCTCTCTGAAGATCTTGTCGATGAGGTATGAGATCTCGGCGTTCGTTAGCTCCTCCACCTTTCTCAGATGGGCCGCCTCGAGAATCCAACAGAACTTCGTCCAATCTGCCGATAGGTTGACCCACGGAACGAGACCGCGTTCGTCGGGACTCAGATCAAGGGCCGCGACCTCGGGCCTGATTGCAGGCTGGCTATTTACCTTTGTCGTGGCCGACGAGCGGCCTTTGGTCCTGCGTGGGCTCGCGCCGGCAGGTCGCCGCGGCTCCTTTGGGGAGACGTCCTCGGAACTGAGAAGGTGCCTCAGAATTTCATGAAAGGCAATCTTTCGAAGTTCAGGGTCCTGGACCACGTGGGCCGACTCCTCTGCAGATTTGAGAATCGCTTGAAAGTTACTCATGCCGACACCTCGTCAATTTGCTCCGCCACGGGCTCTCATGGCAGGGCGTATTTCCACACGCGCTTGTTGCCCTCAGCAAGCTGAAGCCGTCTAAGCCGGCGCTGTCTCACAAGCCTGACCAGGGGCGTGCTGAGGTTCGTTTGCGGATAGTGCCACCCGTGCTCCGCCAGCTTCGCTTGTATGTCCGATAGCGATTTCGGCTCCGCGAAGAAGCCTTCCTCCCCGAGAAGGCCTATCCGCTCGGCAAGCGATGATGGCGGAGCGCTGCGTACCTCGTCCGGTCGGGCCGGTGCCGCGACTGGTTTAGGGTGGGGCCGGGACTCGGCCGCTATCAGCGAGCCGAGGATGACTTCGAATGCCTTCACTTTCAAAGCGCCTTCGGCCATATCGGCAACCGCCGCCTCCGCACGCTTTCGCGCTGCCACCAGGTCAAGAGCGGTCATGACGCTCTCCGGGAAGCCTTCGAGGTCGACAGAATGTCGAGGAATTGGATCTTCATGTTCTGTGGTACCTATAGAATACCTAATTATTACTGCCTGGGCCAGGGCTGTCAAGTATTATTTTGCGGTTATTGTCCCGTCTTCGCGGTACGATTCAGCAATCACTCTCGGTCCAGAGCGCCGCCACGCGCACATTCCGCACAGTTCCAGCTTTGCCTTGTCTATCCGAACCGCACTCTATTCGGAGCCTCACCCGATAAACACTGCACTTTCACGGTCGCCAGCAGGCTTGTTGTAGACATATCCACATATCTGTCTATGACTACTGATGGAAGAATTTATGGAGAACGCCGCAACTGCCCGCTCCCTTCCCATCACGTCCCCCAAGCCGTTCGCAGTTCCC
>Ga0209517_10010691_pt1 | contig 10150 bp, 6 predicted proteins | sample PeaSoiMetSII2010_FD_187695 | JGI IMG/M metagenome (GOLD analysis project Ga0209517, IMG submission 187695) | Peat soil microbial communities from Weissenstadt, Germany - SII-2010 (SPAdes) (version 2) | ecosystem: Environmental > Terrestrial > Soil > Wetlands > Peat | place: Germany: Weissenstadt... | reverse complement strand
ACAACAAGGCGTATGACGGGACGGCGAGTGCGACGCTGACGAGCAACAACGTGGTACTGGCGGGAGTACTGGCCGGGGACGCTGGCAACGTGGTGCTGTTGACCAACGGCTACGTGGCGAATTTCAACAATGGGAGCGCAGGGAATGGGAAGCCGGTGACAGTGAGCGGTCTGAGCCTGGGCGGGAGCGCGTCGGGGAACTACAGTTTAACGCAACCGACGGGATTGAGTGCGAACATCACCCCCAAGGCCTTGACGATTGCATCGGCAGTACCGTCGCCGTTAATAACTTCGATTGGCCTGACCAACGGTGTTGTTACGATTATGTGGAACTCGGTTACTGGCGGGATTTACAGAGTGCAGTATAATAGCAGCCTCAATGGTGGTGGCTGGACGGACTTGTCGCCGGACGTGACGGCCACTGGTTCAACGGCCACTCAAACCAACGCGGTTGGCAATGCACCGCAGCGATTTTACCGGGTCAAGCTGTTGAACTCGGGGTTGAGTGCCAACGACAAGGCGTATGACGGGACGACAGTGGCGACGATCAGTTCTAATAACGTGGTGCTGGTGGGTGTGGTCAATGGAGATAGTGTTAGTTTGGTGACCAACGGATATACAGCCAATTTCGCTATTCCGAATGTCGGGACCGGTATTCCAGTCACTGTCGGTGGACTGACTTTGAGTGGAGCCAGTGCGGGAAATTACACGCTGATACAGCCGACGGGACTGGCGGCCAATATCACGGGCAAAGTAGTTACAATTCTTTCGGTGCCTCCGCCGGTGATTACATCAATAGGCGTGACCAATGGCATTGCCACCATCGCATGGACTTCGGTTACGAATGGAACCTATAGAGTGCAGTATCGAAACAGCCTGAATGCGGGTGCTTGGAACAGCTTGTCGCCGGATGTAACAGCGACCGCTTCAACTGCCACACTGACAGACGGTGTGAGCGGCGCATTGCAACGATTCTACCGGGTAATGGTGCCTAACCCGAGTTTTTTTGCCAATAACAAGGTGTATGACGGAACGACGGTCGCCACTATCTCCTCGAATAGTGTGTTGTTGAACGGGGTGCTGGCAGCCGACGTGGGCAATGTGAATGTATCGACGAATGGGTACACGGCCAATTTTACCACCCCCAATGTGGGCATGGGCATTCCAGTATGGTTGAACGGGTTGACCTTGACGGGCAGTGCGGCCGGGAACTACACGTTGAGCCAGCCGGTGGTGTCGTCGGCTAACATTTCGCCTGCCACATTAACGGTAACTGCCGTCAACCAAAATATAACCTATGGATTGCCGAACCCGCCATTGACGGTCAATTACAGTGGTTTTGCCGGGAGCGATGGGACGAACGTCCTGATCGGTGCTCCGAGCGTAAGCACTACGGCCACCACCAGCAGTCCGCCGGGAACCTATCCGATCATGGTCAGCGCCGGAACATTGAGCGCGGCCAATTATGTCTTTACCTTTGTAAATGGAACATTGACGGTATTTGCGCAGCCTCAATTAAACAGCGCTGCTTTGACTGGCGGCCAGATCACCTTTGCGTGGCAAACGGTCATTGGGCAAAGCTATCAACTCGAGTACAAAGATAATCTTGCTGCGCCGACATGGACTCTTATTCCTGGGTCCATTCCCGGCACGGGCAATTCCATCATAGTGACCAACAACCTTGGGGTTTCACCTCAACGGTTCTTCAGGCTGCTAATCAATAATCCTTAGAGAAAACGTTTCAATTCCAGGCGCATCGAATGTGAGATGGCTCTCGCCATACCATTGAATGAATGGCTGGACCTGGTTGCGGCGCAGGGCGGGCAGGTCGTATCGAATTCCAATCAAATAAGAACTAAACTGCAGATCGGGACAAGTCCGAGGAACGCACAATGGATTACGACTTGATTATTGTAGGGGGAGGCATAGTGGGGCTGGCCACGGCGTTCCGGTTTTTGGAAGCGCGACCGAAAACACGGATTTTGCTGATGGAGAAAGAATCAAAGCTGGCCGCTCATCAAACCGGAAACAACAGTGGCGTGCTCCACTCCGGCCTTTACTACGAACCCGGTTCGGAGAAGGCCAAACTCAGTGTTAATGGCCTCCAACAAATGGTTGCCTTTTGTCGTGAACACGGCATTGCTCACGAACAATGCGGAAAAATTGTGGTCGCTACAGACGAGGCCGAATTGCCCCGGCTGGAAAATCTTTGGCAACGCGGCAATGCCAATGGCTTGCTCGGCTTGCGGAAATTGAAACCGGAACAAATCAGGGAAATCGAGCCGCACGCCGCGGGCATCGCCGCGATTTATGTGCCTCAGGAAGGCATCGTGGATTATCCGGGCGTTTGCGATAAATTGGGCGAACTCATTCGCAAACGGGGCGGACGAATTTGTCTGAACACCCGGTTGCTCAAATTGTTCTCCGATTCAGGACGCTGGATTGCCGAAACCTCCGCCGGAGAGTTTTCCTCGCAGTTCGTCGTGACCTGCGGTGGGCTTTATTCCGACCGGCTGGTGCGCGCGACAGGACAAAAACCGACGGTCAAGATTATTCCATTTCGCGGCGAGTATTATCACATCAAGAAAGAGCGGCAACATTTGGTCCGAAATTTGATTTATCCTGTGCCGGATCCCAAATTCCCATTTCTTGGAGTTCATTTCACACGGCTGATTCATGGCGGTATTGAAGCCGGTCCCAACGCGGTGCTGGCGTTCGCGCGCGAAGGTTATCGATGGTCAAATATCAACGCGCGCGATCTGGCTGAGTCTCTTTGCTTTCCCGGCCTGTGGAAGTTCCTGGCGGCGTATCCGAGTTTGTGCGGTTATGAAATCCATCGTTCACTTTCCCGGCGCGAATTTTGTCGTTCTCTCCAAAAACTTGTGCCGGCCATCTGCGAGGACGACCTTGAGGCCGGTGGTTCGGGTGTCCGGGCCCAGGCCATGACGCGGGACGGGAAATTGGTTGGCGATTTTCAATTTGAAGAACAACGCGGCATTCTACATGTGGTTAACGCGCCCTCTCCGGCCGCCACCGCGTCGCTGGCCATCGGCGGAAAAATCGTTGAACGTATTTTGAATCAGTTGAACTGAAGCCCGGTGGCGTGAATTAAGAAGCTCCTGACCCGGCGATTTTCGGAACGTTTACGATACTTTTTGAGCGGTACGCCCACTTTGTTCCTGATTTTTTCAACCCTCATTCAAATTGTAGTCGGAGCATAATCATCATGAAAATAGCAATCGTTGGCCTGGGTTACGTTGGTCTTCCCCTGTCGCTTCAATTTGCGCGTTCGGGCGTCACGGTCCTGGGTCTGGATATCGATCCAGCCAAAGTGGAGGCGCTCAACGGCGGGCGCAGTTACATCAAACACATTCCGGCTGATACCATCGCGGCGGCGGTGGATAGCGGCGCCTTGGTCGCCTCCACCGATTTCAGCCGGGTCCAGGAAGCCGAGGCGGTGATTATTTGCGTGCCGACGCCCCTGAACAAGAACCGTGAACCGGATATTTCATTCATCACCGAAACCGGCAAGGCCATCGCACCACACCTGGCGAAGGGGACTTTGGTGGTGTTGGAATCCACGACGTATCCCGGCACAACCGACGAGGACCTGCGGGAAGTGCTGGAGGCCGGTTCGAGCTTGAAAGCGGGCGTGGATTTTCATCTGGCGTTTTCGCCAGAACGGGAAGACCCGGGAAATGCCCAGAGCAAAGTGGAAGCTATTCCAAAGGTGATAGGCGGTTACACGCCGGCTTGTCTGGAGCGTACGAAGGCGCTCTACGGTCGCGCCATTAAAACCCTGGTGCCGGTTTCCTCCTGCCGCGCCGCTGAAGCCACCAAACTGCTCGAAAACATTTTCCGCAGTGTGAACATCGCCCTGGTCAACGAGCTGAAACTCGTTTATGGAGCGATGGATATTGACATTTGGGAAGTCATCCAGGCCGCCAGGACAAAGCCTTTCGGTTTCATGGCATTTTCGCCGGGGCCGGGTTTGGGTGGACATTGCATTCCGATTGATCCGTTTTATCTGACGTGGAAGGCGCGCGAATACGGCCAGCACACGCGTTTCATCGAACTGGCCGGCGAAGTCAACACGGCGATGCCGCAATACGTCGTGAACCGAACCGCCGAGGCGCTCAACGCTTTGCGCAAGCCGATGAATGGCAGCCGCGTGCTGGTGTTGGGCCTGGCCTATAAGCCGAATGTGGATGACGACCGCGAATCGCCAAGCTACATCCTGATGGATCTCCTCAAGGCGCGCGGAGCGGAGGTCGCGTACTTTGACCCGTATGTGCCGGTGATTCGTATGACCCGGGAACATTCTCATTGGGCGGGTACCTGCTCGGTAAGTTGGAACCGTGAAACTTTGCAGGGATTCGACGCGGTCATCATCGCCACCAACCATCAGGCGGTGAATTATCAGGAACTGGCCGACTGGGTTTCATGCATTGTGGACACGCGAAACGCCATGGCCGGTCTGAGAACAAAACCGCATCAGGTGTGGAAAGCCTGAACTTCAACGGACCAATAATCAATTCGCCATGATTTTGCTGCTCGGAGCAAGTGGCTACATGGGGCAGGCTTTTGCAACGGAGTTGCGTCGCCGGAGGTACAGTTTCATTCCGCTTACCCGCCGGGCGATGGATTACACGAGTTTTGAACTCCTGTTTGATTACATCCGGAAACTGAAGCCGGAATTTATCATCAACGCCGCGGGCTATCCGGGCCGGCCTAATGTGGACGCCTGCGAGACTGCCCGCGAGGAAACCCTTTTCGCGAACACGTTGCTCCCCCAGACTATCTCCCGCGCCTGCTCAATGACGAGTACGCCCTGGGGCCATATTTCATCGGGATGCATTTTTCACGGCGCCAAGTTCATTGATGAAAAAGGGACGCGGATGGTGGAAGGGGCGGAATTGCGGCAATTGTTTGCCGCCAGTCCTGAAAAAATCTTTGGCTACACCGAATGGGACGAGCCCAATTTCTCGTTCCGCAATGCACCCTGTAACTTTTATAGCGGAACCAAGACCCTGGCGGAAGAAGCCATTCGCGGAGTGGGCGATGTCTATCTCTGGCGTCCGGGAATGCCCTTCAACGAGCGGAGTGAACCCCGAAATTTCCTTTGGCGAATCCAGAACTACTCCAAGGTTTTTGATGGCGTGAATTCGCTTTCTCATCTTGACGATTTTGTCCGGGCTTGTCTGGACCTCTGGGAACGACAGGCGCCGTTTGGGGTTTACAACATGACCAATCCCGGCGTGGTTTCGACGCGACGAGTCGTGGAAATGATTGGACGGATTTTGAAGCCCAATCGGCGCTTTGAATTCTGGAAGGACGAGGAGGAATTTTACAGTCACGGCGCCAAGGCGTTGCGCTCCAATTGTATCCTTGACGTTTCCAAATTACTCGTCGCGGGGGTGAAAATACGCCCGGTCGAGGAAGCGCTCGAAGACTCACTCCGCAGTTGGAATGTGGCCACCTTGCGCGTGAATGGCAGTGCGCCGCGAAGCGCCTCCTTGATTTCCCGCTGAAACCTTAAGTGACACGACCCAATCTATATGAAGCTGAAAACTAAAACGAAGAGGAGGTTTGCCCGTTCCCAGGGGAACATTCAGTTATGGGGGCAAACCCTGTTGTTTGGATTATTGATGTTGAGCCGCCGGTCACAGGCACAGGCGGTGATAGCGTCTCCACCCGCCACGACCGAAACGCCGCCCGCCCTGCAGCCCTTTGCCAACACGGAAATGGATGTGTTTAATCCTGCCGGCGGAGCTCCCGGGGAACAATTGGCACAGCCGTTCCGCTATAAATTCCTGACGTTGCGGCCGCATCCCGACTACAGCTTCATTTACGCACGGGGAATCCTGACCGCACCAGGCCAGCCCGTGAACACCGTGATTCAGCAAATTTCTCCGGGCGTTCGGCTGGATATCGGTGACTATTGGATTTTGGATTACACCCCCGCCTGGATGGTTTATTCCAGCCGCAGTTTTCAAAATACCTTCAACCAGAATGTCAAACTGACCGGTGGCACGTCCTTTGGCAGCTGGGTCCTTGGGCTGGCACAAAGTTATTCGAAATCCGCCGAGCCCCAGGTCGAAACGGCGACTCAGACTCATCTGGAAAATTATGTCACCGCTCTCAATGGCACCTATACTATCAACAGCCAAATGTCGCTGGATCTGGCCATCAATCAGAATTTTTCTTTCGCCGACCAGCCTCAAATTCAAAGTTATCGCGAATGGTCAACGTTGGATTGGTTGAATTATCAATTTTGGGCCAGGTTCAATGTGGCCCTCGGCGTGGGACTGGGGTACGATGATATGGAGACAGGCCCCAACATGCTTTTCGAACAGTATCAGGGGCGGGTCCAATGGCGGGCAACGGACAAAATCAGCTTCCAGTTGAATGGCGGACTGGAAGACCGGCAATTTCTGAACAGCAGTACCAGTGACGCACTTAACCCGGTTTTTGGCGGCGGCATCCAATACCAGCCATTTGAGCAAACCAAAATTTCGCTGAATGCCGAACGGACGGTCGCCGTGTCCGAGTTGCAGGGTGAGGTAACCAAAAGCATCGGTGTCAACGGTGATGTGAATCAACGGTTGTTAGGCAGGCTGTTTCTGGACTTGGGCGGCGGCTACCAGAACGTCAAATACGTAAGTTCGGTCAACGGACTGCCGTCCAATCGCACGGACGATTATTATTACCTTAACACCCGTCTCAGCACCGCTTTTCTCAAACGCGGTACGGTTGCCGTCTTCTATCAGATCAACAGTGATTCCTCTTCCTCCCCCGGCTTTGGCTTTACCAGCCACCAGGTCGGATTTGAAATCGGCTTCGCTTATTGAAAATCGTTTTCCGGCAAGGTTAAAACCACGAGAATTTTTCCGGCACGTAAATGATGTCGGTCGGCTTCAGGTAAAACGGTTCAGTGGCCTTGCCTTCCATCACCCGCTTCAAATCCAGGATGTAGTTCTTCGTCCCGCCTCCTTCCTGCCGGATGACCTTCACGTTTTTCAAATTAGCCTTGGTGTAGTCAGGCCCGCCCGCTTCCATGATGGCTTCCAGCGCGGTGATGGGATGATCCGATGAAATTTTCCCCGGGCGGAGCACTGCCCCGGTCACGTAAACCGGGAAGGCAAAGCTTTGGACTTCCACCGTGACTTCCTTCGTCGTCAGTTGTGGGGCGTATAAATCCATCAACTTTTTCTGCAGATCGGCCGGCGTCATGCCCGCGGCCTGCACTTCCCCGACCAGGGTCAGGTTAATTTTTCCATCCGGTCGAATCAGTTGGACGTTGTTCAAATTGGGAGATCCCGGAAAGCTGATTTTCAGGATGTCACCTTCCCGCAAAGTGAATGACGCCGGGTGGTTCGTGGTCGTGGAGGAATTGGCGATTACCGCCTCGGGGATGACCGGCCGGATGGAATTGGTGACGGTGGGGGTTGCCGCTACGAACGGGGAGGACTCGGTTTGGCAACCGGCGACGGCGGCCAGAATTGCCAGCGCCAGCACCAGTTGTGCCGGCCGGGCAAGGAGGCGGCCTCGTGATTGAGCGGTTTTCCCATTGGAATTTGTTTTCATCGTTGCCTGCCTTCTAAATCACACAGGGTTGCAAAGTTTAATGTGGCCACACGTCAAGTCGCACATTTACCAACAGCGTTCCAACCTACAACGGCTGAAGTCAGTTAGTCAAAATGTAAATGGGAGTTTGGCTGGCCAGGTGCGCAAATTCTGCGCGACGCAAACTCGCCTGGGAAACATTTGCGCGGCGCGTCAGCCCGTTTCTTCGTTTTTGTTGGGATTTATCCGTTGGCACATTCCCTGCCTAGCAACAAGTCGTAGCCGTGTGCCTGGAAATTCTGTTCCCCGGCAAACGGCAAAAATTAAACCACACTTACAACCTGAGCGCATTATGATGAAATTGAATCAAACGTTAGCAATCTGGGGTGCCGCTGCTGCCTTGTGCCTGAGCACTGGCAGTCTCCTGGCCCAAAACGACAACGGCGGAGGCGGAGGCGGGCAGGGCGGGTTTGGTCGAGGCAACTTCGACCCGGCCCAGTTCCAGCAACGCATGATGGATGGAATTCGGGATCAGCTTGGTTTTACCAACGACACTGACTGGAACGCTGTCCAGCCGCTTATCCAAAAAGTGATGGACGCGCGCCGGGATGTCGGTTTTGGGGCCGGCATGGGGCGCCTGATGTCCCGCAACCGTGGCGGCAACGGCGGCAACGGCGGCAACGGCGACAACGCCAATGGCGGCAGACGGCGGGGTGGTTTCTTTGGCGGCCAGCCCAGCCCGGAGGCCGAGGCCCTGCAAAAAACGATTGATGACAACTCACCAACGGCGCAAATCAAAGCCGCGCTGGCCAGGTACGAAGCCTCGCAGAAGGCCAAGGAGGCCAAGCTGGCTGATGCCCAGGCGCAACTTCGCCAGGTGCTGACGGTAAAACAGGAGGCGCAGTCTACCTTGCTGGGATTGCTCAATTAACTGGAATTGGTAGCGGCGCTCTGTGAGCGCCGCACCTGAAATTTGAGAACAGCGGCGGTCATAAACCGCCGCTACAAAAAAATGAACGAAACCGCCAATCCAGTCGCACCTTTTAAGGAACTGCTCGAGCGCATGGTCGCCGCCAAGCAGTTGTCGGCCATTGAAGCGGCGGTTTTGGCCAAGACCCGGCCGGCGATGGAACGGGAGGAAGACGTTCTCCGCTGGCTGGCGAACGAATACGGGGTGGATTACACCACGCTCGACGACGTTGAACCGGACCGCCAGCTTCTGTCGCTTTTTCCCGCCCGCATCCTGCTGAAGGAGGAATTGCTGCCACTCAAGCGCCTCAACGGCACGGTGGAAGTCGCCACCAGCCGCCTCTTCGCGACGCAAGGACTGGATGCGCTGAAAACCCTGACTGGTCTGAATCTCAAACCAATTCTGGCTTCCAGCGAGGCCATCCAGCGAGAGATCAAAAAACGCCTCGGCGTCGGCGCCGACACCATCGGTACACTCGAAGAGGAAAAGGCCCTGGAAGTCGTTGACGAAAACGCCGAGGACACCGACCTCGGCGGCGCCGAGGAAGACGAGGCGTCCATTATTCGGTTCGTGAACCAGGTATTGAAGGACGCCATCGAACTGCGCGCGTCGGACATTCACTTGGAACCATTTGAGGATGAATTCCGCATCCGCTACCGCATTGACGGCGTGTTGCAGGACATTTCCGTGCCCGCACAACTCAAGCGCTTCCAGCCGGCCATCGTTTCCCGCATCAAAATTCTGAGCCACCTCAACATTGCCGAAAAGCGCCTGCCGCAGGACGGCCGCATCAAGGTGCGCATTGATGACGCCGAGGTGGACATCCGCGTTTCCATCATCCCCATGCTTCACGGTGAAGCGGTCGTCATGCGTTTGCTCCGGCAAAACGCCACGTTGCGCGGTTTGAAGGAACTGGATATGGACAAACGCGAGCTGGAATGTTTCCGCCGCGTCCTCGAATTGCCCCATGGTATTATTCTGGTCACCGGCCCGACCGGCAGCGGCAAAACTTCCACCCTTTATACCGCGCTCAACGAAATCAACGATTCCGTCCGTAAAATCATCACGATTGAAGACCCGGTGGAATACCAGCTCAAAGGTGTCAACCAGATCCAGGTCAACGAAAAATCCGGGATGACGTTCGCCCGCGGTTTGCGTTCCATCTTGCGCCATGACCCGGATGTGATTCTCGTCGGTGAAATTCGCGACAAGGAAACGGCGGAGATCGCCGTGCAGGCCTCGCTCACCGGTCACCTGGTTTTTTCCACGTTGCACACGAACGACGCGCCCGGCGCCGTCACCCGCCTCGTGGATATGGGCGTCGAACCGTACCTGGTTTCGTCATCGCTCGAAGCCGTGCTGGCACAGCGTCTCGTGCGTGTGCTTTGCCCGCATTGCAAGCAGGCGGACGATTCACCCACCGCCTCGGCGCTCAAGGAAAAGCTCGGCATCCCGGCGAGCACCACCATTTACCGTTCCACCGGCTGCCGGGAATGCCGTAACACCGGATTTTTTGGCCGGCACGCCATTTTTGAGTGGATGGACAGCGACAGCGAAATCCGGCAGCTCGTTTTGAAAAACGCCTCGACCGACCAGATTCGCGAGGTCGCCCGCC
>Ga0209517_10010690_pt1 | contig 10150 bp, 7 predicted proteins | sample PeaSoiMetSII2010_FD_187695 | JGI IMG/M metagenome (GOLD analysis project Ga0209517, IMG submission 187695) | Peat soil microbial communities from Weissenstadt, Germany - SII-2010 (SPAdes) (version 2) | ecosystem: Environmental > Terrestrial > Soil > Wetlands > Peat | place: Germany: Weissenstadt... | reverse complement strand
ATCGGAATCGGAGCGCCCCAGTAGCGCTGGCGCGAGATCCCCCAGTCGCGCATCCGATAGGTGATCGTCGGTTGGCCGATCCCGTGTTCCTGCGCGTACTTCGAGACTGCGGCGATCGCTTCGCGCGTCGGCATCCCGGTGACGAAGCCCGAGTTGATCGTGACGCCCGGTTCCGTGTAAGCGCAATCGGCCGGCGGCGCGCTGCCATCGAGCGGCGCGGTGACGCGCGGAATCTCGAGCCCGTATTTTGTGGCGAACTCGAAGTCGCGCTGGTCTTCGCCGGGCGCAGCCATGATCGCGCCGGTGCCATAACCCATCAGGACGTAATCGGCGATCCAGATCGGGATGTCCTGATTCGTGAACACATTGTGCGCGTAAGCGCCGGTGAAGACGCCGGTCTTTTCCTTGACGGTCGACATCCGTTCGATTTCGGTCTCGCGCCGCGCCTGCGAGACGTATTCCTCTACCGCTTGGCGCTGCGATGTGGCTACGATCTCCGCGACCAGCGGATGCTCCGGCGCGAGCACCATGAACGACACGCCGAAGACGGTATCGGGACGCGTGGTGAAAAAGCGCACCTGCTTCCCCGGATGGCCGGCGACCGGGAAGCTCAGCTCGGCGCCCTCGGAACGTCCGATCCAGTTGCGCTGCATCAGCTTGATCGGCTCGGGCCAATCGATCTGATCGAGATCTTCGAGCAGGCGATCGGCGTAGGCCGTGATCCGCAGATACCACTGCTCCAGATCCTTCTTTGTCACCTGGGTATCGGGATGGCGCCAGCAGCATCCGTTGACCACCTGTTCGTTGGCCAGGATCGTGCGGCATTGGTCGCACCACCATTGCGAGCCCACCGCACGGTACGCCAGCCCGCGCTTGTAGAGCAGCAGGAAGAACCATTGGGTCCAGCGGTAGTATTCCGGCGACGAAGAATTGATCTCGCGGGACCAATCGTAGGCGCATCCCGACAACTTCAACTGACGCTTGAAGTTAGCGGCATAGAGCGGAACGGTCTCCTTGGGATGCTTTCCTTTCAGCACCGCTTCATTTTCGGCCGGCAATCCGAACGCGTCCCAGCCCATCGCGTGGAGCACGTTATGCCCCGTCATCCGTTTGTAGCGGCCGATGACGTCGCAGGGCACGTAGTTGTGCAGATGGCCGACCGAGAGGCCGTTGCCGGAGGGGTAGGGGAACATCTCGAGCAGGTAGAACTTGGGGCGCCCGCGACCTTCGGCCGTGCGATAGAGATCGCTGCGCTCCCATTGCGCCTGCCATTTGGGCTCGATCTGCTTTGGATCGTAGCGCGGGTCCATCGCTGGAAGTCTAGCTTGCGGCGGCGGAGCGGAGAAAGAGCGGGCAACCTCACCCGCGCTCGCGATGCTCGCGCGACCTCTCCCTGGTCAGGGAGAGGTGAAGAAAGCGGGCGAGGCTATTTCTTGCGCGCGATGGTTAGGCCGTCGGCGATCGTGAGCATCACTACTTCGACACGCCGGTCGTCGGCGAGAAAATCGTTAAGCTCGCGGATCGCTTTGGTATCTTCGCTGGTGTTGGCGGCGTCGATCACAGAGCCGCTCCAGAGCACGTTGTCGAACAGGATCAATCCGCTCGGGCGCATCCGCTTCAGGATTTCTTCGTAGTAGGCGCGATAGTTGGTCTTGTCCGCGTCGATAAAGGCGAAGTCGAAGCTGGTGGAAGCGGGCAGGGCTCTCAGCGTGTCGATAGCCGGACCGATTTTGAGCGTGATCCGATCGGCGACGCCGGCCTTCTCCCAATAGCGGCGCGCGATCTTCGGCCATTCGTCGCTGATGTCGCAGCAGAGCAAGCGGCCGTCCGGCGGTAGCGCGCGCGCCACGCAGATTGAGCTGTAGCCGGTGAAGGTGCCGACCTCGACGCAGGATTTGGCGCCGATCGCGCGCGCGAGAATACCCATGAAGGTTCCCTGCTCGTCGGAAATCTGCATCCTGCTGATAGGTCCAAGTTTCTCCGTCTCAGCCGCGAGTTCCTTCAACACGGGTTCTCCGTTATTCCCGTGGGCGACCAGGTACGCGTAAAGCTCGGGCGTCATCCGGGTAAATTTTTCTGCGCCTGCCATGTTACGGCCTCTCCTGTTTTCGGTTGCGAGTTGCCAGCGCCGCGCCGAAGCTGGCGCCGTGATTGGAAATGCCGGCGCGCGACCTCAAGCGGTCATTTGCCGCCCAGGTAGGCGAAGTCGCCGCGCTGGTTGGCGGTCAGCGTGCCGGTGAAAATCGAATGCTCCGGCCGATCGGCGGAAGTCGTGGCGATCTTGTACAGCATCGCGGTGCTGCCGACCTCGAAGAAGGCGTCGTCGAAGTCGAGCACGTAGAGCTTTTCGCGCTGGTCGGAATCGGTCGCCCCGACCAGCATCGCGCCCGATTGCGTCAGCACCGGATCGCCCAGCGAATCGAGCTCCGTCCCGAGCGGTGTCAACTGCCCGCGCTCGATCCGCAGGTCGAGCCGGCCGCGAGCCAGCCGGAAGATCGCCGGCACCCGCGCGCATCCGGCGAGCACCGCGGTCGTTTCGTCGCTCATCAGGCCGGGCCGTCCCGCCGAGAGATAGGTCACCGGGCCGGCCGCGGTGAGCGTTCCGGTCGGCAGAATCCGCGCCATCACACCGCCGTGATAAAGGAACAACGCACTGCCCGATTCGGTCTTGGCCGTGAACGCGATCAGGGTGCCCTCCGGCGAGGCGAGCGCCGCCGGCAGGCCGAACGGCCGCTGATAACGCGTGCGATTCGGTCCCAGCTCGCCTTCGACCGCGAGCTCGATTACGCCGGTCTCGCGCGAGGCCATGAACAATGCCTGCGCATCGCCCCGCGAACCTGAAGTCTTGTCAGCCTTCAGGTAGCCGGTGAAAACCACCACGCCGCGCTCGCCCATCTGGACGGTCCCGTAGCTGAGGACCGAAATCGTATGGCCTTTGTTGGTCTCCGATCCGACCGCCGCCAGGCATGAGAGCGTACCGCCCGAGTAGAGGAACAGGCTGTCGTGGCCGTAGGCGTCGGCAGCGATGAATGCGATTGCGCCGTCGGCGTCGGCAACCGGGTAAGGATCGGTGTGAAAATGCGGCACGCAGGTTTCAGCGGACGATATCGGCCGCATCGCGCGCGCGATACGCCGGTCGGGCGGAGCCTCGGGATCGGCTGCGAAGATATCCCATCGCGGGGTGCGGTCGGTATCCATGAATTCGGCGCCCAGGAACACGCGCCCGTCGGGCGCCATGTTGGGCACGCCCATCTCGCTGAAGGTGGCGCCGCCGGGAGCCTTGCGTCCGGTCGCCGTTATCAGGATCGGATGTCCGCCGGGACCGCTGGCGTAGAGCGCCTGCGCGCTTTCGACCGCCGACGCGCCGAACCCGCCGAGCGTCAGCGAAACGGCACCGGCACTGCTCGCCGTACAGAGCAGGACCAAGAGAGCAGCGGCCCTGATTTTCACCTGAGGATCCTCGTCGCGCTCGCCCGCGCGTCTGCGGATAACTTGCTAAAGTTTATACGTCCGCCCGGACAGGCAGGCAACCACCGAACGTTGCGGAGAAGATCGCCGGGCAGAGGGTCATCGGCCGGCGGCCAGCGATTCGATCGCTTGCCGGACGCGCTCGGTGTGGGTCGCGTTCCAGTAGAGCTTTCCACAACCTTCGCATTCGGCAAAGCGATCGGCACGCGCGTACACAAAAGGCGGCACGCGGCGCGACATCAACTCGCGCGCCACGCGCGTGAGCGGATGGTTGCAGCGGGAGCATCGTGTGAATGCGTATCGATGCGTATCGAACGGGTAGCGCGCCAGCACCTGGCGCAATTGCTCGCGGATGTTATTGCTCTCGAGCAACATCGCTTGCGGCGCGGTCTTGAGCCGCTTGTCGCGGGTGAGCATCACGCGGCCTTGCTCGCGGGCCAGGCGGAGCATCGAAGCACCGTCGATCGACGGGTCGCAAATTACGTCGGCGCCGAGCAGCCGGAGCCATCGCGCCAGCCGCGCGACCATCCGGTCGGCCGCGAAGGCGGGTGGACATTTTGCCCGATCGACCGAATATTCTGCCGAATCAGGCCGCTGTGTTTTCTCTACCACTTGTAATATTTTATAGGTAATATTCTATACGTTGGCGCCTCTGGATCGGGCACAACGGCGCTGCGGGATTGTACCGCGGCGCGGAGGTCTTCGGGCACACGATGAACGAAGAACCCGTAATCTTCAGGTCGGAAGGGCTGAAACTCGAGGGCCTGCTCTACCAGCCGCGGGACGTCGCCGAAGCTCGCGGCGCAGTGGTCTGCCATCCGCACCCGCTTTATGGCGGTTCGATGCTCGACGTGATCGTCGAGGCGATTCTGAAGGCGATGTGGGCGATCGATTGCGCCACGCTGCGCTTCAACTTCCGCGGCGTCGGCAACAGCCAGGGCGAGTATGACGAGGGGCGCGGCGAAGCGCGCGACGCCGAGGCGGCCGTGAAATACATCGCGGGCTTGCGCGGGATGCAACGCGGCAAGGTCATTCTCGCCGGCTACTCATTCGGCGCGATGGCCGCGGTAAACGCGGCCGCGCACACGCCCGAAGTGACCACGGTGGTCGCGGTAGCTCCGCCGATACTGGCCGACGGCGTTGGCCAACTCGTGGCCCTGAAGAAGCGCCTGGTGGTGGTCGCGGGCGAAGAGGATCGCTATTGTCCGCCGGCGCAGCTCGAGGTGCTTCGCAACGCGCTGATCGGGCTGATCCGGCTCAAGATCATTCCCGGCGCCGACCACTTTTTCGCCGGTCACGAGGAGCAAGTCACCGCAGCGCTGATCGACACCGTGCACAGCGCGTGAGTCCTGCCGCTCCACGAAACGGGAGATCATTGCGCAACTCCGAATCGTAACCCGGAGTATGAAGTAATCGCTCCGCTGTGGTTCCCCTTCCCGGTCCGGGAAGGGGACAGGGGTTAGGTTTCCGGGGAACTGAGCCAGCCGCGCGTTCACTGCGCTTGCGGGTGGGTCGCCTGCCAGACCGCGAAGAACGGATCCTCCGGATGCGCGCGGGCGAGCGCGATTATGGCTTCGATCGTCGCGCGCAGATCGCCGTCATATTTCCGCTCCAGCACCTCGAAGTTGTCCAGATCGTGGAAGTAGATCCGGTAGTTTATCAGCACCGCGTTGTTAATCGGTCCCTTATCGAGATCGAAGCGCTCCAGTGGTGAAAGGCCGGGTTTGAGCTTCGCGTAGTCGGCCTGAATCTGCTTCATGATCGGCTCGCGGCGCTTGACGATCTCGGCGGGCGCCAGATCGCTGCCGTACAGGGTGAGCAGGCGGGCTTCCACGCGCTGCAGGAAATCGCCGAACAGCAGATCGCTCTGCACGACGCCGCGCGCGCTGATCGCATCGGCCGAATCGGGGCCCTCGGTCGATGCGAAGTACTCGGCCGCGGCGTGGTCGCCGACCCAGTTGGCCGCCGATTCGTCGAACATCGCGTCGCTCGCCAGATAGTACGTGCGATGAAGAAGCTCGTGGAAGATCACGCCCGCAAGCTGCACCCGATCGAGCTTGAGCAGGTTGGACAGCACCGGATCGCTGAAGAAGCCGAGCGACGAGAATGCGACCGCCGAGCGCACCAGGGTGTCGAAGCCATCCTGCTCGAACTCGGCGGCCTCCGCGTTCGCATCGGCCACGTCGAAGTAGCCGCGATACGGAACCGCGCCGACGATCGGAAACCACCACGTGTATGGCGTGAGCGAATCTTTCGGCGCCGCCATCACCACCCATACGATCGCGCCTTTATCGACCTCGGTGACGGTGCGATAGGCGCTGCCCACGTTGAGGCCGAGCCGATCGGCGGCGAACCGGCGCAGCTCGATCACCATTTCGAGCTTGTCGCGCAGAACCGGATCGAGGCCGGGACGCGCCAACTCCTGCGCGATCGGGCGGCGATTCCAGAGCAAACGCCCTTGCTCGTAGGCGGCGCGCGCCAGATAGCCGAGCTCGCATCCGGCGAGGCCCACGCAGAGGCTCGCGATCGCCATCGCGAACAAAGCTCGCCGGGCGCAACTGACTACTAGCGACGACCGTTCCACTATCGAATCAGCCTGCCGCGAATCAGTCTGCCTCTTCGTAGCGCCTGCCGGAGCCTGCCCTGAGTCCTACCGAAGGGTGCCGGTGCCGCGAATCAGTCGGCGGCCCGGATTTCCGGCTCGGCCGCCCTGGTGTACTGAAGCTCGAAAAGCCTGAAATAGAGGCCGCGCTGGTCGAGCAGCTCCTGATGAGTTCCGCTCTCGCGCAGCACGCCGTTGCTGAGTACCAGGATGCGGTCGGAGCGTTCGATAGTTGACAGGCGATGCGCGATGATCAGCGCCGTGCGGTCGGTGAGCAGCTCCTTCAGCGCCACCTGGATCAGGCGCTCAGTTTCGCTGTCGACGCTCGAGGTCGCCTCGTCCATCACGAGGATCTTTGGATCGTAGGCGAAGGCGCGCGCGAACGAGAGCAACTGGCGCTGCCCCGACGAGAGATTGGCGCCGCGCTCGCTCACCGGCTCGTTGAGACCCGCCGGCAGCCGCTCGACGAAACGCAACGCCTGCGCGCGCGTCAGCGCCTGGCGGACTTCGCTCTCGCCGAGCTCGGTGCGTCCCAGCCGGATATTCTCGATAATCCCGCCGGAGAACAGAAAGACATCCTGCTGGACCACGCCGATCTCGCGCCTGAGCTGGGTAAGGTCCCACTCGCGCACGTCAACGCCATCGACCAGGATTCGCCCGCCGGTCACATCGTAAAACCGGTTCAGGAGCTTGATGATGGTGGTCTTGCCCGATCCGGTTGGCCCGACGATCGCGACCTTCTGGCCCGGCTTGAGGCTGAAGCTCAAGTCCTTCAGCACGGGTTCGCCCGGCCGATACGCGAAGTTGACGTGGTCGAAAACGATCTCGCCGCGCCGTTGGGCGACACGCTTGGGCTGCGCCGGACTCGCGATCGCCGCCGACTCCGTCATCAGGGCCTGAAGCCGCTCGGCGGAGGCCAGCGCGGATTGCATCACGGTGTACTTGCCCGAGATGTCGCGCAGCGGCATGAAAAACATCTTGGCGTACTCGATAAAGGCGACCAGCGTGCCGAGCCCGATCAGCCGGCGCATCATCTGGCCGCCGCCGGCCCATACGATTACCGCGATCGTCACCGAGCTGAGCGCCTCGACCGAGGAGAAAATCCCGGCTTCGTAGATGTTGCCCATCATCTGCACGTCGCGGCTCTTGATGTTGAGCGCGTCGAACTCGTGGCGGCTCTCGGTCTCGCGGGTGAACAACTGGATCACCGCCATCCCGCCGATCGCTTCCGACAGGTAGGCGTTGAGCGCGGCCAGGCGCTCGCGGATTTCGCGATAGGTCCTGCGCGCGCGCACGCGGAAAAAGTTGATCACGATCACCAGCGGCGGAATCGCGCACAGCGCCCACAGCGCCAGCCGCGGGCTCATCGTGAACATGATCGCGATAATCCCGCATAGCGTGAGCAGGTCGATGAAGATCGTGAGCGAGCCGGCGTTGAACATCTCGTTGATCGCGTCAACGTCGGCCGTCATCCGGCTCACCAGCCTGCCCACCGGCGTGCGATCGAAGAACGCCATCGGCAGCCGCTCGACATGGCGGAAGAGCGCCAGCCGCATGTCGGACAGGCTGTACTGCGCGACCATCATCATCAGATAGAACTGGCCGTAGAAGGTCGAGAACTCGCCTATCAGCAGCACCAGGTAGAGCCCGCCCATCACGAACAGCCCGTGGCCATGCGCCGCGGCGAGCATCGGCTCAAGCCATCGCGGTGCCGCAGTCCGATGCGCAGCGAGAAAGATGTTGATGGTGAGCTTGATCACCCACGGCTGCGCGAGCATGAACGCCGAGTTGAGCGGCATCAGGATGACCGAGATCCAGAACAGCCGCCGATAGGGGCGCACGAAGGTCCACATCCACCTCAGCAGATTGAGGTCGTAGACCGTGCCCAGCTTTTCTTCTTCGGCGATATTCATCGCGGTCAGTAGCGGTCGAGCTCCTCTTCGAGCAACTGGCGATGGAACAGCTCGGCGTAGATGCCGTGACGGGCCATCAGCTCTTCGTGAGTGCCGCGCTCGGCGATCTCGCCTTCCTCAAGCACCACGATTTGGTCGGCGTCGCGGACCGTCGAGGCCCGATGGGCGACGACGATCGTGGTGCGGCCGCGCACGCTCTCGGTGAGGCTCTTGAGCACCGCCTTCTCGGTCTCGGTATCGACGCTCGAGAGCGCGTCGTCGAGCACCACCACCGCCGGATCGTAGTTGAGCAGCCGTGCGATCGTGACGCGCTGCTTCTGCCCGCCCGAGAGCGACATTCCGCGCTCGCCGACGACGGTCTCGAGCCCGCGCGGCAGCACCGCCATATCGCCTTCCAGTCCCGCGATTCGCGCGCAGGACTCGATTTCGGCGAGCGACGCGCCGGAGTGTCCGAAGGCGATGTTGCGCGCGAGCGTGTCGGAAAAGAGCGTGGGCTCCTGCGGCACCAGCCCGATCGCGCGCCGGAGCTCGAACAGGTTCAACTCGCGCGCGTCGCGCCCGTCGATCAGGACGCGCCCGGCGGTAGGCTCGATCAGCCGCGCGAGCAGCTTGACCATCGTGGACTTGCCGCTGCCGGTGCGTCCGACGATCGCGAGCTTGCCGCCGGCCGGCACCTTGACGCTGACGTTCTTGAGCGCGTACGGAATATTTCTGCTCAACGAATGTCCGTCACCGTTGGTGGCAAGCCCGTCATTGGGAAACCCGTCGCGGGCGAAGTAGCTGAACGAGACTCGATCCCATTCGATAGCGCCCGCGAGCGAAAGCTGGGCGCCGTTGGCCTCGACCGTCGCGGTCTGGGGCGCGTCGAAGATCTCGCCCAGGCGCTTCATCGAGGCTTTGCCGCGCTGGTAGATCGAGATCATCCAGCCGAGCGAGGTGGTCGGCCACGCCAGCAACGCCAGGTAGCCCATGAACGCGACCAGATCGCCGATCGTGATCACGTGGCGCATCACCAACGAGCCGCCGTAGATCAGCACGATCATCGTCGAGCAGGTCACCGCCGACCGGATCATCGGCATCATCGCGCCGCGCAGGCGCGCCAGCGCGAGACCCTGGTCGTTGTAACGATCGTTCAGCGCGCGGAAAAGGGCGGCTTCGTGATCTTCGAGCGTATGCGCCTTGATCACGTGGATTCCGGCCAGGCTTTCCTGCACCTTGGCCCCGATCGCGCCCAGGCCCTCCTGGACCCTGAGACTTCGCTCCATCAGGGAGCGCGTCAGGCGCCGGATACCGAAGAAGAGCAGGAAGTATGGAATCACCGCCGCGATCATCACCCGGACGTTGAGCGACGCCATGATCGCCAGCGCGTAGATGTAGTAGACCGGGGTGTTGGCGAACGTGAGCACGCCCATCCCGACCATCATGCGAACCGCGGTGAGATCGTTGATCAGGCGCGACATCAGGTCGCCGGTCTTGACCCGCTGGTAGAAGCGGGAGTCGAGCGCGGTGAGATGAGCGAACAGGTCGTTGCGCAATTCGTACTCGATATCGCGGCCGCAATTGAAAATTATAAAGCGCGAGAACCATCGCGAGCAGCCCATCAGCAGCGCCGCGCCGCACATCAGCTCCGCGTATCCTGCGACCAGCCCGAAGTGCCCGCTCTCGATCGCGTTGATCGCGTCGCGCAGCAGGTACGGCCCGACCATCGCGAGGCTCGCGGTCGTCAGCGTGCAGAAAATTCCGAACGTATAGCCGAGCCAGTGCCGGCGAATATAGGGAGGCAGGCGGTTCATCGGGACGTGCTTACGTTATCAGGAATCGGCGCTCAAGGAAGTAACCGCCCGGGCCGTCCGGGTCAGCGCGGCACAGTTGCCAACACGTTCTGTTTCTCGAGTGCGGCGAAGGTGGCTTGAGATTCTTCGCTACCGCTCAGAATGACGTAGCGTGGTTTCTCCGGTGAATTCCATCGAGCCCCATCCAACGTCATTCTGAGCGTAGCGAGGGCCTTTGCCCGAGCGAAGTCGAAGAATCTCTTGCCCCGCAAATTGGCAGCACACCTGCTCTCTGAAGCAGGGCCAGCGTCCCGCCGGTCCGCCCTCATCGCGGATGGGTCGCCTTCAGTCGCCGCTCGTAGAGCTTGGCGTACTTCAGGAAAACGTAGAACGCG